>Ga0181528_10002253_pt1 | contig 11834 bp, 12 predicted proteins | sample PEATcosm2014_Bin_47_FD_119742 | JGI IMG/M metagenome (GOLD analysis project Ga0181528, IMG submission 119742) | Peatland microbial communities from MTU Mesocosm Facility, Houghton, MI, USA - PEATcosm2014_Bin10_10_metaG | ecosystem: Environmental > Terrestrial > Soil > Wetlands > Peat | place... | reverse complement strand
GGTGCTCTGGGGAATGGGCTTCTGCGCCATGAGCGGCGCGGTGCTGGTTTCTGCCGCCGTTCTGCACACACTGCCGTTGTTGAGCATCTCGCTGCTCTTTCTCAGCCGTCTGGTTCTGGGCGTGGGAGAAAGCCTCGGCTCAACGGGATCGACGCTCTGGGGTATCAGCGCCGCCGGGCCGGAACACACCGCGCAGGTGATCTCTTACAACGGCATTGCTACTTACGGCGGGCTGGCTCTGGGCGCGCCGCTGGGAGTCGTGCTTGTGGATCATTTCGGACTGGCCGCGCTAGGAATTTTCACTTTCCTGATTGGTGCATTGAGCCTGACGCTGGCCCTGCGCAAGGAACCCGTGGCGGTTGTCCCCGGCGAACACCTGCCCTTCAGCAGTGTGCTCGGCCGTGTGGCCCCGCATGGCATGGGTTTGGCGCTGGGCGGTGTGGGCTACAGCGTGCTGGCCACGTTTGTTACCCTCTATTACTTCAGCCGCCACTGGGACGGCGCAGCCCTGTGCCTGACTTTCTTTGGCGCGGCCTTCATTGCAGCGCGATTGCTGTTTATCAACACCATTAACCGCTTTGGCGGATTCCCGGTGGGCATGGTCTGCCTTACGGTGGAGTCGCTAGGGTTGATCCTGCTGTGGCAGGCGAGCATGCCGTGGATGGCCTTTACCGGTGCGGCGCTGACCGGCTTCGGCTTCTCGCTGGTCTTCCCGTCGATCGGCGTAGAGGCTGTCAAGCGGGTCTCAGAAGAGAACCGCGGGACCGCGCTGGGCGTTTACACAGCTTTTGCCGATGTCTCCTTCTTTCTGACCGGGCCTGTTGCCGGCAAGATGGTCGACTGGTTTGGCTACCCGAGTGTATTTCTTTTTGGGTTCTGCTGCGTTATTGGCGCGCTGGGGATTGTGGTTGTATTGCGGCAGATGCAGATAGACTGATCACCGATTGGATTCAATATACCTACAATATTTGGGGCCGCCGTTCGTCTTCATCCTTAGACGGGTGAGCCATGAGCGTGACCGTAATGACCGAGCAAGACCAGCGGATCTCCGAAGTATTTGGGCAGGAGCGCGGCAGGCTGCGTAGCTTCATCCGCAAGCGGGTTCCGAATGAATACGACGTGGAAGACCTGCTGCAGGAGGTCTTCTTCGAGCTGGTCCGCGCGCAACGTCTGCTACTGCCCATCGATTACGTCTCCGGATGGCTCTTTCGCGTTGCGCGCAATCGCATCACCGACCTCTTCCGCAAGAAGAAGCCGGAGACCTTCGCAGATCAGATGGCCGAGGACGATGAGGGCGAGTCCTTCCCGTTTGAAGATCTGCTGCCCTCTGCCGACGCCGGGCCAGAGGCGAGCTACTTTCGCAGTCTTCTTCTCGATGAGTTAGAGGCCGCGCTCGCCGAGCTGCCGCCAGAACAGCGCACGGTCTTTGTAGCCAATGAAATTGAAGGACGCAGCTTCAGGGAGTTAGCTGCGGAGATAGGTGTCAGCACCAACACGCTGCTCGCGCGCAAGCGATACGCGGTTCAGCATCTGCGCCAGCGGTTGCAGCGCATACACGACGAACACAACAGGAAATGAGGAACATGAGATGAAAAGTGACTGGGTAAAGAGAAACAAGTGGGTCTATCTTCTGATTCCGCCGGTGATTGTGCTCTTCACATGGGGCTTCGGCGAAGTGGTGATGCATCTGTGGAACTGGCTGCTGCCAACGCTCTTTGGATGGCACCAGATCAGTTTCTGGCAAGGGCTGGGGCTGCTGGTCCTCTGCCGGATTCTCTTCGGCGGCTTCGGCGGGCATGGCAACGGCTCAGGCCACAGGCGCTGGAAGGCAGATCGCTGGCAATGCATGACCAATGAAGAGCGCGAGCGCTTCCGCGAGGAGATGCGGAACCGGTGGCGGCGGGTTGGAGCGCCGGAGAGCGAGGCGCAGGAGCCTGCAGGGGATTGAGTTGCGTGAGTAGCCCAAGTCTCAAAAAACGAGACCTGGGCCACTCACATTGCAAGATCGCGGAGCATTCCCGTTAGAGCGTTGGTACGCTCTTCGGATCGTCCAAAATGATGGGGTTTGTGGGATAGGAGAATTTGTCTCCCTTCGCCACCTTCCCCGTGCGGTCGATTTCTGTGGTGTAGCCGGAGATCGTCTTGGCGTCGATTGACAGTGTTACGAATCCCCACGCTTTCGCAGTGCCGTACTTCAGCACTGCGCCAGTGTCGGGCGCAACGTCGCCATTTGCTGAGTGAATCTGATGAAGATTGTGATATCCGCCGTTTCCGCTCACGATGAACGGCGTCGGCCCGTCCGGGCTGATGGTTTTCTCGATCCGCTGGTAGTCGTGCACATGCCCTGAGAGCACAAGATTGGGAACTCTGCCCGTATCGCGGATGGCGTTCTCAAGGACATCGGCCATGCGCGAACTGCCGGAGTGATAGACATCAAAGGAATAGATCGGGTGATGCAACGCGAGAATCAACGCCTGGTTCTTAGGAGCAGTAGCAAACTCATTGGTAAGCCACTGCTGCTGCACGGAGTCGATTGAGCCATGCTCGGGTACGTTGGTGTACATGCCGATGAAAGTGGCATAAGGAGTTTCGAGAGTCCAATAAACATTTGGCAAACTCAGGCCGACACGCGGCGCATCCTTGGAGATGGGATCAACGTCGGGATGCGCCTGCATGAAGTAGTCGACCCAGCCATCGAGCGAGGTCTGAATCGAGGGGTCGTCCACTTCGCCGTCGTGATTGCCGGGAATCGCCAGAATGGGAACGTCGTAGGCGGAGTATGGCTCGTAAAACTGAGCATAATAGTCGTCGTGCAGGCCGGTGAAATAGACGACATCCCCGACATGATAGCAGAACTGCGGTGAGGCCGGATCTTTGGGATCCAGTTGGGCGATCAACTGTTCGGCGACATTGCTTTGAAACTCCCCATCCTGCACGCCGCCTGAGTCACCCAGAATATGGAGAGTCATTTTCTTGGCGGATGCGATGTTAGTGCCGATATCCGGAAAGTTATCCGTCAGCGAATAATGATAAGGAGCCAGACCAAGCGGTCGCGGAAGCGGCTGATAACCTGTGTTGCGATGCGTGACCGGGTTCAGCGGCTCGACACCTTTGTGAGCTTGCGAATTGTTCTTATGCGGGCTGCGCGTGCGCACTGCGCCTTGCTGTAGCTTGGTCGCTGGGTGCGGAGTGTGGGTAGTGTGCGGACGAGGATGCTGGGATGGCATGGCGGGGGGAGACCTCTGCAAATGAATTTACCTACCGCCATCGCGATGTAGAACACCGATTCGAAGCGAGGCGGAGGTATGACTTTCTTTTTCTGCCTTGCCGCCTGAATTGTCAAATGAATCTTTCGATAACGCGCAGGAACGAGAGGAATAAACCTCTCATTTATCCTGCTACTTAAGCCACTTTTGCGCAGATCCAAAAAATTTCCGTATCCGGCGCTGTCTCTTTCTTCTTGACTTCTCGGCTTGCCGGGAGCAGAATCTGCGCTATCCCACATATGAATCGGAAAGGACGAATATGACGCTCGTTTTTCGACGTTCCTGCCTTGCCGTGGTCATCGCTTTCCTCTGCCAGGTACTGGCGATCAGTTCGACAGCTCAAAGGCGAGAGGACGACGAATTTCTGAAGGCATGCCCGCTGCCTCTGCGGGAGTCGCCGGGACCGAACAGTGTGCAGCAAGTGCGAGGGTGGTTGCATTGCTATCTCGCGGTGGGCAGATACGCCAACTTCATTGAATATGTTGGCCGCGAAAACTATCAGTTACAGAAGCAGCAGAGGAAAGTTACAGACGAGAGCGACCTGCCTGCGGACTATGGCGCGCTGATTGGACTCAGTGATAGCGAGGCAAAGGTATTGACTGAAGACATTCTGGCTGCAAGCCCTGTCGTTATCCAGTATTGGGATCGACTTGATGCTGATGACCAACAGCCAACGCAGCGGAGTGCAGGCACAAAAGGGGGGTCTGACGATCCTGAACTGGAGACGCTTAAAGATAGAATGGAGACCCTTGTTATCGACACGCGAAATACATTGAGGAACGATATGGGCGAAGCTGCTTTGGATAAGCTAGATCTATTTGTCTATCGGAACTTCCCGAACAGGAAAGAGTTTTCGTCGAGTAGACAGTTCGCGTCACTCAAGACCGAGACCGGTGATCCACATCAGCTCGCAATCGCCAGCAAGTCCTCAGTGGGAAGCGCGAGACGGAGTTTCACTGATGCTGCGCGCCTCGGCGCGTATCAAATTTACTTGCAAAGCCTAAGCCCAGACTCCGATTCAGCCCGTCAAAATCCAGCCAAAGAGAATGATGAATCAATAATAATTTTGCCCCTCGATATTCCAAAGGAAAAACGGAATGAGGTGTTCAAAATCGCTCACGAGGCAAATCTGCAGTACACAAAAAATTGGAAAGAAGTCTATGCGGTGTTAGGCGAATATCACGAAGAATTTGGTCCGGGTCCGGTTGTCGCGCCTTATCCGCCCGATTTGATTCGTTTGCGCCAGAAATTCCAGTCAATCATCACGGATACTATTGAGAAGCTGAAACTATCTCTCGGAGATGACGATTTCAAGAAATTCGACAAATCCGTGATGGACATCTTCGGAGATTAGGAATTTGGGGAGAACCAATCGGGAACTGTCACCGATATACTGCCCGCCTATTGCCAATACGCAGAACTTGAACAACGATCCTTGCGTCCTGAATGTCTGTGATGATGCGGTAATCGCCGACGCGGTATTTCCAGTAATCACCTAATGTAGAGCCAACCAGTGCTTCGCCGATACTGCGCGGATTTTCGAGGACGGCGACACGCTCTCGTAGAAACTTCTACGATGCGCAGAGCTACCTGCTTATTGAGTTTTTGCAGTTCTTTCTCAGCGGCTTTTTCAAACTCAATCCGCCAAGTCATTTATTCAAGCCGAGACGCTGTTCCACTTCGTCTAGTGTGTATGTGCGGCTGCGTCCGGCGCGAAGGGCAAGAGTCCGCTGCTCGGCGAGATACAAATCTTCCAGATCTTCGAGCTTTTCACTAATCGCCTCAATCATATAAAAGGTCTTGCTGCGCCCGGTCATTTTGGCCAGCTTTTCAAGGCGGGTTTTCAGCTCTTCCGGCAAACGCAGCGAGACGGCGGTTCCCATAATTTATTTACCTCCAGCAACTCAGCAATACAAGTATCGCACAGAGCTGTTCACTGACTGCGCTGAGCTACCGCTTCCTGCAACTCATCGTCCGGCCGAGGAGCTTCACCGCCTTGGCGGTTGAGAATGCGGCGAAAAGCCTCTCTGTCCGCACGATTGCGTCGGGATAAAAAGAATTCCTCCGTTTGCATCGCGGCGATCTTTTCAGCGGCTGCAACAACCAGGAATTGATTAATGCTGGTGCCGTCCCGGTCAGTGATTGTTTCGAGAGCCGTCTTGAGTGAGACGGGTAAACGCAATGGAAACGTAGAGACTTGGGTCGTCATGATTTCATCCTCCAGAGTGCTTCGCCTGGGCGAATTACGGCAATTCCGAAACTCTGCCGCGCATCCCGCAAATCCTTTTCATTGAATGTGACGATGGCATCGGCCCGTCCGTTGACCGCTGCTTCCAATACCAACTCGTCTCCTGGATCGCGCAATTGCGGACGCCAGCGATAAAATGAGCGGACTGGCTCGGCAAGTGCGATCAGGCCGTCCACAAAGATTCCCGTTTCCGCCGCCGTTAATCCGGCAGCCAGTCGGTGTTCCGCCATCATGCACTTGGCCTCGTATTCCAATGCCAGCGCAACGCTTAACAGCATTGTTGCCTGCTCGCCGTCGATGCGCCGAAACAGTTCCGCGGATGCTCCTGTCGGGCTGCGCATTGCTGCAACAATGACATCTGTGTCTAGCAAAAATCTCACTAAAAATGATACCACATCGCGGGCGATACTATATCGCAGATTGGCGTAGCTCAAGCGATCTGGAGAAAAGATCTTGAAAAGCACAACGGCCACCCTTGCGGGTGGCCGTTGTTGTCTTGCTTGGTGGAATCGCGCCTTACCGCTCGCTTTTCCAGTTGATCAAATCGCCAAGAGTCGTGGTTGAGCTGGAGACGGGAGCCTTGTGGCTTTCCTTCTTGCCGTGGCTCTCCTTCTTGTAGCTCTCGACCTCGGCGCGGCTGGCTTCGTGGCCGACTGCGCGGAGGCTCAAGCCTACCTTCTTCTCTTCCACATTGATCTTGATGATCTTGAACTCGTGCTCCTGACCGGTTTCGAGCTTGGAGGCGCCGCCGTCATCGCCTGCCTCGGAGATGTGGCAAAGACCTTCCACGCCCTCCGAAATCTCGACAAACGCGCCGAACTGCGCCGTGCGCAGCACCTTGCCATGCACCTGATCACCCACGCGATGGGTAGCGAAGAAGCTCTCCCAGACATCGGGCTGCAACTGCTTAATGCCCAGTGAGAGGCGGCGATTCTGCGGCTCAACGCCGAGAACAACTGCCTTGACCTTTTCGCCCTTTTTCACAATCTCTGACGGGTGCTTGACGCGCTTGGTCCAACTCAGGTTGGAGACGTGGACGAGGCCGTCAATGCCGTCTTCGATCTCAATGAAAGCGCCGAAGTCGGTGAGGTTGCGGACGCGGCCCTCGACAACCGTGCCGGCGGGGTAGCGCTCCGTCAGGTTTTCCCAGGGATTGTCGAGCAACTGCTTCATGCCCAGCGAGATGCGGCGGTCAGCAGGGTTGACGCTAAGGACAACGGTATCGACCTCATCGCCCGGCTTGACCAACTTGGAGGGATGCTTGAGCCGCTTTGACCAGGTCATCTCGGAAAGATGAACCAGGCCTTCGATGCCCTGCTCCAGTTCGACAAACGCGCCATAATCGGTGACCGAAAGAACGCGACCGTGAACGTGCGCGCCGACGGGATAACGCTCGGTAGCGTCGAGCCATGGATCGGGCGTCAACTGCTTGAAGCCCAGAGAAACGCGCTGTTTGTCTTTGTCAAACTTGAGAACCTTGACCTGAATCTCGTCGCCGACATTGACCAGATCGCGAGGATGGGTCAAACGGCCCCAGCTCATATCGGTAATGTGCAGCAGGCCGTCGATTCCACCGAGGTCAACAAACGCGCCGTAGTCGGTGAGGTTCTTGACGGTGCCGGTGAGCACCGCGTCCTCGCCCAACTGCTCGAGGGTGGTGGAGCGCTTGGCGTTCTGCTCTTCTTCAAGAATTTCCTTGCGGCTGACAACGACATTGCCGCGCTTCTTGTTGAGCTTGATGACGCGAACTTCGATTTGCTGGCCGAGATAGCCGTCCAGGTTGCGGACCGGGCGAATCTCAAGCTGCGAGCCGGGCAAAAAGGCCTTGAGGCCGATGTCCACAGTAAGTCCACCCTTGACGCGGCTGACTACAGTGCCGGTAACCAGACTCTTGTCGTTGGCTGCCTTCTCGATCACGTCCCAGACGCGCAGGCGCTGCGCCCGCTCGTAGTTAGCCAGGTAGCCGCCCTCGGGTTCTTCCTTCTCGATCACAACCTCAATCACATCGCCGGGCTGGAACTTCACGGCTCCGGTGTGATCAAGTACCTGCTCCAGGGGCACAAGTCCTTCAGATTTAAGGCCCACATCGATGACCAGGTGTTTTTCAGTCTGCTTGATAACGGTGCCGGAGACGATCTTGTCGCCATAGGCCTCTACGGCAGCGGCTTCCGCGGCCTGCTCGCGCTCAAAGGCTTCGAGCGCGGCGGAAAAATCCTCGGCAGATTCGAGGGAGTGGTCGTGAGCTCCCAGCTCAGGGGCGTCAACAGCCAGGGCCACGGCGAGCGTGTGGTGGGCTGTTTGCGTCTCAATAACTGGAACTGGCGGCGCGACAGCGTGGACTTCCGGTACGAACTCAGCTGCGGGCGCGGCCTCGGCAGCAAGCTCGGTTGGGGCATCGGCGTCCAGCGCGGCAGTTTCGACAGCAATTGCGGTCTCGGGGTTGGACGTGGATTCGTACGACGGCTGCTCAAGCTCCGTCGCAGGCTCTAGTTCGGGTGTTTCCAATGTGGTGTTCAGGGTTATACTCTCGGTTTCGGGATTGAGGACGTTTGGCATCGGTGCGGGCTCCGGGATTCCTTGCACCCGCGACGGATACGGACTGCCGCTGGGAGTGGCTCCTCGTCCGGGATTGCCGTCAACGAGAAAAGCCCATGACCATCCGCTCCTGGAAGAGCCATTTGCCTGTTTTATGAGTGTTATCGCAGAGACAGGCTCCCGAGCCGCTTTCGCTGGCGTGGAATGCGACTGATCTCCTTGGGAAACACCCGGCAGGCAACGGCTGGCTGGAATGGCGGCCGCAACTCACTGCTGGAATCCGCGCAGGAAGCTACGCTCATGAGTGTAGCAACCTCGGTTAGCTGAGTCAATGTAATCGCTTGTCGGGAACGGATTTCAACAGCAAATTTACAATCCGAGCCAAGGCATGAAATCGGGCGGACAAGCTAACTGAAACAAGCTGAAGATGGCGCTTACTTGCCTTCAACAGGTTACGGGCGCGGGAGCTTCCAGCCGGACTCTATACTGGTCTCGGCGCCAAATTACGGCGGGCATTGCCTAAATAAAAAATACCCAGCGCCGAGGTGACGAATCGATGGACCTGCTCTGGACTCCCTGGCGCTATGCTTATGTAACCAATGCGGATACGACGACGCGCTCGGGCGTTCCGGCGGCGCTGAGTGCGTGGCCCGGAGACCAAGGCTGCGTCTTTTGCAACTTAGTTGCAGCAACTGACTACGCGATCGCCAATGGAATGATGCAGGAAGAGGCGGAGGCCGCGAGCGGTGTGATTGTGCGCGGCAGGCATTGCTACATCTGTTTGAACGCGTATCCGTATACGTCCGGGCATGTGATGGTAGTGCCTTACGCGCATCTGGACCGGCTGGCGCTGCTCTCGACCGAGGCCGTGCACGAATTGATGGAGATGGCCCAACAGACGGAGCGGGTGTTGGAGAAGGTTTACTCGCCGCACGGCATCAACTTTGGCATGAATCTGGGCAAGTCTGCCGGAGCCGGTGTTGACCGGCATCTGCATCTGCACGCGCTACCACGCTGGGCGGGCGATACCAACTTCATGACGGTGATTGGAGAAACGCGAGTGCTGCCGGAGGATCTGGCGGTGACGTGGAAGCGGATGCGGGAGGCGTTCGGGACATGATAGCGCTACTCCGGCGCATTACCTTGAGTCCCATATTTCAATTCCATCTCGCGGACATAAGCCGCGTCGCGTTCCGACTGCGCTTTGGTGAGTTCCGCGAAGGCATTGGGCTGATTTGCAAGGACTGCCAATCCATATTGCCTGAATATCCCCGCGAGGAATCCAAACCAATCTTCAATCTCGGCCTCAGTATTCATCTCCAGGCGTTCCGGCAAACTCCGGTATCTCTCATCGTGATTTAGATATAACAGGTCATCAATCCAAAAATAATTCGAGTCTACAGATTCGGGTCCGAAAGTGCAGGACGACGATGTACTAATCGAGTGCTCCAACTCTATATAAACAGCGCCCGAACTGAAACGAATGCTCGTCGGCTGCTCATCAGCTACAGTGAATGCAAAGGGCTTTTGCAGAAACTCGAAATTGCTGCGAACAATCCGGAGAAATCCAAGATGTCCATCTTTCGGCGGTTGAATTTCGCTCACGATCTTGAGCAGCTGGCCACCTGTCGCAAGCAGCGCTCCAAACTCTTGCTGATCTCCTATGGGTCGATCCCGCAAGATTCCCTGAAGCTCTGCTAAGAGTTCAAATTCTCCTCGTACCCGCTCTGGATAATTAACCCTTGTGTCGCTTGCCAGAGCTCGACGACCGAGACCGCACCAGTAGTCAGCTGCCTCGTAGCAGTCATTGGCGAAGGTATCTGTAGAGCGTCGTTCCTTTAACCGTGGGAGATACGATTCGAGTTCAATTAGGTGATTTCCTAATGACTGATCTGTCAATGAAGTTCCTCCTCCCATTCACTCGGCCACGCCGTTCTCTTCCGCTCCCGCAGCCAGCGCGAGGCCATGTTCTTCGATGCCCGCTGAATCAAGCAGATTGCGCGGCAGCGCCTTGCCCGACCGCACGCCAAGTTCTTTCAGCATCTCTACCTGACGCACGAGATTACCACGCCCTTCAGTGAGTTTTTTCATCGCATTGCTGTAGCTTGCATCGGCACCGCGCAAACTCTTGCCGACAGCCTCCAAATCGTTCACGAAACCGACAAACTTATCGTATAACTCCGCGCCGCGCTCCATGACTTCTTTCACATTGCGGGCCTGAGTCTCCTGATCCCAGAGCACGTTGACAATGCGAATGATGTAAAGCAGCGTGGTTGGGCCAACCAGCAAGATGCCTTGCGCATAGGCGTCGGTCCACAGCGCGGAATCGCTTTGCAGAGCGATGAGCAACGCCGGCTCCACGGGCACGAACATCACGACAAAATCAGGCGTCTCAATGCCAGGAAGGTTGTGATAACCGGCCTTGGCGAGTCCGCCGATGTGCCCACGAAGGCTCTTGATGTGCTCGCGGAGAGCGGCTTTACGTTCCTCTTCCGTCTCGGCGTTCACTGAATCCGTATATGCCTTGAGCGAAACCTTGGAGTCAATGACCAGATGACGGTCACCTGGAAAATGCACGATCACGTCAGTGCGAGCCGTCTTTGTGCGCGCGCCATCTTCGCTTGCAACGCCGCTAAAGCTCTGCTGAAAGCTGTACTGTTCGCCTTCGCGCAGGCCAGCTTTCTCAAGCAAATCGCGCAGAATAAATTCGCCCCAATCCCCCTGCGCTTTTGAGGAGCCGCGCAGCGCAGTAGTTAGGTTGCGTGCTTCTTCGCTCAACTGCTGATTCATCCCGCCCAGAGTGCCGATGAGCGTCTCCAGCTTGGTAACGCCAGTATTCGAGTCACTCTGCGCCTTCTCGACTTTTTCGCGGAAGTCCTTGATCTGATCGCGCAGCGGAGTGAGCAGCGTTCCCAGTTCCTTCTGGTTTGCATCCGAGAACGTCTTTGTCTTCTCTTCGAGAATCTTTGCCGCAAGCGCTTCGAACTGGTTGGCTAGCGTCTGCTTGGCGGTTTCAAGCAACGCAATTTTCTCTGCCAGATTCTTCTTCTCGTTGTCGAGTTGCGTGGTGAGTTCTGCGATGGTTTTCTGTGCGCTGCTCTGTGCATCAGATCTCATCTGCAGCTCGCCTCGCAGGCCATCCCGCTCGGCATTCAACTGCTGGATTGTCCGTTCGCGCTCGGCAGCCAGAGACTCAAACCCTGCGCGAGAGGCGGATTCAGCTTGCGATTGCGCCAGAGCAGTCCGCACCGCGCCGAGCTCAACCGACAGCTCTTGAATGCGCAACTCCAACCGCACCTGCGCCGCTTTGGCAGCGCGCCCGATCAATAGATATCCCAGTCCAAATCCCGCCAAAAGCGCAATTGCGACGAATAAGGCTTCCATCCGCTCTAACCACCCCGCTTCGCCTAATGTACGCCCTCGGCCTGTGTATTTTCAGGGCTAAACTGCGATTTTCTAATCCGCGAGACGTTCCCTAATCCCTAGTCCCCAGTCCTTGGCCCCTTCGCGCCTTTACACACCCCACCCCGCCCGATAGACTTAGAGTTTCGGGGCGTTGCGCATTTTTTCTGCGCGGCGGTTGTGTTGGTGTGCCGTCAGCCGGTATTGTAGGCAAGCGGAGAGTGAACAACTCTGCCCTGGAGAGATTCCCAAGTTTCAATCATTTTTGAGGAGAGACACGCATGGCCGTGGAAGAGAAAGTCAAACAGATTATTGTCGAGCAGTTGCAGGTGGATGAGGCGGAAGTGACCCCCGGCGCCAGCTTTCAAGAAGACCTGGGCGCG
>Ga0181528_10002250_pt1 | contig 11847 bp, 8 predicted proteins | sample PEATcosm2014_Bin_47_FD_119742 | JGI IMG/M metagenome (GOLD analysis project Ga0181528, IMG submission 119742) | Peatland microbial communities from MTU Mesocosm Facility, Houghton, MI, USA - PEATcosm2014_Bin10_10_metaG | ecosystem: Environmental > Terrestrial > Soil > Wetlands > Peat | place... | reverse complement strand
GCCCGCAGCAAAGAAGAAGCCGGCGAAGAAGAAAGCTGCCAAGAAGCCGGCGAAGAAAAAAGCAGCCAAGAAAGCAGCGAAGAAGCCTGCCAAGAAAAAAGGCAAGAAGCGCCGTTAAGAATCCTGTTGGCCGCGTGCGCCTCCGCTCGCAGCAAAATCAACCGCGCCTTCACGGGCGCGGTTTTTGTTTGTCCAGTCTAACCACCCAGATTCTTATTATCCTTAGGCCGCGATTTTCGTGGCCGAAAGGATCTGTGCCCTTCTCTGCGTTCGATTCGATGCCAGCGATTGCATGGATCTTTCGGCTCGCAAAAAGCGAGCCTCAGGATGACAGATGACGATGGTTTTCGCACAAACTCAAGATTGTTTCTTCTATTTCTTCCCGCTGACAGCGCCGAGGCATTTCCCGTAGAGCTCGAGCAATCTCTCGGCGAAATCTTCCGGCTTGGCGGCCGATCCGGTGCCTTGAAATCCGACACCGGTCGACGTCGTGCGTCCGTAGCCGGTGGTCATGGCGACAAACTTCATCAGATCGAGTGCGATGTCTTCATTACGGCGTCCAGCGGCCGAACCTGTGGCTGGAGTTTCTTCCATGATTCCTTCTCCTCTACCAGAAATGACAGGGAGGTCGTCGACTTCTTCGTCTTCATCTTCGTCCTGCATTCGACGGATGACGGGAAAGATCATGACGGCCTCAGATGACTCCGCTAGCGATGATAGCAGAGGAGGACGCGCGCAGAAGCGCTGCCATCGCGCCAGGAATTCTTCAACTCAAGTCAGCCCTTTCCTTCCGCAACGCGGATGCGCTTTCCGGCAATCATGCCGTGAATCGTCAATGCCGGTCCGATCGCGAGAAAGAGCCAGCCGGCCCATTCTGGATGCCGCACCGCAATCAATAAAGAAACGAAACCGATCAGCGATAGGATCGCGCAGGACTGCATCGACGCCTGCGTCTCGAGAGCTTCGATCGCACTCAGCTCCAGTGTGTCGCGCAGCCGGTAGGCGTGCAGATACATCAGCGTGAACAACAGGAAGACCGAAGCGAATCCGACGGCATAGATTTCCATCATCACCGAGGCCTGATGCAAAGTGAGGTCGGCGCCCGATTGCCCGCCGGTCAGCTGTGAAAACACCAGAGTAAACACAAATTTCAGCGGATAAACATAGAGCAGCACGAGAAACAGCAGAACCATATTCAGGAACACAGTGTAGGAGTCTTCGAGTCCATAGCGGCGCGAGAATTTGTAGTGCGTCAGCCAGATCATCACCAGTTGCGAAAAACAGATGGCAAAGGGAATGAATCCGCGCATGTCGGCGATCAGTTCGCTGTAACTGTGCGGAACTTCGAGCGACACCACCAGCAACGTCAGCGCGAATCCAAAGACGACGTCGCAAAAGGCCTCCAGCCGCGTGATCTCGCCGCCGCGCCAGCGGAAGAATTTCTCCGGCGGCAGTGCGACCCGGTGGCTGAAAGGATGTTGTTGCGTCTGGCCGGACGCCGGCGTCGATCCGTCCGCGAGGCTGCGTCCTTCGTGATGCTTCGATCTCCTGTTCATAGCCTAGAATTCTGGCGGCTCTTGCGGTGATTGGCAATGGAAAAGGAAGCCCGAAACCTTTCACCGCAGGGGGCACAGGGGAACACAGAGGGTTTCTCTGGCTTACTCTGTGTTCCTCTGTGCCCCCTGTGGTGAGCGCTTTTGTTCATCGCTTCACTTCGCTCATCAAAGCCATCAGGTTGTCTTCACTGTCGCGGAAGAATGTCATCCAGAGATCGTGATCGGGCATGCGCGCGATCATGTGCGGCTCGTCTTCGAAGCGCACGCCTCTTTCTTTCAGGCTTGCATGTGCGGCTTGAATATCGGGCACGGCGAAATACAGGATGGAGCTCGCATGATCGAACTCCGGCTTCCCGGGACGGTCGAGCATCAGGCGAACGCCGTTGCAATCAAAGAACGCCAGCCCGGGCGGCGCTTTGAAGAGCAACTTCAGCCCTAGCGTCTTCTCATAGAAATCGGCGGCTCGCTCCACATCGTGCGTGCGGATCTGAATTTGTCCCAGCCGGGTGATGCCGGGAGTTGTTGCCGTGGCAGTCATGGTCTTGACCTCCATTCTCATATTAGTTAGCATAGCTAACTATATTTGCGATCTGAAGTCAAGCTCGTGCGTCGTCGAAATCTCACTCTCCGAGAGCCGAACATCTCGACCTCTGGCTCCCCATCCGCACCAGAAATGGGGCACCCGGCCGAGTCTGTTCCAGATCCGGTGGTTCTCGCCGTAGCCGACCAGTTGCACTCCACCGCGATCCGTCTGCTTCGGCGCCTGCGCAAGCAAGACGTAAAGACTGGAGAAGGCCCGGCGCGTCTTTCAGCGCTTTCCGTGCTGGTTTTCGGAGGCCCGAAGACGCTGGGCGAACTGGCAGCGGCCGAACAAGTGAAGCCACCCACCATGAGTCGGATCGTCGCCGGCTTGGCTCGCAGCCACATGGTAGAAATCACCGACGATCCGCACGACGGCCGTCGCATGCACATTCGCGCCACCGCGAAGGGAACGCGCCTGCTGCAAAAAGGGCGCGAGCTTCGCATCACCGACCTCGTGTCAAATCTTCGCCAGCTATCCCAAAGCGATCTCGCCGAACTCGGAAAAGCTGTGGAAATCCTCGCCAAATTGCTCGCAAACTGGAAATAATTCCCCTCTACGAGTAACCGGTCGTCACGGTACTATGGGCACTCGAAATGGCGGTTACGATGACCCATACTGATGTGTCTAGCAGTCCGGGGGCGTGCGGCTCCGGGGTTGTGTGCCCGCTTCGCAGGTGCGGTTAAGTCCTCCCCGCAAGGCCATCTGTTTTCAATTGCTGCTGGAAAGGATCGCATTGGCGCGAACGCGCATCATCGTGACCGCGGCGGGCCTGTTATGGCTGGCACACATTGGTGTGGCCGCGATCATTGGAACGAACGGCCTCGGCCCCGTTCTCTCGGACACGATCCAGTTCTCGATCGGAGCCCTGCTCATCGCGGCATTATGGGATGCAAGCCGCCGCTCCGAAGGCCTGGCGCGCGCTTTCTGGAACCTCGCCACCGTCGGCTATCTGGTGTGGATGATCGCCCAGGCAATGAGCTTGTACAACGACTTCGCTGGGAACCCGGCGATTACGGGGATCACCAACTTCCTCTTCAGCTTCTGGTTCGTCCCACTGGCCATGGCGCTCTTCCTCGATCCCGATCACGAGACCGGAAGGCTGGACACGCTGATGGCTCTCGACTTCGGACAGGGAGTGCTGGTCTGCGTCGCGGCGTACCTGTACTTTTTTTATCTGCCCAAGGCAGAGTCTCCCGCTGAACTGGCGCACTCCGTATGGCTTCCCTACTTCGGCGGCTACAGCCTGGTTGCCGTGGCATTTATTCTGCGAGCGCTCGTGACGCGGTCGCGTGACGTGCGCGTCTTATTCGGACGCATGGGGATCTTTCTCACACTCTCCGGTGGCGTCGATGCGCTTTACTACTACGGGCCTGGACGTCTCTTGAGAACCGGCCAGTGGTTCGACCTTTTGTGGAGCGCTCTTCTGGTGGCTCCCTTGCTCATTGCCACGACCTGGAAGCAGATCGAGGCGCCACAGATTCCGCTGGAGCCGGCGGTTCGCGAGAAGGGCGTCTACGCCGAATTGTTTTACCTGATCTATCCGCTGCTGGTTCTGTTCATGTCACTGCGCATCGCGCGCGAACGATTATGGCTGGCGGCTGGCGTTGTGCTGCTTTCGTTCGTGTGCTCGAGCGCCCGGCAGCTGGTCACACAAAATCGCTTGATCCTGGCCAAAGAAGCGCTGCGCCGCGAAGCCTCGCGCGACGGCCTCACGAGTTTGTGGAACCGGAAAGCCATTCTTGGAATTCTGGAACGCGAGTTGCTGCGCGCGGAGCGCGATCAGGCGCCGGTGGGCGTGATCATGATCGACGTCGACCACTTCAAGAAGGTCAACGACAGCCGCGGACATCAAGCCGGAGACGATGTGTTGCGCATCATAGCCAGCGGCATTGCGGCGGTGGTTCGCCCCTACGACGCCGTGGGACGCTACGGAGGCGAGGAATTCCTGATCGTCGCGCCGGGTTGCGGGATGACGGAAACGTGGGAACTGGCCGAACGCGTGCGCGTGCACGTGGCCGACTGCAACATCATGGCTGGAGGATCGACGGTACGGGTGAGCCTGAGCCTGGGCATTGCAACCGGACAGGCTGCCAACGAGATTGAAAAGGTTCTGCATGCGTCCGATGCCGCGTTGTATCAGGCGAAAAATGCCGGACGAAATCGCGTGGAACCAAGCCTTGGACGCGCCGCCAGTGCCACTCCTGCCAGTCCGGGCGCGCCGCACCGCGACTTCTGGATCTGATCGACTCACGTACTTTCCACAAAACGGCTCAACCATCCTTCCCGTTGTAGTCTTCACGAGTCGATATTTCTTCGTTCGAATTTTCCCACGTAATGCTATGTTTTCTCGTGAAACATGACAGCGGCGGGATGCGGTCGCTACCCAGGGAGAAGCCTGTGCAAGGTCGCGCTCTTCGTCTCATCACTACCTCTCTGATGCTCATTTCGTTGGCTTTGCTCGCTGCCTGCGGCGGATCAAAATCCACCGCGTGCAATGAAGCTGGCAGCTGTTGCGGCGGAAGTGCCGCTCTCTGCGTCGCTCCAGAGTATGTCTACGCCAACGGTCTCGACGGCCAGGTTTACATCTTTCCTGTCGATAACAGCAGCGGCGCTGTGAGTTCTCCAACTTCCATTGCGGGCGCCACGATGTCTCTTGGAATGGCCCCGCTCAACAGTCAGTTCCTGTACGTGTCCAATCCTTCCGCGAACCTGAATCAAGGTTCGTCGATCGATGCCTGGTCGATCGACCTTGGAACTGGGACTCTGACATCTGTCGCGGGATCTCCTTTCTCTCTTGGAGCACCCAGCTTTTCCGTCGGCCTCGCCGCGGACAATGCCACCCAAACTCTGTACGTTGCTGAAGGAGGAGAGATTGACGCATTGAAGGCAGACGCGAACGGCGCGCTCACGCCTGTGTCCGGCTCGCCGTTCCTCGCTGGATACAATTTCTATCTTACGGTCGATCCGCAGAATCGATTCCTCTTTGCCACCGACAACATCGTTCCCGCCAGCGTTCTCGCATTCACCATCGACCCTTCGACAGGAGCGCTGACGGCTGTTCCCGGCTCGCCGTTTGCCACGAGTGCCAACAGCGGCGGTCTACAGCTTGGGATCGTGGCCGACTCCAGCGGAAAATTCGTGTATACCGTGATGCAGACGACCAGTCAGATTGCAGGATTCTCGATCGCGTCGCCCAGCGGAGCACTCACCCCAATCCCCGGCTCGCCGTTCGCCGCCGGCAACCAGCCGATCGCCCTTGCCACGGTGAACAACTTTCTCTACGTCTCGAATATCGGGGACGAAACGCTCTCGGGCTACAGCATTGACTCGACCACCGGAGTGCTGACTCCGCTGGCGGGATCTCCATTTGCGATTCGCGCAGGATCGCTGACCACCGATCTCGCGGGAAATTATCTCTACACGGCCGGCTCCGGCGGCGTGATGGCGTTCAAGATCGATGCCACAACGGGAACTCTAACGCAGGTTGGGTCAGCGATTCCGTTCCCGGGCGCGACCGTGCTTGCGTTCGTCCAGTGAGTACCAGCTCCGGCAAACCTCCGTAATATTCTTGTTCGCGTTTCGTAACAAGTTTCGCTAAGTTGTCAGGCTGGACCAGCGATCAATCTAATATCCCTTCGCAGTTTCCTTCCCCCATTACCAGTGCAATGAAGGAACGCGTAACGGCCGGGCGAACCGGATCGCGTTCCTTCTCAAACTTCCCCGACCTGTAATTTCACGCCAAAAGGAGATTCCACATGGCTGTCAGGAAGATTGATTTGTCTCTGCCGGATTCTCGCAAGAACGTGGCAATGAGGGATGATCCGACGAAGGTCGATCCGAGGAAATTGAAACTGGGAAAGTCGGTGGCGCGGCACGATCCGCGAACCCTGCTGCTGGCTTCTTATTTGACCGCGACGCTGCCAACGGCCCCGCCAAGCTTCGATCTGACCACGAAGGTCGGCGCCTCGTGGGGAATGATGGACAACGATCAACTCGGCGACTGCACCTGCGCGGCTGCGGGACATCTGCTGATGGAGTGGACCGCCAACGCGGGAAAGAAAATGTTCACTCCAAGCGACAAGCAGATTGTCGCGGCATATTCGGCGATCACGGGATATAACCCGACGACCGGAGCGAATGACAACGGCGCGGTTGAGATCGATGTGCTGAATTACTGGCGGCAGAGCGGAATTGCGGGCCACAAAATCGGAGCCTACGTCGCGCTGGAACCGGCGAATCACAATCATGTCATGGATTCGGTTTACATCTTCGGCGGCTGCTACATCGGATTGCAACTGCCGATCAGCGCGCAGTCGCAGGTACAGAATCATCAACCGTGGTCCGTGCCTCCCGGAGGATTGACCGGCGACGGCAAACCGGGATCGTGGGGCGGACACGCGGTTCCTGTCGTTGCGTACGATGTCCGCGGAGTCACGGTCGTGACCTGGGGAGCATTGCAGATGATGACGTGGTCGTTCTGGGAAGCATATTGCGATGAGTCGTACGCGATCTTGAGCAGCGACTATCTGACGGGAAAGAAAACGACACCCCAGGGATTCAGCATGCAGCAACTGCAGTCGGACCTGGCGGATTTGAAATAGTGGTGAGTACTCAGTACCCAGCGCCCGGTACTCAGTACCCGAGACTCAGCAGTCCACGGTTGCCCCACCCTTTTCGCGTTTTGTGCGAAGGGTGGGCCGCACCAACTTCAATTCCGAGTCGTTGACGGCACAGGTGCCGAGGTTCCCGCCCTGCAAGCCTGCATTCATCCAGAACATCTCACGTACAATCTCGGCGAATGTGGTTCAACCTGCAAAAAATGAAGCCCGCCCGTCGCCGCATGTTTCTGTTTGGTTTGGCTGGGGCGGCGTTAATGGCCCTGGCGCTCTTCCTGACAAATCCTGACTTCAGCATTTTGGAGGATGAGACCAGCATCATCGTCGCAGCCAATGCACCAGTCGCCCGGACTATAAACCTTTTCATCACGGGCGAGGGCCAGCACGAGCACCCGCCGCTGTCTGACTTAATTCTGCATTTTTGGCTTCCTTTCGCGGGGGTCAGTCCCTCGCTGGTCCGCGTGCCCTCCATCATTTTTTATTCGATTGCTTTAGTGGTATCCGCTGCGGCCGCGCAAAAACTTGGCGGAGCGACGGCGTTCTACACGACCATGGTGTTCGGAATGCTCTGGCCCTTCGGATTTCACTTCGGGCGCCTCGCCGGGTGGTATTCATTCTGTTTTCTGTTGATCGGGCTCCTCACATTGTCCTACCTGTATTTTCTGGAGGCGCCTGGTTGGGGGCGCTGGCTACCCATGGTCTGCGCCAGTTTCGCAGCCGTCTTGTCGAATTATTTTTGTTGGTTGGTCGTTGCTCTCGTCATGATTGATACTTTCTTGTCGATCGAACGTCGCCAAGCTTATCGCTACGCAGGGCTTGGCGTGGCGATTCTCTTCGTTGCTTACGGGCCTTTCTGGATCACTCTTGCCCACGAAGTGCAACGTTCCGACCCGACCGCGGTCGGCCACGGAATTTTAGGCGCACTCTTAAATGCGGGATTCAATCTATATGCACTCTTTGTGAGCGAATCGGTCGCGCCCTGGTTCTGGCTCCTCAGTGTTCCCGCGGGGATTGCGGTCGCAATAGTCCTTGTCACTATTCCTTTTCTGACTGAGGGCCGCGCTCGACGGTTCTACTTCGGTTTTCTCATATTGTTCGGAGCGATGGCTGCACTCGGAATCATCGGAACCAAACGGCTTCTCTTCATCTCGGGGTGGCTGCTGATCGCGATCGGGTGCGCAGTCGCGAATCGAAAGCGCCCTCGTTTTCGGGCGCTACTCGCGTCTTCTCTCCTGATTATCGTTGTGATTGGATGGGCTGGCATCTTCAGTCGAAGGCATTATGCCTCGCTTCACTATGTCGAGCCTTGGGCTCCCTTGGCGCGGGAGGCCGCACAGAATATAAACCGGGGTGAAGTGGTGATCAGCAACAGCCCGTCGTTCCTCTTTTATCTGAACGCCTCTTTGTACGACTTGGGACTTTCTCATAACAGAATGGCCGGATGGGCCACGGGTCCCGGTGTCGTCTCGCTCGTCCAATCTGACATTCCTGCAAGGCTGCCCGCGAAAGAGATCATGTTTGTGCGCGGAGTGAATACGTCCGCCACGGAGAGGACGAATCAGACAGAAGAATGGTTGGTGTCTCATTGTCGGATGGAGTCATCCGACCGGATAGTCCGGGACGATGGCTTCGAAATGAAAAAGCGGTATTTCCACGTCGATGTAGACGATCCGTACCGCATTCATCTCGAACGATTCGACTGTCGACGTCGATAACGTCCATCCCCAAAGTGACTCGGTGGAATGCAGCCTTATGCAATTGAGGTTGTAATTCAGTTGATTCAGAGTCAAAGTCCCCACCCCCTTCGACTTCGCTCAGTGCAGGCTCTGTCGCAAAAAGCGCGACAAGGGTCGGGCAACCCCCTTCAAGTTGAGCAAGTCCGCCACTCTTTCCCAACAAAACATCCCTCACACCACTTGGGCAGTGACTCGGAGTCATTCCGGAAGAAAATGTATTAAATCGTTTCTTACGCCGAGTTGCGACTGGAAGGACGGCATGCTTTTGTCGTAGGATGGCGCCGCACGGAGCTTCCGCGGCTGGTTTGCGCCGCTGCTCCGAGGGAGGGCCAGATGCAAGCACCAGCGTCGACGTGTAAGAACTCGCAACGCACCTCGTTCCAGATTTCTGTCGTGCCGATTCTTTTCCTGCTCGCCTTCATCCTTCCGGCCATGCTTTTCGCGCAGGGCTACTTCGGGACCGTGAGCGGCGTCCTCACCGATCCATCAGGCGCCGTGATTCAAGGGGCCAAAGTCACTCTTCAGGACGAGCAGAAGGGATACAAGTTCGCGGCCACATCCGACAGCGACGGCCGGTATCTGTTCGCATCGATTCCTCCCGGGACGTACTCCGTGACAGCGGAGATGCAGGGCTTTGAGAAGACGGTACGCACGCATATCAAGCTGAACGTCAGCGAGAATCCGTCGGCCAATCTCACGATGAAGATTGCTGGGGCCGCGCAGACGGTCGAGGTTCAGGCGCAGAGTTCGACGATCGCGACGGAAGATGCGGTGACTGGGCAGGTCATCGACCGCAGGCTCATCAACGATCTGCCGTTGATCGACCGCAATGTGACCGAACTGACGTTTCTCACACCCGGCGTCACGGACGTGGACGATCAGTGCCATAACTGCGGGTCGACAAACTTTGCTTCCAACGGCAGCCGTGGGGCCAGCGCCGACATTCTGTCGGATGGCGCGTCGATCACGAACTTCGAGCCCAACGGTGGTGTCACGCAAGCCGTCTACATTCCCTCGCCGGAAGCAGTGGAAGAGTTCAAGGTGCAGCAGACGAATTTCAGCGCGGAATACGGCTTTTCGGGCGCTTCGATTCTCAACATGGTCACGCGATCCGGCACGAATGCGTTTCACGGCAGCGTGTATGACTTCGTTCGCAACACGATCACGGACGCAAACGACTGGTTCAACGATCGCAGCGGAATTCCGATTCCGCCCGTTCACCGGCACGACTTCGGCGTGACCTTTGGGGGACCGATCTGGAAGAACAAGACATTCTTTTTCTTCGACTACGAAGGTCTGCGCTCGAGCAACATGAGCACCTACCGGGCGGGCGTGCCCAGCGTCGCGGAACGTACGGGAAATTTCAGTGAGTTGTGCTCTGATCAAGGCGGTTCGTTCAATGCCTCCGGCATTTGCACCGACAGCTCCGGCAATCAACTCAACGCAGGGCAACTCTGGGATCCTTATTCCGGAACGTACGATCCGAACAACGGCGGCCCCGATCGAACGGCGGCCATCCCCTTCAACCGCGTCGACCAGTACATAAGTCCTGGCAATCCGAATCTCCCGGCAAATCTTCAGCCCACCCCGGGAGTGGCGGGAAACCTGATCGATCCGGTAGCGCTGAAGGTGATGAACCTGTTTCCGCTGCCGACGCCGAATATGGCGGGCGCCACACCGTACAACAACTGGATCGCGTCGGGCGCGACTCCTTACTCGAATGATCAATTCGATTTGAGAATCGATCACCGCTTCAACGAAAAGAATCTGCTGAGCGCGAAGTATTCGCAGGACAGAAACTCCACGACTCCTTTTGATTGCTTCAAGACCCTGATTGATCCCTGCGGCAGCGGGGCGAACAAGGGTACGGCGCACATCTTCTCGATCAATGACACGTATACGTTCAATCCCACGCTGCTGTTGACGACGACGTTTGGTATCACGCGCGGTGCGACCCTGATTTTTGCATATAACTCGAGCCTGAATTCCGATCCGCTGGGCGCACTCGGGTTTCCGTCCTATTTGAAGGCGAATGGGTTCAACGGCGTCCCCGCGATGTTCATCAACGATTACGCGCCGGCAGGATTTCCGAATGCCGGGAACGACCCGTATGGCAACTACAAGCAAGGACAACTCACCGGGCAGCTGGGAGGAATTCTTAGCAAGGTCCATGGCGGCCACGAACTGAAGTTCGGAGGCGAAGGCCGGTTGCACCAACAAAACTACATTCAGACGAACGCCCCACTGGGCTATCTCAATTTTGATAACCGGGGCACGTCGGTTTGCCCTTCGATCGGGATTGCGTCGCAATGCGCCGATGGCACGGTGGCCGGCGGTGACGACATGGCCAGTTTCATTCTTGGACAGGTGCAGAGCGGCTTTTACGAAATTCAATTCCAGCCAGCGACGGAAAATTATCAGTACGCGGCGTTTGTGCAGGACAACTGGAAAGTGACGCACAACCTGACTTTGAATCTGGGATTGCGCTATGACGTTTCGCTTCCGCGCACTGATCGCTTTAACCGCCAGAACTGGTTCGATCCGAACGCGGTCAGCCCGTTGAACGGTGGGACAATTTCGTACAACGATCCGATCACGGGCGCGGCGGTGACCCGTCCGCTGCTGGGCGGCGAAGTGTTTGCCAATTCCAACACGCGGACCAATTACGTGACGGATTGGAGCGATATTCAGCCGCGTTTCGGCTTTGCCTACCAGTTCGCGCCGAAGATGGTGGTGCGAGGAGGCTATGGCATTTATTACGGCCAATCGCGATCGGGCGCGAGCGGCGTGGTGCCATATGGCGGACAAGGGTTCGACGAATATACGAACATGATCACGACGTACAACAACGACGGAGCGACACCTTATTTGCACTTGAGCAATCCGTTTCCCAATGGACTGATTCAGCCGCCGGGAAATTCTCTTGGATTGATGAACGACGTGGGCTTCGGCGCCAACGGCCCGTTGCGCACGCGCGCCGCGAATCTGACTCCGTACGAGCAGAGCTGGAGTCTTGGAATCGAGCGGCAGATGCCGTGGAACGTGGTGTTCGATGTTGAGTACCTGGGAAAGAAAGGCACGCATCTTCCTTTCAGTGGACTGAACCAGCTCGACGTTCTTGGGCCGCAAGTCGAGAGTTATGGACCGACGTCGCCGCAGATGAACGCGCTGAACACTCTTTACACAAATCCGCCGGGCTGCACGCCGACTTGTAATCCGTTCTACGGAATCATTACCGATCCCAACAGCTCGATGTCGAGTTCGGTGCCGGGATATCAGCTGGAAACACCTTATCCGCAATTCAACAGTGTGACGACCGATGTGCAGATGGCGGCGAGTTCGATCTATCACGGACT
>Ga0181528_10002249_pt1 | contig 11847 bp, 10 predicted proteins | sample PEATcosm2014_Bin_47_FD_119742 | JGI IMG/M metagenome (GOLD analysis project Ga0181528, IMG submission 119742) | Peatland microbial communities from MTU Mesocosm Facility, Houghton, MI, USA - PEATcosm2014_Bin10_10_metaG | ecosystem: Environmental > Terrestrial > Soil > Wetlands > Peat | place... | reverse complement strand
GCAAGTTCGTCGGGCAGATTTGGCAGCACCCGAAGTTCTGCTTCGCAATAGCCGTGTGTTTTGACATGCACATCCGCACGAAACTCGCCGGTCGTTGCCCGGCTGCGGCCAAGAATTAACTTCACTGCCTGGATCACCGACCGGATATCCTCGTCCTCGTCACGAGGAATCGTTTCTATGTCGCTTCGATACGGGAGAAGCATATTCGGAGTGGTCATGGACGACGCCTTTAAAGGTGCCCGTTTTGGCCATGAAGGGATCGGCAACTGCTAGACAACTCTGCGTCCCGTAAGAAGCTGCAGGAATAACACCACGACGGCAACAACCAACAGGAGGTGCACGAGACTGCCTGCCACTCCGAATCCGAACCCCAAGGCCCACATCATCAACAAAATCAACATGATTGTCCACAACATAAGTTACCTCATTTTTTAAAGAAGCATTGCCACAAAAGAAGCCGACGCGGCGAATCCCTTGGAAAGAATCTCACTGCTTCGGCTTACCCAATACTCGAATGCGGGAAGAAACCAGGACCAAATGCTTCGGCCAACAACCCGCTTAAACCCTTCATTGAAGCGACCGAAAGTCGCCAGACTTTTCCGGATTGCGATTGTGATCCAACACAAACGAACCGGCCATTACGTTGCAAGCTTGTCCGATTGTTTCGCGGCCTTTTCCAAGGCGTCGCCATACCGCCGTTGAAGGAGCGCTGCAATTTGGTCTCGTTTCCCGGCATTCGTCGTCTCCTCGTCGTCGATCAACTTACCCCACATTTCGCGGACCTTTCCCGACGATTGCATCCAGTTTCCTTGTTTTTGATCCCAGTTCATGATCCCGCCTCCTCAATTCAGGTCGTTGTGACAAGGCAAAAAAAAGCCGACGCGACAGAACACTTTTGAGGTATTCCATCGCGTCGGCTTACTTACTAACGAGCGTCCCGGTTTGGGCCGGGCTGCTTTTTATTTAGTCATCCGTCGTGATCGAAAGGCGAGTTTTAAACTCGAATTCGCGTTGTGGTTTAGCCTACCACATTCGTTCAGAATAGCAATGAGCGCTTCTTTTTAATTTCGCAAGCAACCGTGGTGGTCAATCAAACCCATAATTTAAATTCGCTGTGGCACCACTGGCAAGGCTTGCTTTTCCTGCCACCCAGTATAGACTCAAACACATGCGAAGCAATATTCGTTGATAGTTTCTCCGCTGCCGGATGACGAAATGAAGGGCAGCTTGGCCGTGCCAAGGAGCTCGTCAGGAGAGTAAGCCGACGTGGAGGAAGACCTTAAGGTCTTCCTCCACGTCGGCTTTTTTTTGCTTTCGGTAGCCGCTGATGCACTGCGGCATGGGAGCAACTGATTCACTGCGTAACCGAAGTCTCCCAGGACGAGGATCGTCGATCAGGTCGTCTCAGTTACGGCACGTTGCCCGCCCGTGAACGCACACACACACGGGGATCACTATGACCCAGCGCAAAGTCGATTGGCTGTTCGGAAATTCTTTGTTCCGCAAAAGCGCACCACGGATGCCGCGAAGAACGCGTCACGCCCAGCCGTTGACAGTACAAATCGAATTCCTGGAGGAACGCACACTCCTGTCGGTCATTCTGGGTGCGGCAAGCAGCTTCGCCGTCATGGGTGGTTCGGCCGTGACGAATACAGGCCCGTCCGCCGTCATAGGCAACGTGCGAGTCAGTCCAGGCGGCGCGGTCAGCGGCTTCGCTGCGGGAGACGTGACTGACGCGGCAATACACGTGAATGATGGGATTGCCGTCCAAGCCCATAGCGACCTCGCCACGGCGTACAATGTACTTGCAGGTGAAGCAGTCACCACCGTTCTGACCGGTCAGAACTTGGGGGGACTCACGCTCGCGCCGGGCGTTTATCTTTTTTCGTCGTCGGCTCAACTGACGGGGAAGCTCACTCTCGACGCCGGGGGAGACCCCAATGCGGAGCTTATTTTCCAGATTGGGAGCACGCTCACGACCGCCACCAGTTCGTCTGTTGTTATGATCAACGGCGGCAACCCATCCAACGTTTATTGGCAAATCGGCAGTTCCGCGACGCTCGGTACAGGCACCGCGTTCAAGGGAAATATTCTTGCATTAACGAGCATCACTGTGACGACCGGCGCAAGCATCTCAGACGGGAGCGCCTTGGCAATAAATGGTGGTGTGACCCTGGATGACAACGCCATCATGATTTCATCGCCGTCAATCCACCGGGTGTGGCGAACGCGACGACCACCGAAAACATCCAGACGACATCGGGACTGGTGATCACACCCAACGCAGCCGATACTGCGTTCGTGACGAACTTCCAAATCACGAACATCATGGGTGGCAATTTGTTCCTGAACGACGGATCGACGCCCGTTATAAACGGGCAGTTCATTACCGTGGCTCAGGCAGCGGCTGGATTGAAGTTCACGCCAGCGGTGAACTCGATCAATTCCGGCAGCTTTACAGTGCAGAAATCCAACAGCGCGACATCGACGGGTCTCGCTGGCCCGACGGCGACGGCAACGGTCACCGTCGAACCGATCATCGTCACAACTTTGTCCGATACGGAAACGACCGGACAAACAACGTTACGCGACGCCATCAACCAGGCCAACTATGCTGTGGGCAAAAGTGACACGATCACGTTTAAATCCAGTCTGTTTGCCAACAACACTCCTGGCACGATCGCACTCACGCAAGGCGAGCTGACGATCACGAATTCGATGACGATTATCGGTCCAGGTGCGAATCTCTTGACGATCTCGGGCAATAACTCGTCCCGCGTGTTCACGATCGACGATGGTAATTCCGCCATCACTCAGACCGTCGCAATGAGCGGTTTAACGATCACGGACGGGAATGGTATCGGTGCCAATGCCGGTAACGGCGGTGCGATTGACAATCAAGAGAATTTGACGCTGACCAACGCCGTGTTGTCGTACAACGCGGCAACGAACGACGGCGGTGCCATCTGGACCAACGGAGGATTGGACACGAATAACGTGTCATTTGTTGGCAACGGAGCCGATTACGGTGCGAACGTCTGGAATGCCGCGGCTCCGCCATTACCGGGCGGTGCGAGTATCGCGTCGTCAATGGTCGTTCCCGACGGCACGGTGTTCGACTTGTCGACTGGTGGTGCGCTGTACGACTGGACCGGCCCAGGGGCCAGCTGGATACAGTTGGCCGGTAATACGAGTTCATTGCAGGTTGACTCGAACGGAACAATGTATGCCCTGCTGCCGTTGGGGGGCCTCTATAGTTGGACACTGAGCGGAGGATGGTCGGCAGTGGCGAGCAACGTGAGTTCGTAACAGGTTGGCTCGAGCGGAAACGTGTATGTCCTGCAAACCGACGGCGACCTGGGTCATTTGCAGAATGGCAGTTTGTCGTCGTTGCAAACGAATGTCAGCTCGTTTCAATTGGATCCGAACGGAACCGTAGTCGCCAGGTTGCCGTACGGTGCTCTCGAAAGTTGGACGAGCGCGGGTAGTGGTTGGTCGCTGGTGGCGGGCAACGTCAGTTCTTATCAAGTCGCCCCAAATGAAACCTTGTATTTCCTGCAACCGGGCGGCAGCCTGAGTGTCTGGCAGAATGGTAGCTTGACGCTGTTGAAGTCAGCAGTCAGTTCGTTTGAGATTGGTCCTAATGGCATCCTGTATGCCCAACTACCATACGGTGCCCTCGAAAGTTGGACACCGAATGGTGGGTGGACACTGGCGGCGAGTAATGTCAGTTAGTACCAGGTGGGTTCCAACGGAACTTTGTATTTGTTGCAGCCCGACGGTAATCTCGACACGTGGCAGAACGGCAATGGGACACCGCTAGCGACCAATGCCAGCTCGTTCCAGTTGGCACCAAACGGCGCCGTTTATGCGATGTTGCCGTACGGTGCCCTCGAAAGCTGGACCGGTTCGGGCAGTCGTTGGACACTCGTGGAAGGTAATGTCAATTCGTTCCAGGTCGGTCCGAACGGAACCTTGTATCTCCTGGAACCCGGCGGCAGCCTGGACATTTGGCAGAACGGAATTCTGTCATGGCAGAAGAACGTCAGCTCGTTCCAACTGACCCCGAAAGGTACGGTGTACGCCCTGCTGCCCTACGGTGTGCTCGAAAGCTCGACCGGTCTCGGCAGTAACTGGACGCAGTTGGAAGGCAATGTCAGGTCGTACCAAGTGGCTCCAAATGGAATGCTATATGCCCTGCAACCCGGGGGGAACTTGGATCTCTGGGATTACGGCAGTTGGTCACTACTGGCGGCGAAGACAAACTCATTCGAGATCGGCCCAGACGGCACCTTGTACGACATGCTGCCCCACGGTGCCTTCTACACCTGGACAGGTTTCGAGGGGACTTGGGCGCCGGTCGCAGGCAATGTCAGTTCGTACCAGGTGGGTGCGAACGGCACGGTGTTTGTCCTGCAAGCGGGTAATCTGGACCTCTGGGAAAATGGCAGCTTAGTGCTCTTGGCGGCTAATTCGAGTTCGTTCCACGTCGGCCCGGATGGCACCGTATATCTCGTACTGTCCGGGAATGCGCTCTACAGTTGGAACGGTTTCGGTGGCAGTTGGACGTCGCTGGAAGGCAATATCACCTCGTACGAGATCGCGGCGAACGGGACATTATTTGCATTGCAATCGGACAACCTCGCCGTTTGGGAGGGCGGTTCGTGGGCCACGCTGATTGGCAATGCCAGCTCGTTCGAGATCGGTTCGAACGGCACGACATACGTCGTTCTGCCCAACCACGCGCTGTATGCATGGACAGGATTTGGTGGTACTTGGACAGCGCTGGAAGGCAATATCAGCGGCTATCAGGTGGCACCGAATGGTATGTTGTACGCGTTGCAAACAACCAACCTGAATGTCTGGGAAAACGGCAGTTGGGCCACGTTGACGGGCAATGCGAGTTCTTTCCAGATCGGACCGGACGGCACCTTGTATGTGCTGCTTCCCGGAAACGCGCTCTAGCTTTGGAACGGATTTGGCGGCACGTGGGCGTTCGTGGATGGCAACGTGAGTTCGTACCGGGTTCTTCCGAATGGCGAAATCGACGTCAATAGCCAGCTTTTCAGTTGAGCGAGCGTTCGCTTCAAACGGACGAATGTTTTAAACTGGGAGAGGTCCGCCGGTTCCGTAACTAGATAGGGCGTTTTGCCGTTAATCAGGATGATTCCGGCAGACGATGACGTCCGTGCCAGGCGGTGTTTCGATTGTTCATTTACACCGGGATCTGAAATCTTTCTGATCCATCTGACCGCTGGAGGTAACGAGTTTTCATGCTGCGGATCGAGACCTTTCATGGGACGATGGACGAACTTGTTGAATTTGTGAATGCCGTCTGGACTCATTCCTACGCCGGAAGGATGACGTTCCCTTGCTGGACTTCCCAGTTTTTCGAATGGCAATTTCGACTCGACAATGAAACGTCTCGGCAGAATCTGATTGCCGCCTACGATGGTCCCGTGCTGGCTGGCGTTCTCCTTGGAACAAACTTTCTGTTCCGATCGCCGGGGGGAATTCATTGCGGTTCGCAGTGGAGTTGGTTGTCGATTCATCCGGATTATCGAGGTCGTGGAATTGCAAAAGCCCTGAATCAGGAGCGAATCGTCAGGCAAGCCGCGGCCACGTCTCGCCTTATTGTGAGCTATCGCTATGTCGGTTCGTCGCATTCGCAGACTGAGCGGCCGAGAAAGGAGTCTCCGGATCGCAAGTTCAACAGAAAAATCGGTTTTTGGGCGAGAGTGATCGATCCTATTCGCTTTTCGCGATGGCACTGGAGTCGCATGGAAGGATTACTGGCACGAATGACTTCTCCTTTCACTCGAATCCCATCATCCGCGAGAACCGACTCGTTTGTCCGGTCATTCGTGTCCGCCGACCTGGATGCTTGTCTTCACCTCGCACGAGAGTCAACGGCCGCTTCCATTCTGTCGATTGCGTGGGATCATGATTCGCTGCGTCACCAACTGTGTGGCAACCGCATCAGCCAAACGCTGGTCGTGGAAGAAAGTGGTGTCATCACGGGATTCGTGAATTTCTATCTATTGAATTTCCAGGCGAAAACCGTTGAAAAGGTGGCGATTCTGGACTTGATCGTCTTGAGAAACGCATCATCGCGAAGCCGCGTTCGACTGCTGAACGCCGCTCTGGCCCGAATGCAGGATCAGGGAGTCGCCCTTGCATTGAAGGTCCGTTGTGGAGATACACCTTCGTGGCCAATGTTGAGGACACATTTCGTTCCTCAACCTCCGGATTCGATCCTTGTGGTCCAGTCAGTCGGTGATCCGGTGGAAGTTCCAAAGTCGGGTTCGATTCATGTCTTGTGGCGATAGGTATCCATGTTCGATCCATCGAAATTCGTTCCTCGGTCGGTCCTTCGAGGCACGCTGCAGTTAGCACGAAGGCTAAAATACGGTCCGTTTGAAAAACGGCTCCATCAGGCTTCGAAGGTTCAACTGGAATGGCTGATCCGTCGGATTCGTAATTGCGAATCCACAGGGTTCGGCAAAGATCATCGCTTTTCAAAAATACTGACCGTCGACGACTTTCGAAAGCAAGTACCAGTCGCTGACTATTCGTATATTGCTCCCTATATTGATGACGTTGCTGCGGGTAATCGTGCGGCATTGATTTCCGATCAGGACGAATTCATACAGTTTACGATCACGACAGGAAGTACGGGTGTTCCAAAGCTCAATCCGGTCACGAGATCATGGCTGCGTGAATATCAATCGGGTTGGGATGTCTGGGGAATCAAACTCTTCACTGACCACCCGCGATATATCGGGTCGAGAATACTTCAGATGGCGGGTACCTGGGACATGGGTCGCACGCCCTGCGGAGATCAGATCAGCATGGTCAGCGCGTTGCTGGCCCGAACTCAATCTCCGCTGATCAAGCCTTTTTATGCCATTCCGGTCGTCTTAAATGACATTCGCGATCCGGTAGTTCGACACTATGCGGCATTACGGTTAAGCATTCTTGATGAAATCGGCTGGATCATGCTGATGAATCCTGGCACGTTGATCCGACTGGCTGAAATTGGTGACCAGCATAAAGAGTTGCTGATTCGCGATGTCTCTAACGGAACAATATCAGATTACTTTGAGATTCCGGACTCGATTCGCACATCTTTAAAGCAGTTCATCCCACGGCCAGATCGAAAAGGCGCGCGCCAGCTCGAAGAAATCGTGAACCGGACTGGACAGCTATTGCCGAGGGACTATTGGAAACAACCGGTGATTGCCTGTTGGCTTGGCGGCACCGCAGGATTTCAGTCGCGGTACCTCCGCGACTATTTCGGCGATTCTCCCATGCGTGATATGGGACTTGTCTGTAGCGAAGGTCGTCTCACGATTCCGCTCGAAGACAATTATGCCCATGGCGTCCCGGCAATCGGTGCTGGATTTTTCGAGTTCATCCCGGTTGAAGAGAAGGGGAGTTCGAGTCCCACGGTTCTTGAGGGGCATGAATTGTCTGCCGACCATTGCTATCGCATTGTGATCACGAACTCTGCCGGTTATTTCCGGTTTGATCTCGGTGACATTGTTTGCTGCCGGGGCTTCGTCGGACAAGCTCCGAAATTGGAGTTCGTACAAAAGGACGGTCGCATCGGTGATCTTGAGGGGGAAAAGCTGACTGAACACCAGATCATCGAAGGTGCGCATACGGCTGCCGCAAAATTAGGAGCGAAGCTTGGATTGTTCACCGGGATTCCAAGACGGTTGAATCATCAAAAGCCCTGGTACGACTTTCTGGTGACAATTTCGGATTTACCGGACGAAGCAATGGCGAAGCAATTTCTTCGACAGCTCGATCAGGAACTGGCGGAGCTAAATTTTTTGTGGCGCGCGCGGCGGAATGAAGGCGTTCTCGCCGCCCCTCGACTTTGCAGACTTCCCAAACATGGGTGGGACGATTACATCCAAAAGGAACTGCTTCGACGAGAGACTGGAGACTATCAATACAAGCACCCGGGTCTCGTTCAAGACGTCGACTGGCTACGGAATTTTTCACCGGTCGATACGATCTTGGTTGAGTAGTTTACGTCAAATGAGTATTCATGCTATATTCCCCGTCGAATTGGAGAGATTGTTGTCGTTTTTTCTGCGGACCGCCGACCGGGTTTCGTTGTCTGTTTTTCCGTAAATTCGGCCGTTCAATCACCCCTAACTCGAGGTCGCCCCCGTGTCATCGCGAACTTTGCGGTTGAAGGAGATGTCGACCGATCTTCACCCGGCACTGCCATCAAGATTGATGCTTCGCAGTTCGCTATCGAGCGTCGAGCGTTGTCAAATTGAAGAGACTGCATTCCGATTTGGGAGCGCTCCCGAGTCATACGATATTGCAAATTCATCAGGATCAGTTCTTCGGACGCCGTGCGGGGAGGGGTTACTCAACGTCTATGTTGACCAACGGTTTTGGCATATCCCCGGCGGTATTATCGCAGATGATGTCAAAAAGCCTTCAACGGTCGAGTGGCTGAAACAGCTTGCTCAGCAACAAGAGCGAACGGTTGCCGTTTATTCGGTGAGTACCGAGGAGGTTCCTCTCTATCGCCAGGCTGGCTTTGCCATCAATAAGTTTGGCGAAGAACCGATCATCGATCTTGGAAATCTCGACTGGCACGGGAAATCATTTGAATGGGTTCGCCGTCAGACAAATCATTGTCGCCGACAAGGCCTGAATGTTATTGAAATCAAGTTGCCGGAAGAGCAGCGCGCATTGGCCAGTGAGTTACTGGAAGTTTTCTTCGACGACTTGCGACACCGGGTTTACACGCAACCTCTATACTTGCTCGAAGGAAAATTTGATCCCCATGCGCTGGGACGACGTCGTCTGTTTGTGGCTCGCCATCCGGCAACTCAACGGATCGAAGGCTTCCTTGTCATCAGCCCCATGGACAACGGAACGTCGTGGGCATTTGAAACGTATCGAAAACGAAGTGACGCGATACGGGGAACGATTCCATATCTTTTCCGCGAAGTCACGGATCGGCTTCAGACAGAAGGCATTCGCCAAGTTTCTTTGTGCCTTGTTCCCGGTAAAGGAGTTCATCTGGATACTTCAGATTCTGCCGATGCCCGCGTACGGTGGATGCTGGGAATCTGGTACGGCCGACTGAACTTCCTATTTAACGCGTCTGGACAGGACTATTTCAAAAGCCGTTTTCGTCCACGTTACGTGGATCGGTACATCTGCGTTTATCCAGCCAATTCATTGAACTCGATCGTTTCGTTCTTAAAAACATCGGGCGCGCTTCGAATCAATGTCAGAAATTTCGTCCGACAATTAGTTGGTTCGTTGAGAAGCAAGCGAGGACGAAGCTCGACTGACAAACCGCTACGCGGGTGTCATAAACCCCATTGAACGGTTCAAGGTTCGGAAACTGAAGTCTTTATCGCGATTTGATGTGGGTTGACCATTCGTCAAATGGCGGGATTTCTATGATTGAGTCACCAAACGCACAAAAACACCACGATCACACAAAGCGGGAATTGTGAAAAAGTATTTATCGGAAATTGCACCTTTCAACGGCGAAATCAAACGGCCTGCTTTCCGACGACGTTCGCAGTAGTGCAGGACCGAACGTCACTTCCGGTCATCGGCATTAGTCGATGACGCGATGGTAAAATGTCAGCGACGATTTGACTTTCGGGAGACAGACGGAAACCATTCTGCCAAATGTCAAGTTTTGGAACGGCGAATGAGAAAGACTATTGCGTCATGGAATGGTTTCAGTCGGAATCCCGCTTCGTCAAGTTGGTCGGCAATACAAACACTCCAAATCCGCAGGAAAATCCACCCAGGCCTGTTCAGCACGCCGATTTGGCGATCTTGGACGCCTACTCAACGGCGGTGATTCGAGTGGTTGAGTCTATTGCGCCTGCAGTGATCAGTGTCACCGGTCGTCATGACGAGCCTCGTAGCGGATCGGGGTCGGGTTTCATAATTTCATCCGATGGTTACGCGATTACCAACAGCCACGTCGTTGGCGGGCGATCACACATGATTGCTCAGACGAACGAAGATGACCGCGTCGATGTCAAAGTCATCGGCGATGACCCAGCGACAGATATCGCGCTGCTACGATTGAATACTCGGGAACTGCCATTCGCTTCGTTGGGCGATTCGGCGTTATTGAGAGTCGGGCAATTAGTGATTGCATTGGGAAGCCCCCTCGGCCTGCAATCAACAGTTTCAACCGGAGTTGTGAGTGCAACGGGACGAGGTATGCGGAGTCAATCGGGGCGATTAATTGAAAATGTCGTTCAACATTCCGCCCCAATAAATCCGGGAAACAGCGGCGGCCCGCTGGTCGATTCACGGGGGCAGGTCGTCGGTGTTAACACGGCAATCATCATGATGGCCCAGGGAATCGGTTTCGCCGTGCCAAGCACCACGGTTCAGTGGGTCGCCAAGGAAATCCTTGATCACGGACAGGTCCGCCGGAGACAGCTTGGAATTGTCGCAGAAAGCGTACGGCTTTCGCGAGCCGCTATTCGGGAGTTTGACCTGTTGACCGACCAGGCGCTTGCCATCAGTGATGTTTTGCCGAAAAGCGCCGCAGCCAATGCCGGACTTCAATACGGGGACATCCTGATTGCCATCAACGACCGTTTGGTTGAATCGGTCGACGATGTCCATCGAATACTTGCTTTGGTCCCCAATGACGCCCGAATGGAAATCACGTTTGTCCGAGATTCTGAAAAACGGACGGTCGTCATCGAAAATGTCTAGAACAACTTTCTCGGACAAACTAACACTTGGAGGCCAGTATCCGGGAAAAGGTGTATGACACGAGGACTGCACCGCTCCGGCATGTGGTCTTCAGCCGTCCCGCATCGCCGCATCCACGGAGGAGTAGTAAGTTCTGCCCCACTAATCGCAGTCTGCACTTGGGTTCGGTAGCAGTAGGTGTGCAGCACTCGCCGCAATCAGCCCCATTATTCCTTTAAGTTTTTTCGCAGGAACTCCCGCATCAGACTGGCGATCTGCTGGACTTCTTCTTCCAGAGCGAAATGGCCGGTATCGAGCAGGTGGAACTCGATATTCTTCAAGTCACGCTTATACGGGTGCGCTCCTTCGGCGGGGAAAATCTCGTCGTTCTTACCCCACACGATCAGCGTCGGTGGCTGGTGCTTGCGGAAGTACGCTTGCCATTCAGGATAGCGAGGTGGATTGCTGCCGTAGCTGTAGAAGAGGGCCAACTGAATATCATCATTCCCTGGACGATCCATCAAGAATTGGTCGAGCGTCCAGGCATCCGGGCTAATCGCTTCGACATTGCGAACCCCGTGGGTGTACTGCCACTTCGTCCCGTCGATTGTGAGGAAACCACGAAGCGGCTTGGAATTCTCTTCTGTACGATCTTTCCAGTACGCTTTGAGCGGCTTCCAGAAATCGTTTTCCAATCCCTCATCGTAGGCGTTGCCATTTTGCACGACGAGTCCGGCTACACGTTCCGGGTGCTTGACGGCAAGCCGATACCCGACTGGCGCACCATAGTCCTGGACGTAAAGCGTGTACTGCGACAGGCCAACCTTTTCAGTGAAGTTTTCCACGACTTCGGCCAGCTTGTCGAACGTGTAGTCGAACTTGCCCGCGGGCGGGGCGGAACTCTGGCCGTATCCGGGATAATCGGGTGCGACGATGTGGTAACTATCAGCCAAGGCCGGGATCAGGTTACGGAACATATGTGAGGAAGTTGGAAAGCCATGAAGGAGCAGAATCGTGGGTGCGTCCTTGGGTCCAGCCTCCCGATAGAAGATGTCGAGGCCGCCAATCTTCACGGTATGGTAGGCCACCTTCGGGGCTTCCGGCTTGGTATCACCGGCATGGATTGGCCTG
>Ga0181528_10002247_pt1 | contig 11854 bp, 12 predicted proteins | sample PEATcosm2014_Bin_47_FD_119742 | JGI IMG/M metagenome (GOLD analysis project Ga0181528, IMG submission 119742) | Peatland microbial communities from MTU Mesocosm Facility, Houghton, MI, USA - PEATcosm2014_Bin10_10_metaG | ecosystem: Environmental > Terrestrial > Soil > Wetlands > Peat | place... | reverse complement strand
CCGGCACCCGTTGCCCCGACGCCGCCCGTCCCGGCCGCACCAACGCCGGCCACGCCCGCGCCCGCCGCACCAACGCCGCCCGAACCGGCCCCACCGGTCCCCGCCGCGCCGACGCCGGCCACGCCCGCGCCCGCGGCACCGACACCGCCTGCCCCGGACACGCCCGCCGCGCCGACACCCGTCACGCCACGCAACACCATCCGGGTCCTGCCCAGCGCCGGCCAACCGAGCACGCCCACTCCCGCCGCCCCCACGCCCGCCACGCCGGCGCCCGCCAAGCCGGCGCCGGCCTCGACGCCCGAACCCGGGCCCTTGACGCCGCCGCCGGTGGTGCCGGGCGGACCGGCGCCGAGCGCGCCCGTGGCCCCGGCACCGGTGGCGAATCCCGGACCCGAGAAGCCCATGCCGGTCGTCTCGGACTGGTTCCACGGCGGCGCGCCCGGCCCATGCGCCGCCAGCGAGCTGGAAGCCACCTGGTCCACCAACCAGGGCGAGCGCCGCTTCGCCGATGATGAGATGCGCGAGTCCTTCGGCGTCGTCGACGGCCACCGGCTGCCGCTGGTGGAGGCCGAGGGCAAGTCGGTCGCCGTGCTCAGCCTGGAGGTGAAGCAGAGCGGCTTCGCGTGGTGGCTGATGCGCCTCGGAAAAGAGGATGGACGGTTCAGCGACGAGAGCGCCTGGGTGCGCAACGGCAGCCTGGAGCTGGTGGTGAGCGGCGCGGCGGGCGGCGAGCAGGTGCGCGTCGGGCTGCTCGACGGCCAGACGAATCCCGAAATGGTCCTCCTGCCACTGGCGCGCTCCGGCGCCGTGACCACGAGCTGGCAGGCGCTGCGCGTCTCGCTGCGCGCCCTGCGCGCCGAGAACCCGCGCTTCGACTGGAAGCACGTCAAGGCCATCGTCATCGCCAGCGCCAACGGCAAGCCGCTCAAGCTGCTCATCAGCGACGCGCGCATCGTGCATCCGGCCAACAACTGACCTGCCTCGTGACAGGTCTTCGGCCGCGCATCACGATGGGGCCGAGGAGAAACCGCTCCATGTCCGAGCCCATGACCACGGCCGCCAACCTCTCGGAGGCGGCCATCGCCCATTACCGCGACCACGGTTTCGTGCGCATCCGTGGCATCCTGACGCCCGAAGAGACGGCGCGCTACCACAGCGCCGCCCTCGACGCCCTGCCGCGGCTGGCGACGCACGCCACGAGCGACATCTTCCACCAGTTCGTCAACGTCTGGCGCCAGGACGCGACGCTGCGCGAGCTGGTCCTGCACCCCAACATCGCCGGCGTGGCCACGCGCCTGGCCGGCACGCCGCTGCGGCTGTGGCACGATCAGATCCTCATCAAGCAGCCCGGCCCCAGCCGCCCCACGGAGTTCCATCAGGACCAGCCCTACTGGCCCCACGCCACCTCGCCCAATCCCATCTCCTGCTGGCTGGCGCTGTGCGACGTGCCCGTCGAGCGCGGCTGCATGAGCTTCCTGCCCGGCAGCCATCGGAGAGGCGATCTGCCGGCCCAGAATCTCGGCGATGCGCGCAGCCTTTTCCAGATCTGTCCCGATTTAGAATACGAGCCGCGGGTCACCGAGCCGCTGCGCGCGGGCGATTGCACCTTCCATCACGGGCGCTGCGCTCACATGGCGGGGCCCAATCTCACGGATCAAGCGCGGGTGGCGCAGGTCATCATCTACATGGAGCGAACCACCACCTACAACGGCGCCGCGCATTGCGTGACGGACCCGCTCGGTCTGGCGGTGGGCGATGCCCTGGCCGGCGAGCTGTTCCCGGACGTGGGCACGCCGTGAGCCCGGAGAGTCGTCTCGATGTTGCCGCGTGAACGCGTCATCGCCACCATCCGCCGCGAGCCGCGGGATCGCATCCCTGTCTATGGCTGGGTGGCGTGGAACCTGCGCGAGAAGATCGACCCCCATTTCGGCTCGCCCGAGGCTCTCGAAGACCATTACGAGTTCGATTACGCCCACCTTTTCGGCGGGCCGGCGTGCTACGCGGGCGACGCCTTCAACGGTGTCGAGCAGCCCCTGACGCCGCGCGCCCTGCTCGACGTGGCCATGACCGATCCCAACGACGGCGCCGCCTACGCCGACCTGGTGGCGGCCATCGCCCATCACCAGGGCCAGCGCGGCCGCTTCGTCTACGTCCAAACGCCCGGCATCTTCGAGGCCCTCAACGGCGTCTTCGGCATCGAGAATCACCTCCTCTACCTCGGCCTCTACCCCGACGATCTGCACGCTGTGTATCAGCGCCAGGCGGAGTGGAATCGCGCCTTCGCCCTCAACTGTCTCGCGTTAGGCGTGGACATGGTGCACGTCAGCGACGATTGGGGCGGCCAGGAGGCGCTGCTCTTCAGCCCCCGCACGTGGTGGTCGCACATCTTCCCGTACCACAAGATCGTGTGCGACGCGGTGAAGGCCGCCAGCGGCTACCTCAGCCTGCACAGCGACGGCAACGTCACCAGCGTGCTGGACGGCGTGGTGGAACTGGGCTACGACGTGGTCCATCCCTACCAGGAGTCGGCGGGCATGAGCTACGACCTGTGGGAGCAGCGCTACCGCGACTCGTTCGTGCTCATGGGCGGGCTGGATGTGCAGACCACCATTGGGTTTGGCAAGCTGGACTTCCTGGAAGCCGAGATCCGCCGTGTGCTGACGCGTTTCCGCGACGGGGGGATGCTGTATTGCACGACGCACTTTATCCAGGACCATTGCAGCTTGGAGGAGTTGGTGTTCGCTTATGACCTGATCTTCCGGCTGGTGCGGAACGGCGCGGGTTAGCCGCTTGTGGCCACCGGCTTCGCACCGGACGGCCGGCCCCGACGGCGCGGCGTCGCCTCCACTCCCAGCCCGGCGGCCAATAGGGCCGTGGCTGTCGCATTGAGGCTGACGCCCTCCGCCTTAGCCTCTTGCGCCAACGCTTGATGCAATCGCTTCGGCACGCGTAGGTGGAGCAGTCCGCTGTACGCCGACAGCGGCTCCGGCACGGGCTTGCCGTCCAGCTCGAGAATCTGGATGGCCGTAGCGATCAGCTCCAACAGAACCTGCAGGGCCTCTTCCGGCGTGTCACCCACGCCGACCGTGTGCGAGAACTCCGCGGCGCTGGCCACAAACGGGCAGTCTGCGTCGTCGCCGACCGCTACGGACGTGGTGTAGCGCCGAGCCCGGTCGATGTATTGGGGATCGAACTCGATGGTTCGCATGAGTTACTCCTCGGCGCTCGCGTCGCCGCGCAACTCGTCGATGGCGTTCAGCAACTTGCGCACGTAGACGGACTTGACGAAGCTCTCGCCGCTGCCGTGCGGCTCGGCCAAGCCCACGGTGTACGTCAGCCGTTGGTGCGCCAAGCCGAAATGGCCGCGCGTGGTACGGGTCACATCGAACCCGGCGTCTTCAGCCAGGCGCACGACCTCCTCGATACGCAGGCTTCCCGGATTGCGCCGAGCCTTCGCTTCGAGCTTGTCCCGGCCGCTCATGTGGACAGTGTATCCGCAGACAAGTACATTTTCAAGCCCTTTCGAGACTGCCGTTGTCCACCCGCCCCCGCCCCACCTTGCTCAAGTCCACCCACTCCCCACCCAGCCTCACCCGCACGATATCCGCCGTGAAGTCGTTGGCCGGCCCACGGATGAGCGCCGAGCCCACGCCGTAGATGTCCACCGGCACGCCCAGCCGCTCGAACTCGGCGATGCGCTCGGCGTGGAAGCCGCCCGTGGCCACAAGGCGGATGGCGCGGAAATAGTCGCGCGCCGCGGGCCGCTCGGCGGGCGGGACGTCGACGTGCTCGCCCTCGGCGTCGAGCGCGGCGCGCATGGCGTGGATGAGGCGCGGATTGACACCGCAATCGAGGCGCGCATCACCCAACGCCGGCACGCTCACGTCGCGGACGTTGCCGGCTGTGTCGGCCCGCACGCCGTAGAGCACGTAGCGCTGGGCCTCGTCGGCGTTGCCGGCGGCGCGGGCCGCGCGCCAGCGGGCGAAGAGGGCGCGCGCCGTGCGCAGGCTGTCGCCCACGCAATCGTTGTTGGTGTCCACCAGCGCCACGCGCGGCACGTCGGGCGGCAGGAGGCGCGCGAACTGCACGCTGGCCTCGGCCGTGTCGCCCAGGAAGCACAGGATGAGGGAGTGCGCCACCGTGCCGCTGCCGCTCTGGCCCCACCAACTGCCCTGCGCGTCGGTGCTGACCACGGCCGGGGTGTGGGCGCCGCTGTCGTGGTTGTAGCGCTCCAGGCCGATGCGGTAGGCGTAGCCGTCGCCGGCCTGCGTCTGGTAGAGGTCGAAACGCGCCGGGAAATACAGGATGGGCTTGCCGCGCGCCGCCTGGAAGCACTCGAAGACGTTGGTGGCGATGCGCGTGCGCCGCGTGAGGGCGCCGAGGACCGGGGTCTCGGTGGCGGCGAAGTCGCGGTACCGGCCTTGCACGCGCAGCGCCGGCTGCCAGGGCGCGAGGCGGTCGCCGTCGTGCACCGCCTCGATGCTCAGCGCCTCAGGCCGCTGCGCGCCGGCACGCAGGATGGCGACGGCTTCGTCCACGCCGCAGGCGATGGAGGCCGGTTCGCGGCGCGTGAAGTACTGCATCTCCACATCGAGATCGCCGACCTCGACGCTGCTCGCCTCCGGCAGCCCGGGCCGCGGGAAGTCGCCGGCGAAACGGTAGCCTTCGGCCGCCAGGGCCGCGAGGAGGCGGGCCATGTTGTTGAAATACTGGTCGCTGTAGAACCCGCGTCGCAGACCGTCGGCATCGAGCGCGAACGTCTCGGCGGGCAGCCGGCGTCCGTCGAAGCGGCTCATGACTCCGCGTCCAGCCGCAGCGCCACGCGCGCCACCTCGTCGCCGTTCTGCGGCGCCAGGGTGATCTGGTAGTCGCCGGGCGAGACGGCGGCGAACAGCACTTCCTCACCGGCCACGGCGAGGCGCGATTCGAGCAGGGCGTCGGCGCGCTGCAAGGTGACGCGCACGCGGCCGTGCGGCGCGGCGGACGGCGCCACCTGCACCCGCACGTCGGCGGCGCCGGCGGCGGCCGGCAGGACGCGCACCGACAAGTCGATCAGATCGCCGCGCGCCGCCAGCTCCACGGCCTGTCCGCCGCCGCCGCGCACCGTGGCGGGCCGCGGCTGGGCGGAAGCGGCGAAGCTGTGGCTGAGGACGCGCAGGCCGTCGGCGGCGATCTGGATCACGGCTTCCAGCAGCGGCGGCGTGGCCAGCGCCTGCAAATCGGCCAGATCGGCGGCGCAGAAGGGGCACACGGCGACATGCGATCGCACGGCGACGGTGGCTTCGCTCGCCAGGCTGTGATCGAAATAGGCCACCAGATCGACGCGCGCCGGGCACACGCCGCGCCGTCCGGGCGCGAACGCCGCCAGCGCCGCCTCCAAGGGATGCTCAGCCATGGTCGTCCTCCGTAACCGTCATTCTGACCCCAGGAAATAGCGTCCGCAGTTGCGCGCCCACTCCGTGGATTCCAGAGCGGCGCGCAGATCCTCCAGAGCATGGAACTTCAGCACCGACACGGCATTGGCGCTGCGTTTGAGGATGGGCGCCATCTCCTTGGGCTGCAAGCCGAGCAGCGTCAGCCGCAGCACCTCGGCGCGCGCCTCCTGCAGGCCCTCGATGGCGCCGTACAGCTCCTCGAGGCATTGCCGCCGCCCGAGGGTGTCGAAGGCCGTGTCGGCGAAGGCGGCGAGGTCGAAGCTCGCCACGGCGGCGGCCTGGGCGTCGGGCGTCAGCAGATCGCCCAGCGGCCGCTCCCAGGCGGCGGCATCCTTGTGCTTCATGGCCACGAAGAAAGCGGTGTGCACCAGGAAGCCGCGCGACTGGTTGTCGTCGCGGTAGCGGAAGCGGCCGTCGCGCACAGCTTCGTAGAAACGCACCAGCACCTCCTGAGCGAGGTCCTCGACGTCGTCGACCCAGAACCAGTTACGCGCGCGCGCCGCGTGGCGCAGGCGGCCGACGATGAACGGCCGGTAGCGCTCCGCCAGCGTCGACCAGGCGTCGGTGTCGCCGCGCTCACAGGCGGACCATAGCTCGCGTTCGTCGATCACTTGGGTAGAATGCTCCCGTCGCCCGATTCTTATGGCACGCCACCAGGTTTCCCCTCCTCTCCGAGGAGGGGTTAGGGGTTAGGGGTGGTGCGCTACCCTCCACCTCTGCATCGCGTCGGCCGGCGCGTCGTGCAAGCCATGAGCCCGTCGCGGCGCGCACCACCCCCAGCCCCTTCTCGAAGAGGAGGGGAGCCGGCTAGACACTCAGCCGCCATCGCGGGTCGCCATAGAAGACATACCCCGCCCACGCCATGGCCCCCGCGCTGGGCAGCTCGGCGACGCGCTCTCGTGCCCCGCGCAAGGCGCGGCCGAAGTTCTGCCCGGCCAGCAGGCCGTCGTAGAAAGCCAGGGCGAAGGCGCTGGCCGGCACGTCGGGCACCGTCCACAGGTTGCCCACGAAGCTCTGCACACCCGCCAGCAGGAATCGATGGCCGAGGGCCAAGGCGCCGTCGCTGCCGGCCGAGTAGCAGGCGTTGGCGAACACCAGGCGCGGCTTGCTGGTGAGGCGGCTGAAACGATCCGCGCCGAACACCCCGCCGCGCAGCCGCCAGCCGCCTTCGCTGGGATCGGCGTGGCCGCTGTAATGCACAATGTCGGCCTCCTGAATGGCGAGCGCCAGCCGCAAGGGATTGAGGCGCTCGTGACCCAGGGCCTCCACCGTCCATGGGCAGCGCGCGGCGTCGAAATGGGACAGCAGCAACCGCGCCTCGCGTTCCGCGCCGGGCAGATCGCCGGTGGGATTGTGCACCACCAGCAGCCGCCGCGGCGGATCGGTGGGCGGCGGCGCGGTGCTGGTCGAGGCTTGCAGGGCCACCACCTGGCGGCCGAGATTGAAGCGGCGGCACAGGAACGTCAGGCCGTCGTGGGCCAGCTCCCAGGGGATGTGCATGACGCTTTCGTCGAGGCGCAGCAGCAGATTCTCCACGTCGCTGGCCGAAAGCTGGGCCTTGACCTCCTCGCTGAGGCAGGAATCGTGAAGATGGCGGCCGAGGGCGCGCAGCTCCGCCACGTCGTCGGAGCCGACCGCGGTCTGCGCCGCCAGGGCGCGCAGGCGCTGGTTGACGGCAGCCAGCTCGTCGCCGGCGTACGGCACCTGCGACTTGCTGACCACCGCCCCGTCGCCGGTGAAGTGGAAGGTCAGATCGCCGTTGTTGCGCGCCACGTTGAGCTCGAGGGCGCTCTCGCGCTGTAGGGCGTCGCGCACCGCGGCCTCGAAGAAGGCAATGAACGTGCTGGGCTGGATGAGGGCGAAGACCACGCGCTGGAGCTGCGTCTCGCCGCGCAGATAGCGCGTCACGGTGCCGATCATGGCGCGCGCCGCGACCTCGTCGTCGATGTCGGTGCGGCCCACGCCGAAAGCCGGGAAGGCGATGGTGCGAATGCCCAGGCCGTCGGAGCGCCGCAGCACGTTGAGCGTGGCGGCGGCGATGGTCTCCTCATTGGTCAGCAAGCGGCCATCGACCTCGTCAACCACCGCGGCGTGCAGCACGAACTTGGCCGGCAGCACACCGGCATGAGTGGCGATGACGTCACCCAGCTCGGCCGGGGCGTGGGTGCGCAGGGCTTGGGCGATCTCCTCGCCGCCGCGGCGGCGGATGGCGGCCGAGACGCTCTCGCCGTCGGGCGAGTCCATCTCCAGATCGCGGTGCTCGGCATTGACGATGGCCCCCACCTCGGCCGTGGTGATGTCGCCCAGATAGATCTGGAGCATGGTGCGGTTGACCACGTATGTCTTCGCCAGGGCGGAATCGGTCATGGTCGCCTGTCAGTTCGCGGCGGGGAGCTGATAGAGCCGGAGCGTGTCGCCGGCTGCCACGGCCACGGCGCCGGGCTCCGGGAAGCATATACCACCCACGCCGGGCGAGTCCACCACCGCCAAGCGTGTTCCGGCGCCCAGATCCCACACCTCGACGGCATTGTCGGCGGCCAGAGCCAGGCGCGTGTGGTCGGGCGACAGCGCCAGGAGGCGCGGCGCGGCCGTCTCGAGGCGGCGCAGCGCGGCCAGCTCGGGCACGCGCCAGAGGCCGAGTCCGCCCTCGCCGCCGGCCACCAGAGCACCTTCCGGCCCACCCCATGCCAGGCAGGCGAGGGGCGTGGTGACGGCCGCGGCGCGCTGCGCGCCATTGCTCACCTGCCACAGGGCCAGCCGCGTGCCCGACGGATCGGCGCCGGCGGTGATCAGCCAGGCGCCATCCTCGCTGAGGGCAAAAGCGGCGGGCGGCGACGCACCACAGCGCACGCCGGCCAGCACCGTCGCCGACTCGGCGTCGAGCACGCTGACGGAGCCGTCGGCGGCCGCCAACGCCAGGCGGCTGCCGTCGGCGGAGGCCGTGGCGGCCAATGCAGCCTGCGGCAAGGCGATCTCGACCGGCGCACCCTGACCGGCCTCGGGCCACCAGCGCAGGGTGCGGCCGGCCACCACCGCGAGGCGCTCGGCCGACAGCCACAGCGGATCGCTGGCGGCGCCCACGGCGGCCGGCACGCGCGCCGCGGGACGTCCGGCGGCGAGGTCCACGACGGCCAGATCGTCGCCCGCGCCGGGTCCGGTGATGCGCACCGCGAGGCGGCGCGCCGTGGCCGCCGCCGTCACGCCGGCCAGGTGGCGGCCGGGCTCGGCGAGGCGCCAATGAGCAGCCAACGAGAGGTCGTCGGCGCCCGCCGCCGTGAGGGTGAAGAGCAGAGCTAGGGCAGCCGGGAGGGCAGCAGGTCGCACCGCAGCAGGTCCTCGATGGTCTCGCGCCGCACGATCAACTCGGCGCGCCCGTCGCCCACCAGCACCATGGCGGGCCGCGGCAGGCGGTTGTAGTTGCTGGCCATGGCGTAGTTGTAGGCGCCCGTGCTCTGCACCGCCAGCACGTCGCCACAGCGCGGCGCGGCCAACGTCACGTCGCGGAACAGGGTGTCCGTCTCGCAGTGCTTGCCGCTCACCGTCACCAGCGTGTCGGCGTCCGCGCCGGGCCGGTCCGCGATGAAGACGTGGTATTGCGCGCCGTACATCTCCGGCCGCGGATTGTCGCTCAGGCCGCCGTCGACGCTGACATAGGTGCGCACGCCGGGAATGTCCTTCACCGGGCCGATGGTGTAGAGCGTCGTGCCGGCCTCGCCGACGATGCTGCGGCCCGGCTCCAGGAGCACCAGCGGCGTCGGCAGGCCATGCTCGGCGAACCGCGCCAGCAGCGCACTCACCACGGCCGATACGAATTCGGCGATGGGTGGCGGCTCGTGCTCCGGCAGGTAGCGGATGCCCAGCCCGCCGCCGAGATCGACTTCGTCGAGCACGTGGCCGGTGCGATCCCGCACCACGGCGGCGAAATCGGCCACCTCGCGCGCCGCCTCGGCGAAGGCCTGCCAGCCCAGCACCTGCGAGCCGATGTGGCTGTGCACGCCCGCCAGATCCAGGTGCGGAGCGGCCAGGACGCGCTCGATGGCCGCCAGCGCCGCGCCCGAGAGGATCGACAAACCGAACTTCGAGTCGAGCTGGCCGACCTGGATGGAGGTGTGGGTCTTGGGTTTGACGTTGGGATTGGCCCGCACCAGGACGCGTTGCCGGGCGCCGCGTTGCGCGCAGAGACGCTCCCAGGCGTCGATTTCGTCCAGGCTGTCGACCACCACGCGCGCCACGCCGCAGTCGAGGGCGAGGCGCATCTCGGCTTCGGACTTGAAATTGCCGTGCAGCAGCAGCCGTTGCGGGTCGACGCCGGCCGCCAGGGCGGTTTGCAGCTCTCCGGCCGAGGCCACGTCGAGGCCGAGCCCTTCGTCGGCCACGAGGCGCGCCACGGCGGTGGTAATGAGGGCCTTGCCGGCGTACATGGGCAGGGCGCGCGGCGCGGCTGCCGCCAGAGCGTCGCGATAGGCGCGGCAATTGCCGCGCAGGTGCGCCGCGTCGAGGACATACAGCGGCGTGCCGTACTCGGGGGCCAGATCGAGGGCATCGCAGCCGCCGATTTCCAGGTGTCCCAGAGGGCCGATGCACTGGGTGCCGAGGGGCATCACGGGTCGCGTCTCCAAGCGGGCCGGGCGCCGCCAGTATAGTGCAGCGCCGACGGCTCGGCAACCGGCGAAGCGCGGAGCGGGCGCGGTTAACGCGGCGCTAACGCGGGGCCGCCAAGCTTGCTGTCGCCTTGACACGGCCGTGGCGCTCCGCTATACTCGGCGCCGGTTGACCGTGGGTGCAGGCTGGATCGGACGCGTCGGGAGCCGCTGTCAATGGACCAAAGTCGCGAGATCATTGAGATCATCGCCAACTACAAGGGACTGAGCGCCGACGAGGTGACGCCCGAGCGTACCTTCGAGGATCTCGGCATCGATTCCCTGGACGCCATCGATATCGTCTACGAGGTCGAAGAGAAGTACGGCATCGACGTGCCTCAGGACGCCCTCGACCTGAACACCGCCCAGACCGTGGCCGATCTGCTCAAGGTGGTCGAGAAGGTGCGCGCCAACGGAGCCGCCCCCGACGCCCCCACAGACGCGTCGGCCGGATAGCGCCCACGATCCTCGTGCGCGGTTCCTTCACGGCCGGGCGAAGGTGGGAGCCACATGCGTAGAGTCGTGGTGACCGGGCTGGGGGTGATCTGCTCGATCGGCCGCAATCAGGCCGAATTCCTGTCCGCCCTGCGCGAGAGCCGCAGCGGCACCAGCCGCATCACCTCGTTCGATCCCGGCTGGCTGCACACGCAGGTCGGCGCCGAGGTCAAGAACGCCAACTTCGATCACCTCATGGAGCCCAACGACCAGCGCCACCTGGATCGCCACACGCTGCTGGCGCTGTGCGCGGCCGATGAGGCGGTGCGCGACGCCGGTTTCGACTGCTCGGCCGACGGCCACCGCGTGGGCGTCATCCTCGGCACCGGCCAGGGGCCGTGCGACTCCATCGAGCAGATGATGCACGAGGTGGCCGTCGAGCACCGCAAGCCGCGGCCCACCACCATTCCGCGCACCATGTTCAATGCCGCCACCGGCCATGTGTCGATCCGCTACGGGGCGCGCGGGCCGAGCCAGATGATTGTGACGGCCTGCGCCTCCAGCGCCCACGCCTTGGGGCAAGCGGCGAGCTTCATCCGCCACGGCGTGGCCGACGCCTGCCTGGCGGGCGGCGTCGAGGTCTTTCCCAGCATGGGCCTGCTGGCGGCGTGGGACACGCTGCGCGTCATGTCGCGCGCCAACGACCACCCCGAGCGCGGCTGCCGGCCCTTCAATCGCGACCGCGAGGGCTTCGTCATGGGCGAGGGCTCGGCCGTCCTGGTCCTGGAGAGCGAGGAGCGCGCCACGGCGCGCGGGGCGCGCATCTACGGCGAGATCGCCGGCGTCGGCCTCAGCTCCGACGCCCATCACATCACGCAGCCGCACGTGGACGGTCTGGTCCTGGCGCTGCGCAACGCCCTCGCCGACGCCAAGATCGATGCCGACCAGGTGCAGTACGTCAACGCCCACGGCACCGGCACGCCCATCAACGATCCCCTCGAGACGGAAGCCTTGCACGAGCTGTTCGGGGCGCGCGCCAAGGACGTGCCGGTGAGCTCCACGAAATCGGCCCACGGCCACACCATCGGTGCGGCCGGCGCCATCGAGGCCACCGCCACGCTGCTGGGCATGAACCACGGTTTCCTGCCCGCCACGCTGCACCTCGATGATCCGGATCCGGCCTGCGATCTGGACTACGTGCCGTTGACGCCGCGCGAGGCGCGCTTCGATGTGGCGCTGTCCAACTCCTTCGCCTTCGGCGGGCACAACGCCGTGCTCGTCTTCCGCCGCTACTCATGAGCCGCGCCGTCGACGGACTGTCGCCGAATCAAGCCCCCTCGGCGG
>Ga0181528_10002246_pt1 | contig 11857 bp, 8 predicted proteins | sample PEATcosm2014_Bin_47_FD_119742 | JGI IMG/M metagenome (GOLD analysis project Ga0181528, IMG submission 119742) | Peatland microbial communities from MTU Mesocosm Facility, Houghton, MI, USA - PEATcosm2014_Bin10_10_metaG | ecosystem: Environmental > Terrestrial > Soil > Wetlands > Peat | place... | reverse complement strand
GGGATGAACTGGGACCAGTGGTGCGGCCCGTCTCCGGCGCGGCCGTATCACAAGATCTACCATTATGGGAACTGGCGCCCCTGGTGGGACTTCGGCACCGGCAACGTGGGCGACGTCTCCCTGCACGCACTGCACGTGTTCTTCGAGGAACTGGAGATGGGCGCGCCGGACTGGGTGGCGGCCGACGCCTGCCAGGCGTTCTGGCTGGGAGGCGTGGTGGAGAACAGCGAATGTGCGAGCATCGCGAACGTCATCCAGTGGCACTTTCCGGCGCGAGGCAAGCACCCGGAGATGATGGCTTATTACTACGATGGCGGCCTGCAGCCGATGCGGCCACTGGCCTTGCCTCCGCGGACGGGGATGCCGGGCCGGGGCATGATGTTCATCGGCGAAAAAGGCGTGCAGATTTCGGCGTTCTATGGGGGCAGTTCGTCGCTGCCGGACCATAATGGGCCGCAACCCGGCCAGAAGTTTCAAGGGCTGCCTGGCGGCTGGCTCCTGCCGGATGGCCGTTTCCAGGACTTCAAACAACCCGAACCGAGCCTGCCGCGGTGCGAGAGACGCGACCATTACGCGGAGTGGATCGCTGCCTCGAAGGCCGGCAAGAAGTCGATCATGCCGATCGAACTGGCGTGCGACATGACGGAATTCGCCTTGCTCGGGGCGGCCACGCTGCGCCGGTATAGCACGCCCGGTCCGCGCGGCAATTCGGGGTGGGGGCACAATGGCCGGTCGGACTCCGCGGATGTCTGGAGCACCACAGGTGGGGCGCACCCGGGAGTGTATGCGCCGGGCGGCGCGGACGAACCCCGCTACTGGCGCAGTTCCACGGTTCTGATGTGGGACTCGAAGGCCATGAAATTCAGCAACGACCAGGTGGCCAACCGCTACGTCGACATGCCCTACCGCAAGGAGTGGGACTACAAGGTGTAGGGCGGTGCACGGGTGCGCGGCGCGCGCCATGCGCGAGATGGTAGGATACAGACTGTGGCGCGCGCCCGTAGCTCAGGTGGATAGAGCGGCTGGCTTCGAACCAGTAGGTCGGGAGTTCGAGTCTCTCCGGGCGCGCCAGACATCGCGCTCTTCTGGCCCATTCCGGCGCGCGGCTGACCGCGGCTCGCGGCGGGCGATGTCCTCATTCGATGGGATCGCGTGGTATCCGCTCAGCCTGGGGACTGCTGCGGGTAACGTCCACCGGGATGTTGGTGAGGTGCACCTCGACCCTGATTCCCTCGGCCAGCTTCACATCTTCGAGGGGCTTGAAGACGCCGTCCTCGTATTTGGCTGCAATCGTCATGCGCATTTACCCCGGGCAATTCAAGGGTACCAAGAAGGTGAAGCCGAGCCATCGGCGCCACCGGTGGTGCGGGAATATGCGTCCGGCCCGCGGTCAGCGGTAGCGGTATAGCGTGAAGCGCTGGACGCCCAGGTTCCGCTGGAGCTCGAACAGGTCTGCCCCCTGGCCGGTGTCGTCGCCGGCGAGGCGGATGCCGGGAACCCAACGGCCGTTTACGAAGGTGCCTTCTTCCACCGTGCCCAGTCCGGCGAACGGGGGGCCCGGTGTGTTGGGAGAGACAGTCACCTTTACGCCGCTGCCCACCGCGTAGTACTCGTCAGGCCCGGCTGCAACGAAGAGTGCCGCCGCCATAGGCTGGGGTCCCGGCGGAGGTTCCCCGGGCATCTGCAGCGGCATGGTATAGCGGATGGGCCAGTAGGTGACCTCCAGCGTGTAATTGCCCACCTGGATCTTCCGCGGCGGATCTTTCGGATTCAGCAAAACCGCCGACATCGTGCCGTTGCCCTGGTGTTGCGAAATCAGCGGCGCCATTTGCGAGAGGATGTCGTAGACGCGGGTTAGGTCGGGAACGTTGCCCAGGCGGTCCGGCCGGTCGATGCCGAATGGCGAGAAGCCGATGGCGTCGTGGCGCCCGAAGGCGTAGAGAGCCCTGGCCGCGGCTGTCGGCCCACCACCCGTTTCGGGAATGAACAGCGGGTTCCCGGATTGCGTGTACTTGGCGCAAAAGCCCACGAAATCCCCCTCGCCATAGATGTCGGGCGAGAGCATGTCGATGCGCGGGGCGCCGGCTCGCCACACGTCCATCACCAGGTCCCAGGGGCGCCCGCCGCTCGGTGTGGGTTGCGGACCCCGGCCAATTCCGTACAGCGCCGCGTTCAGGAACATGGGCAGCGGGTATTCGGCTTTGCCCGCCGCGGCCACCTGGCCGATGTAGCGCGCCAGGTTCCAGGCCATGAAGAAGCCATCGGTGACGGTGCTCTTGCCGAACACCTCCTCCCAGGTGCCGGAGGTCTTGAAGCCGGCCGCCTCCCACACCTGGCGAAACTCCGGGATCAGGGTGTCTTTGTGGGCCTGCAGATAGTCCATCAACTCCTTCGGCACCGGCCCCGCGAAAGCCTTGTCGGCCGCGGGCGAGCGGTCGCGGGAGTCGCCATGCATACCGACTTCGTTCTCCACCTGGATCATGATGACCGTGTGCTGCTGGCCGTCCACAGCCTTGACGTGCCGCATGAGGGCAGCGAAGGCGCGCGCATCGGCGTCGCGGCAGGCATCGCAGAGAGGGCTGAGCAGTTCGATGCTCCGGCCCGCGGCTTGCGCGCGCGGAAACCGGTCGAAATCCTTCTTCACCCAGTCGGGCGGGTAGCTGGAGAGACTGTTCTTCCAGGTTCCAAACCAGAGCAGCACCAGACGCAGGCCGTGGCTGCGCGCTCCCTGGATGACGCCATCCAGCACGCTGAAATCGAATTTGCCCTCGGCAGGCTCGATCTGCGCCCAGGACACGCCCGCCAGGACGGTATTGAATTTGGAGGCGGCGAGTTTCGGCCATACGGGCTTCATGTGCTCGATATTGGTGGCGCTGTTGTTGAGCAACTCTCCCGCCAGCGCCAGGAACGGCCGGCCATCGACGATCAGTTGCGTGGCCGTTCCGTGCTTTTGCAAGTGCGGGATGTCCGCAGCGGCCACGGCCGCGACCGGACCTTTGGCCTGACTCGCAGCCAAGGCGAGCGCGCAGGTGAGAATACAGCAAGATGTTACTCGAAGTTTCATGATGTAACTCCTTCGGTCTGCCGGATAGCCCGGCTCTCCGCTATTCCCGGGGCTCCGGGTCACTGGTAACGGTACAGCTTGACGTGCAAGATAGTGTGATCGCTGTGCGCGGCCTGAAAGTAGTAGGCGGCGGGCACCAGCATGGCGGACTGGCAGTAGACGCAGACATCGCTCGCAATCGCGCGGTGATCCAAACGGCGCCCCTGCACCCAGCGGCCATCCACAAAACTGCCCTCTTCGATGGTGCCCACGCCCACCAGCGGGGGGCCCGGCGTGTTGGGAGTGAACGTGACGGCGAACTCGGTCTCGCTGCTGATGGTGACATAGAACTCGTCGGGCGCGGTCAAAACGAAGAGCGCTCCCGCGCGCCGCACCGCGGGCCGGGGAGGGGCGCCGTCGATGCGGCGGTCGGCGGCAAACTGAACATTCAAGGTGTAGTCGCCCAGGCGGACCTTCTCGGGCTGATTGCCCTCGATCAGTACGCCCGCCACTTCGCCTTCCCTGCCCTGATGCTCCGTGATCAGCGGCATGAGCTGCTCGATGGACTTGTAAGCCCGGCCGAGCTGGTTGGCGGGATCCTGCCACAGCAGGTTGTACTCGATCCCATAGACCGAGAAGCCGATGGCGCCGTTTCCGGCGGCGTAGAGCGCCTGGGTGGCGCCTCTCTCCCCGCCGTTCGCCTCGGCGATCAACAGGGGGTTGCCGTTGCGCTTGAAGCGCTGGGACACCTCGCCGAACTGCGACACGTAGTTATCCGGCCCGAAACACTCGATGGACGGCGCCCCTGCGCGCCAAACGTCGTGGACCTGGGGAACCGGCCCGCCGCTCGGGTACTTGCCGGGCCAGGGCAGATTCGGCTGCTGCAGCCACGCGTTCACGTACATCGGAATGGGGTACTCGGCCTTGCCCCGCTCGACGATTTTGCCAACGTACCGGGCATAGTTCCATGCCATGAAGATCTCATCCGCCGGCCAGTGCAGCACACGCCACTCAGTCTGGGACTCCCCTTCCCTCAGCGGCCTTTCGGTAATCACGTCGTCGGGCTTGCCCGGACCGAAGACTTCTTCCCATGAGCCCGTGGATTTGAACCCGCGGGCGCCCCACACTTCGCGTAATTCCGACGCCAGCGTGTCCTTGTGCTTCTGGAGATAATCCATCAGCTCCTTCGGCACCGGCCCCGCAAAAGCTTTGTTCGCCGCCGCCGACCGGTCGCGGGAGTCTCCCAGCACTCCGACTTCGTTCTCCACCTGCACCATGATGACCGTGCGGTCGCGGCCGTCCACTTCCTTGATGTGCCGCATCAAGGCGGCAAAAGCGCGCGCATCCGCGTCGCGCGTGGCGTCGCCGTAGCCTTCGATGACGGAGAAAATCTCCATGCTCGTGCGCCCCCTGGGCTGGGCGCGCGGGAAGCGCATATAATCCCGCTTCACCCACAGAGGAGCGAAGACGCCCAAACCGTTCTTGAAGCTGGCGAACCACACCAGACCGATGCGCAGATGGTTGCGCCTGGCTTCCTGTATGATGCCGTCAACCAGGGTGAAATCGTACTTACCCTCCTCCGGCTCGACCAGTTCCCAGGTGAGCACGGGAGATACGAAATTGACATTCATCTTGACGAGCGAGGGCCATACGCTGCGCAAGGTCTCGATATTCGTGGCCGTTTCGGGTTCGAATTCCCCGCCCAGGGCCACGAACGGCTTACCGTCGACGATGAACTCGGTGTTGTTTCCCTGTTTGCGCAAATGAGGGATGCCCGAATCCGGCTGCGCTTGGGACGGCGCGGCCAGCCAGCCAAGGCAGGCAGCGAAAAGGCAGAATGAGAGATTCCGAACCTTCATGTTTCTCCTTGGAAATGCACGCCCCGGCGATCGCCGGGTTTCATGCCAACAGCCTCTGGTACTCCGAAACCCCCAAGTATAGGTCCTTTCGCCTGGGCTGTCTATTGGAGCCCGATGGAGACTCGATCCGTTGTGAGAGCTACTTCAGCGCCCGGCTGAGCTCCGCCGCCGCTCCCTCAATGGCTGCGCCGGCGCTCTCCAGGACTTTGCCCACTTTGACAATCTCTTCGTCGGTCAGCTTCCAATCTTTTTGCTCGATGCTCTCGCGCACCGCCGGCAGGGTCTTCACGTCATAGCCGGTATAGAAGCCGGGGGCGTAAATCTGGTGCTTGAACCATGGACGGTTGGGGAGACCTTCGTTCAGCGTCAGCGCGCGCTCCACCGCAACCAGCTTATCGTTGGCGTCTTTCAGCGCGGCCCGGGCCAGCGCGGCCCCGTCGTTCTCCATGGCTTGCGCCAGCGCCTTGTCGTACAACTCGGTGGTGCGCTGGAGCGCGGCAAAGCCGTTTTCGAGGGGCGCGAAGTCGAGGAACGGCGGCACGCTTTCGCGCGGTGGGGCCACCTCAGGGAAACGCGGGTCCATGGTGGCGGCGAATAGACCTTCGTCGATGCGCCGGTTGCGCTCGACGATCTGGTCGCGCTTGTCCTTGGCCAGCTTCTGCACCTCGTCGATATAGCGGCGGATGGTTTCGGTGAAGTTGTCGAAATCGTAGGGCAGCAGCTCCGAATCGGCCAGGCGCATCACAGCCGTGCCGGCGGTTTGCGCCAGGGCGCGGCCGTAGACGAAGCTGGTGTCGGCGAAATGCGTGTACCAGTAGAAATCGTCGTAGATGGAATGGTAGATGCCGCCGTCATCCTCTCCGCCGAAACCCAGGTTCACGGACGCGACGCCCAGGAAATCCAGGAACGCGGTGTAATCGGAGCCCGAGCCGAGCGCCCCGATGCGCACGTCGGCGCGGTTGCGGGCCTCAGCGCCCTGGTCGCCGCCGGCCGCGATCTGGTGAAGCTGCAGACGCCGGCCGACCGAAAGCTTCGATTCCGGATCGTCGATATCGCGCGCCACCCCGTTGAGAAATTTCTCCAGGGTGTGCGACCCCTGCACTTCCAGATAGCCGCGCGCGTTGCCGTCGGAGTTGAGGTAAACGGCGGCGTTCCGGCGCAACTCCGCGGCGTGCGTTTCGGCCCATTCGGTGGAACCCAGCAGCCCCTCTTCTTCGCCGTCCCACACGCACAGAATGACGGTGCGCCTGGGCCGCCAGCCCTGCCGCAGGAGGGCGCCCAGGCCGCGCGCTTCTTCCATCAGAGCGCCGGTGCCGGAGACCGGGTCCTCCGCGCCGTTGACCCAGGCGTCGTGATGGTTGCCGCGAATGATCCACTCGTCGGGATAAGTGGCGCCCGGAATGCGAGCCACCACGTCGTAAATGGTTTGCGTGTCCCAGTTGAATTTGGCTTTCAGGTGCACCTTGGCAGGGCCGGGACCCACGTGATAAGTCAAGGGCAGCGATCCGCGCCAGGCGGGCGGCGCCACGCGGCCCTGGAGCGCGGCCAGCAGCGGTTCGGCATCGCCATAGGAAATGGGCAGCACGGGGATTTTGGTGAAGGTGGTAACTTCGCTGAGGGCCAGGCGTTTGGCATCCTTGGTGGCGCCCACGCCGGGGGTGAGCGGGTCGCCGGGATACACCGGCATGTCCATGACGCTGCCGCGCTGCGCGCCATCCTTGGGACGGAACGGGCCGTTGGGAAAGACGTCGCCCTGGAAGTAGCCGTCCTCATGCGGGTCGGAATAGATGAGGCAGCCGACGGCGCCGTGCTCGGCCGCGAGCTTGGGCTTGATGCCGCGCCAGGACATGCCGTAGCGGGCAATCACGATGGCGCCTTTGACCGAGATGCCCAGGCGCTCGAGCGTTTCGTAGTCGTCGGGCGTGCCGAAGTTCACGTATACCAGCGGCGCGGTCACATCGCCATCGATGGAGTAGGCGTTGTAGACCGGCAACTGCTCGTCGCGCTGCGCGGAGGTGGGGTCCGCGGGAACGGCCGGCTCCGCGAGCCTGGCGGTGAATTTCGTGGGCTCCAGCAATTCCACGGCGCGTTCCTTCGGAGTTGGGAAGAGCACGTCGAAGGTTTCGACTTTGGCGTCGAGCCCCCACTCTTTGAACTTGGAGAGAATCCACTCGGCGTTGTCTTTGTCGTAAGCCGAGCCGACGTGGTGCGGCCGTTTGCTGAGCCGTTCCATGTACGCGCGCAGGTTGGCGGGATCGGGGATGGCGCGGAACTTACTCTCCCAATCGCGCTCCACGCGCGCCGATTGCGTGGAGTAACCGCGCAGCGGACCGGTTTCGGCGGGGAAAGCGGCGGGCGCGGCAAGACCCAGCGAGAGCAGATATATAAGGGTGGATTTCATGGGGTGTGAACTTATTCTATCGCGGCGAAGCGCGTTACCATGGCAAGCACCCGATGCCGAAGATTCCGAAATCGCCGGCCGCCCTGGCGGTTGCCTTGGTGTGCGCGCTGGGACTGGCATTCAACGCCTGGTTTGCGGTGCTCAATGAAAGCGGCTGGGGCGTGGATTTCAACCAGTTTTACGCCGCCAGCCGCCTGGCCGGCACCGGCCATCTATACGATTGGGACGCCCTGGCGAAGATCGAGAGAGAGCACAGCCCTTTTGCAGTGCCCACCGGCCGCCTGCCCGTGGAGCTTTACGCTTTCAAGATTTTCGGCAGTCTCCCTTACGGCACAGGGCGATTCCTGTGGATGGCATGCTCGGTCGCGGCCCTGGCGGTGTTCGCCGCGCTCTGGCCCGGCACGCGCCGATTGACCATGGCGGTGGCGCTGGTATGGTCGCTGCCCGCGGCCATGGGGCTTCTGTTCGGTCAGGATGTCGCGCTCTGGTTGATGTTTTTCGCCGCCGGTTTGTGGTTGCTGGGGAGAAAGCGACCGTGGATCGCGGGCGTGGTGTTCTCGCTGTGTATCTGCAAATTCCATCTGGCGCTGGGGATTCCCGTGATGCTGGCGGCGCGGAGGCGTTGGAGCACGATGATCGCTGGCGCCGTGGCCGGGTTGGCGCTGATCGCTGCCGGCTTTCCGATCGAAGGGCCGCAATGGCTTGAGCAATATCTGAAGACCTTGCGAACTCCGGCATTCTCGCCCGCGCACTATCGGATGCCCACCCTTTACGGCATCGCCGCGTGGTTTCCGCACGCGGCGGCCATCGAGATTGTCTGCGCTGCGGCCGTGGCCGTGCTCCTATGGGCGCTGTGCCGGAGCATTGGCGATCTGGGGATGGCCGGCGCAGCCGCGGCCGCGTGCGGCTTGATCCTGGGGCACCACGCCTACGCGGGAGATTGCGCGCTTCTGATTCCGCTATCGGTTCTGACCGTCCAGCGGCCAGACGCGCCGCGCTGGCTGAAGCTGTGGACCGTTGTGCTGCTGTCGCCGGCGCCCGTGCTGCTGCTGGTCTCGCCCGTATCCTGGCTGGGGCAGATACTGATTGTGGCATTTGTGGCGACGGCGATGGTGGCGGTGGTGGGAAGGCAGACCTGTACGTTGCGATACTGACGGTGGCGAATCGTGGACGGGGCTTTCCTTATTCTTTGGGAGAGAGTTCTTTCTTCAGCCACGCTTTGGCCGCTCGCCAGTCGCGCTCGACCACCGATAGGCTCAAGCGAAGTTCCGCGGCAATCTCCGGGTTGGTCAGGTCCGAGAAAATCCGCAGTTCGGCCACCCCGGCTTGCCGCGCATCCATTTCCGCCAACCGATCGAGAGCTTCGTGCGCCGCGAGCACTTCCGCATAGAGTGCCACTACCGCCTTGGACGATTCGTCGAGCGGGACCCGAAGACCATCCCTTTTCTTCGATTTCCTGGCCCGCGCGGCGTCCACCAGAACGTGGCGCATTACCCGCGCCGCGGTCGCCTTGAAATGCTCATGAGACATCCGGTCGAGTTGGGGCGAGTCCTTCATTCTCAGCCAGGCTTCGTTTACCAGCGCCGTCGTATTCACGGTGTTGTGCGATTCGGCGCGGCGCACCGAGGCGGCAATCCTCTTCAACTCCTCGTAGAGCAGGCTAAAGAGATCGTCAAACGAGCGTTTCTCTTCAGGAGGGGCGACGGGTTCCTCAGCTTCGTTTTTTTTCGATTCGGACATGACGGTGTTTTGCGCCAAATTTCGCGGTAGGCAGTGAAGGCCAATCCGGGGATCGGCTTCCCGGAGATTCGGCAGACGGATGGTTGTTTCCGTCATCGACAGCGTAGCAACCGGACAGGCTTATGGCAACCGGTGCGGGTCCGCGTGCCGCGCCAGCGTGCAGCGAGGGTCCCGCGGTTCGCCGGTGGGCCGCCCGCCGCTGAAGGGTTCCGCGCGGCCTGGTGAATAGCCGCGGCGTGCAAGATCCCGCGGTTCGCTGGCCGCCCGCCGCCGCGGCCTTCCCTGCCGGACTTTGGTAGGCAGGACTTACGAGCCGAAGAGAAAACGGAGAGAACATGCGTACATCGCTTATATCAAGGTCGTGGCTGTTGCCAGTGTTTCTCGGCGTATTCATCGCCTGTTTTGCCGGATGCAGGAGCCGCCATGATACCCCCGCGCGTGACGCCGCGAGCCCGGCACCCATCCACCGGGGACCGATCCGGCTTGGCTTCGGCGAGCGAACCACCACGCCCCCTCCCGCCCCTTCGCCCGACTCCGGCGCGGTTGCCGCTCTTGACGTGGCCGGGGTGAGGCTCGGGATGACACCCGAGCAGGTAATCGCGGCTCTGAAGGCATTCGATTCGCAACTGGTTCAGGCCAAGCGCTATCGCACGGATACCAGCAATTTCTACCCTGCGTCGCCAACCGAGACCGAAGAGTGCTCGGACAAGGCGCCCTATCGTCTCTTCTCAAGCATCGCCGCTGCCAAGGGCACTCGTCTACCCGACGCGCCGAGCCAGGGGGTATCGAGAACCGAAGGCTTTGGGATGGGGGGGCAGTTTGTTGGCTGCGGGGAGGAAGCGCAACCGGGCGATAGCCCGGAAACCGTGCTCGTCTACCTGAGCCCGGCGCCGGGCCAGCATCGTGTCATCGGCGTCTCGCTGTGGAGGAGCTTTAAGACCGCGGCAACCGTCGATGCCGTGATGGACAGCGCCCTGAAGAAGTATCCGGCCGATTTCACCGCAAAAGCGGACCGGGGGTATGAGAAGACCTGGTCCTGGCGATTTGACGACCGGGGAAGGGTTATGTCGGAGGACACCGCGAGACGCCAGAGTCTGTTGAATTCCTCCATCGATTCAGGCGAAAACGGAGACGGCATGCCCGGCACGCTTTACGAGGGGCACGGCATTGGCGTGGATCTCGCGATCGGCGCCGACTATAACAATCAGCAGATCGCCAAAGAGTTTCGGGTATCGCTGTATAACGAGGACGCCCTCTATAAGTTCATCGGGGAGGCCAAAGCCCTGTATGACGCGTTCCATGAGAAACAGCTACGAGACGAAACGGAGAAGGCCAAGAAGGCCGAGGCTCCGGTAAAGATGTGAGGTTACCATGCGACTGAACGCACTATTCATCTCAAGCATAGTGGCACTTACCGCGGCGATTGTCACCGGTTGCGGCCGTGGCCAGGCCGGAGCACACGGCGCCGAACAAGCAACCGCATCGCCACGCGGCAGTGCGGCGGCGCCACCCGCTGGAGGAATGAACAACGGGACCGCCCCGGCAGCCGTAGATGGTAAGCTGCTCACGGAGCCAACCGGCGTCGATCTATTCTTTCTCCAGTACTCCGTTTCAGGCCTGCAGCCGCCGTTTTCGGACCTCGCCAAGCTGGACACAACGGTTCGATCCGCGAATGAATTCAATCGCGATAGCGCGCTCGCGAAAGTGGAGGCGGAACTTAGGGCCAGGGCCGAAGCCGTACGGGGCACGAAACTCCTGCAAGTGAACCTGAACGACTCGTTCGGGCAATACGACACCAAGTACAAAGAGTATGACTTTCAGATGGGGAGCGGGACGGTGATTCCCTTCTATTCCGTATTCGGGCGGGAGGTTCAACTTGCGCTGACCAATGGCGGGCTGGCACAGGCCTGGAAACTGGAGCCATCGGAGGCGGAGGAAGTGCTGCAACGAACGGGCGGAGACCGGCACGTAATGCTCGTTCTGAAGTTACAGGTGCTGGATGCCCCACCGGCGTTGAACGATGCGCCGATGAGGATCGACACCCGCGTGTTGGAGTACGAGATTCGGAGCGCCTTCAAGAACGTGAACCTGGGCAAAGTGATTGTGGGGAAGTAAGTCTTTGTGGAATCAGAAAAGGAGCGTTATTCCATGACTACGAAGAATTCGAGTCTCAGAGGCACCATCATCAAAACACCCGACGGAGGCCCGGGACTGGTTATCGTGGGCGGCAAGCAGAAGACCTTCTTAATCGAGGGCGTCTGGCAGTCGCCCGTGGCGCCGGCCACTAACATGACCGTGGATGTCGAGATGGACGAGCTTGGCGCGATCGCCGGGCTGACCGCGGTGGATCCGCAGCAGCTTGCCAGAGAAAAGGTGGAGCGACTCGGCGCAGTGGCGCAGCAACAGGGCAAGCAAGCTGCCGCTCTGGCGCGGCAAGGGCTCGGAGAGCTGGCAGGGCGCATGGGCAAGCTCGCGTTGACCTGCACCATCGCGCTGTGGGTGGCCTGGTTCTTTCTCCCGGTGATCAGCTTCAGCGCCGCGGTGCTGGGTGTTCCCGTCATGCGGTCATTTACGCTGTGGGATTACCAGGGCGTCTACTGGTCTCCCGGAAATGTGCCGCCAGCCTTGCAATCCGACGGCTTTCCACTGCCAAGCCACGGGGCAATGAGCCTGCTTGGGCTGTTGGTGATCGCGGCGCCGTTGGCGGCTCCGTTCTGGCGCGATTGGCGTGCGCGGTTCCTCAATGGCGGGCCGCTGGCTTACCTTGCAGTTCTCTTTCTCAAATACCAATGGGATCTGCACCGGGCCACCGAG
>Ga0181528_10002245_pt1 | contig 11857 bp, 11 predicted proteins | sample PEATcosm2014_Bin_47_FD_119742 | JGI IMG/M metagenome (GOLD analysis project Ga0181528, IMG submission 119742) | Peatland microbial communities from MTU Mesocosm Facility, Houghton, MI, USA - PEATcosm2014_Bin10_10_metaG | ecosystem: Environmental > Terrestrial > Soil > Wetlands > Peat | place... | reverse complement strand
TGGGGTGGCCGACGGGATTCGAACCCGCAACAACAAGCTCCACAAGCTTGGACTCTACCATTGAGCTACGACCACCAACCAGTCTGCACAGGATAATTTTTCCAACGCCGCGCGTCAAGTTTGCATCATTGCCATTGTCGCGGGCGCACTTTAGGATTTCGGCAGTTCATGGCCGAATACAAAGTTCAATTCGAGGTCTTCGAAGGCCCGCTCGACCTCCTGCTGTATCTCATCAAGCAGGAGGAGGTGGACATTTACGAGGTCAACCTCACCAAGCTCGCCACGCAGTTCATCGCGCACATTGACCTCATGCGCGAATTCGATCTTGAGGTCGCCGGCGAATTTCTCGTGATGGCCTCGACGCTCATGTATATCAAGAGCCGCGAACTCCTGCCCGTCGAGCAGCAGGCCGTCGTCGAGGGCGAGGACGAAGGTGAAGATCCGCGCTGGGAATTGATCCGGCAGCTTGTCGAATACAAAAAATTCAAGGACGCCGCCGCGCAGTTGCAGACGCTCGAAGCGCGCCAGGAAAATGTCTTTCCGCGTCTGCCGGGGAAAATTGAATTTCAATCCGAAGCCGTGCCCGTCAAACCGGAGGTCGGCATTTTCGACCTGCTCAACGCCGTCAACGGCGTGCTGGCACGGTTCAAAAAGCGCGAAGGCGACGCGCGGGAAATTTTCGAGGACAAATGGACCGTCAGCGAAAAAATCGAGTTCGTCCTCAAGGTGATCACCGAGCGCGGCAGCGTGCGCTTCGCGGAATTGTTTGAGCACGCCGCAAACCGGGCCGAAGTGGTCTGCACCTTTCTTGCGCTGCTGGAATTGATCCGGCTGAAGCAGCTCGTCTGCACGCAGCCCGAACCGTTTGCGGAAATCGAAATTAGCCGCGCAACCGTGCCGGTTGTGGCTACCACTGCGCCAACGGAAACCAATCCGTCATCACAATAAAATTGGGTATGACAATCCAACAGTCCAAAGGAGACATTTCTTGGAAAGCTTCCTATGGCTGGACATGGTTGCTGGCTTATCTGATTTGGGTTTTTATTTGCACGAAACTGCTTGTGGCAGTTATCCAATTTGTTCCCGATCTTGGAAAATGGCTGGTCGCACATTTCGCTTTCTATAATTCTGCTGTTACAGTTCTTTCGCACGCTTGGATTCTGTTGGCTGGCTTTTTATGTTCAAAATCAAAATCAGTTCACGATTTTGTTCATGGCTTGAGTTTAGATTGCAGACCGAGTTTAAAGGAATCACTTTTTGTTCTGGTAGCGATATGCCTCGGCTTCCTCTCGATTATTGGTGCCATAGAAGGATTGACGGCAGGAAATCCGGTCGGTCAGGTATTTCGCAACGAAAGCGGAAACGCATGGTCGCTTTATACGATATATGCTTGTTCGATTGGACCTTTTGCAGAAGAAGTAGCGCATCGCGGTTTTCTCTATCGAGCTTTTCGTGGAAATTATGGAATTTGCGTAAGCATAGCGTTAATTATTTGTCTAAACATATTCTGCCATTGGCAGATGGCTTCACGTTCTTTATTTTCTCTCGGCTTGTTAAGTTTATTCGCCATTTTTGTCTGTATTGTTCGTGAAAAAACCGGGAGCACATGGAATTGTATATTTTTTCACGCCGTTTATAACGCGATTACTCTTCGACAATGGCCGATTTGCATTATTGTGATTTTAATTTTTTCATTTGTCGCATCCAAAAACAAAACCAAGCAACAAACATTTGCGAATTAAGAAATTTCTTCATTAAATTTTTACCATGGAACTTAAATTCGTTCTCGAATCCCTGCTGTTCTCCGCGCAAAAACCTTTGAGCGTGAAAGAACTTCGCGACGTCCTCGCCAGCGCCGCCGACGTCGAGGACGCCGACGCCACCACCAAGTCGCTCAAGAAAACCAAGGACGAGGACGTGGTCGCCGCGCTCGAACAGCTCGCCGCCGAACACGAAACCGCCGCGCGCAGCTACCGGCTCGCGTGCGTCGCCGGGTCGTGGCAGTTCGTCACGCAGCCGGAATTTTCGCCGTGGCTCAAGGCCTTGGTCGGCGTCAAAAACCGCCCGTCGCGGCTTTCGCAGCCGGCGCTGGAGACGCTCGCCATCATCGCGTATCGGCAGCCCATCACGCGCGCCGAGATTGAGCAGGTTCGCGGCGTGAACGTGGACGGCACGATGCAGACGCTGCTGGAACGCGGCCTGGTGGAATCTGCCGGCCGCGCCGAGGTCGTGGGCCGGCCGCAGCTTTACAGCACGACGGCGCTGTTCCTCGAATATTTCGGCCTGGGCAGTTTGGAAGATTTGCCCGCTGCAGATGAACTCCGCCGCATTCCCATTGAAAAACCACCCGCGCCGGTCACGGCGGATCCCGGCCTGGCGACCGTGCCGCCGGAGCAATTGAAATTGGAAGAGGTTTCCGAAACGGTGGTTGAAAATAGCCCGGCGAAACCGGCTGAATCAACGGCTCCGACAAACTGATTTGATTCTTCAATCTTAATTCTGCATTCTACCTTTGCTTGAACCTTTCTTTACATCGCGAGGCGATTGACCAGTTGGACGCGAAAATCGTCCGGCTCCTCAACGAGCGCACGCGCCATGTGCTCGCCATCGGCGACATCAAGCTCAAGGCCGGCGAGGAAATTTACGCACCGCACCGCGAGCGCGCCGTGTTCGACCGCGTCTGCAAGGCGAATGCCGGGCCGATCACCAACGAGCAGCTCCGCACCATTTACCGCGAAATCATGTCCAGCGCGCTCGCGCTGGAAAAGACCATGACCATCGCGTATTTCGGGCCTGAGGCGACGTTCACGCACCAGGCGGCCATCCAGAAATTCGGCGCGAGCCTGAATTATGCCGCGCAGAAAACCATCGGCGACGTGTTCACCGAGGTTTCCAAAAAAACGGCGGATTACGGCGTGGTGCCAGTGGAAAACTCGACCGAAGGCGTGGTCACGCACACGCTCGACATGTTCGTGGACAGCGACCTGAAAATCGTTTCGCAGATCGTCCTGAAAATCCAGCAATGCCTGATGAGCAACGTCAAGCTGGCGCAAATCAAAAAACTTTACGTCCATCCGCAGTCGCTGGCGCAATGCCGCGGCTGGCTCGCGAAAAATCTGCCGCGCGTGGAAATCGTCGAGACGTCGTCCAATGCGCGCTCGGCGGAACTGGCGGCGAAGGCGAAATTTGCCGCGGCGCTGGGCGGTGTGCTGGCGGCGGAAAAATACGGCCTGAAAGTTCTCGCGCAGGACATCCAGGACAATTCCGTCAATGTCACGCGCTTCATCGTCCTTGGCCGCCAGTGCAGCCCGCCCACCGGCGACGACCGCACCAGCCTGATGTTGAGCGTGGCCGACAAGGCTGGCGCGCTGCACGAGGCCATCGCCGCGTTCCGCAAGTTCAAGATCAACATGACGAAAATCGAATCGCGCCCCAGCAAGCGCAAGGCATGGGAATATTTCTTCTTCGTTGACTGCGCCGGCCACTATCAGGACGCGAAGGTGACCAAGGCGATTCACCATTTGGGCAAACACTGCAATTTTGTAAAAATTCTCGGCTCGTATCCGAACACCGACTGAAGCGTTTTTTTGCTTGCAAAACTAATGGATTGTGTTAGAAAATCCATTAATGGAGTCTGCCGCACCAGCCAGTGATTTTTTTATCTGGGGAATTGACGATTCGCCTTACGGCCCGGTGTCGTTGGCGGTCCTGCTGGACTGGGTCAGGGACGAACGGGTTTTGCCCGACACCTGGATTTTTGCGCGGGGCAGTGGTGAGTGGCAAAAAGCCTGCGAAATCAGCGAACTCAAGAACTTTTTTCAAGCCGAGGCCGGAATGCTTTCCGAAACTCATTCATCCGTCCGTTTCAAACCGGGCGCGTTGCGCCGGGTAAAAATTCTTGCCGAGATGAAGGACGCCCAGCTCGCTCATCTCGCGGATTTTTTGGAATTTCAAGAATGGCCGCAGCATGCCGAGGTAATCCGGCAGGGCGAACCGGGCGACGCCATGTTCCTCATCTTGAAGGGTGAGCTCCGCGCGCGCGCGATGATGGGCGGCCGGGAAACCATCCTGACCATGTTCAGCGTCGGGGATTTTTTTGGCGAGATGTCATTGTTCGATCAAGGCCCGCGCTCGGCGGATGTGGTCGCCAACGTGGATTGCACCCTGTTGCGATTGACGACCAGCGCCTTCGAGCGGCTCACGCGGGAGATGCCGAGCCTGGCCACGCCGTTTTTGCGGGCCACCGCGCGCACACTATCCGCCCGCATCCGCGCGGACAACAAGCGACTGACACGCGTGACTCAGCAGTTTTCCGCCAGCGGCCTGCAAATCTGAAGGAAGACCAAAATTCAGTTTGCCGCAATTGCTGCCCGTTGCGCATCACTCAATACAACTGTCGTTTCCGTCAGCTTGAACTTGCCATCGAGCCGGATGTCGCGCGAGGAACTGCCGACGAGGATTTTGTATTCGCCATTTTCAGCGACCCAGCCTTTTTTGTCCACGTCATAATAGGCGAACGCATTCGGGTCGAGTGTGATTGAAATTGTCTGTTTTTCTCCCGGCTGTAGAAAAACTTTTTTGAAACCTTTTAGTTCTATGAGCGGCCGGGACACGCTGGAATGAAGCGGCTGCACATAAATTTGCGCAACTTCCGCGCCAGCACGACCGCCGGTGTTGGCGAGTTCAAATTCCACCGTCACCGGGTTTTTGGCGTCGCCGTTTTGCGCGAGTTTCAGGTCTGAATACTTGAATTGCGTGTAGGAAAGTCCGTGGCCGAAAGGAAACAATGGCTGGATGTCCTCCGTGTCATACCAGCGATAGCCGACGAGCAGGCCTTCCTTATAAATCACCGTGTTGTTCGTGCCAGGATAGGTGCCCAAGGTGGCCGTCGGCGTGTCGGCCAGTTTTTTGGGAAAGGTGCAGGGCAGCTTCCCGGACGGATTCACGTCGCCGAACAAAACGCGGGCGAGGGCGTTGCCGCCCTCCAAACCGGGATACCAAGCGTAAAGCAGCGCCGGCACGCGCGAAAGCCAGGTGTTGTCCATTTCCACCGCGCCGCCGCCGTTGAAGACAACGACCGTTTTCGGATTCGCTCTGACAATTTCCTCGAGCAGTTCGTCCTGGCCGCCGGGCAATTTCAAATCCCTCCGATCCGCTCCTTCAGTGTCGTAGCCGCCGTGATGATTCAAGCCGCCGACATAAATAACCACGTCCGCCGACTTGGCGGCGGCCACGGCCTCGGCGACGAGCTTCGCATCGTCCGGCGCTGGCGCGGTTTTTTCGGCCTGCGGCTTCGCGTCCATCCGCACCGCGCGAACCGGCGGATTGTAGCCCTGCGCGTAAATAATTTTCACGCCGTCGCCAAGCCGATTGCTGATGCCTTGCAACGCGGTGATTTCGTAAGGCGCCTTGATCGTAGCCGAACCGCCGCCGTGGGCGAAAGCTGCCGCCGCGTTCGCACCGATAACGGCGACGGTTTTGACTCGCGCCGGATCCAGCGGCAGCACGCCTTCATTCTTCAACAGCACAAACGATTCCTCGGCGACCCGGCGGGAAATTTCCTGGTGTTCCTTTGTGCTCAACGGCGTCTGTGCAACCGCGACGGCGTTCGTTTCCGATGGATCGTGAATCAGATTCAATTTGAACATCACATATAGATGCCGGCGCACCTTGTCGTCCAGCACGGACATGGGAAACTGGCCGGACTTCAACCCGGCAAGAAACGGAGCCGCCAGATAGTTGCTCCGATACGGCGGGTGCGAACCCATTTCAATGTCCATGCCGTTGACCGCGGCCAAGTCGGTGTGATGCACGCCGCCCCAGTCGGAAATGACGGCGCCTTTGAAGCCCCATTCGTCCTTCAAAATTTCGTTGAGCAAGTGCGCGTTTTCGCAGCAATGCTGGCCGTTGATCAAATTATAGGCGCCCATGACGGTCAGCACACCCGCTTCCTGCACCGCCGCGCGGAACGCCGGCAGATAGATTTCGCGCAAGGTGCGTTCGTCAATGATTTCGTTGATGGAATTCCGCTCGAACTCCTGGTTGTTCGCGGCAAAATGCTTGGCGCAGGATGAAATGCCCTGGGCCTGCTCGCCTTCGATGTAGCCGACGCCCATCCGCGAGGTTAGAAAAGGGTCTTCGCCCATGTATTCAAAATTGCGGCCGCACAACGGCGTGCGTTGGATGTTTAAGCTCGGCCCGAGCATGACATTTTTACCGCGCTGTTTCGCTTCCTGGCCGATCACCGAGCCGAAAGCCACGGCGAGATCGGGATTCCACGTCGCCGCCAGCCCCAGCGTCGCGGGCATGGCCGTGGCGAAATCATCCGTGCGCCCGACAACCTTGAACTGCTCGCCAACCTCTTCACGAACGCCGAGCGGGCCGTCGTCCATCCACAATTCGGGAATGCCCAGCCGCGGCACGCCCGCTGTCGTGAAATTGGCGTTGCCGTGGACGAGTGAAACTTTTTCCTCCAGCGTGAGCTGCGGCAGCAGGTTGTTGATCCGCGCCTCGATTGGCTGTCTGGCGTCCAAGAAAAGCGGCCGGTCTTGCGCGGCGACGCTGGCAATCGTCAGGACTAAAATGGCTGAAGATAAAAAAGCCGGAGTTAAATAACTGAGTTGAGAAATCGTTTTCATTTTTTGGTTCAGGCAGCAAAGTAAAAAATATAGTTTGCCGTCGCTATCGCAAAAACTCATGACACGACGAAACACGGTTGAATCCGCGCCAATCTCCTGACAGACTGCCCGCATGAGTCATGTTGCCCAGGCCCGCAAAGTGTTCGACATCGAACTGGCCGCGCTCAAGGCCGTGCGCGCGCTGCTCGACAAGTCGTTTGATCGCGCGGTTGAAACCGTCGTCGAGGCGCTGAAACATCGCGGCAAAATCGTCATCGTCGGCATCGGCAAATCCGGTAATGTCGGCGCGAAAATCGCCGCCACGCTCACCAGCACCGGCTCCACCGCCGTGGTGCTCAACAGCGTGGACGCGCTGCACGGCGACGTCGGCATCATCAATGACGGCGATGTAATTATCGCCTTGAGCTATTCCGGCGAGTCGGAGGAACTGCTGAATTTGCTGCCGGCGTTGAAAAGATTTTCCGTCAAAATCATTTCGCTCACCGGCAATGTAAAATCGTCGCTCACCCGGCACAGCGATGTTTCACTCAACGTCAAAGTGCCGAAGGAAGCGTGCCCGTTCAACCTCGCGCCGACTTCCAGCACCACCGCGATGCTGGTCACGGGCGACGCGCTGGCGATGGCGGTGCTGCAGGCGCGCGGCTTCAAGCAAAAGGATTTTGCCAAATATCATCCCAGCGGTGCCATTGGCCGCGCGATGCTGCTTAAAGTCGGCGACATCATGCGCACGGGCAGCCGTAATGCCGTGGCGGACGAAAATCTGACAGTCAAGGAAGCCTTGCTCGTAATGACACACGCGAAGTCCGGCAGCTTGGCGGTCGTAAACGCACGCGGCAAGCTGGCCGGCGTGTTCACCGACGGCGATTTCCGGCGTCACATGGCGACGAACGAAAATCTTTTGTCGCAGCCCTTGAAAAAAGTGATGACACCTCGGCCGATTTGCGTCCGCGAAAACGCGCTGGCGGTCGAGGCGCTGAAAATTTTCAATGAGCGAAATATTGACGACCTAATTGTCATAAACGAAAAGAACGAACCGGTGGGCCTAGTGGACTCTCAGGATTTGCCCAAGCTGAAGATTGTGTGAAAAGGCAAGCGCCACAGAGTCCGACCGTTCTGATTTTCATGGGCGTAGCCGGCAGCGGCAAGACAACGGTGGCGAAACTGTTCGCCAAAAAGACCGGCGCAATTTTTTATGAGGGCGACGATTTTCATCCGCCGGAAAACATCGCCAAGATGCGCGCCGGAATTCCGCTGACTGACGCCGACCGCGGAAAATGGCTGAAAACATTGCGGCAAATCGTTGTCCGTGCGCTGGCAAATAATGAATTATCGGTCCTGACATGTTCGGCATTGAAGGCGAAATATCGCGAACAACTAGCAGCGGGCGATTCCCGCGTGAAGTTTGTTCATCTCACTGGCCCGCAAATTTTGATTGCACAAAGGTTAAAAAACCGGCGCGGCCATTTCATGCCGCCCGCATTGCTGACAAGCCAGTTTGCCATTCTCGAACTTCCGATGGACGCGCTGGTTTTCAGTTGCAAAATTCCTCCGAAAAAAATCGTGGCCGAACTGATTCAAGTATTGGGCATTGTCGGTTGAACCGGCTTCGCGCTTTTCGGCAGCAGAAACGCCAGCGCGGCGGCGGCCAACATTCCGATTCCCAAAGCGTTGAAAGGAATCGCGGTGCTGTGATATTCCAGCTTGAGCCAGCCGACTATGTATGGCCCGGCAAAACCGCCGGTGTTGCCGAGCGCGTTAACCAGGCCGATGACCGGGCCGAAAACATTGCCCGGCAGCGTCTCGGTCGGAATCGTCCAGAACGGCGCGAGCGCGGCGAACGGGCCGGGAATGGCGAGGCACATGAAAGCGTAGGACAGCCAGAAATGTCCGCACGTCAGCACGCTCAAGATCAAACTCACGCCGCTCAAGGTATAAACGAGCGCCACATGGCCGCGCCGCTCGCGGGTTTTGTCCGAATGCCACGAATTAAGCACCATGATGACGGCGGTGACGGCATAGGGCGCGGCGAACAGGAAGCCATATTGCACCGGGCTGAAATTTTTCGACTTCAAGCCGTCCGTGAAAAATGCCATGCAGCCGTAGGCGGCCGAGTTGTGCAAAAAATTTATGATTATCATCACCAGAATTTCGCGGCGCGCGAGCCGTCGCCAGAAGGGAATGTTTGCCGGCGGCTCCAGTTGAGCTGCCTCGCGTTGTAGCGTTGTCTCTAAAAAATCCCGTTCCGCCGCCGAAATCCATTTCGCCTCGCGCGGATGGTCAGCGATGAAACACCACCAGACCGGCAGCCAGATGAACGGCAGCGCGCCCTCCAAAATCAGCATGGTCTGCCAGCCATACGCGCCGAGCAACCAGCCGGTGACCGGCGCGGACGCTACGACCGCAAGCGGCTGGCACAAATTCCAAAACGCAGTGGCCCGCGCGCGTTCGGCGCGGGGAAACCAATGCGCCAGCAAAACGAGGGTCGCGGGAAAAACGCAGCTTTCGGAAACACCCAGCAGGAAGCGCGCGACTTCCACCTGGTAAAAAGTTTTGGCCAGCCCGCAGCCGACGGCGCACACGCCCCAGAAAATCAGGCACAGGCTGACCAGTTTTTTGGCGCTCCATTTTCCCGCGAGGTGGCCGCCAACCATTTGCAGCAGGACATAGCCGAGAAAGAAAATTCCCGCCGCCTGGCCTTTCATCCGGTCGTCCATCGCCAGGTCGCGCAGCATCGTCGAAATTTTCGGGTCCAGCGCCAGCGAGACGTTCGTCCGGTCCACATACGAAATCGTATACATGACCAGCGCGACCGGAATGATGCGGAACCAGCGTTGGGAAACCATGCGCGGATGTTGTCGAAAACCGGAGGGCCGTGCAAAGATTAAGTCGTGAATTTCAGGTAAATCACCTTCAAATATTCCGCTTCTTTGAACCCGGCTGGATGGTCCGGTGGATGCTGCAAGGTTTTTAGTTCGGTGAATTTTCGGCCGGATTTTATCGCGGCACGTCGCACGGCGTCAAAAAAATCCGTGGCGGAAACGTGGGCGGAACAGGAACCGGCCACGAGTATTCCATCGCGCGAAAGCCTTGCGATTCCAAGCAAGTTTAGCTTTTCGTAAGCGTGAATCGCACCTTCGCGTTCCGTCGCGCGTTTGGCGAGCGAGGGCGGATCAAGCACAATCAAATCGAAATTTTCTTTGGCGTTCGGCAGCCATTCAAACGTATCCGCCTGCACCGTTTCGTGCCGGCATGCCGCCACGCCGGGAAAGTTTTGGTTCAGCGCAAAATTCCGTTTGGCCGATTCCAGCGCGTGTGCGCTGATGTCCAGATCGGTGACGGATTTCGCGCCGCCGCGCGCGGCGTAAACCGAGAAGCCGCCGGAAAAGCTGAATGCATTCAACACGCGCCGTCCGCGCGCCAGCATCTCCACCTCGCGCCGGTTCTCACGCTGGTCGAGGAAGAAGCCGGTTTTTTGTCCGCGCACCACGTCAGCCTCGAAACGAATGCCATTCTCTTGAAAAATAATCGGAGCGCCGAGCACAGTCTCGGCCAGTTGCGAAAAAATAATTTGCCCATCGCGACGGGGCGGTGCCCGGCGTTCCGCAACCGACTGGATGTTCCGACTTAAGCGCAGGACGATGCGTTCACACGGAATTGTTTCTTTGAACAGCGAAACGGTTTCTTCCAGCCGTGGCAGCCATGCGGCGGTGTAAATTTTCAGCACCAGAGTCGTGTCGTAGCGGTCCAGCACGAGACCGGGCCAGCCGTCGCTCTCGCCGTGAATCAGGCGGTAGCCGGTGGTCGTCGTATCGAAAAGCCCTTCGCGTCGGGCGAGCGCTTGCGCCAGCCGCGATTGCCACCATGCTGCGTCAATGTTCGTTGGTTTGCCCGCGTGCAAAATGCGGACGCGGATGGGCGAATCGGGATCAAATAAACCGACGGCGAGAAATTTGTCTTTGCGGTCGAAGATGACCGCCAGTTCGCCAAGCTGTCCGGCGCGATTGGATTCGTGGATACTGTCGGCAAACAGCCACGGATGGCCGGAGCGCACGATGGATTCCGCCGCCGCCGTGATGCGCAGGCGCAGGCGGGTCGCCGCAGGTCGATTTGCGGCGACAGGATTCATTCCAACCCGCAGTTTTTCCGGGCGCGCTTCAAGACGGCTTGCGCCAACGTGCGGGCTTTGATCGCGCCATCGGCGAGAACCTGGTTCACGAAATCCAGATTCGCCGCGAGTTCGGCTCGTTTCTTCCGCGCGTCGGCGAAATAATCCCAATACGACTTGAATAACTGTTTTTTTAAATCGCCGTAACCGATCTGGCCGGCTCGCAATTTGTCTTCCACCGCATCTGCTAATGTTTTGGTTTCAACGAGCTTCAGCAATTGAATCGCCAGATTTTTATCCGCGTCGGGCTTGGGTTCCGTTGGCGTGCGGCTGTCCATCTTGATACCCATGATCTTTTTTTGAACCGCCTTTTCGTCGCCGAATATCTCGATGGTGTTGCCGTAGCTCTTGCTCATCTTCTGGCCGTCGGTGCCGGGCACGACGGCGACTTCCTCGCGGATCTGCGGCTCGGGAATCACGAAGGTCTGGCCGTATTGCTCGTTGAACTTTATGGCGATGTCGCGGGTCATCTCAACGTGCTGCTTCTGGTCGCGGCCGACCGGCACTACGTTCGAGTCGTAAATCAAAATATCCGCCGCCATCAGCACCGGATAGGCGAACAGGCCGTGGTTCGGCGAAATGCCCTTGGCAACCTTGTCCTTGTAGCTGTGGGCGCGTTCGAGCAGTCCCATCGGCGTGAGCGTGGTGAGCAGCCAGGAAAGTTCCGTAACCTCCGGCACGTCGGATTGCTTGAAGAAAACGGATTTCTTCGGGTCGAGGCCGCACGCGAGAAAATCCAGCGCCACGTCCAGCGTGTTCCTGCGGCGTTGCGCGGCGTCGGTCAGCGTCGTCATCGAATGGTAATTCGCAATGAAATAAAGCGCCTCGCCCTTTTCCTGAAGCTCGATGGCGGGCCGCATCATCCCGAAATAATTTCCGAGATGCAGCGCGCCGCTGGGCTGGATGCCTGATAGAATTCTCATGCCGAAATTTTATGACGAACGGATGAAAAAGCGAGAATGGAGAATGGAAGATGGCAAAGTGCCCGGCCATCCGCCATTTTCTATCCCCGCTTCAACGCGCCTGCGCGCACCTCCCACCGCTGCAAATCCTT
>Ga0181528_10002244_pt1 | contig 11858 bp, 10 predicted proteins | sample PEATcosm2014_Bin_47_FD_119742 | JGI IMG/M metagenome (GOLD analysis project Ga0181528, IMG submission 119742) | Peatland microbial communities from MTU Mesocosm Facility, Houghton, MI, USA - PEATcosm2014_Bin10_10_metaG | ecosystem: Environmental > Terrestrial > Soil > Wetlands > Peat | place... | reverse complement strand
ATCTCGCTCATGTGGACGTTGTAGAAGGTGTCGGCCCGGCCGTCCATGTCCTCGGTGGGCGCGAGGACGGGCGGGTACCGCCGCTGGTTGAGGGCGTTCCCCCCGGGATAGTCGAGGGGCAGGCTCAGGCAGAAGCTGATCCCGGCCTCCACTTCGCGGACTCCCTCCAGGACCTTTTCCGCGGTCACCAGGTTGATGCGGCCGAGTTCGTCGTCGTCACCCCAGTCGCCCCAGGTCGACCCGGGTGGGCGCTGCTGCCACCGCTTCGTCATCGGTCCTGCTCCTTCCGGGCGTTTTTCGGTCCGCCCCGACCATCGGCACGCGTTGCACTGTACCGACCGGTTGGATTAGGTTGCGAACGCGGTTCGCGTTTTCTGTGAAACCGCGTTCTCGGACCCACGGACGCACCCGGGTCCGGCGCCAGGAGGTCACCACCATGCCGAAGAACGAACTCGTCGTGTCCGCCGATGGGCACGTCCTCGAGCCCACCGACCTGTTCCGCACCCGCCTGCCGAGGCACCTGCGCGAGCGCGGGGTCTGGGAGGAGGACTTCGAGATCGAGCCGTTCGTCGAGGGTGGCGCCCGCATCTTCCGGCGCCTCCACACCCCCGGGTACGAGGGTTGGACGATCTCCCGCTACCGCCAGACCGGTGGGCGGATGCCCGAGGGCGACCCCGAGATCATCCTCGACGACATGAAGCTCGACGGCGTCGACATCCAGGTGATGCACCCGAACCTGTCGCTCTTCGGGCTCTACTCGGACGACCACGAGCTCTCGATGGCCCATGCGCGCGTCTACAACGACTACATCGTCGAGCGCTTCGCGCCCTACTTCTCGCAGATCGTGCCCACCGCACCCGTGCCGCTGTCCGACATCGACGACGCCGTGGCCGAGATCGAGCGCGTCGCCGCCGCCGGGTTCCGCGCCATCCTCCTGCCGGCGATCGCGCCGAAGCCCTACTACTCCCGCACGTTCGACCCGGTGTGGGAGGCGGCCGTGGCCAACGGCGTGCAGATCTTCATCCACACCCAGACCGGTGGCGTGAAGGTCAACGACCCCGAGTCGACCACGCTCAAGGTCGTGATGGAGTCGGCCGCCCAGGTGAACCAGCCGATGACCGAGAAGTCGGCGTCCAAGCGGATGATCACCCAGTGCATCTACTCCACGGTCGTACCCCAGCAGATCATGTGCGAGCTCATCGGCGGGGGCGTGCCCGAGCGCTATCCCGAGCTCCACTTCTCCCTCATCGAGTTCAACGCCAACTGGCTGGCGTCCCTGGTCGGCGCCATGGACAAGTGCTGGGTCACCGGGGTCGGCCAGGACGCCGACTGGTGGCTCGGCTACTGGGACGACGAGCGTCCGGCCACCGACCAGCCGAGCATGGCCCAGCTGTTCCGTCTCAACGAGAAGTGGCCCTACCCGCTGAAGCCGAGCGAGTACGTGCGGCGCCAGTTCCACATCTCGTTCCAGGACGACCCCGTCGCCATCGCCTGCCGGCACATCACCGGACTGTCGACCCTCGTGTGGGGCAACGACTACCCCCACGCCGAGGGGACGTTCCGCGGGAGCCGCGAGCTCATCGCCGCCCAGCTCGGTGACCTTCCCGCCGACGAGCGGGCGGCCATCGTCGGCGGCACGTTGGCCGACCTGCTCCACCTCGACGCTCCGGTGCCGGCCTGACCCGCCTCGACTTCGACGGGCGCGTCGCCGTCGTGACCGGTGCGGGACGCGGCATCGGCCTGGCCTACGCGCGCCTGCTCGCCGAGCGCGGCGCCCGGGTCGTCGTCAACGACCTCGGCGGGTCGATCGACGGGGTGGGTGCCGATGACGGACCGGCCGTCGAGGCCGTGGCCGGCATCGTCGAGGCGGGCGGCACGGCCCTGGCCGACACCCACGACGTCTCGACGGTCGACGGCGCGGAGGCGCTCGTCGCCACCGCCGTCGACGGGTTCGGCCGGATCGACATCGTGATCAACAACGCCGGGGTGATCCGCTGGGCGGGGCCACCGGACGTGGACGCCGACAACCTGGCCCTGCACCTGGCGGTCCACGTGGGCGGCTCGTTCAACACGGCGCGGGCGGCCTGGCCCCACATGGTCGGACAGGGCTACGGACGCATCGTCATGACGACCTCGACGGGGATGCTCGGACTGCCGACCAACACGTCCTACGCCACGGCCAAGGGTGGCGTGTTCGGTCTGACCCGCAGCCTGGCGACGGCCGGCGCCGCCCACGGCATCGCCGTGAACATGATCGCCCCCGGGGCGATGACCCGCATGGCCGGGCCCGGCTCCGACGACCCCCGGATGGCCCCGCGCCTGGTCGCTCCCATGGCCGCCTACCTGGCCCACGAGAGCTGCCCGGTCACCGGCGAGCTCTACACCGCCGGTTTCGGCCGGTTCGCCCGCCTCTTCGTCGCCTCGACCCCGGGGTACGTCGCCTCCGGCGACGAGCCGACCATGGAGGACGTGGCCGCCCACTGGGAGGCGATCAACGACGAGACGGGCTACACCGTGCCCGCCGACCTCATGGCCTGGTCCGCGGGGTTCATGGCCCACCTGCGGGAGGACGGCGCGCCCCCCACGCGGTGACCCCGTGACGCCCTACCCGTCGAGCAGGTCGGGGTGCTGCTCGACGATCCAGTCGTAGAGCGGCTGGAACTGTCGCCACCCCACCCGGTGGCCGCCGGTCTGCCCGAAGGTCGTGCGGGCCACCTCGGGGCCGATCGGGACCGGGGTGCCGGCCGCCTCGGCGACCAGTTGGGCCTGACAGGACCGCTCCATCGTCACGAACCACCAGGCCGCCTCGTCCACCGTGCGCCCGACGGTGAGCAGGCCGTGGTTCTCGAGGATCGCCGCCTTGCTCCCGCCGAGGGCCGTGGCGATGCGCTTGCCCTCCTCGACGTCGAGCACGGCGCCCGAGTAGTCGCCGTAGACGACGTGGTCCTCGTAGAAGGCGCAGGCATCCTGGGTCAGGGGGTCGAGCGGCCGGTGGAGCGTCGACCACGCCTTGCCGAACACCGAGTGGGAGTGGGCCGCGGACACGACGTCGGGCCGCGCCGCATGGATCTCGCTGTGGATCACGAAGGCCGCCTGGTTGACCGGCCACGTGCCCTCGACGACGTCGCCCCGAGCGTTCACCAACAGGAGGTCCCGTACCCGGATCTGCTTGAAGTTCATGCCCAGCGGATTGACCCAGAAGTGATCGGGACGCTCGGGGTCGCGGGCGGTGATGTGCCCGGCGGTGCCCTCGTCGAAGCCGAAGTGGCCGAAGATCCGGAAGGCGGCGGCCAGCCGCTGCTTGCGGTGGGTGCGCTCCTCCTCCACCGTGTCGAACGTCGGGAACGTGGGCGGTCTGCGGTCGGACACCATGGCCCCGATCGTACCGCCGCGGCCCGCACCTGTACCGGTCGGTCCAATAGGATCGGACGATGGACTTCGAGCTCACCGGACCCGAACGAGAGCTGGCCGGCCTGTGCCGCGAGTTCGCGACCAAGGAGATCGCCCCGCGTGCCCCCCTGGCGTGGGAGGAGGCCCGGTGCCCCACCGACCTGCTCCGCGAGATGGGCGCCCTCGGTCTGCTCGGCATGCTCGTCCCCGAGGAGTGGGGCGGCATCGGCATGTCGACGGTCGGATTCGTGGCCGCCATGGAGCAGATCGGGCTGGCCGACCAGTCGGTGGCCGCCGCCTGGCAGGCCCACGTGACCATCGGGTCGCTCCCGCTGCTCCTGTTCGGCGACGATGCGCAGCGCGACCGCTGGCTGCGCCCCCTCGCCGAGGGCCGGGCCCTCGGGGCGTTCGGCCTCACCGAGCCCGAAGCCGGCTCGGACGCCCGGGGGATCCGCACCCGGGCCGTGCGGCGGGACGGCGGCTGGGTCATCAACGGGTCCAAGACGTTCATCTCCAACGCCGGGACGGACATGTCGTTCGGGGTGACACTGCTGGCGCGCACGGAGTCGGGCGAGGGATCGGCTCCGCGATTCGCCAGCTTCGTCGTCGAGCGGGACACCCCGGGCTTCACCATGGGACCGAAGATGCGGGGCATAGGCTGGCGGGGCCTCGACACCCGTGAGCTGTTCTTCGACGACGTCGAGGTGCCCGACGACCACCTCGTCGGTGACCCTGAGCTCGGGCTCAGCCAGTTCCTCCGCACCCTCGAGGTCGGACGTATCTCCATCGCCGCCCTGTCGCTCAGCCTCACCCAGGCCGTCCTCGACCTGGCCACGGCGTACGCCGGCCAACGACACCAGTTCGGGCAGCCCATCTCCTCGTTCCAGGCCGTGCAGTTCAAACTGGCGGACATGGCCACCGAGCTCGAGGCGGCCCGGTGGCTCACCTACCGCGCCGCGTCACTGCGGGACGCCGGACGCCCCTTCCTGAAGGAGGCGGCCATGGCCAAGCTGAAGGCCAGTCGACTGGCGACCTGGGCCGCCTCGGAGGCGGTTCAGATCCACGGTGGCCTCGGCTACATGCTCGACTCACCGGTGGCCCGCTTCTACTGCGACTCGAAGGTCCTCGAGATCGGCGAGGGCACCAACGAGATCCAGCACCTCGTGATCGCCCGCGCCCTGGGATGCTGAGGCGCTGGCGCCCTGGGGTGCTGAGGCGCTGGCGGTGACGCCCGGGGACCGTCAGACGGCAGCGAGGTGGCGGAGGGCCGCGGCGATGTCGTCCCGATCCGGGAGCCACGCCTGCTCGAGGCCCGGCGAGTAGGGCGCCGGACTCGGGGCGGCCCCCACCCGCTGGATCGGCGCGTCGAGATCCCAGAACGCCTCCCGGGCCACGGTGGCGGCCACCTCGGCACCGATGCCGAAAGGGACGACCGCCTCGTGGGCCACGAGGAGGCGCCCGGTCCGGCGCACGGACCCGAGGACCGGCCCCATGTCCAGCGGGGCCACCGTGCGCAGGTCGATCACCTCGACGGAGACGCCCTCCCCCGCCAGCGTCTCGGCCGCCGCCAGAGCCTCGTGGACCATGCGGGACACCGACACGACCGTCACGTCGGTCCCCGGCCGCACCACGGCGGACACGCCGATGGGCACGATGTGGTCGGCCGCCGGCTTCGGTCCCTTCATGCCGTAGAGCAGGCGGTTCTCGATGAAGACCACCGGGTTGGGGTCCGAGATGGCCGCCCGGAGGAGCCCGTAGGTGTCGGCCGGCGTCGAGGGCATGACGACGGTCAGGCCCGGGACGTGCGCCAGCAGGGCCTCGAGGCTCTGCGAGTGCTGGCTCCCCGAGGACCGCCCGGCGCCGAACTGGGTCCGCACGACCATCGCCATCTCGGCGTTCCCACCGGTCATGAACGGCAGCTTGGCCGCCTGGTTGAGCAGCTGGTCGAAGCAGACCCCGACGAAGTCGAGGTACATCAGCTCCACCACGGGACGCATCCCGGCCATGGCCGCGCCGACCCCCAGGCCCATGATGGCGGTCTCGGAGATCGGCGTGTCGCGCACCCGGTCGCCGAACCGGTCACGCAGGCCCCGGGTGAGCCCGAAGACGTTGCCGCCCTCGCCGACGTCGATGCCGGCGACGAACACCCGGTCGTCCGCCTCGAGTTCGGTCTCGAGCGCATCGTGGACGGCGTCCATCATGCGGAAGACCGGGGCGTCGGCCGGCGGGGCCGGCGGCTCGGGGTACGGCGGCCTCGCCCGGAGGACGAACTCGGTGACGGTAGCGGGGTCGGGGACGTCGAGGCCGCGGGCCGTCACCACGGCGGCGTCGAGCTCCTCGGCCACCGAAGACTGCAGGGCCTTGAGCTCGTCGTCGCCGACCCCGGACCCGTGCAGCCGGGCCTCGTGGACCAGGAGGGGGTCGCGCCCCTTCCACTCGTCGACCTCCTCGGCGGTGCGGTACCGCTCGGGGTCGCCCTCGTAGTGGCCGTGCCATCGGAAGGTCGTGGCCTCCACCACCGCCGGACCTCCGCCGGCCCGCACGCCGGCGACGACGTCCCCCATGACGTCGGCGGTCGCCACGACGTCGTTGCCGTCGACGGCGACGTAGGCGAGGCCGTAGCCGGCGGCCCGGCGCTCGAGGCCCGCCCCGTGCTGGGTGGACGCCGGGGAGAACTCGGCGTAGCCGTTGTTCTCGCAGAAGAACACCACCGGCAGCTGCCACACCGCGGCCAGGTTCATGGCCTCGTGGAACGCCCCCTGGGCGGGTGCACCGTCGCCGAAGAAGGCCACGGCGACGGCACCGTCCCGGCGGAGCTGGGACGCGGCGGCCGCCCCCACGGCGATCGGCACGCCGGCGGCCACGATCCCGTTGGCGCCGAGGATCCCGAGCCGCGGGTCGGCGATGTGCATCGAGCCGCCGCGCCCCCGATTGGTCCCTTCGTCCCGGCCCATCAGCTCGGCGAACATGCCGAGGGGATCGAGTCCCTTGGCCAGGCAGTGGCCGTGCCCCCGGTGAGTCGAGGTGATCACGTCGGCCGGGCCGAGCGGCCAGCACGCACCGACGGCCGCCGCCTCCTGCCCGATCGAGAGGTGGACGAAACCGGGCACCTCGCCGTCGCGGTAGAGCGACGACACCCGCTCCTCGAAGCCGCGGATGACGAGCATCCGCCGGTACATCTCGACGAGCTCGGCGGTCGGGCGGTCGGACGGTGAGGACGGGCGGTCGGTCACGCTCTGTAGTGTACTGGTCGGTACAATGACCGACAGAACGATGTCCCGGCCCACCGACCACCGAGCCCCCCGGACGGGGCCCGCATGACCGGGCCGCGGCGCGTGGTCGTGATCACCGGCGCGGGCGGGGCGCTCGGTGCGGCGGTGTCGCGCCGCTTGGCCGGTGAAGCCGGTACCGACCTCGTCCTGAGCGATCTGAGCGCGCCGTCCCTGGAGGCCACCGTGGCCGGCCTCCCCCCGACCGACGCCACCGTCGAGACGGCCCTGGCCGACGTGAGCGATCCCGACCAGGTCGAAGCCGTCGTGGCGCTGGCGATGGCGCGTTTCGGCCGGGTCGACGTGCTCATCAGCAACGCCGGCGTGCTGTCGGCCAACGGCCGGATCCACAACCTGGCCAACGAGGAGTGGGAGCGGGCATTCCGGGTCAACGTGCTCGGCGCCGTCAACGGCATCCGGGCGGCGGTCGGGGTCATGCGCCCACAACGGTCGGGGTCGATCGTCCTGACGGCCTCGGTGTCGGGCCTGACCGCCTGGTCGCACGCGGCGCCGTACTGCGCCACCAAGGCGGCGGTGATCCAGCTCGCCAAGGTCGCCGCCGTCGAATACGCCCGCGACGGGATCCGCGTCAACTGCGTCTGCCCGGGCTCGTTCCGCTCCGCCATCCACGACGACCTGCCCGACGAGGCCGTCGAGACCATCGCCGGCCGTCATCCCCTCGGGCTCGGCTCGGCCGACGACCTCGTGGGTGCCTACTCGTACCTCGCCGGTGACGACTCCCGCTGGACCACGGGGTCGGCCATGGTCGTCGACGGTGGCTACTCGGCACCGTGACGGCACGGCGGCCGGTCCCCGGCGTCCTAGCGGGCGACGCCGCGGATGAAGATCTCGGCGAACGGTGCCGCCACGTCGCGGGCCGACAGGCGTCCGCCCGCCTTGAGCCAGAGGTACGTGTAGTTGTGCATGCCCAACCAGGCGAGCGCGGTCAGCCGCGGGTCGAGTGGGCGGAACTCGCCCGAGTCGACGCCGGCCCGGAAGACGTCCTCCACCCGGCGCTCGTAGTCGCGTCGTCGACCCTGGAACCGTCGGGCCCGCTCGCCGGTCAACGCGGGAAACTCGTGCAGGAAGACCCAGACGTGGTCGGGATAGCGGTGGATGACGTCCAGCAGTTCGTCACCCAACATGGCCAACTGCTGCGACGGCGTGCCCCCCGCCTCCGCCACCCGGTCGGCGCCGAGCATGACCTCGTCCATCACCCGGTCGTGGATGGCGACGAGCAGCGCCTCCTTGGAACCGATGTAGTGGTAGAGAGCGCCCTTGCCCAGATCGTTGGCGGTGCACAGCTCGTTGATGCCCGTGGCGTGGTACCCGCCCCGGGCGAAGACGCTGGCCGAGGTGTCGATGATCTGCTGGCGACGGAGCTCACGCCGGGTGGGGCCAGGTGTATCGCCCGCTGCTTCGACCTGTGCCATCTACCTCGACGCTAGCAAGGGTCCCCCGGGGGGAGCCACCGACCGACATCCACGATGGGAGCACGACATGAGATCCGGCGACGACCGAGGCCGACCGTGACACCGGGTACGCAGCCGACCGGCGACCTGAACTGGTTCGCCGTGCTCGAGCACCACGCCGTCCGCTCCCCCGACCGGGTGATGACCGTGTTCGAGGGCCGCGAGACCACGTACGGCGAGATGGCCCGCCGCAGCGTGGGCCTCGCCGCCGGCCTGCGCGACCAGGGCGTGGGCCGCGGTGACGTGGTGGGCCTCCTGGCCTACAACTGCCCGGAGTACCTGGAGACGATCTTCGCCGCCAACTTCCTCGGTGCCGTCGCCATGCCGATCAACTGGCGGCTCGCCGCCCCCGAGGTCCACTACATCCTCGAGCACTCGCGGGCCCGGGTGCTGGTGTGCGACGAAGACCTCGTCGCGCTCGGGAACGACGCCACCGAGGGACTCGTGCCGGCGCCGGTCCGGACCTGCATCACCGGCCCGCCCCCCGGAGGATGGACGACGTTCGAGGCCCTCCACGGACGCGACGACGACATGGTGCGTGCCGCCATGGCGGGCGACGACGTCCACCGCCTCATGTACACCTCGGGCACGACCGGCCGCCCCAAGGGCGTCATGCTCACCCACGCCAACCTGGCGTGGAAGAACCTCGCCCACCTCGTCGAGTTCGGCTTCACCCACTCGGACCTGGGCCTCGCCTGCGGACCGCTCTACCACGTGGGCGCCCTGGACCTCACCACCACGTCACTCATCGCCGCCGGGGCGACGGTCATCATCCACCGGACATTCGACGCGGCCGCCGTGGTCGACGAGCTCGAGCGCTCGCGGGTGTCCACCGTGTGGCTGGCTCCCGCGATGGTCAATGCCATCATGGCCCTCCCCGAGGTGGAGCGACGCGACCTGTCATCGGTGCGACTGATCATCAACGGTGGCGAGAAGATGCCCATCCCCCTGATCGAACGGATCCAGCGGACCTTCCCGTCGGCCTGGTTCGCCGACGCCTACGGGCTCACCGAGACGGTGTCGGGTGACACCTTCCTGGACCGGGACAGCATCATCACCAAGCTCGGCAGCGTCGGCCGCCCGTGTCTCTTCCTCGACCTCGACATCTGGGACGAGCGCGGCCAGTCGGTGAGACCCGGAGCGACGGGCGAGATCGTCCTGCGGGGGCCGAAGGTGTTCCCGGGTTACTGGCGGGACGCGGAGGCGACCGAGGCCGCCTTCGCGGGCGGCTGGTTCCACACCGGCGACATCGGCTTGCGGGACGAGGACGGCTATCTGTTCATCGTCGACCGACTGAAGGACATGATCGTGTCGGGTGGGGAGAACATCGCCAGCTCCGAGGTCGAGCGGGTCCTCTACGAACACGAGGCGGTCCTCGAGGCGGCGGTCGTCGGTCGTCCCGACGAGCGGTGGGGCGAGACACCGGTGGCCTTCGTCGTCCTGCGCGAGGACACCTCCGCCACCGCCGACGAGCTCATCGGTCACTGCCGGGGGCAGTTGGCGCGCTACAAGGTTCCCAAGGCGGTCACCTTCCTCGACGCCCTGCCCCGCAATCCGTCCGGCAAGGTCCTCAAGCGGGAGCTGCGGGGCGGCTGAGGGACCGCGTTCACGGATCGGCGGTCGTTCCCCCCGACGGAACCGAGGCGAGCACTTGGTGACCCGCCGGTGGCGGTGCCGGGCGGAACCCGACGGTCAATCGGGCGCGGATCGCGCGTCGAGACGGAGTTCGACGAGGACCAGATCGCACCACCGGCCGAACTTGGCACCGATCTCCGGCATCCGCCCGACCTCGACGAAGCCCAGCCGCTCGTGGAACCGGATGGAGGCCTCGTTGGCACCGTCGACGGCACCGATCATCGAATGTCTGCCACTTTCGCGCGCCGAGGCGATGAGGGCACCCATGAGTTCCCGGCCGACGCCACTACCCCAACGATCCTCGCGTACGTGGATGGTGTGCTCGACGGTGTAGCGGTAGCCGGGTCGCTTCACGGCATCGCGGAACCACCCGAACGCCGCGACACCGACGATCTCGTCCCCGTCCTCGGCCACCAGGACCACCTCGTGATCGTCCAGCCACTCCACGATGCTCGCCCCGCTGTGCGGAACCTCGGTCCATTCGATGGTCGTCGACGCCAGGAAGGCATTGAGGATGGACGTGATGGCGACGGCATCGCGGACGGTGGCGGGCCGGACCCTCATGACCTGAGTCTCGCAGGATCGCGGGACGGCGCCATGCCATTTCGTCCTGGCCCGATGCGTCGTGTCGCGCCACGGAGGTGGTTCGCCCGTGACGCCCGGCGGGCGCGGTTCTCCCCCACCAGCACCCGACAGGAGCACCGGAACCTCCTGGCCGACGGGCGGGTCTCGTCCCACGTCCAGGACCTCGACGACCCCTACCGACCTGGAGATCCGGCGTCGGGTCGTCACCGCACTCCTGGAGCACCTCAGCGAGGAGGACCGGGTCGATTCAGCGGCCGGCGCGGATCGACGCTGTACTGGCGCAAGGAGGGCGAGCACCCGGTCCTCGCCGTCGCCGTCGGGAACTTCGTGGACCCCGGGTTCCCGGCGACCTCCAGCGAGGGCCATGTGGAGATGCGGCACCATTGGGTGGCGCCCGTCCCGCAGCGACGGCCAGGTCCAGGCCGACGCAGCAGTCTCCCGTCTGCTGAAGCGGCGTTGCAGGCGCGCTCGGTCGACCCGGGGGCCTACGACTCGGCCCCGGGTACCGGACCGTCGAGCAGTCGTCGCACCAGGTCGCGGGTCTCGGCGTGGCCGGCGTCGATCCCGAGCGACTCCTCCAGCACCAGGATCTGGGCCACGCTCGTCATCACCGTCATGAGGGCGATCGGGGGGAAGCGCTCCGTGTCGATGCCCCGCTCCTCCATCACCCGGGCCAGGACCTCGGTCTGTCGGGCCCGGAAGTCCTCCGCGTAGCGGGCGATCTCGGACCGGATGGACTTGCGGTGATTGGCCAGGGCGACGAACTCCATGTTCAGGGCCGTGCTCGTGGCGTCGTCGCCGAACGCCCACAGGGCCAAGAGGGGCCGGTCCGAGGCCAGCGCCCGGGAGAGGTGCTCGAGCCCCACCTCGGCGCGACGCCGGAACGCGGCCAGGAAGAGGTCGTCCATCGTGCGGAAGTAGTAGTGCACCAGCTGCGGCTTGAGCTCGGCCCGCTCGGCGACGCGCCGGGAGCTCACTGCGGCGTAGCCCTCCTCCAGCATGATCCGTTCAGTGGCGTCGAGCAGCGCGGCGCGGCTCTTCGAGTCCTCGGCGCCGATCCTTCGGTTCGAAACCATGTCCTGTCACCCGTTGCTCGACCAGAGGGAGGACGTTGCCTCCCCGACCAGCATCCCAGAGCGCCGGGCCCGGCACCGCCGACACCGCCGAGCTGTTGACCGGGTTCCGGGCCGATGCTAAGCAATCGCTCAGCATCGGCGACAGGAGAGCCCCGCATGAGCGATTACGAGACGGTCGACTTCTTCATGGACGAGTCGCTGATCGACGACCCGTACCCCTACTTCGAGCACCTGCGGGCGAAGTGCCCCGTGGTGGGGACACCGCACTACGGGGTGGTGGCCGTGACCGGCTACGACGAGGCCACCGAGGTCTACCGCAACATCGACACGTTCTCCTCGTGCATCTCGGTGATCGGGCCCTTCGCCACCTTCCCCGAGCCCCTCGAGGGGGACGACGTGAGCGAGCAGATCGAGCGCCACCGCGACCAGCT
>Ga0181528_10002241_pt1 | contig 11865 bp, 13 predicted proteins | sample PEATcosm2014_Bin_47_FD_119742 | JGI IMG/M metagenome (GOLD analysis project Ga0181528, IMG submission 119742) | Peatland microbial communities from MTU Mesocosm Facility, Houghton, MI, USA - PEATcosm2014_Bin10_10_metaG | ecosystem: Environmental > Terrestrial > Soil > Wetlands > Peat | place... | reverse complement strand
TCGCCCTGCATCTTCTTCATCCTTGCTTCGTTGAGCGGATAGAAGATCATGCCCAGTCCGGTGAGCAGGAAGCCCGCTGCGGGAATGACGGTAAAGAGCAGCAAGATACCGTGCAGCGCGTGCGGCGTCTGAGCGACGCTGGCCTGGTATCCGAAGTTCGCCAGCAGCCAAACGGCAACCGGTCCGCCGATCGCCCAACCGAGCTTGTTGGACATACCCGCCGCTGAGAAAACAAGGCCCGTGGCGCGCCGTCCCGTGCGCCACTCGGAGTAGTCGGCCGAGTCGGCGAACATCGCCCATAGCACCGCGGAGGTTGGCCCGGTGACGGCGCTATAGAGCACCTGGAAGACGAAGATCAGCACAATCTGCTCAGGCCTCACCCAAAACGAAACGGCCAGGAAGACGGAACCCAGCACGGCCAGGCCGATGTAAGTGGCCTTTCTGCCGGCAAACTTCGTGACTTGCTGAATGGCGATCGATCCAAGCAGCGAGAGCAGCGTGCCGGCAACCATGAACGAGGCGGCCAGCTTTTCATTGCCCACATAATACTGGAAGTAATAAAGGATGGCGCCGCTGCGAATGGCTACCGAGCAGACCGTCAGCGTTCCTGTAAAGAAGAGGATCAGCCAGGGTATATTGGTGACCAGATCGCCCAGGTCGCGGCCTAGCGAACTCTTCTGCGGAGCCGGCTGGATGCGTTCTTTGGTCAGCGCGAAGGTGAGGAAGAAGAGCGCTGTGGCTGCAATGGCATAGAGGCCCATCGTCAATTGATAGCCGTGCGCCTCTGCCGCGGCCAGCGCCACTCCGCTCATCCCCTGCCTGACATGCCCGAAGTATTCCACCAGATAGAGCGTCGAATACTGAACGATCATCCCCGCTCCAAAGGCAAAGGCAAATCGATACGACGCTGCGCTGGTGCGCTCCTGCGAATCGGGCGAGATGACGCCCATCAGCGCCGAGTAGGGAATGTTGATCGCCGAGTAGACCATCATCATCAGGCAGAGCGTGATGTAGGCATAGATCAGCTTGCCGTTGGGGCTGAAGCCGGGAGTGGTGAAGGTCAGCGTGCTGATGATGCCGAAGGGGATGGCGAACCAGAGCAGGTAGGGCCGGAATTTGCCCCAGCGCGTTCTGGTTCTGTCGCCACAGACGCCCATGAACAAGTCGAAGCCCATATCGAAGACGCGCGTGAGCAGAAGCAGAATTGCCAGCTTCTTCAGCAGCGTGTCTTCCAGTTTGGAATCGGGGGTATAGAAGAAGACATCGGTATAGAACTTGCTCTGAAAGTAGATGAAGGTCATCCAAAAGAGATTGGAGGCTGCATCGCCAAAGGCATAGCCCGTCTTCTCGAAAAAGGTCAGCTTTTGAAGTTGCGGTTTCATGAATCCTGTCTCTCTTGTTCAGCCGTCCGTTGAAGGACGGATGCCCGTGCGGCACATCCGTCCGATTCCGTCACGTCCTTAGAACTTGTACACCAGGCTGAATGCAGCTCGTGAATTCCGGCGCTCATGCGGAGAGCAGCCATCGCCCGCCGAGCAGACTGCGGTATTGTCGTTGGCCAGAAATGAAGAGGCGATGTCGTCACCGGTCGCGCGCAATGCAAAATGCTGGTTAAGTTTGTACTCCAGGCCGCCTCCCGCTCCTCCCGCAAAGGAGATCGACGGAGAGGCGCTCTCGCCTCCGGTGTGCGCACCGCCGAGCAGCACATGAAACAAGCAATCGACTTTTCCGACGAGATGAGCGTGCAGCACCGGGCCAAAGAGAACCAGATCGACCGACGGGCTTCCGGGATTCGGATCGCTGCTGTTTTGCAGAAGCGCGTAGTTGTAGAAGGCTCCATCGGCGGTCACTCCGAAGTACCTGCCCCAATCGCGCGTCACTGAAAGATTCACGCCCTGCAATCCGTAGCGCGATTGATTGATTTGATTGATGCTGGTGTAGCCATAGCCGGCGGCAATCTCATATTTGTAGGCCGGAGCTGCCTTGGGCGGGCTGGGCGGACGGTCTGGGGCAATCTGGCTTGTAGCCGCCAGGGGCAGAAATGCGGCCGAAACGGCGGCCAGAATCGAAAGCAAGAACTTCCTCTTCAATTTGGGACTCTCCTCGATGCGTGGCTTGGTCTACTCTGGCGCTTGCGGGAGTTCGCCCTTCGCGCCGAAGGTGCCCGGATGGGCTACCCTCATAGACTACCGTCTCTTAGATTATCCTCTCCAGCCCGCTTTGATGAAGACTGTCCGGCAACTTCCAGACGAATTGGAGGTTTTTCCGGCCTCTGCGATCGTTTCTGCTGATAAAAATGTGGAACTCGACTGGTTTGGCTGCTCGGCCCCACCGCAGGCGGCCTGCTACCATGAGGGGAATCGAAGGAGATATTTCCCGTGGCCAGCTTTCCCCCTGTCCCGCTTACGCTCGAAGGCTCATTTCTGCTTCACCAGTTTTTCCGCTTCGACTGGAAGTCCTGGCGCTCCCGTGCGGAGGGTGAACGTGCTGAGATTGCCGCTGAAGCCGTTGCAGTCCTCAACCGTCTGGAAGGCAAGGAGGCAGGCACACCTGTGCAAACTGCGCTCTTCTCGCAACTGGGCCACAAAGGCGACCTGGTGCTGATCCACTTCCGCGAGTCGCTGGAGGCGCTGAATCAGGTTGAACTCGATCTGGCGCAGACGCGGCTCTACGATTTTCTGGAGCTGCGCCACTCCTATGTATCGGTCGTCGAACTCGGTCTCTACGAATCCACACGCAAAACCTACGAGGCCGCCTCCGCCAAGGGACTCGCCGAGTTCACACCGGAGTGGACGGCGGAGATCAAGGAAGCGCTTGCCCGCTCCTCCTCCGCCATGGCCCCGCGCCTCTTCCCATCCGTGCCCGAATCGAAGTACCTCTGCTTTTATCCGATGGACCGCAAGCGCGGCGAGCAGATCAACTGGTACACCGTGCCCTTCGCCGAACGCCAGCGCATGATGCACGAGCACGGGCTGATCGGACGCCGCTACGGCGATGTGGTCAAGCAGATCATCTCCGGCTCGATTGGCATGGACGACTGGGAGTGGGGCGTCGATCTCTTCGCTGACGATCCAGTCGTCTTCAAAAAGCTGATTTACGAGATGCGCTTCGATGAGGTCAGCGCGGTCTATGCGCTCTTTGGGCAGTTCTATATCAGCGTGCGGCTGCCCATCGAGAGGCTGCAAAGCTGGTTTGCGGGGCGGCTGTAGACAGTAAGGAAGATTTGCCTTACCATTGAGCCAGAGGGTAAATCGATGACCACTCTTACGATTACTGCCAAGGGCCAGATCACGCTGAAGCAGGAGTTGCTGCGGCATATGAATGCCGTTCCGGGGCAGAAGATCGAAGCCGATAAACTGCCTGACGGCCGGCTCGTGCTCCAGCCCACTGCGCGAACAGGCTCGATCGAGCGCTTTTTCGGAAGCCTTGAGCAGAAGGATGGGCCAAAGCTGACCATCGCGCAAATCAAGAAGATTACTGAAGATGCTTGGGCAGGCAAGCGATGAAGATCACCGCGGACACCAATCTTCTGTTGCGGGCCGCGGTGTGCGACGATCCAACACAAACTCTGCCTGCTATTCATGCACTGCGGACAGCAGACCTGGTTGCCATCCCCGTGGTGGCCCTCTGCGAATTCGTTTGGGTCATGCGGAACGGTTACAAAATGCCCACTGCGAAGGTGGCTCACTCTATTCGCGCACTGATAGACAGCGGGAATGTGGTGACGAACCTCCCTGCCGTCGAGGCTGGATTGGCGCTCCTCGATAAGGGCGGAGACTTCGCCGACGGCGTCATCGCTTACGAAGGCCACTGGCTGGGTGCCGAAGAGTTTGTCAGCTTTGACAAGCAAGCCGTTAAGCTCTTCAAGGCGCAAGGCAAGCGAGCACGGCTGCTCGCGTGAACAGTGACCGGAGATGCGTTTCGATCAGGTAAGCACAACGTAGTCTCGATCCTAAGGAGATGCCAAATGGACGCGAGGTTGTCGCACGGATTGACGCTCGCATTGGTTTTTTGGGGCGTCATTGCCCCACTCGTTGGCATCTTGGTCGGCCATTACCTGTCGCGCTCATGGCAACGAGAGCAATGGTTTCGGGACAAACGTTACGAAGATTATCAGGCGGTCCTGAGCGCGACCGTTGCCGCGTATACGGCAATTATCCAGGTCGATAGGGAGGATTACTCGGATTCGCGCGATGCCATTCGGCGTGGTCCGAATGGCATCACATTTAGGAAAACGAAGATGATCCAAGAAATCGATGTAATAAAGGCTGATTCATTCCGTGTTCTTCGGGACCGTATCTTCATCGCAGAGGAGCTTGATTATGGGGGTATTCTCGTTGAATGGAATACTATCGTCACAAACTACGCGACACAGACTAGCGATGAACAAGAATTTACTGGCCGTTTCACAGAGCTAAATGACAAGCTTGTACGGATGGCGCTCAACCCTCCGAGGCACCCTGGATGGTTTGAACGCTGGCGGTTGAGGCGGCTGAGCAGGAAGTTTAGTCGGGAATTAGCGAAAAGTAACCTACAAAAATTGTAGGGGTGTTTTATACACGATATCGCGCTACAATCTATCTATGAATCGCTCTGCCGCAGAAGTTCTCGAAGATGTGCGCCGCCTTCCTCCCGGCGAACTCGATTGGCTGCTTGGGGAGTTGCTCAACCCCGGAGACGGCTCAAACGATGAGGAGATTGATGCGGCCTGGAAGGCAGAGGTCGAGCGGCGGGTCGCCGAGATCGATTCCGGGGCCGTTGAGATGCTTCCGCTCGAAGATGTTCTCGCCCGCATGGACGCGAGGATACTGGCCAGGCAGCACGGATGAAACCCGTACAAATTCACCCCAATGCTGAGGTGGAGGCGGACGAAGCGTTTGAGTGGTACTGGTCACGGAGCGAGTCAGCCGCGTTGGCCTTCGACACCGAACTGAGAGAAACTTTCAGCTTTTTGCGGCGATCACCCCGAATGTGCGCGCCCTATCTGCGGGAGACGCGCCGGGTAATGCTTCATCGCTTTCCCTACTTTGTAGTCTTTCGTGAGTTGCCCCGCAAGATTCAAATCATTGCCGTGGCCCACGCCAAGCGCCGTCCCGGTTATTGGCGCGGAAGAATATAGGCAAGCTATGCCAGAGACAAAGCCATCTCGCAAATCCGCCGCGAAGAAACTATCCAAACCGGCCCACGGTCTTTTAGCCCCCGACCGCATCGCCGCCATTCTTGCCGCTCTCAACGAAGCCTATCCCCGCGCCGAGTGCGCCCTCACGCATCACTCGCCCTGGGAGCTATTAGTCGCCACGATCCTCTCCGCGCAGTGCACCGACGTGCGCGTGAATCTGGTGACGCCGGAGCTGTTTCGCCGCTTTCCCACGCCGCAAAAGATGGCCAAAGCCACGTTACCGCAACTCGAAGCGCTGATCCGCACGACAGGATTTTTTCGCAATAAGGCCAAGTCCATTCAAGGCGCGGCGCGCAAGATTGTCGCCGACTTCGGCGGCCAGGTTCCGCAGACACTAGCGGAGCTGATTACGATTCCCGGCGCGGCCCGCAAGACGGCCAATGTCGTTCTGGGCGTCGCCTTCAACAAAGCCGAAGGAGTGGTCGTCGATACGCACGTCTTCCGCATTGCGCGCCGGCTGGGGCTGGCCAAAGCCGAGACGCCGCAGAAGGTCGAGCAGGAGTTGATGCGCGTGATTCCGCAAAATCGCTGGATCGATTTTTCTCATCAGATCATCCATCATGGCCGCCAACTCTGCCTCGCTCGCAAACCCAAATGCGACCGATGCAATCTGGAGCCGCTTTGCACGGCGAAGGATAAGAGCTGGCGGAGTTAGGGCCTGCCGCAAGCGGGACCGCCGCGATAAAATCGGAGTCAGGAGAAATCGTGGACAAAGAGTGGCAGTTTCCGCATCGCAGGTGGAATCCCCTGCGTCAAGCCTGGGTTTTGGTCTCGCCTCATCGCACACAGCGCCCCTGGCAGGGCGAAGTTGGTCAGAAGGCCGCGCCGAGCGGCGTGGCATATGATCCGCAATGTTATCTCTGTCCTGGCAATCAGCGGGCGGGCGGGGCTGCCAACCCGGCTTACGATGGAATCTTCTCCTTCGTCAACGATTATGCTGCGCTGCTGCCGGAGTCCGGCGACGTCGCCGCGCAGCCGGCCTCGCCGCTGCTGGTGGCCAAGCCGGCGCGTGGTCTCTGCAAGGTACTCTGCTTCCATCCCGACCACAGCCTCACACTGGCGCGCATGACCCAGCCGGAGATTCGCCGCGTGGTCGATGCCTGGACGCGCGAGTACAAGGAACTGGCCGCCCTCGATTGGATCGAGTACGTGCAGATCTTTGAAAACCGCGGAGCGATGATGGGCGCCAGCAACCCGCATCCCCACGGCCAGATATGGTCCACAGATTTTGTGCCTGACGAGCCGGCAGCTGAGACCGTTGCCCAGCGCGACCATCTGGCCCGCACCGGCCACTGTCTTTTGTGCGACTACCTTGCCGCCGAAGAGGCGGAAGCGGCTGCCCAGGGTCGAATTATTTTCGAGAATGAGCATTTTGCGGCGATCGTTCCCTGGTGGGCCACATGGCCCTTCGAGGCTCTATTGGTCAGCCGCAGGCATCTGGGAGCGCTTCCGGAGCTGAGCGAGAGCGAGAGAGATGCATTGGCCGACGCTTTGAAACGCCTGACCACGCGCTTTGACAACCTCTTCGAGACCAGCTTTCCCTATACGATGGGATTCCACCAGACGCCGACCGATGGCGGCGGGTATCCGGAGTGGCACTTCCACGCGCACTTCTATCCGCCTCTGCTGCGCTCGGCTACGGTCCGCAAATTTATGGTGGGCTTTGAGATGCTGGGAATGCCGCAGCGGGACATCACGGCCGAGAGCGCGGCCCAGAGATTGCGCGATTGCTCGGAGACGCACTTTTGGCCGCGCGATTGATGTACGAGCCATGAGATTTGCCCGCGGCGGCGTTGTGGGCTGTTACGAAGTCAGACCACTTGCCCGCCCCGCGCTATATACTGAGAACGCATGAACGAAAAGATCATTGCTTTTTTAGTGCAGTTTGTCACCCATGTGATCGACTTGGGCGGTTACGCCGGCATTATTGCGCTGATGGGGATTGAATCGGCCTGCATTCCGCTGCCTTCGGAGATCATTCTGCCCTTTGCCGGTTCGCTGGTTTACTTCGGGCGCTTTGGCGCCGGCGATTCATGGCTGGGTCTGGTTCTGGTGGCGACGGCTGGCGCCATCGGCTGCAATCTGGGGTCGGTGGTGGCTTATTGGATCGGCGCCAAGGGCGGGCGGCCGCTGGTGGAGCGCTATGGCAAGTGGGTGCTGATGAGCCACCACGATCTGGATCGCATGACGGAGTTTTTCAACCGTTACGGCTCGATTACGGTACTCTTGGCGCGGCTGCTTCCCGTAGTGCGGACGTTCATTGCATTTCCCGCGGGAATTGCCCGGATGCCACAACTGCGTTTTCACATTTATACTTTTGTGGGTTCCTGGCCCTGGTGCTTCGCACTGGCTTTTGCCGGCATGAAGCTGGGCGAGGCCTGGCATACGGATCCTCGTTTTCACGCGGCTTTTCATCGCTTCCATCTGGCTGTGGAACTGGTGCTGGTGGCAGCGATTGTGTGGTTTGTCTGGTCGCACGTGAGGCGCGGCGGACGGGTGGAAGCGGCTTGAAGCAAAAGGCAGGTTGTAGTAGTCAAAGTGACTTATTACAGAATGAGACGGCAATGAGACTAGGGCACGTGGCAGGGCGTACACTGTCACGGTTGCCTGAATGAACTTTGAACGGCCCGGAAACCCGGTGCAATCAAAAATCGGTTAGGAGAAATGATGGGAACTGAAGAGCAAGGCGGCCAGAAGACAGCAAGCAAAGTTGCGCCCGCCACGGGAAAGCTGGGAGTGATGGTGGTCGGCCTGGGCGCCGTGGCCACCACGATGATCGCTGGAGTCGAGGCCGTCCGCAAGGGATTGGCCAAGCCAATTGGATCGCTGACGCAGATGGGAACGATTCGCCTGGGCAAGCGTACGGACAATAAATCGCCGCTGATCAAGAACTTTGTGCCGCTGGCCGATCTGAACGATGTCGTCTTTACCGGCTGGGACATCTTCGAGGACAACGTTTACGAAGCGGCAGCGCACGCCAAGGTGCTGGACGAAAAGACGCTGGCGCAATTGAAGCCCTACCTGGAAACGATCAAGCCGCTGCCGGCCGTCTTCGACCAGTATTATGTGAAGCGCCTGAATGGCACCCACATCAAGAAGGGCAAGAATAAACGCGATCTGGCCGATCAAGTCCGGGCCGACATTCAGGCCTTCAAGAAGACTGTGGACCGTGTAGTGGTGATCTGGGCTGCATCCACGGAGATATTCTTGGAGCCAACGGCTGTGCATCAGTCGATCGAGGCCTTCGAAAAAGGTCTGGATAACAACGATATCGACATTGCACCTTCGCAGATCTATGCCTATGCGGCGATGATCGAAGGCGTGCCCTTTGCCAACGGCGCACCGGGGCTGACGGTGGACTTTCCGGCGATGGTCGAGCTGTCAAAGAAGCACGCCGCGCCGATCTGCGGCAAGGACTTCAAAACCGGCCAGACCTTCATGAAGACGATTCTGGCTCCGGCTCTGAAGGCGCGCATGATTGGCGTCTCCGGCTGGTTCTCGACGAATATCCTGGGCAACCGCGACGGCGAGGTTCTGGACGATCCGCAATCGTTCAAGAGCAAGGAAGAGTCGAAGCTAGGCTCGCTGGAATACATCTTTCAGCCGGAGCTTTACCCCGACCTCTACAAGGACATCTACCACAAGATCCGCATCAACTACTATCCTCCGCGCGGCGACGACAAGGAAGCGTGGGACAACATCGACATCTTTGGCTGGCTGGGTTATCCGATGCAGATCAAGGTAAACTTCCTCTGCCGCGATTCGATTCTGGCCGCGCCGGTGGCGCTTGATCTGGTGCTCTTTCTCGACCTGGCCAAGCGCAGCCCGGAGCTGCGCTCCATCGGTATCCAGGAGTGGCTCAGCTTCTATCTGAAGTCGCCGCAATCGGCGCCAGGGCTTTATCCGGAGCACGATCTCTTTATCCAGTCGATGAAGCTGAAAAACACCCTGCGCCACATCATGGGCGCTGACCTCATCACCCACCTGGGCCTCGAATACTACGATTGAGCTATCGGGGAATGACCGTCCCGTTGGAGATCTCCCCTAATTCGGCAAACGCTCCATCCGCAAGGATGGGGCGTTGTGCTGTCAGGGCGTTTCGCCATGATCCCGACGGGAAATTCTTCGCCTTCTTGTTGCCAAACCGGTATCGAGTAGCGTCTAAATAGAGCAGGGATGCGGCCCCGCTCCCTGAGAGCCGCGCCGCTCAGCCCGGCACTTCCCCAAGCTGAGAGAATGCAATGGGGCCGGAGGTGAGGTCATGAGTTCTTGTCGGATAGCTTCCAAATCAGTGTTGCTGACCGTTCTGGCGCTCTCGCTGGCTGCGATTGCCTGGGCACAATCCACTCCCTCCAGCTCGCAGCCCTCCAGCACGACCCAGGACCCTAACCAGGCCACTCCCTCCCAGGCCAGCGCTCCCACGCCTACGACTCCGCCATCGAGCGCACCAGCCGCCCAACCTGCTTCTGGAGCGGCGCCAGTGGGTGGCGATACGCCTGTCGCGCCGCCGCCCGCCACCAACCCCACAGAGAAGCCCGCGCCCGGAACCACTCCGGTGGGAGGAGATTCCGCGGCTACCACTGTGAATCCCGATAAGGTGATCGAGCCGGGCAGCGAGAAGATCAATGTGAAGGCCGGATCGATCGACGACGTAAGCGCCGTCGGAAACCGGAACATCGGCGGCCGCGGGGCAGGGAACTGGTACTCGACTGACTCAGAGATCAAGATGGGAAGGGAGTACGCCGCGGAGATCGAGAAGAGCACCAAATTCATCACCGATCCCGTGGTGACGGAATACGTGAATCGCATCGGCCAGAATATCGTCAAGAACTCCGACTGCAAGGTGCCTTTTTCCATCAAGGTCATCGATTCCGATGAGATCAACGCCTTTGCGTTGCCCGGAGGCTTCTTCTTCGTCAACTCCGGCCTGATTCTGAATGCCGACGAGGAAGCGGAGCTGGCCGGCGTGATGGCCCATGAGACCGCGCACGTTTGTGCTCACCATGCGGCCCGCGAAATGACGCGGCTGAATTACGCTGAGATAGGCATGATTCCGGTGGAGATTTTCGTGGGTGGCTGGACCGGCTACGGCATCTATGAAGGCTCTCAGATCGGCATTCCCGCGGCCTTCATGATGTTCTCCCGCGACTTCGAGGCGCAGGCCGACTACCTCGGTGTCCAATATATGTATCGTGCCGGCTACGATCCGCAGGCCTTTATCAGCTTCTTTGAAAAGATTCAGGCGCTCGAAAAACGCAAGCCCGGCATTGTTGCCAAAGCCTTCAGCGACCACCCTCAGACCCCGGAGCGGATCCTGCATACGCAGGAGGAGATTGCCCGCATCCTTCCTCCGCGCGATGAGTATACGGTGACCACATCGGAGTTTGACGACGTCAAGGCGCGTCTGGCGCGCATCGAAAACAAGCGTCGGCTCACCGACTCGAAGAATGGCAAAAAGCCCTCGCTGCGCAAGCCCGGCACCAGCACCGGCGACTCCACCGGCACTTCCAACCCCAGCAATACCTCCAGCGACGACGACAAGCCCACGCTGCATCGCCGCGACGACCAAAACTAGCACGGACTGGAGAGAATTTTTAAGGGATTCCGGAAGGACGTCGAAGGCCTACAGTTCCGTGTGCGGAAAACTATCTCGATCCCCGAGCGCACCATCCGGAACAACAACGCAAGCAGTTGTATAGGCCCTCGGCAAAAGCACAACGGGCTGAGATTTCAGCCGCGTCTGCTTGACCAAACCATCCAATCCGTAATCCGGCGATTCGATGAAATTCCTGCAAATCCCTGAAAATCCTTGAATTCTCGTACGAAACCGCGTTATATACATGAGAGTACCGGTTAATCTGCCGGAATCTTCTCTGGGGAAGTTCGCCGTTCGGAGTCCGTATGCGTAGCAATGCCGTTCGTTCCAACCTGCTCGTTCCAGAGGTCCGCGAAGTCATGGATATTCGCCAAGCCTCGGAGTATCTCGGCATCTCGCCCGACACGCTGTATAAGTACGCCTCCGAAGGCTTTGTCCCTGCCTTCAAGCTCGGCAACCGCTGGCGCTTCAAGCGCAGCCGTCTGGACGAATGGATGGATCGCCAATCCGACCAGCACGCCGCCGAAGCCGAACTCGACCCCAGCCAGAGAAAATCCGTTCGATCCGCGATGTGAATGCAGGCCGCAGTTTTCTTGAATTGCAGGCACTACAGAGCACTCACCAGAGGCAGGAAGCCTCCGGAATCCTCGTCAAACTGCTCGATCCGCCCGCTCAAAATATCGTAGTACCAGCCATGAACCGTAAGCCGCCCCTCATCGACTGCTCGCGCCACCGACGGCTGTGCGCGCAAATTCAATAACTGAGCAACCACGTTGCCGCGAATCAGCGAGGCCAGTTCCGCGCTGTCGCCGTCCGCAGGATTGAGCGGCTGGCGATAGCTGAAGGCTGCCTCGACATGGCTCAGCCAGCGCCGAGCCTTGGGCAGGCTTTCAATGCTCGTGTGGTCCAGCGCCGCCTTCAGCGCTCCGCAATCGGAGTGGCCGCAGAGGATGGCATGTTTCACTCGCAGCACCTCGACGGCATACTCGATCGTCGCCGTCACGCCGTCCACGTCATTGCTAGTCACGGGCACTACATTGCCGGCGTTGCGCGTGATGAAAAGATCGCCCGGCTGTGTCTGCAAGATCAG
>Ga0181528_10002239_pt1 | contig 11871 bp, 12 predicted proteins | sample PEATcosm2014_Bin_47_FD_119742 | JGI IMG/M metagenome (GOLD analysis project Ga0181528, IMG submission 119742) | Peatland microbial communities from MTU Mesocosm Facility, Houghton, MI, USA - PEATcosm2014_Bin10_10_metaG | ecosystem: Environmental > Terrestrial > Soil > Wetlands > Peat | place... | reverse complement strand
GGATGGGCCATCTGCGCCGGCATCTATCCGCTGATGGCCGCCTCGGTCGCGGTCTGGGGATTGGGTTTTGCTTCCACCAATTCGATGCAGCAGGCCCGGCTGGTTGCGGCGGCGCCGGCGCTGGCCTCGGCATCGGTCGCGCTCAATACCTCGGTGCTCTATGTCGGGCAGGCCATTGGTTCTGCTATCGGCGGTGTGTTATATGCGCGCGATCTGCTATATGGCGCCGGTTACGTGTCGATGGGCCTCGTCGCGCTGGCGCTGCTGACGGTGATGCAGACGAAATCGCAGCTTGGACAAACACGAAGTGGGGTTACATGAGAACATTGTTTGCGCTTGTCGCGCTCCTTTATTCAACCGCCGTCATGGCTCAATCGAACCCGCCGCCGGCGAGTTCGCCGCCGACGGTCGGCGGACAACCGTTGGTGCAGGTGAAGCCGCACAGCGCGAAGGTTGCGCCCGCGCCGAAGGAATCCGGCCCGCCGAAGTCGATTGCAAAAAGACTGCAGGCCTGCCTTGAGATCGACGACGGCACCAAGGGCCGGCTGGATTGCTACGATGCGGTTTTCCCGCCCAAGCCGAACCCGAAAGCGAAGCCCGCCGATCGCGTGATGGACTGCCACTTCACCAAGGAAGAGGACGCGCGGCTGAACTGCTACAACGGGTTCGCGGAGAAAATTCCGAAATTCTGACCCGCATAGCGTTTTCGAGCGAAGTGGGTACCGCTTCGCGTGAAGAAAACGCGTCATAAGAAGAATCTAGAGCGTCGGTTCTGATTCAATCAGAACCGTAGCTCCAGGATCGCGCGCGGGGATCATCGCCGCGCGCGACTTGCATCCCGTCCAATGTGTCGCGCTCAGTCGGCGATGCGCATCAGCACGGCCTTGAAGGCGACGCCGGGCAATTGCAGCGCGCTGCCTTCGAAATCGACGATGTCGCCATCCTCTTTTCCCCTCAGCGTGAGCGTGATCCTGTCGGTTCCGAACAGCGGCTTCACCGCGGGGTCTTCGTTGTGCCGCTCGGTCGAAACCCTGGCGAGAATGTCGTTGCCGGAGCCGGTATAGCTGCCGATGAATGCGAAGCCGGAATTGCCGCCGCGCAGCTTGCCCGCGGTGGCGTAAATCACGCCATTGCCGGTTCCATGGACCGTATGAAACTCAACTTTATATAAACCTTCCCGCAACTTGCATCCCCTGCGGTTGTATCTCTAATTGGATGCACCTTATGACCCGGCCACACGCCGAACAATCCTGCGCGAGGGAAATCGCGCTGCCGTCAACACCACAATTTCAAGCATGAAGTAATCGGGGAATTCGCCGGAACGATGGAGCCGGTCCGTCAGCGGTCAGGCGTTCCCGCGGAACTCGCCGCGATCCTGGTTAGTCCCGATGTTCCCGCCGCCATTTTGACCAGCACGTCCTCGAGCGGGTTTCGGGTCCAGGCATGCGTGACGTAATCGCGATGGGTGACGCCCTCGGGGGTCTCGACATACACCACGCTGCCGGGCTTCAGCGGCCGATCCATATCCTCGGCAACCGCAATGCCTTTTTCCCTCAACATGCGCATCAGTTCGTGGTCGCGGGGCGCGGTGTAGTGGGTGTAGGAGCTGACGAAGAAGCCGGTGCGGTTGGTATCGATCCAGGAGGCGAACTTGTCGAGTTCGCCATACACGGCGTCGAGCAGGAACACACCGCGGACGCGGTTGCCGAGGCCGCCGACTTCGAGGCTCCAGGCCGTCGGCACGAAGCCGCCGCTGTAACCGACGATGATCACAGGCATGTTGGCGAAGGTTTTCGCGGCGCGCGGATCGCCATAGAGGCTCGCCAGATGATCGGCCGACTCCGTGACAAAACGCTTCAATCCACCCGGCTGCCAGAACTTGCCGGCGCTGGAATCGGCGGCGTCGACCGCGAGCTGCGGCGCCAGCAGCACCGCGTTGACGCCGGAATCCGAGATCTGCTGCGGCACGCGCTGGCGGTCGCGGACGTCGCGCTCCAGGGTCGCGCCGTTGCCGTGGAAGAACACGACAATGACGCCAGGCTTGTTGACGTCGAAACTCTCGGGAACGTGCATCAGCACGCGGTTGTCGCTGAACGTCTCGTCCTGCCAGAATACCCTGCCACCCATGCCGCGATGGCCGTGCCGGCTGCCGCTGGACACGTTGAGGAACGGCTCGTCGTTGCGCGGATTGTTGCCGAAATAGGGGAAGGCCGAGGATTTCAGGCTGACCAGCATGGTCTCGTCGCCGCGCGGTGGACGCTGGAACGGAAGTTGCGGCGCCAGCGATGCCACCCGGTAGGGCGTCGGCGCGGGCTGCGCGGTGGCCTGAACGTTGGCCGAATTGGTCGTTTGTCCATTGCCTTGCGCGATGCGTTTGGTCGCGAGATCGGGGCGCTGCTCAAAGCTCTCGCTCGCGCTCGGGAAGCGATCTCTGAATTGCGGTTTCGGGAAGCGGTCGTCGAAGGAAGCGCCCGACGACGGCACATTGGCGGCCAGCGTGCCTGCGTTCGGCGCCTGTCCGCATTGAACCAGCACGAAGGAAAGCGGGATGAAGGTCGCCAGCAGCGCGACCCAGCGCCAGAGATGCAGGCCGCCATCGTCGCGAACCGGGCGCCGGGCACGCGGCGGCGCATCCGGTCGAAGCGACCGGCCCACGCGCTCATCGTTCTGGAATTTCGGACCCGCCCCGATCATCCACCCACTGCCCCAATATTCAACCGCGTCCGAATCTATTTCAGCGCGCTGGCGTTTAGGCGACGTTAAGCTTCCGGGGCAAACTCCCCACTCCCGGAACGGAAAACAGAACACGAAATCGTGTCGCGATTGTGGGACCCGTCACGATCTCTGCGCAATTTGCGGGATGGCTGGGCGGCGAGGGCGCTTCAAACGGTGCCTTAGTACCGATTTGCGGCATGATTTAAATCCCTGTTAACGCTGCTTGAACCGATGGAGGCGAGCCTGCACCATGAACAGATCGCGGCGTGAGGCCCAGTGCGCGGACCGGACATGACGGTATCAGGATCGGGGAGCGCACCATCGCCGGAGCGGCTGGCCGGCGGCGGATCGAGCGTTTCGGTGATCGTGGCGACCGCCATCGTCGTCGCCGACATGATCGGCGTCGGCGTCTTCACCAGCCTTGGTTTTCAGGTCAAGGACATCCCGTCGGGCTTTGCGATCCTGCTGCTGTGGACCATCGGGGGTGTCGTGGCGTTGTGCGGGGTGTTTTCCTACAGCGAACTCGGCGCGATGTTTCCGCGCTCGAGCGGCGAATATAATTTCCTGACCCGGGCCTTCCATCCGGCGTTCGGATTTCTCGCCGGCTGGGTGTCGGCGACCGTGGGGTTCGCGGCGCCGGTGGCGCTGGCCGCGATGGCGTTCGGCGAATATGGCCGATCGGTATTTCCGGGCGCGCCGCCACTGGCGCTGGCGATGGGGCTGGTGTGGGCGGTCTCGATCGTGCAGCTCTGCGGCGTCAAGCATTCCAGCACGTTTCAACTGATCGCAACCATCCTCAAGGTCGTGCTGATCGTCGCCTTCCTGATCGCGGGTTTTGTCATCGGCACGGCGCAGCCGGTTTCGTTCGCGCCGTCGCAAGCCGATTTCGCCCATATCGCCAGCGCGCCGTTCGCGATCGGACTGGTGTTCGTGATGTATTCGTTCTCGGGGTGGAACGCCGCGACCTACATCATCGGCGAGATGCGGCTGCCGCAGCAGAACCTGCCGCGGGCGCTGCTGGCGGGAACGCTGATCGTGCTGGTGCTCTATGTCGCGCTCAACGCCGTATTCCTGCACACCACGCCGATCGACAAACTATCCGGGCAGATCGACGTCGCCCGCATCGCCGGCACGTACATGTTCGGCGACATCGGCGGCCGCATCGTCAGCGCGATGATCTGCATCGGCCTGATCTCCTCGATCAGCGCGATGATGTGGATCGGCCCGCGCGTGATGATGACGATGGGGGAGGACATTCCGGCGCTGCGGATCTTCGCCCGCAAATCGGTCAACGGCGCGCCGGCCTACGCCATTCTGTTCCAGCTCGCGGTCGCAGGCCTGTTGCTGTTCACCCGCAGTTTCGAGGCGGTGCTCGATTTCATCCAGTTCGGCCTCTTGTTCTGCTCGTTCTTCACCGTGCTCGGCGTCGTCAAACTGCGGATCACGCAGCCCGATCTGCCGCGGCCCTACCGTGCCTGGGGATACCCGATCACGCCGGTGGTTTTCCTGCTCGTGACCGGCTTCATGATGTACTATCTTTTGCTGGAACGACCGCTGCAGTCGTCACTTGGTGTCCTGATCATGATCTCGGGCCTTTTGATTTACGCCGTTTTCCGCAAGCGGCCGGGCCAACCCGCCGCGTCCGCATCGCCAGGCCACGAATAATAATGCGCCCAACAAAAATGCAGCCGTTGAAAAACATCGCCGCTGTCGCCATCAGCCTGTTTTTGCTCGCGCTGGCAGCGCCGGCGCGCGCCGCCGATCCCGTCACGGCCGATGACACCGCGCGCTTCCTCGCAGGTCTGCCGCCATCGGCGCCATCGCCGCTGACCGCGTTGACAAAGGAACCGTCGTGGCAGCGTCACGCGCGCTTCTTCGATGCCGCGTTCGCCCAGCTCGAGCAGCGCCAGCTTTCGAAGATCAAGGCCTGGTCGGCGGCGAACCTCTCGGCGCCGCGGCCGACCATGTTCTACATGTTCAGCGGCCCGGACTTCCTCTATGCCGACGCGTTCTATCCAAGCGCCACGACCTATGTGCTGAGCGCGCTCGAGCCGGTCGGCTCGGTGCCGGATCTGACGCGAACGCCCTATTTGGGCTCCACGCTCTCCGACATCGAGCACTCGATGAGCTCGATCCTGAGCTTCAGCTTCTTCATCACCAAGCACATGAAGACCGATCTGCGCGCCGGAGAGGTCAGCGGCACATTGCCGATCCTGTACGTCTTCCTGGCGCGCTCGGGCAAGACCATCCGCGACGTCAGCCTGATCGCGCTGGACGAAGCCGGCGCGGTGCATGCGGCGGGCGAAAGCAGCGCCAAGACTCCGACCCGCGGCGTCCGGATCAAGTTCGCCGGCAGCGACGGCGTGGAAAAGACGCTGTATTTCTTCAGCACCGACCTTTCCAACAGCAGCGCGCGGACCAGCGGCTTCCTGAAATTCTGCCAGACGCTCGCGCCCGGCAACAGCCTGCTCAAGAGCGCGTCGTACCTTTTGCATGCCGGCAATTTTTCGGTGGTGCGCGATTTCCTGCTCAACAACAGCGCGACCATCGTGCAGGACGATTCCGGGATTCCGCTCGCGAACTATGACGCGCGGAAGTGGAAATTCTTGCCTTTTGGCCGCTATGCCGGACCGATTTCCGAATTCCCCGGCCGCTACCAGGCGCGATACGCCGAGTTGTTCGAGCACGCCCAACCGATGGATTTCGGCATCGGCTATCGCTGGCGATCGCACGAGTCGAACCTGCTGCTGTCGATCCGATCGGCTTCCGACGGTCCGGGTGCGGTCGAGACCACATCGTCCTCTCCGGCCGAAGACGCGCCACCGAGGTCACCACGTACCAGGCAGCCGCGTCCGCCCGAGCAGGTTCGACAACCCCAGGGGTTCTGGCTCTGGCGCTAGCTTTTGATTGATGCGTTCGCTACCAGCGAACGCTTTGGCTTGGCACGACGAAGGCAGATGTGCTCGGCGCGTCGGTGTTGCCGCTGTAAAATCTGAAGGCGGCGACGATCACGATCAGCAAGGCGACGATGGCGACCAGGTCGATCTGGCGGGGATCGTGGCCGCCGTGATGATGCTGTTGGTGGCTGATTTTCCAGCGCATTGATTGGCCCTCCCGACGAGCAACAAACCAATGCGTGCGACAAGCGCGGGTTCCCCGCGTGGCTGCAATGCGGATTTCGCCTGAAAGCGCTGCAGCAATTGCACGGCGTCACGGCGCGTTGACGCCGCGCCAGCGCCCGTACCGCCATGGCAGATACCATCGCGCGCCGGCGGGTCGTGCCAGCGGCACATTGTCGATGCCGGACGTGCCCCAGGGCTGGCAACGCAGCAGCCGCGCCACCGTCATCCATCCGCCGCCCCATAATCCGAAGCGCTCGATCGCCTCGTCGCCATAGACCGAGCAGGTCGGCAGGTGGCGGCAATTGTAGCCGACCAGCGGTGACAGCGTGTGCCGGTAGATCCAGATCAGGCCGCGCCCGGCATTGCGCGGCAAGCGCTGCAGCGAACCGGCGCAGTCGGGGCAAGTGGGATCGGACGATGCGTGCTTCATGGGCTAATTGCTGCAATCATGCGCATGACAATGCGCAGTTCCCAAGCATGGAACTGCCGGATGCGGGCATTTGCGCCACATTCCAAGGAATATTGCACGTTCCTGGTGGCAGTGCAGCAAAGGTTCTATGGACGATGCCGATTCGCACAGTTACCGTTTTGATAACGCCGCTATGACAGAATCATGTGGCGTTGAACTGGGGCCATTGCCACTGCCTGTACCTGACGTACTGGGGCTTGCGGGAAGGAACCAAATTGAAGCTGGTGAAGTCCTTTGATCTTCGCGGCTTGGCGCTGACCGGCGCCACCGCCCTTTGCATCGCCTTGCCGGGCTCGACCACGCTCGCCACCTCAGCGCGTGCCGAGACGACGATGGAAGAGCGAAAACTGCCAATGAAATTCAGCTGGATCGCCTGCCAGCCCAATTGTGGCGGCTGGGTCAGCGCGGTCGGTATCGTCACCGCCGACAGCCCCGCCGATTTCGACCAGTTTGCACGCGGCCGCGATCTCAACGGTGCGACCGTGGTGCTGGATTCCAGCGGCGGTTCGGTCAACGACGCCATCACGCTCGGCCGCCGCTGGCGCGGCCTCGGCCTGCTGACGACGGTCGGCCTCAGCGTCGAGAACCATACCGCGCATGGCGACCAGGCCAGCGTTGTCCCCGACGCCTATTGCGAGTCGATGTGCGTATTCCTGCTGTTGTCGGGCAAGACACGCTATGTGCCCGACGGCGCCCATGTCAGGGTGCATCAGATCTGGATGGGCGATCGCGCCGACGACCCCAGGGCCGCGAACTATAGCGCGCAGGACCTGATGATCGTCGAGCGCGACGTCGGCCGCCTCGCCAAATATACGTTTGATATGGGCGGGGCGGGCGATCTGCTGGCGCTGTCGCTCAGCGTGCCGCCGTGGGAAGAACTGCACGAATTGTCTCGGGAAGAATTGCGGCTGACCAACCTCGTCACGACGGATGCGGTGGCCGAAGTGCTGCCTGAGAAGCTGCCGAGTGCCGGCAGCAACGCGGCATCGTTGGCCCAGCTGACCGCGCCCAAGCCGGTGCAGGATCGCTTTGCCGGCAGCGCCGTGCAGGCCGAGACCTTGCGCGCCGAAGCCATGCCGGTGCAGAAGTCGACCAAGACGGCGGAGGCCGTCGCCCCGACCGGTGGTGTGGTCGCCGCGCCCGCGAAGTAGCAACAATTCGGTCCTCATGGTGAGGAGCGCGCTCTTGCGCGCGCCTCACCATGGCCGCGAGTCCTTGCAGCCATCCTTCGAGACGCGCGCTGAGCGCTCCTCAGGATGAGGGAATGCATATCGAGAGGTCGCTGGACTTACGCCTGGGCCGGCTGCTTGCTCTTGGCTTCGATCTGGCCGATCGCATCGACCACCGCATCGAAGGTCAGCATGGTGGAGGCATGGCGCGCCTTGTAGTCGCGCACCGGCTCGAGCAGCGCGATGTCGGCCCATTTGCCCTCGGGCGGTGCGCCGTTTTCCTTCAACATCTTGCGCACGGTCTCGCGCAACTCGCGCAATTCGGAGGCCGTGGAGCCCACGACATGGCTGGCCATGATCGAGGAGGAGGCTTGGCCGAGCGCGCAGGCCTTTACGTCGTGGGCGAAGTCGGTGACGACAGGCCCGTCCATCCTGAGGTCGATCTTGACCGTCGAGCCGCACAGCTTGGAATGCGCGGTGGCGGTGGCATCGGGCGCGTCAAGCCGTCCCAGCCGGGGAATGTTGCCGGCCAGTTCGATGATGCGCTTGTTGTAGATGTCGTTCAGCATAGAATCAGGGGTCCCGGCATCCGCCGCGATCGCCCTTGGCGAGCGCGGCCCACGGTCCTATATATGGGTGGCAGTGGCGGAAAAACAGCCTGTCCACTGGCCCGGCGGTTCGAACCAGAGCCAAAACTGCCGCCGGAATGTCAATAACGTGGTACTCAGGCGTCCGGCGGCAAGCCGCCCCGTCTGCCGGTGACACTCCGGTCCTATTGACCGGTCGAACGGAGTCGACATGGACGCCTTGATTAAATCCCTCCGCCCCAATCAGCCCGCTGACGGCAAGTCTTCCGAGCCGAAGCCTTTGGATAACCGTCCGGCCCAGCTGGATCCTTCCGAGTTTCTGGCCGCTGCGGTGCGTGCCGACCAGCCGCGGCCGTCGCGCTCCGAGGCCGAGCAGGCGGTGCAGACGCTGCTGCATTACATCGGCGAAAACCCCGAGCGCGAGGGCCTGCTCGATACGCCGCGGCGCGTGGTCGAGGCGTTCGACGAACTCTATCAGGGCTATCACCAATCCCCCGCCGAGGTGCTCGACCGCACCTTTGGCGAAACCGCCGGCTATGACGATTTCGTGCTGATCCGCGACATCGAATTCACCTCGCAATGCGAGCATCACATGATGCCGTTCTACGGCAAGGCGCATATCGCCTACACGCCGGTGGAGCGGGTGGTGGGGCTGTCGAAGCTGGCGCGCCTGACCGACATTTTCGCGCGCCGCCTGCAGACCCAGGAGCATCTCACCGCGCAGATCGCGGCCGCGATCGACGAGATTCTAAAACCCCGCGGCGTTGCGGTTATGATCGAGGCGGAGCATACCTGCATGTCGGTGCGCGGCGTCGCCAAGCATGGCGCGATGACGTTCACCAGCCGCTTTACCGGCATGTTCCGCGACAACCCGGCGGAGCAGGCGCGTTTCCTGTCCATGGTGCGAGGGCCGCAGCGTTAAGCCAATCCTCGCTTGAACCGACGAGGGCTTTGCGTGGCCACATCTCTTCACAATCACGAGCTCGAGGAAGGGCTGGATTTCCGGCCCAAATTCGACGCGTCCGGTCTCGTCACCTGCGTCGCCACCGATGTGGCGACCGGCGAGGTGCTGATGGTCGCCCACATGAACGACGAGGCGTTGCGGAAAACCATCGCCAGCGGCGAGGCCTGGTACTTTTCGCGCTCGCGTAACGCGCTGTGGCGCAAGGGCGAAACCTCCGGCCACACCCAGCGCGTGCTGGAGATGCGGCTGGACTGCGACCAGGATGCGGTCTGGATTCGGGTCGAACAAACCGGCGCGGCCTGCCACACCGGCCGCCGCTCCTGCTTCTACCGCAAGGTCGAGGGCGGGCCGAAGCTGACGTTCGTAGATGCCGACAAGGTGTTCGATCCGACGGCTGCCTACCGGGAGTGAACCGTAGCGGCGTAGCCCGCATGAGCTCTTGCGACATGCGGGGCCGCGGCCGAGACCCGGATATCGCTAGCGCTCATCCGGGCTACCACGCCGCCCTGGAACCGCATTAACCCGCCCTTAACCATAATCGCCGCAGGGTGACGGCTGGCATGAGGCCCTTTTGGGAGAAAGGGTTTTAAAGGCCGGGAGGGGCGTTTCGCGGGGAGCGGGGCACCAGAGATATGACGGTCGATAGTTCAGGCGCCACGACGACGGCAGGTGTTGATTCCCTGCGCGTGAAAATTGCCGGCGCGATCAAGCAGGCCGCCAATACCACCGGCACCAGCTTCCAATATCTGCTCACCACCGCGAAAATGGAATCCGACTTCAATCCGAAGGCGGCGGCGTCGACGTCGTCGGCCGCGGGGTTGTTTCAGTTCATCGGGCAGACCTGGCTCGGCACCGTGAAGGAAGCGGGCGCCCAGCTCGGCTACGGCCAATACGCCAACGCCATCACCAAATCCTCCTCCGGCAATTATTCGGTCAGCGATCCCGGCGCGCGCAGCGCGGTGATGAAACTGCGCGACGATCCCGCGGCCTCCTCGGCAATGGCGGGCGTCCTGACCCGCTCCAACAGTTTCAAGCTCACCGGAGCGATCGGCCGCCGCCCGACCGACAGCGAACTCTATATGGCGCATTTCATGGGCGTCGGCGGCGCGGCCAAGCTGATCACCGCGGCCGAGGACAATCCGCAGGCTTCCGGCGCGCGGATGTTTCCAAACGCGGCGGCGGCGAACCGCTCGATCTTCTACGACAAGAGCGGTCACGCCCGCAGCGTCTCCGATGTCTATTCGGTGCTGAGCTCGCGCTATGCGGCGGCGGCCAATTCGCCGGCGACGCAGGTCGCGATGGCGGCGGTCGGCGACACGCCGGCGGCACCGACGCAGGTTGCCAGCGCGGTTTCGGCCAACACGCCGATCGACAACGCCGCCTATCTCGCAAGCTTCCCGAACGCGACGCCGACGGCATCGACGCCGGTCACATTGGCCTCCGCAACAAGCACCAGCGGCAGTCCATCGCCGGCCGACACCAGCTTCCGTTCGCTGTTCCAGGCCGGCGAACGCTCGCAACCGGTCTCGCCCGCGATCCATAAATTATGGGGCGAGCAGGGATCGCTTGTTGCATCGGCTGGGCCTGCGGCAACCGCGACGAGCAGCGCCAGCGCGCCGCAGGGGCTTGATTTGTTCAGCGACCGCGCCGGCACGTTCAGCAGCTAGGCTGCCTTGAGCGGCTTGCCGCCTGGCCGGTACCCTTAACAAAACGTCAACAATGCCAGTCGTTTATGCTGAACGCTTTGTTAAGCGTCATGGTTTATTTTGTATGACAGTGGCATCGCGTCGCGGTGCCGTCTCAAGTTGCGTAAGCCGGCAGGACCATGATCGTTCGGCAGTTCATCAGTTGGGTAAGGACCGCTCCGGCAGGCGAGCGGGCAGAGGCCACGCGGTCGCTGGCGCGGGCCTGGCTTGTTTCGGATCTGAGCGAAGAGGACCGCGCCGCCGCCGAAGGCGCGCTCTTGATGCTGCTCGACGATCCGTCGCCGCTGGTACGCCAGGCCATGGCCGAAGTTTTTGCGCGCAGCACGGAAGCCCCCGGCGCCATCGTGCAGGCCTTGTCGCTCGACCAGCCCTCGGTCGCGCTTGCCGTGCTGGAACATTCACCTTTGTTGATCGACGCCGACCTCGTCGACCTGATCGCGACCGGCAATGACGAGACGCAATGCGCCATCGCCCGCCGGGTCAACCTTCCGCCTTCCGTATGCGCGGCGATCGCCGAAGTCGGCACCGCTTCGGCGGCGCTCGAACTGATCGAGAATGCCTATGCGGAACTGGCGCCATTCTCGTGGGACCGCATTGTCGAGCGTCACGGCCATCTGGCCGCGATCCGGGAATCGATGCTGGTGCTGGAGGATTTGCCGGCGGCCACGCGGGTAGCACTGGTCGCAAAACTCTCCGACACGCTGGCGCAGTTCGTGGTCGCCCGCAACTGGCTGAGCGCCGATCGGGCAGGGCGGATCGCCAGCGAGGCGCGCGAGCGTTCGACCGTGAACATCGCGGCGCGCTCGTACGGCGACGACATGCGCGGGCTGGTAAAGCACCTTCGCGCCACCGGCCAGCTCAATGCCGGCTTGATCCTGCGGGCACTGCTATCGGGCAATCTCGAACTGTTCGACCATTCGCTCGCGGAATTGTCCGGGCTGCCGCCGGCGCGGGTCTCCGCGCTGCTGCAAGATCGCGGCGGCGCCAGCCTGCGGGCGCTACTGACGCGCGCAGGCCTGCCGGAATCGACCTTCGCCGCGTTCCGCATTGCGCTCGAAGTCAGCCAGGAAACCGGGTTCGTCGATACCTTGGGCGGCGCGGCGAGATTGCGGCGCCGGATGGTCGAACGCGTGCTGACG
>Ga0181528_10002238_pt1 | contig 11872 bp, 7 predicted proteins | sample PEATcosm2014_Bin_47_FD_119742 | JGI IMG/M metagenome (GOLD analysis project Ga0181528, IMG submission 119742) | Peatland microbial communities from MTU Mesocosm Facility, Houghton, MI, USA - PEATcosm2014_Bin10_10_metaG | ecosystem: Environmental > Terrestrial > Soil > Wetlands > Peat | place... | reverse complement strand
GTAGAAGCGCCGGTAGTTGCGCATCACGCCGTCGAGCAGCTCGGTGCGCTCCATCGCGTCGGGCTTGACGATGGGCGTGACGAAGTTGTATTTCTCGAAATCGAACACCTCGACCTTGTCGCCCATCTCGCGGAACAGGTCGGAGAACGGCCACGGGGTGTACATCGCCCAGTTGGCCATGTCCGGCTTCCAGTCCAGCGCCATTCGGTAGGTCTCGTCCAGGGTCTCGCGGGTCTCGTTCTCCAGGCCGACGATGAACTGGGCCTCGGCGACGATGCCATGGGCGCGCAGCAGCGCGATGGCGCGCTTGTTCTGCGCGATCGTGGTCTCCTTGTGGAACCGTTCCAGCTTGAGTTGCGCCGCCGCCTCCGTGCCCAGCGAGACGTGGATCAGGCCGGCGCGCCGGTACAGCGGCAGCAGCTTCTCGTCGCGCAGGATGTCGGTTACTCGCGTGTTTATCCCCCACAGAACCGGCAGCCGTCGGCTGGCCAGTTCCTCGCAGAATCGGACGAATTTCTTGCGGTGGATGGTCGGCTCCTCATCGGCCAGGATGAAGAAGCCCACCTGGTGATCGCGCACCAGCGACTCGATCTCGTCGACGACCTTCACCGGGTCGCGCACCCGGTAGTCGCGCCAGAACTTCCACTGCGAGCAGAAGCTGCAGGTGAACGGGCAGCCGCGCGCGAAATTGGGTATGGCCACGCGCACGTTCATCGGTATGTAGACGTACTTGTGCCACTGCAGGATCTGCCAGTCCGGCCGGATCGTGTCGAGGTCCTTGATCGTCGGTTCGGCCGGCGTGGCGACCACCGTGCCGCCGTCGGTGTAGGCGATGCCGCGGATCGACGCGCGTTCCCGCGGCCAGCGGCCCTGGGCAAGTGCGCGCACCAGGTTGACGATGATCGCCTCGCCCTCGCCGCGCACGACCGCATCGATCCACGGCGCCTCGGCGAGGACCTGCTGGTACATGAAGGTGCCGTGGATGCCGCCCAGCACCGTCACCGCCTGCGGATGCACTTCCCGGGCGATCTGCAGCAGGCGCTCGGCCTTGTAGATGGCCGGCGTGATAGCCGTCACGCCGATCAGGTCGGGCTGCTCGCGCGCCAGCAGCGTGCGCACGGCTTCCTCGGACAGGTCGTTGGTCATCGCATCGATGAATCCCACGTCGGCGTAGCCGGCCTGCCGCAGCGCCCCGGCGATATAGGCGGCCCAGGCCGGCGGCCACTTGCCGGCGATCTCGGCGCCGCCGGAGTGGTAGTTCGGATGTATCAGCAGCACGCGCATGGGGCTCACCTTTTGCGGCAAAGGTATGTAAACTCAACTAGACATGTTCAATGTACGTAAAGGCATACATATGCATTTGACGAACATCAAACTTGTGGCCGATGGCGGCACGAGCGCGCCCGCCGCCCTGCGGGCCGCGCGCACGCCGGGCAGCCACGACGCGAACCTTGCTGCATCGCAAGCGCCAGCCGTGCCCGGACCCTTCCCGTTCTCCGCCATCGTCGGCCAGGACGAAATGAAGCTCGCCTTGCTGGCGGCCTCGGTCGATCCGTCGATCGGCGGGGTCCTGGTCATAGGCGATCGCGGCACCGGCAAGTCCACCGGGGTGCGCGCGCTGGCCGCATTGCTGCCGCGCATGCGCGTGGTGGCCGGCTGCCCCTATCGCTGCGCACCGGACAAGGTGGCCGGACTGTGCCCCGCCTGCCAGGGCGGTGCGGCCCGCGCGCCGCGCAGCGCACTGCTGCCCGTGCCGGTGGTGGACCTGCCGCTGGGCGCGACCGAGGACCGCGTGGCCGGCGCCCTGGACCTGGAGCGCGCACTCGCCGAGGGAGTGAAGGCGTTCGAGCCGGGCCTGCTGGCCCGCGCCAACCGCGGCTTCCTGTACATCGACGAGGTCAACCTGCTCGAGGACCACCTGGTCGACCTGCTGCTCGACGTGGCCGCCTCCGGCGAGAATATCGTCGAGCGCGACGGCATCAGCGTGCGCCACCCGGCCCGCTTCGTGCTCGTCGGCAGCGGCAATCCCGAGGAGGGCGAACTGCGGCCCCAGCTGCTCGACCGCTTCGGCCTGGCCGTGGAAGTGCGCACGCCCACCGATATCGCGGCACGCGTCGCGGTGGTGCGGCGGCGCGACGACTACGACCGCGACCCGGCCGCGTTCTGCGCGCGCTGGGAGTCGCAGGAGGCCGCGGTGCGCAAGCAGATCGAGACGGCGCGGCGCCGGCTGCCGGCCGTGGTCACGCCCGATGCGGTGCTGGAGCAGGCCGCGGGACTGTGCCTGAAGCTGGGCACCGACGGACTGCGCGGCGAATTGACCCTGGTGCGCGCGGCACGCGCGGTGGCCAGCCTCGATGGCGACAAGCGCGTCACGGACCGCCACCTGCAGCGCGTGGCGGCCATTGCGCTGCGTCACCGGCTGCGGCGCGATCCGCTCGACGAAACCGGTTCGACGCCGCGCATCGCGCGCGCGCTGGCCGAGACCTTCGGCGCCTGAGCGCCATGGCGGCCGCCGGCTCCGAACGGGCGGGCACCGTGCCGCAAGACGGCGTGCGCCGCGGTGGCGCCGCGCACGCCGATGGCGGCGCGCTCGCCTGGTCCGACGCCGTGGCGGCCGCCGCGATCTTCGCGGTCGATCCGCATGCGCTGGGGGGCATCCGTTTGCGCGGCGCGGCCGGCGCCCTGCGCGACGCCTGGATGGCGCACCTGCGCGAACTGCTGGGTCCCGCCGTGCCGCTGCGGCGCGTGCCCGCCAGCGTCGACGAGGCGCGGCTGCTGGGCGGCATCGACCTGGCGGCGACGCTGCGCAGCGGCCGGCCGGTCGCCGAGGCCGGCTTGCTGGCGCAAGCCGACGGCGGTGTGCTGTTGCTGCCGATGGCCGAGCGGCTGCGCCCGGTCGCGGCGGCGCTGATGGCGAGCGTGCTCGACGACGGCGCCTTGCGCGTCGAGCGCGATGGCTTCGGCCGGGTCACGCCGGTGCGCCTGGCGGTAATCGCCTGCGACGAGGGCATTGCGCCGGACGAGGCACCGCCGGCGCTGCTGCTCGACCGGCTGGCCTTGTGCCTCGACCTCGACGGCGTGCATGATCGCGCGGCCGCGCTGGCCGAAGTGCTGGCGCCGCCGGCGACCGCGGCACAGGTGCAGGCCGCGCGGGCGCGCCGCGCGGGCGTTGCCGCGGCGCCGGCCCTGCACGAGGCGCTGTGCGGCGCCTGCGCCGCGCTGGGCATCGCATCGCTGCGCGTGCCGCTGCTGGCTCTGCGGGTGGCGCGGGCGGCGGCCGCGCTCGACGGCGCCACCGAGACCGGACCGGAACATGCCGCGCTGGCGGCGCGACTGGTGATCGCGCCACGGGCGCGCCATGGGCCGGTCGCGCCGCCGGACGACGGTCCCGGCGATGCCGTCGACGATGCCGTCGACGACGCTGTCGACAATGCAGCGCGCGCCGTGCCGGACGATGCATCGGCCGAAGCGCTGCCCGAGGGCAGCCGGTCAGCGGCGGCCCCCGAGGCCGCGCCGGGGCCGGCGGCCGAGGCGCCGGATGCGCCCGATGCGCAGGACGATGGCCGCGGCGCCGCGAACGCGCTGGCCGAGGTGGTACTCGACGCCGCCCGCGCGGCGCTGCCGGCCGACCTGCTCGGCCAGCTGTCGGGCGGCGCGGCACGCCGATCGACCGGCACGACGGCGGGGCGCACCGGCGTGCAGCAGCGCGCGACACGGCGCGGCCGGCCGGTGGGCGTGCGCCGCGGCGAGCTGCGCGATGGCGCGCGCCTGCACGTGCTCGAGACGCTGCGTAGTGCCGCGCCCTGGCAGGGGCTGCGCAACGGCACCGCGGCGCTGGCCGGGCGACGGCGCCTGCAGGTGCGCCGCGAGGACTTCCGCATCGTGCGTTTTCGCCAGCGCACGCAGACCACCGTGATCTTCGTCGTGGACGCCTCGGGCTCGGCGGCGCTGCATCGGCTGGCCGAGGCCAAGGGTGCGGTCGAGCTGTTCCTGGCAGACTGCTACGTGCGGCGCGACCAGGTCGCGCTGATCGCATTTCGCGGCTGCGCCGCCGAAGTGCTGCTGCCGCCGACGCGCTCGCTGGCACGTGCGCGCCGCTGCCTGGCGGCGGTGCCCGGCGGCGGCGGCACGCCGATCGCCGCCGGCTTGCGCGCGGCCGCGGTACTGGCCGACGGCGTGCGCCGGCGTGGCGACATCCCCTTGCTGGTGCTGCTCACCGACGGCAAGGCCAATGTCGCGCTCGACGGCAGCGGTGGCCGCCAGCAGGCGGGCGCCGACGCGCTGGCGATGGCGCGCGTGCTGCGTGCCGGTGCGATCCGCGCGCTGCTGGTCGATTGTTCACCGCGACCCCAGGCCGATGCGCAGTTGCTGGCGCAGCAGCTCGGGGGGCGCTACCTGGCGTTGCCGCAGGCCGATGCCGCGCGCGTCGCCGGCGCCGTGCGCACGGCGCGCAGCGAGTTGGTCTAGCGCAGCGGCGTGCCGGGAAGCGACCTGAGTGTCAAATATACATGACGAAGCTACTGTAAATGTATATTGACATTTGTCGGTGAATGATTCATCGTAGTTGCGCGTGCGCGACGGTGGGCGACAGGGGGCTGCGGCGATGGGTGAGCGGTGGCGATTCGGGGGTGTCGGCGCGGCGGTAACGCCTGCGCGGCCGTCGCTGCCGGCGACCCGCTGCGCCCGGCGCTGTCGGCGCGCACAAAGGGCGGGCCGATGATCGCCGGCGCCTGCGCACCAGCGGGCGCGCCACGGACCCGGCGGGACGAGGTCACCGTCGGGCGCGCGGCGCTGCCGTGCAGCGTCGAGCGCAGCGTACAGCGCAGCGTACAGCCCGGCGTGCAATGCAGCGGCGCTGTGCGCGCCGACGACCTGGAGGCCGACCCGGGCGCGCGCTATTTTCAAAGCGGATCGCTGCGCTGGCACCTGCGCAGGGCAGGGCGGGGCCCGCGGCTGCTGCTGCTGCACGGTACCGGCTCGGCGAGCGCTTCCTGGCTGCGGATAATGGACGTCCTGGGTACCGATTTCGAGATGCTTGCCCCCGACCTGCCCGGCCACGGCGAGTCGGGTGCATTGGCGGCGGGCGCGGCCCGCCTGGAGGACTACGCGGCCGCGGTGGCGGCGCTGGTGACCGACCTGGGTGCATGGCCCGACATCATCGTCGGACATTCGGCCGGCGCGGCGATCGGGGCGCGCATCGCGCTGCAGGCCAATGCCGATCGGGTCGCGCTGCTGAGCATCAACGGTGCGCTGCGCCCCTTGCGCGCCTGGACCGCCGCTGCCTTCGTGCCGCTGGCGCGCCTGCTGGTCCTCAACCCGGTCGTGCCGGCCGCCGTCGCCGCGCTGGTGCGCGTCGACGCGCGGGCGGTGCGGCGCCTGCTCGATTCCACCGGATCGCGCATCGACGCGGACATGGTGGCCGCCTACGAGCGCCTGATGCGCGATCCGCGCCATATCGCCGGCACGCTGCGCATGCTGGCGCGCTGGGACCTGCGCCCGCTGCTCGAGCAGTTGCCGCGCCTGGGTCCGCGACTCACGCTGGTGGCAGGCGCATCCGACCGCACCGTGGCGCCGCAGGATGCCGACTGGGTACAGGCGCGCGTGCCGGGCAGCGCGCAGATCGGGCTGCCCGGCCTGGGGCATCTCGCGCACGAGGAAGCGCCGGCGGTGATCGCGCGCATCGTCGTGGCGGTGGCCCGCGAGCGCGGCCTGCTCGACGACGCGCCGCTGGCGGCCGAGGCGCCGGAGCAGGGCCCATGAGCCGTCGGCTGCTGCGCGCGATCGACGAGCCGGCCGACCTGCGCCGCCTGGCGCCGGGCCAGTTGCGCGAACTGGCCGCCGAGGTGCGCGCCTTCCTCCTCGAGTCGGTGGCGCGCACCGGCGGGCACCTGTCGGCCAACCTCGGCACCGTGGAACTGAGCATCGCCCTGCATTACGTCTTCGACACGCCCCACGACCGCATCGTCTGGGATGTCGGTCACCAGGCGTACACCCACAAGATCCTGACCGGCCGGCGCCGGGCGCTGGCGAACCTGCGCCAGTTCGGCGGCGTCTCGGGCTTTCCGCGCCGCGACGAATCGCCCTACGACGCATTCGGCACCGCGCATGCCAGCACGTCGATCAGCGCCGCCCTGGGCATGGCGGTGGGTGCGCACAAGGCAGGCAAGCGGCGCCATGTCGTGGCGGTCATCGGCGACGGTGCGCTCTCGGCGGGCCTCGCCTACGAAGCGATGAACAATGCCGCACAGGCCGGGGTCGACCTGCTGGTCGTGCTCAACGACAACGGCATGTCGATCTCCCCCGCGGTGGGCGCGATGCATCGCCATCTGGGCAAGCTGCGCGCGCCGCGCGCGCCGCGCAACGGCTCCGGGCACGGCCTCGGACGCACGCTGGGCCTGGGCCGCTCGCTGGCGCGGCTGGCGCCGCTGCGGCGCCTGCTCGAACCGCAGCGGGCGGGCGGCTCCTGCGCGCCGACGCTGTTCCGGCACCTGGGATTCAACTACAGCGGGCCGGTCGACGGCCACGATCTCGATGCGCTGCTCGAGGCGCTGCGTGCCGCCGGCGAACGCTCCGGACCGCAACTGCTGCACGTGCGCACCGTCAAGGGGCGCGGGTATGCGCGCGCCGAGAACGATCCCACCCGGTATCACGGCGTGGGTCGCTTCGATCCCGCGCACGGCGTGCCCGCCGGCGCCGCCCCCGGCAGGCCCACCTTCACCCAGGTCTTCGGCGACTGGCTGTGCGACATGGCCTCCTGCGACGAGCGCATCGTCGCGATCACGCCGGCCATGCGCGAGGGATCGGGCCTGGTCGATTTCGCGCGGCGCCACCCCGGCCGCTACTTCGACGTCGGCATCGCCGAGCAGCACGCCGTCACCTTCGCCGCCGGCCTGGCCTGTGAAGGACGCAAGCCGGTGGTCGCCATCTACTCGACCTTCCTGCAGCGCGCCTACGACCAGCTCATCCACGACGTGCAGCTGCAGAACCTGCCCGTGCTGTTCGCGATCGATCGCGGCGGCCTGGCCGGCGCCGACGGCCCGACACACCACGGCGCCTTCGACCTGAGCTTCCTGCGCTGCATACCGAACCTCACCGTGATGGTGCCGTCCGACGAGAACGAGTGCCGCCGCATGCTCTACACCGGCGTCATGCTCGACACGCCCGCGGCGGTGCGCTACCCGCGCGGCGCCGGCATCGGGGTGGTGGTGGAGAAACCGATGCATACGCTGCGCGTGGGCAAGGCCCAGGTACGCCGCGACGGACGCGGCATCGCGATCCTGGCGTTCGGACCGCTGCTGCACGAAGCGCTGGCCGCCGCCGAGGCGCTGGACGCGACGGTGGTCGACATGCGCTTCGTCAAGCCGCTCGACGAGACGCTGATACTGCAGATGGCGCGCAGCCACGAGCTGCTGGTCACCGTGGAGGACAACACGGTGCACGGCGGCGCCGGCAGCGCGGTGGCCGAGGTGATCGCCGCGGCCGACATGGCGGTGCGCATGCTCCACCTGGGACTGCCGGACCGCTTCATCGAGCAGGGCGAGCAGGGGCAGCTGCACGCGTCGCTGGGCCTGACGCGCGACGGCATGCTGGCGGCGATCCAGGCGCGCGAACGGCCCGCTGCGCTGCGCGCCCTGCCGGCCGCCTACCTGCCCGAAGCGCTGGCGCTGCACTGAGGCCGCCCGAATTGTTCGACTCCGACGTCAAGGCCGGCGCAAACCCCGCGCCCGTGAAGGACCAGGCGCCGCATGCCATCGTCATCGGCAGCGGCTTCGGCGGCCTGGCCGCGGCGGTGCGCCTGGGCGCGCGCGGCTACCGCGTAACGGTGCTCGAACGGCTGGACGTCCCCGGCGGGCGGGCGCGGGTCCTGCACCGCGGCGGCCACACCTTCGACGCGGGCCCGACCATCATCACGGCGCCGTTCCTTTTCGAGGAGCTCTGGGCGATGTGCGGCCGGCGGCTGTCCGACAGCGTGGAACTGCGCTCCCTGGCGCCGTTCTACCGCGTGCGCTTCGACGACGGACAGGTCTTCGACTGCGGCGGCGATGCGCAGCAGATGCGCCAGCGCGTTGCCGAGCTGGCGCCCGACGATGTCGCCGGCTACGAGGCATTCATGCGCCTGGCCGAACGCATCTGCGCGCTCGGCTTCGAGAAGCTGGGGCACGTTCCCTTCAGCCGCCTTGCCGACATGCTGCGCGTGGCGCCGCAGATGGTCCTGCTGGGCAGCCATCGCTCCGTCTACAGTCTGGTGAGCCGCCATGTGCGCCATCCGCGCCTGCGCTTCCTGCTGAGCTTCCACCCGCTGTTCGTCGGTGGCAATCCTTTCACGGTGACCTCGATCTACAGCCTTATCGCCTTCCTCGAGCGGCGCTGGGGCGTGCATTTCGCGATGGGCGGCACGGGGCGGCTGGTGAGCGGGCTGGTCGACCTGATCCACGGCCAGGGCAATGCGCTGCGGCTGTGCGCCGAGGTCAGCGCCATCACGGTGGAGCGCGGCGCCGCCACCGGCGTGCGCCTGGCCAGCGGCGAGGCGATGCGTGCCGACATCGTGGTGTCGGGTGCCGATGCCGGCTGGACCTATCGCCACCTGCTGCCGGCGCCGGTACGCCGGCGCTGGAGCGCGCGACGCACCGAGCGGGCGCGCTACTCGATGGGCCTGTTCGTCTGGTATTTCGGCACGGACCGCACGTATCCCGAGGTGCAGCACCACACGATACTGGTGGGCCCGCGCTACCGCGGGCTGCTCGAGGACATCTTCGATCGCAAGATCCTGGCCGACGATTTCAGCCTCTACCTGCACCGGCCCACGGCCACCGATCCCTCGCTCGCGCCGCCGGGGTGCGAGACCTTCTACGTGCTCTCGCCGGTGCCCAACCTCGACGGCGCGGTCGACTGGGCGACGATGGCCGAGCCGTACCGCCAGCGCATCGAACGCCACCTCGAGCGCACGCTGCTGCCCGGGCTGTCGCGCCACATCACCGCCTCCGAGGTGGTCACGCCGGTGCATTTCCGCGACGACCTGCTCTCGCTCAAGGGCGCCGGCTTCAGCCTCGAGCCGGCGCTCACGCAAAGCGCCTGGTTCCGCCCGCACAACCGCTGCGAGGACGTCGCCGGACTCTACCTGGTCGGCGCCGGCACGCACCCCGGCCCGGGGGTGCCCGGCGTGCTGTCGTCGGCGCGGGTGCTCGACAGCCTGGTTCCCGATGCGCGCAGCCTGCGGCGCCATGTCTGAACTCGCCGCCGCCGAGCGCGACCTGGCAGCGTGCCAGCGCCTGCTGGTCGAGGGCTCGCGCAGCTTCCTGGCCGCGTCGCGCATCCTGCCGCGCGAGGTGGCGCGTGCCGCCTGCGCGCTGTATGCCTTCTGCCGGCTGGCCGACGACAGTGTCGACGCGGCGGGCGAGGGGCGCGCGGCGCCGGGCGCCGGAGCCGGCGCAAGCGATGCGCTTGCCGGCCTGCGCGAACGCCTCGACGCCATCTACGCGGGCACGCCGCGCGCGTTCGCGGCCGATCGCGCCTTCGCCGGCGTGGTTGCACGCTACCGCCTGCCGCGGGCCTGGCCGCAGGCGCTGCTCGAGGGCTTCGAATGGGACGCCACGGGCCGCCAGTACGAGGACCTCGCGCAGGTGCGCGACTATGCGGTGCGGGTGGCCGGTTCGGTGGGCGCGATGATGGCGCGGGTGATGGGCGTGCAGTCGCGCGCCGCCGTGGCGCGCGCCTGCGAACTGGGCGTGGCCATGCAGCTGACCAATATCGCGCGCGATGTCGGCGAGGATGCGCGGCTCGGCCGCCTGTACCTGCCGCGCGGCTGGATGCGCGCCGCCGGCATCGATCCGGACGCGTGGCTGGCGCGCCCGGTGTTCACGCCCGCACTGGGGGGCGTCGTCGACCGGCTGCTCGACGAGGCTCGGCGCTGCTATGAAGGCGGCGCCACCGGCATCGTCGAACTGCCGGTCGCCTGCCGCCCGGGCATAGGCGCGGCGGCGCTGCTGTATGCGGACATCGGCCGCAGCGTGCGCGCGCGCGGCTGCGATTCGGTGAGCGCGCGGGCGGTCGTGAGGCCGGGGCGCAAGGCGCAGTTGATGGCCTGGGCGGCGCTCGCCAGCCTGGGCGGTGGCACACGTGCGGCCGCCGCGCCGCCGGCGGAAGTCGAGTTCCTCCTCGACGCCGCCGGGCTGGTCGGCGCAGTGCACGCACCACCGCGCGCGGCGCTGCATTCGGTGCTCGAACTGTTCGAGCGCCTGGAGCGGCGCGACCGTGGGCTCAAGGCCGGCTTCGATGCCGGGCCGGTGCCCGGCGTGCGCGCCTGAGCCGCCGGCGCGGCGTTCAGTCGGCCCGCCCGGCCGGGCGGCGCGCCGCCAGCGGATTGCGCGGCATGCGAAAGGGCAGCATCGCCTGCACCCAGCCGGCGCTGAAGCGGTCGAGCGACAGCGATTCGTGCACGGCCAGGACGTTGCTGCTGTCGATGCGCAGTCCGAGCAGCGAGCGCGCGTAGAACGGGCCGCTTTCCAGGCCGCGGACGACACGCGGCCTGCTGCCGGGATCGACGGCCACGGAACGCGGTATGCCCCAGGCGGTGGCGGCCAGCGTGGCGCGCGACGCTTCCGGTTCGGACTGCAACAGCGCGCCGCGGCCGATGCGCAGCGTCAGCGTGCGCGGCGTGTCGTTGCGCGGCTGCGCCTCGTAGGCGATGGCCGTGACGTCGCCGGGAAGGTGGGCCCGGGTCCATTGCCAGCTGGAGAAAGCCGCCTCCAGCGGGCCGTTGCCCGCGTTCGAGTCGACATAGCCGGTGCCGCGCCAGCGCAGATCCGGGCTTTGCAGCGCCACCTCGACGTCGGCGCAGGGCAGCAGCGGGCGCCAGCGGTGCGCGCCGTCGCGGTCGAGCGCGAAATCGCCGTCGCAGGCGACGCGCGGGTGCACCAGCACCGTGCCGCGGATGCACCCCGGCAGCGGCACGGTGCGCTCGTCGATGTCGATGCGCAGGCTGCTGCCGTCCCACTGCAGCGCGCTCGGACCGACCACCAGCTCGCTGGCCGTGCGCGTCAGGCTGCCGCGGCCGCGCTCGGTCATCGTCCAGTAGTTGCGCCGCGGCAGGTACAGGCCGACGTTGATCGCGCAATGGTGAAGCGGATCGGCCCCGCCGCGCCGCCGCGCACGGGCGTAGTAGGGGGAAAAGACGCTGCCGATGAAGCCGATGATGGCCAGCCCGTAGCGGCCTTCGCGGTCCAGGGCGTCGAGGTACCACCAGGCGTAGCCACCCGGCGGCACGACGCGGTCGAAGTCCGGTGCGGCACTCATGAGGAGCCGACCAGGTGACGGTGTTCACGCAGCGACAGACGTGGGGCGCAATTCATGCGGCCGCCATGACGCGCTGTGCCGCAAGGCGGCCCGAGAGTGCCGCCATCGGCACGCCCGGTCCCGGATGGACGCTGCCGCCGGCCAGGAACAGGCCCGGCAGTGCGCTCGCTGCCGCGGGTCGCTGGAACGAGGCGCGCCAGCCGTGCGAGGCGCTGCCGTAGAGCGCGCCGCCGCTGCCGGGGTACAGCAACTCGAAGCCGGCGGGCGTGAGCTGCTGGATGCGCGCCGTGCCGCGCTCGAGGTGCAGCCCGAACCGCGCCAGCAGGTCGAAGATCCGCGCGCTGGCGCGCGAGGCGTCTCCGGCTTCGGCGGCGAGGGCGTCGGGCCGGTCGCCATCGGCCGGCGCGTTGACCAGGCACAGCAGCCGTTCATGGCCGCGTTCCCGCGGCGCGGCGGCCGCGTCGGCCATGCTCGCGCCGCGGTCCTGGGCGCACACGTAGATGGTCGGGTCGTCCGGCAGCCGACCGCGGCCGAAGATCGCCTCGAATTCGGCACGGTAGTCGGCGGAGAAGAACACGTT
>Ga0181528_10002236_pt1 | contig 11878 bp, 10 predicted proteins | sample PEATcosm2014_Bin_47_FD_119742 | JGI IMG/M metagenome (GOLD analysis project Ga0181528, IMG submission 119742) | Peatland microbial communities from MTU Mesocosm Facility, Houghton, MI, USA - PEATcosm2014_Bin10_10_metaG | ecosystem: Environmental > Terrestrial > Soil > Wetlands > Peat | place... | reverse complement strand
GGATGCGCCGAGCTGAGCCTGAAACCAATCTTGTGGCGGTTCTGCTACGTCTTGCAGCTGGAAGTTTCCACCAGCGACTCCAAACCACAGGACATAAGCACGCTCCTCCAGAGGCTTAAAAAGTACACGGACGCGAACTTCAAACCGCTTCTGCGGACGCTCTATAATAGCTTCCACGTAGTGAGCTCGGTAAGTAAAAGGCTTGCAAATCATGTCGAGCTTTGCAGTATTATTCGCCAAGTCGTTCGACAACGACGAACGAACGGAAATCGGATTTCCTTGATCCAAAGCGGAATAAATACTTTGGAGTAATTGCGGAACCTGCTTCTTGGCTTCGTCGAGCATCGGAAGGAAATCGCGCAATGCTGCCAGCGTCTTGGCCCCGGCGTGCTGACTCTCAAGTCGGCTTAACAATTCGCGGTCTGGAGTGAAAGCAATTCCGCGCGTTTGAATTTCGTGCGCAACGGTCGCGTCAGGAGCGCCGACGCTAATCAGATTGCGTACCTGATCCAGAGTCAACGGACTTTGAGCTTGCGCGCAGAGCAACAAGGGTGCCAAGAGTAAGGAGATCGCAAGGCACAACCTGACGGTTGATCTGTCAACAAGGACACGCCCACAACGCATGTGCAAGGAGCCACATTCGCGGATTCGTTCCATCCGAGTTCGCCTCCCCCATCATTTAGTTCTTGCCTAGAATCTTCATTGTTTCTTCAATCTTGGCTTTGAGTTGCGCGGCCTTAGCATTACCCGGTTCGACACGCAACGCGGCATCGCAACTCTGAATCGCATTTCGATAGTCGGCCTGTTGGAATTGGGTCTCGGCACGTGAGACCCATTGTTCCGCCTCTGCACCTGACTGTGAGGAAGTCGACCTAGGTGTGGAATTCAGAAATTGCTCGTTGGCCGGAACTCCGTTGTTCGCACCTTGCGCCTGAGCCGTTCGGTCAGAGGCCCCGCTCGCTTGTCCGAACGCGACGATCGGAAACGCGTCTGTGATCGCGCATTCCTCGTCTTGCACGGTGGAGTGAACCGCGCCAGACGAGTCGGCACAGAAGGTTCGGCCCCCGTGGCCCGCAACAGGCTTGGCCGAGATAAAATAGTTCTGGTTCGCGCCGCCGCTGGTAGCTCCGTCGGGGACGCGCGCGGTAAACAGATAACCGTCTTTTGTGCCGGTTGCTAAAGCCGCATCGATGAAGCCAGCGTGGCTATCGTCCGGGGCGCCAGCAGTTGGTCCTAACGCCGGAATAGAGACCGTATATCCCTTTGCCGGATAAGCGGCTGAATAGCTTGCTTCCGCGCTCGTTAAAGCCCGCATCGATTGGATCGCGTTGCTCTCATTCTCGATGTCCTGCGCCAGAGAATCCAAGCTTGCGCCCTTGTACCAGCCCGCAAGCACCTTGCCGGACATCGATATGGGGACAAAATGTTCACCAATTTTTCCGTAAAACACCTTGTCCATTATCGCCCCGACTCCAGACAACGCCTTGGAGGGATTCACAGTCCACTTGCCGGCTCGGGTCATTAGGCCAATGCCATCGGTGGTGGAAACTTGCTGAAGGTCGTCGCCTTCCTTCGGAACTATGTTGTATTGGCCCGGATTGAGGACGTACTTGCCTTGCCTATTAATCACGCCTTGATTTCCGGATACGGAAACAACTGCCAGACCGCCCACGAACCATGTTGCCGAGTCGAATTGCGGATTGATGACGATCTTCCCGGAGGCATTGATGTAACCCCACTTCTGATTGATCTGGACCGCTGCCAGACCTTCAGAGAAAGGTAACGCCAAGTTGAATTGAGGCTTGATCGCAAGCGTTCCGCTCCGGTCTATATAGCCGCATTTGCCAAGAGGGCATGTCCCCGCGAGGCCGCCCGAAAATTCGCTGCCGGCGTACAACTTCTTGTCAGGCTTCAACACATAGACACCCTCTTTATTGATGTATCCCCAACCGGTATCCGAATGCACTGCCGCCAGTCCCTCATGGAATTCTTCTGCACGGTCAAATTGCGGGTTGATCGCATAACTGCCGGTCTTGTCGATATAACCCCACTGATTTCCCAATTTGACCTTCGCGAGTCCTTCGACTAAAGGACCAGCCATGTCAAACTGGTTGGGGATTGCCAGGTGCCCACTCATATCGATATATCCCCATTTGCCATCTTTGCGAACGGCGCAAAGGCCCTCGTCAAAGAAGACAGTCTTGCCGTGGAGGTATGCTGGCGCTACGGCTTCCCATTCTGGCTGAATAAGAATTTTTCCATCAGCATCGATAAAGCCAACTTTTGCCTTACCATCGACGCCTCGGATCTCAAAAGGATAAATACCTGGGTCCTCCACCCTCTTGTCCGCTGGTGGACGATGAAACCACCACCATGCCCCACCGCCCAAAATCGCCAACAGAGCCACGACAGCATAAATGGCCCTGCTACCTCGGGAAGACCGCTGCGGGGAAGCAAGTGACTTAGTCTCGGCAGGGTCTCGTCCAGCGCCCGTCGTTGCCACCACGCCTTGGTCGACGCTTGCCCGAACCGCCGAGCCACACTTCCCGCAGAACTTTCGGCCTACTCCAACTTCAGCGCCACAGCTTGGACAAAACATCGGATTCCTCCTTCTGCCTGTGTAGGTTCAGCGAACTGCTCTTCCCAGCTTGGATATCGTGATCAGACCGCCAGCCGCAATGGAACTGAACCCGAATCCTAGAAGCCAGAAACCGGCCCCGGCCACGGATTGGATCATCGGCACAAAAAACAGGGTCACAATAAGCCCGGGTCCAAACAACGACCCGATCATCACTTGGAAGCCACCAATCAGCAACCTCTGCGCGAACATGGCCTTTCTGGAAAAGTAGAACAACACCCCGGAGGCGATAGCCCCCAGCAGGATGAGATAAACGGCCCCCACTAACTTGGCGACATCAACGCCGGAAAGGCTCATGTGACTAACTTCGGGAGTACCCAATTGAGATAACAAACCCGACAGAGAGCCAAGTTCTGGTGTCGAAATCCACGGTAGAAAAAAGCCCACGGCGGCGGCGACGACTCCCGCACCAATGAATTTCTCGCCGAGCGACAAACTCTTTATAAGCACTCCTCCCATTTCGGCAATCGCCGTTGCGGATGGTGCGGGCGGAGATTCTACCATTTCTCTTCGAACGAGAACCGGACTGGCGGGAACTGCACCGGGTCTGAGATCGATACCACAGAATTCACAAAATACAGTACCTTCCGACAACGCATTACCACAAGCTGAACAGGTCATGACGAGCCTCCATTCTTTACCTAGTCCAACACTGTATTTTCCGGTGGGGGAGCTTCGAGAAAGCGAATTGTACACCTATTTACAAAATCGGTCAGCGCCTAGTCTTGTCCGATCCCCGACAAGTCTTTCTCGAACTATCCACAGCTTTATGGCAGAGTTGCGGCGACAACAGCAAAGAAAATCACTCGAAAGATTTCGCGCGAGCGGACTCAATCGCCAGCCGCGACGACGCTCTAATGGACGCCGCTGAACGCTACCGAGTGGACACTGAGAAACTCCAGAAGGCTGTGGCCGAGGAACCTTCGGCAAAACGAGAGATAAAAAGACAAAGGCCACGGCGAAGGCGAAGGAACGAAAAACGGCACGCATAAGCCAAGCATCCGAAGTTTCTGGCGGAGTGCTAGTTAGCACTCCGCCATTTTTATTGGGGTCGAGCCCGCGCAGCGGAGTCAACGGTCCGCAACCCTGACCGTTGAGGCTTCCTTTCTGGAATGCAGCATGGTGAGAGCGCGTGGATAACTTCCGATATACGCGTCGTGTCACGATGGCCTGGCGGATTTCTGGCGGAGTGCTAGTTTGCGCTCAGCTGTTTTGTTGAATGGCGATTGCCACGTTGCTATTAGGTGGCACAATCCGAACTTCGTTTGATTCTTGTGGGTTGTTTATTCTCGCGCTCACTTGATGGTTGCGGCGATTGAGTGGAGCCATCTAGTGTCCGAAAAACGAGCAGACGAGCTAGTGAGAGAAGCCGCAAAGACATTTGCGGAGAGTTACCCCGGCCTCACACCCGCGGGGCTGGACCTTCGCGATTTGGAATTATCAACACACCCGCACGGCTGCACAACTACGCCGACATGGGGAACCGCTCCTGCCCTCTAACCGAGCACCACAAACATGTAAGAGTTGACGTGAGAAGGGCCTAGCGAGATGACATCGCCACTTGAGAGCTTCGTGGCTGGCTCATCGCTGCCTTCAGCAGTACCCAGCCGTACACCGTTGACGTATGTACCACAGGTACTGCCGAGGTCTTTCACAATGGAGGTTTTGCTGGCATCGCCGACTCGGTAAATCATCGCGTGATAACGAGACACTTCACGTGGCATGAGACAAGGAACGTCATGGCAGAAGATGTCTACTGGCTTATCGAGCGGTTGCTCCAGAGGAGTCGCCAGTCGTCCAAGAACAACTTCATCCACCATCGCCGAATAGACCCCTTGAGTGTACGGGCCTGTGCCGATCACATACGTGCCCGATCCGAGCGTCTCCAGAACCTTCGCAATTCGTTGAATCCGCTCACCCTCAGACTGAGCGAAGAAGAGAGTTAGGTCTTGCAGGCGGGCAGTGCGGTTCAGTCTGTCAGCTTTGTCGGCCAGTTCAAAGAGTTTTTCCGAAGTCACAAGACTATCCCTCGCTTCCAGAGCGACAGCAGGTCTGCATACCGCTCTCTTATGTCCCGATCAATTTCGCAAGCACTTTGTAGCAGGCCGATTGCCGCATCCATTGTTTCGGTTTGCTGAGATAACGCCTGCGCTCTCTTCACCATGTCTTTGGCATCTGAATCTTGAGTGGCCGCTGCGACAGAAGACAGGGTTGGATGAGCACAGCGGTCAAACATAGCCAGAAGACTGGTGCCGTCTTTTGGGCGTTGCTCATAGTCATGTACGAGGGAGTCTCGGAAGAATGTATCCCAGCCTTTGTGCAACTTCGGATTTATCGCTGAAGCGGCAGGAATTGACTGCGACCGCGATCTCTTCACTACTTCAGCAATCTCCTTTGAAGTCGCTTGTGCTGTCAGCGTGAATTCAAAAGGATGTCGCCCCGTAAACAGTTCAAAGAGTACGACTGCCGTGGCATACACATCCGTGGCGGGCGCGTGAATTCCTAAGAAGCTCTCCGGTGCCATGTATACGTACTTCCCTGCGGAACTTGCAAGCAAAGATGCATTGTCCACGTGCTTCGCCAGTCCGAAATCGCTGATCTTTGCCGTCATCTGTCCTTTCTCGCGATTCAGGAGAACATTTGAGGGACTGATGTCTCGGTGTATGACCGGAGGGTCTTGAGAGTGCGCGTGCGCTAAACCAGCCACAATTCCGCGTCCCAGATCAATTCGGGAAGTCAGATCAAGAGACTCATCGGCAATCGAATCGAGTAGCGTCCCGCCGTCAACATATTCCATCGTGAAGTATCCGTACTTGGCCCCACCGCGCTCGAAATCGTTCGCTTCAAACATCCGAACTATATTCGGATGGCTTAGTTTCGCCAGTAGGTACGCTTCTTCGAGTGCCTCACAACCCTGTGACAGCGCGAAGACCTTCAGTGCTTGCAGCCCCATATACCGATGGCGCGATAAGTACACCTGTCCGAAGGCACCGCTTCCAAGATGGCGAACAATTGTATGCGTGTCTCTGACGACTTCGACCGTCCGTAGCAGCGGCTTGCTCATTGCTTTGATTGTGTTTGCTTCAGGCCAGCATCGTGGAAACGACGATCCAAAGCTCCACGTTGAGAACTTGGGAGCAATCCGTGAAGTTCCCATACGATTGTTCGAAGCGAAGGTATGTCACTGCGTTTGAGTGCCCGATCTCCCTCCTCAATCAGCCTCTGCGCCTTGAGTGCATCAACGTACTCAGGCTCGTTCCGTAGCCTCTCAAATTGCGATCTCCAAAAATCATCTTGTGAGAACAGAACTGCGTAATAGAGATCGCGGAGGTCCTCAACTATTTTCCGACCATTGTCAATTGAGTGGGCTGCAATTGCCTCCTCAGCACGGATCAGCAGTTTCTCCAGTCGCTGTTGCTGCTCAGGTGTTCCGACCGAACCCAGCAATTCACGCGCCGATTCGCGATAATCATCTAACTCTTTCGCGAGCAAATCCCATTCGGAGGATTTCTGGAGGGTGTCAACGGCTTGTTTCACTTCCAACATGCGCTGGGCCGCTTTCTGCCCGGAATCAGGCTCGACTGCGGACATCGCAATCTCAGATTGAATTTCAGAAAGCTTGTGCTCTACGCTGCTGACGGATATGGTCGAAGCAGCGTTCTGAACTTCTGCCAGTCGGGTCTTTTCATTTCTCACTTCGATCTCAATTTCATTCGGGGACAGGGTAGGCCGTTCATACTCGCGCACCATCGGACGAGACTCTTTAACAAACTCGAAAAACGCTTCTGCCGAAAGAGTTTTCGATTCGTCCAGTCTGTAGCTGATCTTGACAATCTCCCCTGCGGGTAACGTGCGTCGAAGATCAGTGCCTTTGAGTTCCACGAGCCCAATCGCAATGTTTCGGTCTGCGCGAGGAGTGTCCCCCTCAAGGACGTATATCTTGAGAATGCTATCTGGGTCTCCGGCAACCACTTCGTGGGCAGTTTCAAACTCACGTTCGCCTTTAGCTGGAAGCGGAACGCCTTTGGCAATTAGTGGGCCAATTGTGTTATCTGCTAGTGCCACGGAGAAGGCTCTGGAAGTCGTAGCTTGCACAGGAGCGAGCCCCTGCGTGATGGTGAATGATCCGTCATTCGTCGGGAATCGGTTTCCTTTCGCATCCAACACTTCAACGTCAAAGGTATTTGCTTTTCGCGCACGAAGAACTACGGTAGTTAGCACCTTCCCGATGGTCGGCAGAGGTATCGATCCGCTGTGCCATCCTTTATCCGAGCGGGTTATGACCACACTTGCATTCTGGGGAACTGGAGTTATTGCCAGTCCAACCTCTGCGTCTGAATCCGATGAAACCGGATTGTAGGCAACTTTAACTTCTAGGACACCACCGGATCGCGATACGGGGCTGCGATTGCCCTGCGGTATTCGCTGCGTGGATGCATACAGCGCAGCCCCTCGCGCCACTACAGTCATAGGGTCTATTCGACTCTCGATTGTCCCGAAGTGTGCTTTTACTTGCTCTTGAATATATGGAGTCCTGGTCGGCCCGCCAACAACCAACACGTTTTCAACCGCCGTTTCTGAGAGGCCACAATCTCGTAGGAGTCTAGAGCTAATCTCGATACACCTGTGCGTCAGACCTTCCGTCGCACGGTATAAATCCTCTCGGCTAATATCTACAACCGTATCCATCTGCTCAAAGTGTTGAAGGCGGTTAACCTCGACGGGACATACAGGAGCCATTGAAAGATTCTTTTTCGCATCTTCAGCTAAGTATTTCAATCGTGCAAAAGCCGCGAGAGCCTTCGGCTCGCGCCTAGATAAGCCCTGTTCTCCATATTCCTTCCTGAGTTTGCTGGCGATGATCTCTACGAGCGCCCAGTCATATTCCTTGCCACCCAGCTTGTCATCGCCGGAATGGCCGACCACAACCAATCGGCCCTCTTTGGCGGTGAGCACTGTGGTATCAAACGTGCCGCCTCCCAAGTCGAAAACGAGAAGGTTGCCGCTCAACTTCTCCGCTTCGTAACCGTATGCCATAGCAGCAGCAACTGGCTCTTGCAACAGCGGGCAAACGTCAATGCCAGCCAACTTCGCCGCTGCTTTTGTGTCCTCGCAGGCAGGAATCAGAAACATCGCGGGAACCGTTACTACCGCCGCCTTGATTTCTTCCCCGCCGAACCGTGCCGATGCGCTTGCCTTCAGTATCTTCAGTACCTCTGCGGAAAGTTCTGCTGCCCTCAGAGTCTTGCCCGACTTTCGAAACGTAAAGGTGTCGTGCTGCGGATTGCCCATCCACCTTTTGAATTCACTCGCGACATTGTCTCGGTCATATTCCAAATCATTGTAGGCACTCTGCCCCACTACGAATCTCCCGCGTCCATCGATTTTTACGACTGACGGCGTGACTTCGCTATTCGTGACCGCGTTCTTGATTACCTCCAGTTCGCCTCGATCCATGCACGCGATCTCGCTGTTAGTCGTACCCAAATCGATTCCAAAATCGATGGTAGAACGAGCCATCTACTTGTCCCCCCTGCCAATCGACACGATGACGCGAGCCGACTGCACGATAGTCCCACCGATATAAATATTAGGGCTGAGCGTTTCGGTGATCCTGCGAACTCCGAGAGGCAACGATTGGCTATCCTCGGACAGCGCCACGTTCACATTCATGCCGTCTTTATAATCCCAACCCGTTGGGTCTTCGATTTCAATGCCCGCAGACATCAGCAGCGCAGTCATCTTGTCCACGACGCTGCTGAGCACCGCCTGCTTCTTGCTACACGCGAAGTCTGGTAAGAGGTTACGAATTCTCCAGCACTCGATTGCAAGGCTCTTCAATTGTTCCGGTACGATACAGGGCTGCTGATTGTCGGCTGAACGAGGTTGGAGTCTCTGTTCTCTTTTCAGCAGCTTCTTCTTAAGTCTTTTTTTCATCGGTTTGCGTTATATCGTTGAACCCTAGCATTGAATGCCACACGTCGCCTCTCAAACTCTTGCACCCCAGCATTGTATTCGCCGAGGGCATTCCTGTAGGCGGGTAGACGGGCATTGTAATCGTCAATTGAAGCCTTGTAACGTTCATGAACCGAGTCAGGTATGTTATCAGCGGTATAGGTGTGTTCAATCGACTTTATGGAGGACTTCATCTGATCCAAATCTGCGGCCTGAGCGTCAACGGCTTGCTTTTGCGAATCCAAGTTAGCACGCATTTGTTTTAGTTGGGCTCGTTCTGCTTCGATTGCGGACGACTCTGCGTCACTGGAACTCGAAGACTCCTGTGTCGAGGGAGCCGAATAGGTGGAGCTTTCACTTGAGGGTGCGGTCGATGTAGCGGTTGTCGAATTCGAGTTTATGTTTGCCCAGATAATTAGCAGGACGATTGCCGCGAGCACAGCCCAACGATACTTTTTGAGAAATGCCGACAGCGGGACTTTACCGTAAATGCTGTACGAACTTCCCCCCGTGCTCGAAACTCTGTAGGCTGCGAGAGGAATAATGGGCACGAAGAGAATCGTGAACCAATGTGTTGTGACATAGCTATTCGTCTCTTTGTCATAGTCTCGCTGACCGTAGAATGTAGCCCCGATGCCGTTCAGGGTGTACAGAGTCGGACTCTTTTTCGAGCCGTCAACGTCCTTAACAACTCGTGCACGCCGGCAAGCTTGTTGTAGGTCAACAATGTCCTTCTTTTGTGCTTCCGTCGCGAGGGGTAAAGCCCCGGAAAGCCTTTGCTCTGCCTCTGCGTGTTGACCAGCCTCCATCAACTTGACTGCCTCGGCGATCATGATTGATTGCTGAACGTGCCGCCAATCATCCACGAGACGAGTCTTGAGATCAGGATCGGTCGCACAATTAGAGGCCTCAACGACTAGTCTCAACGCTTCGTCGTTTTCATCCAGATGATTGAAGTATGCAATGGAGAGCTTCTTCAGTACGGTCGCCTTGGTATTCGGCCAATCTACGGAGATGTCCTTTCCGAAACAGTCGAAGATCGGGTCGATCTCTTGGGTCAGGTTACGAAAGTCTTTTTCGGCGTCAGTTAGCACACACCGAACGGCGGACTTGTCGGCATCTTTCTGAATATTTCCCAGTCGATCAATCACCGCCCCAGCCCGACTCGAAGCGTCTGCCGACACTTGTCTTGCCAGCTTCGTAAGCTCGTCCTCAATTGGCAGCCAATCACTGTGCGTTGAAACCGCTCCCACAATCGAGGCGACACGGCGGAAATCACGTTCGCGTATAGAAACCCAAATTTCCTCCCCAATGGCTCCGGACAGAACGGAGCCTACCTCCTCCTTCAAATGAGCACACGCGCTGGAATCGTTCTCCAGTGATGGGCTGCGATCCTCGATGAACTGCCAAAAGATGGAATTCTGGTTCGTTGCAGTCCAATACCTGAGCGCGTCCTTCCAATAGTCAAGGCACTTCCCGCTCTTGGTTTCCACAGCCAAGCAGGTAAGGATTACCGCCGCGTTGTGTTGGGCGATTGCGCCCCTAGTTGTATTTGAATCTGTCTGCGAGCGCAGGCTGGCAAGAATGACATCCGTAGTTGCCCCGTCGAGTCTGATTTTCCCTTGTAAATCGTGGACCCAGAACAACTCTTCGCGTAAGCGAGTTGAGTCCTTCTCCAAACGATGAACTGCTTCCAATACGGTTTCTCGACTCAAGGTAAGGGGCGACAGGAAGTGAAATCCGTTGGCGGAATCCAGTTCCCCCATTTCGAGCGCGATCTCCAGCCGATTTTGCCGACGATAAATGTCCTTAAGTTCTACATCAGCAGGTAAGGACAAGCACCGAAAGGCATTGCACCTGAGAGCAGGATTCATGGCCTCTTTTTAGGGGAAAGCAGTAATTATAAGCCGGATGGCGCGAGCCCAGACGTTACAAAAGTGACATAGAGAAAGCATGGATCAAGTTGGGGGCTGGCCCAGCCTTTCCGCCGATCCAGGTCTCGCGAGTGCCCTGCCCTTGTCGCGTTTTCTGCGACACGGCGGGGAATTTGATCTCCCTGAGACGCCAAGCATGCAGTCAAAGTCAAATTCCCCGCCTTGTCCCTGCAAAGGACGCAGGGACAAGGACGGGCCAGCCCACATCTGTCTCTGCCACGAAGGGCTGGGCCAGCCCCCCAAGAAATCACACCTCAAATTGACCTCAGCTGCGGCTGCAACCTCATATTTGTTTCACTCCAAGACGACCCCAGTCGCACCAGCACTCCGTCTTTGCCAAAATACTCGCCTGAAAAGGGCAAATCTCGTTCTGACGTGTCAGTCAGCGGAGCGTTTGGTTCGAGTAGTGCGATCCAGCAATCCAGTTCCTTAATCAGTGCGCCACGCAACCTCCTACCTGCGACCGCAAGCTGCGTAATTGGACCACGAGATTCAACGATCGCGCGAATTGGATCGTAGTAAGCGTGCTCGAAAGCGTTACGAGTAATATTCAGGCTCCTCGATCTGTTACTCCGCCTGCGTGCTGGGTCATCCATGCGGAAGCGAAGTCCGTTTGTGGAGAAAAACGATTGGCTTGCAATCCGGCAGAGAGGAGCAACATTATCTATTAGATTAATCTGCTCGGCTTGAGCCTTTGCAGTTATCAACGCTCCACCCTCGAAACCATTGGAACGCCCCTTTGCCTCGAAGACAAACCAATCTCCGTTCGTAGAGAGTCCGATTAAATCTGGACGGGAGGCACCCTGCCCAGCAGCGATCTGATAGTTCTCTCCATATACAGCGAAGTGCAGCATCCTGGGCACATCAAACAACGCTTCGGCAAAGAGCTTCGCTAGTGTCATTCCGATGTAAAACGAAATTGAAGTCTTCTCAGAAGGATCTGACGCCACATATGGCATCGTTTGGACAAGCAGTCCTGAGCTTGCTTCATGCAGATACGCCTGCATCATCGATGCGCGATGCATTCGCTCCAAGGCAGAGTACATTCCGTAAGCGTACTCATCCCCAGCCGCCTTTCCAACGGTTATAGCTGCCCAAACGAGTTGTGCCCACGTTACAGAGATCTGTCCGTTCCCATTGAGCTGTGTGAATGCTCCGGAGAAGTTAGTCGCACTATAAGGAATTTGAGGCATACCGTCCTACGAAGACTCGCCCTTCCGCAGCCAAGATATATCAGAGAGAAGATGTTTCGGTCGAGCCCCGGGGGTCGAGCATCAGTACGAGCACGGCTCGAAGAGACGTTTGTCTGCAAAACTTCGCCTTTACTTCTCGACGAAAACGGCTATGGTTC
>Ga0181528_10002235_pt1 | contig 11878 bp, 14 predicted proteins | sample PEATcosm2014_Bin_47_FD_119742 | JGI IMG/M metagenome (GOLD analysis project Ga0181528, IMG submission 119742) | Peatland microbial communities from MTU Mesocosm Facility, Houghton, MI, USA - PEATcosm2014_Bin10_10_metaG | ecosystem: Environmental > Terrestrial > Soil > Wetlands > Peat | place... | reverse complement strand
TCATGATATGGTTCTCAGTTTTCTTCTTAAATCTTCAGTTCCCGAAGAAGTTCGAAAAAGTGATCTCCAGCCCACGAGCAAGGAAACGTGATGAAAACGAAGATCCTACGAACAATGTCGCGACCATGAAACTCTTCCCGTCGAAATGGAGATACCAGGCGGTAAGGCTCGATCCACTGTTTATGGGAACTTCTTCTAGATCGCTGCGACACTCTCGAGGCGAGAACCGAGAACCTTCAATCGCTCGATGGAAAAACCACCGCGGCATCGATCTTCTAGCGCCCCGGTTTGTGACCACGTCCTTGCCGCTCGTTTCGGACCCGAACCCAAGGTGAATTCGGCCAGCGAGCGCCGCAAAACCGTCGCTCCGAACTTCGCCACCGTGAACATTGATCATCAAGCTGTACGAGGGCGTCGACGTCTGACGACATGCGTCCCGTTTCAAACTGGGCGTCACTGATGTGTGCTGCTTCGAATCGAGCATTGACGCAAAGATGCCTTGGACCGGTCATCGCACGAAACCCACGCGACCAAACTTTGTACGTTCTATGGCAATTCTCGAAGTCGCTTCGACATGGGGGCACCACTACTTCATTCAGAAAGCCGCGGCAACGCAGCCTGGCATTGGTGTGACTTAGCATTGTCACTAACCAGGCAGGACTAGCAAGGAGATGTTGACGTGCGCAAAGTAGTGGCCTACGAATTATTGTCGCTCGATGGGGTGGCCGAACAACCGGACGAGTTCATCACTGACTGGGATGCAGCGATGGACGAGAACCTCGCTCGTGTTATCGCCACGCAGGACACCGTGCTACTTGGGCGTCGAACATACGACGACTGGGCGGAATTCTGGCCCACGAGCGACATTGAGCCGTTTTCAAGTTTCATCAACGCTGTCGAGAAGTTCGTGGCGACTTCCACAACGCCCGATCGAAACTGGGCGAACACGACGGTCATCGACGGCGACGTGTTCGCGTTCCTCACCGAACTGAAGCAGAAGCCCGGTAACGACATTGGGGTGCACGGCAGTATCGAACTGACTCAATCGTTATTGGAAGCGGGCCTGCTGGACGAACTGCGGTTTGTCATTGCCCCAGCCATCCACCGAAACGGAAGAAGGCTGTTCGAGAAAGGCCGTGCTTCGAGGTTGACCATGACCCGCCAAGTTGCGTCTCCAGCGGGCTACCTGTTAGTCGACTACCAAGTCGAGCGCTGAGGAACCACGCATCATTGGAACGGGCCAGAAGGGTCGCGTGAGGATCCATTGACGAGAGCTACCAATTGTTCACACCGCCTTCGTAAGGCTGTACGTAGGGCCAGTGGATATCGAACCCGCGACCGAGGGATTATGAGGTCGCTACAGACAGTCGGAGTGGACCGATGGAATCGGATTAGTTCGGAATTGAAAGAAAGCTTGTGCGGAGGCGTCGAATTGGTCCTGAGATTTTCCGTGGGATTTTCTCAATGGGTACCGCGTAGGGATTCATGACGGAGAATTGACCCAAATCATTCACGTACGAACAATGAGTCCCATATAGACCATTTGCGTTTCTTCGTACCCGGCATCCCAAATACGTTTGAATAAACATTACGAGCGATTGGCTAGTGTGGCCACATGACAATGTTCACGATGGTCAGCCGTGTCCGCGCAGCGGACTCGATGGGGATTGCATCGACTCGATAGTCGGTGGGCCGAACGACTCGTTGATAACGCCGGAATTTGTTCTGGTGATCTCGTTCTCGAAATTGGAGCTGGTACTGGTGCGTTAACGGGCCCGCTTCTTCAACGAGGCGCTCGAGTGATTGCTTTCGAAATACACCCACGTCGAGCTCAAGATCTTCGACGGAGGTTTGTCAATGGCAACGTCACCGTCGTGCAGGCCGATGGGTCCGACGTGCGCTTACCGCGACGACCATTTCGAGTAGTCTCGAATCCACCATTCGCCATTTCCGTCGCATTACTCCGCCGTCTTACCGCTCCCGGCAGCCGACTTATCCGTGCCGACATCATTGTTCCGTGGTACGTCGCAGATCGATGGGTCTGGGGGACACCTCCCGGGGCGGGGCGATGGCGAAGGAACTTTGAATGCTCTATCGGACGTCCCGTGCCGCGCTCGGCGTTCTCACCGCCTCCGCCTAGCGGCGTATCCGTTTTGGTCATTCAGCGACGAGGTTGACGATGATGCCACGCGAGATCGATTGTCTAACCGCTCGAGCGGCGACTCGGCCACGGTAGGTTGCGTGACGAAATTCTGCTCAGCCGTAAGGATGCCGCGCAGCCGGTCGGCGATCACAACGATGCCGAGGGAGCCGAGGCACAACAGCCCAATGAGGACTGCTTCGAGGTGCGCCGCGAGCAAACTGGTGACCATGGCCGGACAGACGATCAGCATCAATGACGTGGCAAATCCCGAGATCGAATTTGCGCGGCCGCGAATCCTGTCATCGGCCAGCGCGTTAATGAGCGGGTTCCTCGTAGGTGCGACGATGGTCTCACCCACCGCGAACAAGCTTACGAAAGCGAACAAAATTGTTGTTCGCCAGCCGGAGCCGTCTACAACGTCGGCAAATCCGAGAAGCGCCCAGGACACCGCCCAGATCGAACCGACGGCGGCCAGTGCGGAGCTTCGCCGGTGCCGCCGAACTATACGCAGCACGAACATCTGGATGGCCACAATGACGCCGGTATCGATGGTAAAGGCCACTGCTATGGCGTGGTCCGAAATGTGGTCTGCCACTGACGCGATAGCCGGTAGCCCGGAATCGAACGTGGCGGGGCCGGTAAAGGCGAGCAACAGCGAGGCCAGAATCATCAAACGTAGCCCGCGGTGGCTCAGGACGTAGCGGTATCCGACACGGGTTTCATTGACGACCTTTGTTCGCCGCAGGTTCGGCAGCGCGGGCAGCAGTATCGCAAAAAGTAGACAAGTGAGGCCGTTGAGAAGGAAGAGTACCTGGAAGCTCCCGGGATGATGAGCTCTAATGACGACCGCGGCGACTACCGCGCCGAGACCGAGTGCCATATTCTGGGTCGCAAAGTTCACCGCGAAGGCGCGCTGCTGCAACGCGGGCTCCCGCGTCAGGCCGTTGAGCATCGTCGAGATGGCCCCAAACATCGGTGCCCACGTCGCCCCGTAGATCAGGACGACTGGCAATGCCGTAAGCGTGTTGTGAGCCCATGCGAGCCCGACTTCGGCGACGACCTGACCAAGCAGGATTGTGCCAAGTACCGGCCGGGCGCCCACCCGGTCCATCAGCGCACCGCACACAATCGCGACCACGACACCAACCGCCGCACCCGCCGCCAGCAGTGCTCCAACCACCGCTAGCGCGATCCCTCGCGCTTGGTGAAGATAGATGATCATGAACGGCAACACCAAGCCAGTGCCAAGCATCGAAAGGAAGTTCCCAGCGAGAAACAGGCGAGTTTTGCCAGAGAGTCGCGCGCTCACTTTTTCACCGCTCTGCTCGAGGCTTTATTCACGCTTTCATGACGCCAGTGGAAATGGTGTTTAGGTCGCAAGGATCGGTATTGAGATCTAGCACGCCGAGCCGTGCGCCCCTCGTTGGCTTCATCGACCAATCTTTGAATGTGAAATTCGGCAAGTTTTCCCAAACAAAATGGGTTCATGACTTGCCTCCTTCCAAGTTGAACTGACGTAGTTCGATTCACCTGGCTCACTCCTTTCGATTCAGGCCTTTCGAAGGCTCAAACAACCCGTCCTGCGGTCGAGCGACCCGTACTGCGCCTCACCTAATACCGACACCGGGTCAAAGGAAAATTGTTCGGTCCGGTGTGACAAGTTTCTAGGTTCGACGGTGTCCGTATTTGTAGTGGGACCAGAAGGAGCCCGACAACAGAATGATGAGAGAGTGGAGCCGTGAACAAAGAACTTCTCGGTCGCGCCCAATCCGGGGACCGGCAGGCGTTCGCACAGTTGACCGACGAGTACCGACAAGAGATACAGCTTCACTGCTATCGGATGTTGGGTTCGACGCAGGATGCGGAGGACGCTCTCCAGGAAACTCTTCTTGGCGCATGGCAAGCGCTGGTGAACTACGAGGAGCGAGCCTCCATCAGAACTTGGCTCTACCGCATCGCTACGAATCGTTGCCTGAACATGCTGCGCACTGCTAGCCGGCGACCCGCTGTGGCTACACCGCTCACCAGCGCTCGCCCCGCGCCAACCCGAATGGGTGAAGTTTTCTGGCTCGAGCCATACCCCGACGTTCTCTTCGATGGATTGGCCGATGACAGGCCAGGACCCGATGCTCGATTCGAATCGAGAGAGTCAGTCTCACTGGCGTTTATCACGATGCTGCAGTTACTTCCTCCCCGGCAACGGGTGGCGCTGGTGCTTCGCGACGTCCTCGGCTACAGAGCCAGCGAAGCGGCAGAGATGATAGACGCCACGGAGGCATCAGTAGAAAGCGCCCTCAAACGCGCTCGGGTGGCTTTGAACAATCACTTCGCCGACACACAGGGTCGTGAGCCTCCACCTGCGCCAAACTCCCTTGCTGAAAAAGAGATCGTCGCCCGCATCACCGTTGCGTTCGAAACCGGGAACGCAGATGAACTCGTCGCCCTTCTCTCCGCAGACGTCTCCGTCACCATGCCGCCAGTACCCGGGGAGTGCAAAGGCCCCGAGGAAGCGAGCCACTACTTCCGCACGACGTCGTTCAGCCCCGGACGCTCGACGCGGATTGTGCCGACTCGAGCGAACGGCCAACCAGTGCTCGCGACTTATGTTCGTGATCCTCAGACTGGTCTGGACCACGCGACCGGTATTGCGGTTTTGACATTGTCTGGCAATCTCATCTCAGCGGTGACGATATTCGGCAAGGACGTCCTGCCGCTTTTTGGACTTCCCCGGATCTTGGCGACTTGACGACAAAATCGGCTGACTTGGATTTCCAATCGAGCAAACTCTTCGCTATGAGTTTGGTCCTTTTCGACAATCGGGATGGACATCAATCAAAGCATCTAAGGGACCAAAGTTAGCCGTCGACTCCTCCGAACCGCGTTCGAGGAACCTCATCAAGTAGGGCCGGTGAGGATCGAACTCACGACCGAGGGATTATGGAGTGGCTGCACTTGGTCGGAAGGGTCCGGTGATGCCGGACTGTGCCGAATTTGTGAGGAATCTTGTCTGGTGGTGTTGGTTTGGTCCGGGGATGTCAGTTTGGTATGTGTGATGAAATGTGGGATTTTTTGTTCGTCAGGCGAGTACAGAAGTTCCCGCTCAACCAACGAATTTGACGAATGACGTTTTCAAATCCGTCAGAGGTAGAATTCTCCGTCATGATCGGACGCCTGCACCATATTGTTGTCGACTGTCCCGACCCAATCGCGCTAGCTACCTTTTATTCACAGTTACTAGGGTTACCGATCACTTTTGATTCGAGCGACTGGGTCGTTATTTCTGCGAGCGACACTACATCTGGCATTGCTTTCCAGTTGTGCAGCGATTTCCAAGCCCCACGTTGGCCAGATTCGAATCGGCCCCAACAATTCCATTTCGATGTCATGGTCGACGATCTCGACGAAGCAGAACTTCGAGTCATCGAACTAGGCGCAAAGAAACTCACCGAACGCGATCGAGTTTTTTCCGATCCCGCTGGACATCCATTTTGTCTCGTCGATCGACCCATGTGGGCACCTCCAGTCCACGATTGAATATACGACCGCAATCAACTCGTTCGTTAACGAAGTAGCAGCGTCGTTAAGTAGGGCCGGTGAGGATCGAACTCACGACCGAGGGATTATGAGTCCCCTGCTCTAACCACTGAGCTACGGCCCTTGGAATCGCTAATCCACACAAGGTGGCGTACGATCATCTTTGCGTTGAAACAAAAGTATCAGGTACTGCGTTCCCTTTCGTTTCCGTCGACGACTTACATAGTGCGCTGCAACGCTGGGGCAACTCTCCGGATTAGTCCTGTGCCGACTTGTTGAGCGAACACATTCCTTGAAGCGTTGCCAAACCACGGACATACACAAACGCCGAGTGTAGTTAAATTGGCCGCTTGGTCTTTTGAAGCGAGACGGCGGTGAATCGAGAACGGCGAACTGGATTTGGCTCCGCCACAATCGACCAGCGATAGGGTGAAATTATGATGAAGCGACTATCGGCCCTGCTCAGTCTCGGCGTAATTGGGATCGGAATTTGGCTGGTGAGCCGCGGTCGCGAGGTTGACCGGATCTGCAAAGTCAACTCAATCTCCGGAAATGGAAACGGCAGTTTCAACCACTGCACGAACCTGATATCAACGTATTTCCTCGGTTACGCGTTGTGCGTTTTAGGATTCATCCTCTTCTTGGCCTCGATCCTCACCATCAGACACCACTACCACCGCGTGAAACTACAGGCCAAAGGCGTACGCACTGGTCCGGAGCCCCCTGACGACTCAAATCCGTTCCGAGCCGTCATGCGCCAGGAAAAGCCATCGGGTGGCGCATCGAAGAGCGATGAAGAAGAGCGTCAAGTCTAAAGCACCGGTGCTCGATCGATTGAAAACGTGTGTTCGCGAACTGGCTCCCAGAGCAGGACTCGAACCTGCAACCTAGCGATTAACAGTCGCTTGCTCTGCCAATTGAGCTATCTGGGATTGCGCTACAGCAAAGCAACAGTATCACCCGTCAACTACCTTTACTGTTGGTCGAACCACCGCTGGAGTCGTGTCGCCTCTGGACTCTCAATGACCGCCCTTCGACACCGGTCGAGTCTTTTGGACATCGCCTGGCGAGAGATTCCGTATCCTCTTGCAATCTCTTCGATGGACATAGTACGAAACGTGTATTGCCAAAACGCGTCAAAGTCTCGTCCACAAAGTCTGCGCAGCTCGTCGATCACCCACGCGGGAGCATCCCTCGGCGCCACCGGTTCACGAAGATCGCCGACCGAATTGAAGTCCGTGGTTTCAAAACGACGCGAGTTCAGATCACGACTCATCTGCATCACCTCGAGTGCCTTGACTTGGGAAATGCCGAGCGCGAGAGCCACGTCGCGCTTGGTGAGACGTTTGTTGGTCTGACTTCGCTCCAATTTCTGGACGGCGAGCACTCTGCGCATCTCAGAGTCGCTCAGTCCCGCTTGTTGTTGGATCGCCTGATTCACGAGTTTCATGATCCAGTAGTTGGCGTAGGTAGAGAATCGGTTTCCTTTCGCAGGATCAAAACGATGCAGTGCGTTTACCAGACCCTCGATGCCCGCCGCTTCCAAGTCTTCGTTGCCGAAGCGGTACCCACGTTCGAGGACCCTGGTGCGCACGAGCCCGCACGTGGCACGCAACAAGAGTGACTCAGCCTCCTGGCCCGCTTGGCGGTCACGCATAAGTCGTCGACGCTCGCTCGCGTCGAGTGCCGTGGCGCCCAGAAGACGCTCCGCCTCGCGGCCTCGTTCGATCACTGGATACAGTTGGCGCTCCTCTTCGACGCTCAGCGGCGCCAGCATCTTGAGACCACCTATGACGCCAAAGGAAGTCCGTGTCACGACGCGGCGCTCGAGGCGCGCTCGAGGAGCCACTCCCTCAGATCCCGCTCCGCGAGTTCGCCGTCGGTGGTCTCTAAGAGAGCTACACGTTCCTTCACGTCACGAATGGTGGCCATCGCCGCCTCGGGTGAAAGCCTCTCGTCTCGCAAGTCACGCTCAACGTTCCTGAGTTCCTCGGCGACCGCGCTACGAAGTAGCTGGGACACCACGGCTGTCACGTCTTCAGACGTGAAGTCACGATCGACTTGCTCGACCACGAGTTCACTCAGCAACGTCGCGGCCTGATCCTCGCCACGACGCTCCAGCTCGTCAATGACGTCAGAGACCGATCGACCCGACGAGAGTCCATCAAAGATCTCGCGCTGGGTTTCGTTCACGAAATACTGGACGATGAACCGATGCTTTGCCAGAAGAGGCGCGTGCAGCGCGAGACGCAGTGCCTCAAGACCTGGACGCGGTGTCGTCGCGGCCCGAACGGGACTCGGAGGGTTACCACTCTGAGAGGGCTCGTTGGGAACCTCTCGCCTGACCGGATGACGCAGAATCTCGGCCAATGTCGTTCGCAGGACTCTGGGTTCGAGATGAAGCGAGTCCGCCACTTGCATGACGTACTGGTCGCGCACGAGTTCACTGGGATGTTCAGCAAGCACGCGCATCGCCGGGTCAGCGGCGCGGGCCCGTCCTTCAGCGGTGGCGAGGTTCGCGGTCCCCAAGACTCGATTGAGACGAAATTGCAGAAACGGCACCGCGTTCTTCACCGCCGCACGCAGGGCCTCAGGGTCGCGCAAGGCGAGATCGGCCGGGTCACTACGCCCGGGGAACTGTGCGACCGCGACGTCGACCTCGTGCTTCTGCTCCCATTGATAGACCGACGCCGCGGCGCTCTGACCCGCTTGGTCAGCGTCGTAGGCGAGAACGATGCGTTTGGCGAAATTTCGCATGGTCTGGAAGTGCTCTTCGCCCAGGGCCGTGCCGCACGTCGCGACCGCCCGGGGCATCCCTGCGCCAAAGAACGCAATGACGTCGGTGTAGCCCTCGCACACGATGATCTCGCCGGATTTGATGATGTCGTCCTTCGCCCAGTTGAGGGCGTAGAGCGTGCGACGTTTCGAATAGATCGGCGTCTCGGGACTGTTCTTGTACTTCGGCTCGACGCGCCCATCGGGGCGTACGTTCTCACTGGCCGAGGGAAGTATCCGGCCCCCTACCGCCACGGCTTTGCCCGACGGGTCAAAGATCGGGAAGATGATTCGAGCGCGAAAGGCGTCTTGGCGCCTCTCGCGCTTGTTCACGAAACCGAGTCCGGTTCCCTCGAGCACCTTGGGCGTCAGGTCCAAGGCGCTACTGAGAGCGTCCCACTCATCGGGCGCCCAACCAAGTTGGAACGCGCGCGCCACGTCACCATTGATTCCGCGCGACTTCAAGTATTCGCGAGCTGGCCGAGCGTCGGGAGCGTTCAACAGCCGCTCGTGGTACCAACGAACCGCGCGGTCCATCGCGGCGAGGAACTCCTGGCGTTCTTTGCGCGCGGGACCAGCGTTCGCGTCCTCGTGCAACTCGATGCCGGCCCGGTCCGCGAGCAGGCGAACCGCGTCGACGAAGTCCAGGTGCTGAATCTCGCGCACGAAGGTGATCTGATCACCCGAAGCCCGACAACCGAAGCAGTAGTAGCGTCCCTCTTCGGCGTTCACCGAGAACGAAGGGGTCTTCTCGCCGTGAAACGGACAGAGTCCCGTCCAGCGCCGCCCCGACTTCTTCAAGGCCACGTAGTCGCTTATGAGAGCCACGATGTCGGTGGCACCGCGGACCTGCGCGATCTCACTGTCCGAAATGGCCATGAATAGAACGTACCTGTTGAGGGTCACGCCGGAAACGGTTGCGCCCGCGTTCCGTAGACTGCGGCCATGCCTGAATTCGCCGTCGAAGCACTCAATATTGTCCGAACGTTCAAAGACGGGGAGGTTCGAGCCCTCGACGACGTGACCCTTCATGTTCCCCAGAGCCAGGTCTTTGGCCTCCTCGGACCAAACGGCTCGGGAAAGACCACCATGGTCCGAATTCTCTCGACGATCCTCTTGCCAACGTCGGGTACCGCCAGCGTGAACGGTGTCGACGTCGTCAAACAACCTGATTTGGTGCGACGAAGCATTGGTCTCGCGGGTCAGTACGCCACCGTCGACGAGAACCTCACGGGCGCGGAGAACCTGAAAATGATTGGCAGTCTCAATCACCTCGAGAAGAGTTTCGTCCTCCCGCGCTCGAAGGAACTCCTTGATCAGTTCGGCCTCACCCACGCCGCCAACCGCACCGTGAAGACCTATTCAGGGGGCATGCGCCGACGACTCGACCTCGCGGCGGCCCTCGTCGCCAAGCCGCCGCTGCTCTTCTTGGATGAACCCACGACCGGACTGGACCCCCAGAGTCGCCAGGACCTTTGGGCGATCATCGAAGAACTGGTCGAGGAGGGAACGACGGTCCTCCTCACGACCCAGTACCTCGAAGAGGCCGACCGTCTCGCCAAACAGCTCGTCGTGCTCGACCACGGCAAGATCATCGCCGAGGGGACCAGCCAGCAACTGAAGACCCGCCTGGGTAACACCGTGCTCGTGCTCACGTTCCTCAACACCGCCGACGCGAGGCGCGGCGTCGAACTGATCGGCGACATCTCCTCCCAACCCGCGAACCTCGACGGCACCGTCGCCGAATTCACGGTCGACCGGGGTCCCGCGGCGGCCGCGGACGCACTCCGTCGCATCGACGCGGCGAACATCACCCTCGCCGGACTCACGATCCGAGAACCCAGCCTCGACGACGTGTTCCTCAACCTCACGGGACACAAGGCCGAAGATCCCGCACCGTCCGACGACGATGCCACCACCAAGCGCCAATCACGAAAGGCCTCATCATGACGACAATCAGCACCGCCCCGTTGGTCCGATCTCAGCGCAGCTCACTGCGTTGGACGATCAGCGACGTGCTTACCATGGCGCGACGCAACTTGCTCGCGCTGGTACGAATTCCGACCTCACTCGTCTTCGCGGTCATCCAGCCCATCATGTTCGTGCTGCTCTTTCGTTACGTCTTCGGTGGTGAGATCAACATCCCCCACGTCTCGTACGTCAACTACCTCATACCCGGCATCCTCGTCCAGACCACGCTCTTTGGCGCCGTGGGCACCGCGATCGGACTCGCCGAGGACCTTCACCGTGGACTCATCGAGCGCTTTCGCGCCCTGCCAATGGCCCGCATGGCCGTGCTCGCGGGTAGAACCGTCTCGGACCTCGTGCGAAACGTGGGGGTCCTGCTCGTGATCACCGTGGTCGGACTCGCCATTGGCTTTCGCCCTCACGGGGGCGTGCCCGATTACATTGCCGCGTGCCTCTTGATGCTGACCTTCGCCTACTGCCTCTCCTGGGGCTTCGCGTTCATTGGCCTCGCCGCGCCCAACTCCGAGACCGCCCAGGCCATTTCGTTCCCGGTTATCTTCCCCCTGACCTTCGCGTCGGCGATCTTCGTCGAGGTAAACAAGATGCCTGGATGGCTTCGACCCTTCGCGAACAACCAGCCGGTCACCCAGGTCGCCGACGCCGTGCGCGGACTGATGCTCGGCACGCCAACCGGTGGTTCGGTGTGGATCGCCCTGGCGTGGTCGGTGGGCGCCATCCTCGTGCTCGGTCCCCTCGCCACCTCGCGTTACCGCAAGGTGGCCTAAGCGTTGAACGTCCTTGACGCCACGCAGCTCCAGGAGATTCTCGTCGCGTCGTTCCCGGGATCGGACGTGCCTCGCGTCGAGCAAGTTCTCGACGACTCGGTCATTATCGTCCAACCAGTCGACGACCGGCACCGCCGCCCGGGCGGAACATTATCCGGACCCACCATGATGATGCTCGCCGACACCGCCGCGTGGATGGCAATCCTCGCTCAGATCGGACCAGTGTTGCTGGCGGTCACCACGAGTCTGCACATCGACTTCCTGCGCAAGCCCGCCGTCGCCGACCTCATCGCTCGAGCGACCGTGCTCAAGCTCGGACGGAAGCTCGCGGTCGTCGACGTGTCGCTCTTTTCTCGCGGTCACGACCAACTCGTGGCGAAGGCGCAGGTAACATATGCCATCCCCTCCACGAATTCCGAAGGTGCAACTCAATGATGTCGAGTAGATCTGGTCGCAATGGTCCCGCGAAGCGTCATGGGGACCTGCACCACTCCAGCGTTCGTCACCTGTTCGATGCGACGCCGAAGTTCGAGGTCCATCGCGTGTCGCTGCGCTTCAGTCTTCACGAGGGTGCCCGAGTAAGTGCCAAAAACCGCAAGAAGCTCCTCGGGCGTGCGCGCCCACGTCCAATGGATTTCCACCTCCACCACGTCCACGAAGAGGTCGTCGTCCC
>Ga0181528_10002234_pt1 | contig 11878 bp, 11 predicted proteins | sample PEATcosm2014_Bin_47_FD_119742 | JGI IMG/M metagenome (GOLD analysis project Ga0181528, IMG submission 119742) | Peatland microbial communities from MTU Mesocosm Facility, Houghton, MI, USA - PEATcosm2014_Bin10_10_metaG | ecosystem: Environmental > Terrestrial > Soil > Wetlands > Peat | place... | reverse complement strand
CGTTCTTCCCCAAAGGGCTGGTGCCGGATCGGTTTTGTCGGGGTAGGCTGTTGCTAGAAGACATGATGAACAGATCCAAGACCATCACCGGTCATGCAACAAACCCGCGGTCGTATCTGAATGAGGCTGGAAAACGCCCTCGCGTTCTTTACGTTGATGACAATGATTTTGTTCGCGATGGATTCTGCTCGATTTTCAGCGTGAAAGGCTGGAGTTGTGAAAGTGCAAACAGCGGCATTGACGCGCTTAGCAAACTTACCTTCTGGCCGGAATCCATTGACTTTCTCATCACCGATCACCAAATGGCCGGAATGAACGGTCTGGAATTCGTGCGCCGGGTGCGCGCAACGGATTTCAAGGGCAAGATTCTGGTCTATTCGACGATGCTGCGCGCCGATGAGCGGGCGGCCTATCAGGAACTGGAAGTGGATGCCATCATTCCCAAGACCGGCAACGTCAACCTGATTTTTGAAGCGATTAAGGAACTACAACAACCGTCCGAACCTTGATTCTTATTTCCAGAAATACATTTGATGACTCGACAGATGCTTCCTGTCGCGGATTCGATTTTACAATGACTGTGGGTGACTCGGTCTTTCGAGTTAGGAATTTCGTTGATAAACCGGGAGAGTTTACTGTCATTAGCCCGAATGTGGATCGAAAGGCGCGTCAAATCAGGCAACTCGTGGATTATTTGGTTTCCGTGCTTGGTGGTGAGAAAATGTTTTTTTACGACGCGCGCGGAAAAATGTATCGGGAGCTGGATTTGGAAACATTGGAATTTAAGACCGGTGAAAACACCGCAATCAGTAGCCATCCTGAAACAATGCTGGTCACAAAACTGATTGCGCAGCCTGAACGAATCTTTGCCCCTGTCCGCAGGTGGAACGGCCGCGAACTGAAGGACACGCCCCGAACTGACATCCAGACGGTTCGGAACGTGCCCGAGAGGCCGGGAAGGATAATCCGGCCAAACCTTTAATTGCCGGTCATCTGTGCGGTGGTGGTCGCGGAATTCGCCTGGGCTTCCGCCGGCGCAATCCGGTTCACCACATTGATGCCGTTGATTTCGTCAAAGGTGAAGACAAGCTTGTCATCCGGCTTCAAGTCGCTCAACTGGCCGTCCGTCTTGCCATTGATCACAATGGTGCAATTGTCCGCCACTTTAAATTTCTTTGATTCGAACATCGCCTGGGCCTTCACGGTTTTTTCTCCGAGGTCAATTGCCGTCAACATCCCGGTAAACTCGATGCTCGTCTGCGCAATTTCCCGCGCCGTCGGCGTGCCGTCCGGAGTCTCGTAAGTCACCGTGACATGGCTGCCGGAATGAATGTCGGCAAAAGTGCCGGGCTTTTCATTGTGAAGCACAACTTTGCAGTCGTCAGGGAGCTGCAACTCCTTGTCCAGGCCTGTCCGATGCACTATCAGCGTGTGCTTGCCGGTGTCAATCACTGTGGCCACGCCCTCGAATTGCACCGGTTCCTGCTCAACGCGGTCGGCGATCAGCACGCTCTGTGCATCTTGATAGCTGACCGTGACTTTTTGACCCGGACGCAGGTCGTTGACCGTGGCCGGGCTCTTGTCCAGCAAAATATAGTTGCACGCCGACCCGAGATTGAATTGTCTGCTCAACATAAACCCTTTTATTTCGAGTGTGTTTTCCTTCGGGTCAACGGAAACAATCATTCCCGTGTAACTTTTTTCCGGTCTGGCAGCCGTCGCCATCTGATCCGCCGACGCACGGAACATCGCAGTCGACGTCAAAACCATCGCGCAAACTGACATCCAGTTTTTTGATCTGGTCGTTTTCATGTTCTTCCTTTAGTTCGTTGTTTGCTGTGTTCGTCAAAACCAATATCGGATGCCGACGCCGCCGGTGATCTCCCCTTGAACGTCCGGTGCGATGTCGATTGCCGGACCAATTTCCACAAAAATGTCCACCGGCACATTGTCGAACATATACGACACTCCCACCGGAACCCGGATGCCAACCTGATTGTCTTGATTGTTGTCGCGGAACCTCACCAGGCCGCCGACACCGAAGTAAACCGGCATGCGCCCGCGCGACACCGGTATCAAATCGAAGTTGTGCCATAAGACGTCGCTGTGCAGATATAAATCCGTGTCGTCGTGGGACGACCAGCCGATCGCCCCGTCAATCGCCAGCGTGTCGTTGAACCAATACTTCAGCGACGCGCCAATCGGCTCGCCGAGGGTGATGCCGGCGCCCAGCCTGCCAGCGTAACTCTCCGACAAATCCGGTGGGCTCGGATTTTTGCTCAACGTGGTCGTTGACATTGAAGATTCTTCCGCCCGGGCGGAAAGTCCACAACCGGCCACCAGCAGCGCCGCGTAAAACATCTTCTTCATAGACTGCCTTTCACAGGCCACCGTTTTCACTGATTGGTGGCGCTTGGATTATTGGTATTGCCCGGGTTGGTAACAGACGGAGGAGTGGCAGCACTATTTGAAACACCCGCGCCCGGCATCGGTTGACCGGCTGCCGAATTTGTCGAGTCTGGTGGATTTTGATCTGCGGAATTGTTATTGCCACACCCGCACAGGGCTATTGATGCCAGCGCAATCACTGTCAAAAGCATGGTTTTCGTTTTCATGGTTTTCATTGGTTTTGGTTAGTAATGGATTTCTCGCGACATTCCATCTAGCGAACATTGTGCCATTTAAAAACAGGATTGTTTTCTGGCTTCTCCGACCATAAGACTGCAATGTGCAACCACATTTCCCGGCCGTTCTTGCAGTTTGCAACCAGTGAATCAAGAAGCCCATCAACCGGTGACGGCAGACATGAGGGCTATTTGACCGGGCAGTTTTCGTTGGGCTTCTCACGCGGACCTTCGAGCAATTCGCGGAGCATCCGCCTCACGGCGGTGTGGTTGCCGAGATATAAACGCGTAGCGGTATTGGCCACGCCAACACGCAAGGAAAAAGCGGTGGGCGGCAAGGCGCGAAACAAATCCTCGTCTGTCCAGTCGTCACCGATGCCAAGGATGAATTCCAGCGTCTGCCCCGAAAGCCATTCCAGCGCGGCGGTGCCCTTGTTGATGCCGGAGTTGCGCACTTCAATGACCTTTTTGCCCTCGAACACCTGCACGTCAATGTTCCGCGTGTAGCCCGTCAAGTCATCGAGCAGTTCCTTGGCGCGGAGCGAGGCCTGTTCCAAGTCGGCGCGGCGGTAATGCCACGCGAGCGAATATTCTTTTTCCTCCAGCAACGCGCCCGGCAGACGATCCACGAACAACTGGAGAATCGGACGCACGCGTTCCTTCCAGTCGTTGGTCATGGTTTTTAAGATGCGCCATCCGGAATTTTTGTTCCGCAGCCAGGCACCGTGCTCGGCAATCAATGAAATGGGCAGTTTGCCAAACCAGTTTTCGAGCGTGGGCCGGGGCCGGCCGCTGACGATGATCACTTCATTCGCCGGTTCGGAACCCAAGGTCGCAAGCAGCTCCAGCAGCTCCACGTCCGGCTGCGCCAGCCGCGGCTCGTCAGCAAACGGCACCAGCGTGCCGTCATAATCCAGCAGCAGCGCGCGCTGCTGCGTGGAGCGGTATAGCTGGCTCAACCGGTTTGAAACAACTACTAGCCTCATAAAACTGGTTGGAGGGTTTGCCTTCCCCGTCGCTGGTGGCACTGTTCAGGATTTTGCCCGCTGCGCATTCTGTATTACCGACTGAAAAAGCGGATCCGTAAGCACCCACGCCAAAATCAGGATTACAGCCAGAACAGCCGTGAAAAAATATCCAATGACTTCAAAACCGAATCGCCCCAGTTTCTGAAAGAAGTCGGAATTTTTGAAATGGTTCATGTTTGCATTCAGCCTACTTCAACCACGGCGTTGGCCGTGCCGAACGGATTATTATGCACACGCCGGGCGGGGAGGGATAATTTTGCAGTGTGTATTTCATGGCAGGTTTGATTTGAAAATGGAGTGGCTGAACGGGGGCGAACCAAATGTTTATTTTGCCCGCCGGGCGGGAAATGGCCGGTCCACCGTTTGAACTCACGGAACCATGTTTATTTTGATTCGCGGAATTCATTTAGTGGTGATGGCAGCGGAGGCATCCATCTGCGGCGGCGATTTTTTCCGAAACTGGACGGTGCGCTTCTGGATAAGGGCAAGCAGTTCATCTTCCTTGCTCTCGACGAGTTGCAGGTCGTCATCGGCCAGGCGCGACAGCATTTGTTTCATCCTGCCTTTGGTGATGTTCCAGTTTCCTTTGGTTGTTGGCGTGCTCATGTTTTTGTGTTGGGTTGGGTGAACCGGTTGCGAGGTTCATCCCTGGCAAATTCCCTTCGCAAGTGGCGTGCCGACCAAGGGAAGAAGCAATTTCCCGGAAAACTATAAGGCATTTGATGTCAGTGAAAACTTTTGTCGAAAACGAATGCCCAAAGATTTCGCAAACTGCAAACCGGCAACTTTCGTCGCTTTGCAAGTTGCATCATTTTGCGGCGAGTCAGCCTCGCTTATAATGCCGCAAATGCCGGTTTTAGGGTGGAAATCACAAATGAAAGTGCTCCGGCACGATGCCAGCTAAAGGAACCATGTCGGGTGAGAGGTCATGGCAAAAAGCGATCATCGCTTGTGCCGGGCTTTTCATTCCGACGCTTTGAAAATCCGAATTGATTTATGCTATATACGATCGCGTTGATTTTGATCATTGCCTGGTTGCTTGGGCTGGTTTCGGATTTTACGATGGGCGGCTTCATTCACATTCTTTTGGTCGTCGCCATCATTATGATTGTGGTGCGCCTCATCCAGGGCAGAAAACTTTAACCCAAACGGCGTGAAAGCTGGTGCGTCCGGTTTCGTTCATTGCGACGCAAAGCATGGAATTTTATCACTAGACACTCCCATATCCCACGCTTAATGTTTTGTTCTGGATTTCTAATGCCCTGGAGTTCAGGGCGAAAAGTGGAGGACTGCGTGAGGCTGCAGACAGGAAAGCAGTTTTACAAACTGGTCGTGGTCGCGTGGCTGACGTTCTCACTCGGGAGCGTGGTGCTGGGCTTGGTCTCCTGGCATCAACTTGCCGCGCGCATGGACTACGGCAAGCAGATAACGCTGACACGGGAAGAGTTGAACGCGATCTATCAATCGCTGCTGGATTTGGAGACCGGCGAACGCGGTTACGTAATCACCGGCGACAAACAATTTCTTGAACCTTTCAATGCCGGCGAAACGAATTTGCCGCTGCACTTTGATGTCCTAGTAGGCCTCGTCCACGACGACCCTCAAATATTGGAGAAGGTCACGAAGCTGCGTGCGGATGCCGAAGACAGCCTCGTCTGGCAGCAGCAGGTCATCGTCGCCCGCGATAAAAGCTTCGACAAGGCCATGGCGCTGGTTTCCGCCGGCAAGCTCAAAGACGTGATGGACGACCTGCGCTCCCAGCTTGAGCGCCTGGACGAAACCTGCCGGGACCGGCAATTATCCATCCGCCAGGAGGTTTTCAACCGCGTTTATCACGCGAATCTGGTCACGCTGGTCGCGGGGGGGATTGGGATCGGCGCCGGTTTGCTGGCCTTATGGCTGTCCTACGTTGCCGTGAAGCAGCAGGAACACGAACGCGAATTGACGGAAGCCAAGCTTCGGGCCGAACACAGCAACCAGGAAAAAACCGTCTTTCTCGCCAACATGAGCCACGAAATCCGCACGCCCATGAACGCCATTCTCGGTTTCAGCGAACTGTTGCTAGGTGATTTGCGCGATCCAAAACACCGGCAATACCTGCAATCCATCCGTTTCAGCGCCGACTCGTTGCTGCAGCTCATCAACGACATTCTCGACATGTCAAAAATCGAGGCCGGGGTGATGGAATTGCATCCCGAACCAACCGACCTGCGTGAGATTTGCGACTTCATCCACACACTTTTTTCCGAACCGGCGGCCAAAAAGGAACTCAAGCTGGAATGTCATGTCACCGAAAATTTTCCACATGCCGTGTTGATTGACCGCATCCGGCTGCGCCAGGTTTTGATAAATCTGGTCGGCAACGCGGTCAAATTTACCGACCAGGGCGGTGTCGAAGTGCGCGTCACCTGGGAAAAACAGCAGACCAACAGCCGCATTACGCTCGTCATTGAGATTCTGGACACCGGCGTGGGCATTCCACAGGACAAGCGGGACGCGATTTTCAAACCCTTCGTCCAGGCCGGTGCGCATCGTGAAAAGGAAAAACAGGGCACCGGCCTGGGCCTTTCCATCGTCAAGCGCCTCACGGAAATCATGGGCGGAACCGTGACCGTGGCGAGCGTGATGGAACAGGGCTCGGCCTTTCATCTGCGGTTTCCCAACGTGCCCATATCCACGCGGCTGCCGGCTGCCGAGAAATCGTCCCCGACCGGGGAAGTGGACTTCAATGAACTGCGGCCGGCCACCTTGCTGGTGGTGGACGACAATAAAACCAACTGCGAGCTGGTCGCCGGAATGTTCGCCGGTTCGCATCACCGCCTGTTTTTCGGTTCGAGCGGCGAAGAAGCCGTGAGCAGGTCCCGGGAATTGAAGCCCGATGTGCTTCTGCTCGACGTGCGGATGCCCGGAATGGACGGCGACGAAGCGCTGGCGGAAATCCGCAAAACGCCCGGCCTCGAATTTTTGCCGGTCATCGCCGTGACCGCTTCCAATTTGATGAACGAGGAGAATTCCGCGAGAGAACGGTTCAGCGGTTATGTGCGCAAACCGTTTTCAAAACGCGAGCTGTTTGATGAACTGGCGGATTTTCTGCCGCGACATTCAAAAGCTGATTCTCCGAAGGAAACCGGCGGCTCGAGCCAGGGACAAAATGTGCTCGCCGCCTTTTCCCCGGCTCCGAAGGAACTCATTTCTCAACTGCGCCGGTTGATCCTCGATCCGTGGCCGTCCATCCGCGACAGCGTGGCCGTCAACGAAAGCAAAATTTTTGCGCAAGGACTCGAAGGCCTGGGCCAGCGCTGGCAGTGCGAACCGCTGGTTCATTATGCGCAAAAACTACTCCACGACGCGGAGAATTACGCCGTGACCGACTTGGAAAAACATCTCGGCGAATTTGCCATGCTGGTGGAACAGCTCGACCAACATTCGCAGTCATGAGTGCAAACGCACACGCAAACGCGCCGGCGGAAAACAAACCCGCGCCGCTGGTTCCTGCACCGTTCAATGGAACCGGACCGGCGCGAGTCCTCGTCGTGGATGACCAGCCCACCAACGTCCAAATCGTCGGCACCATTCTTGGCAATTTGGGACATGAAATCATTCCTGCCTCGGACGTCGCGACCGCCCTGAAGCGTGTTGCGTTGCGCCTGCCCGATTTGATTCTGCTGGATTTGCTCATGCCCGGCATGGGCGGTTGCGAAGTCTGCCAGCAACTCAAGGAAAATCCGGAATGGAAAGACATCCCGGTTATTTTTCTTTCCGCAGCCGATGACAAGGATTTGATCGTCCGCGCGCTGGATGCCGGCGGCGTGGATTATATCACCAAGCCGTTCAACCAGGCCGAACTCATTTCGCGCGTGCGAACGCAACTGGCGCTGAAATCGGCCCGCGACCAGCTCAAGCAACTGGCCGAGGACAAGGACGAGCTGCTCGGCATTCTCGCGCATGATTTGAAAAATTATCTCGGCGGCATCAACATGAGCGCCGCCTTGATCGGCCGCCAAATCGAGCGCTTCGAGGACGGACGCCTGACGCAATTGTCGGAGAACCTGGTTCGTTCGAGCGCGCAGGCGCTGGCTTTCGTCAAAGAATTTCTCGCCAACTCCGCAATGGACCGTGTTTTTACTCTGAAGCCGGCTGCCGCCAGCCTGAACGAGATTGCCGCTGCCACGGTTCAGCAATATCAGGAAACCGCCCGGGCAAAAGAAATGGAAATCGAAACTGATTTTCCCAGAGAGGCGGTGATAGTGCGAGCGGATGTTTCCTGCCTGAATCAAGTTTTGGACAATCTGATTTCCAATGCGCTTAAATTTTCGCCACCCGGCAGGCGAATTCTCATCTCCGTCCGCCCGGCAGGCAATCGCGCCGAATGCATCATTCGCGATGAAGGTCCGGGATTTACCGTCGAGGACAAGGCCCGGATGTTCCGGCGTTACGGCCGGCTTTCGGCGCGTCCGACTGGCGGCGAGCCGTCCACCGGTTTAGGATTGAGCATTGTTCGCAAACTGGTGCTGGCGATGGGCGGCGAGTTGTTGTGTGAAAGCAATCCCGGACAGGGCGCGACGTTTACCATACGTTTGCCGCGTCCGGTATCGACCTGAGAAATGGCATATGGACTTTCTGGTCATAGACGACGACAAGACGTTTCGCGACGCGACCTGTTTTCTGATCGAGGAAGCGGGGCATTACGCGGAAGGGGTGGAATCCGGCCAGCTTGGAATGAACTGGCTCAAGGAGGACAAGTGGGATGTCGTCCTGCTGGATGTCAATCTGGGCGGTGAAAACGGCCTGGACGTGCTGCTGGAGATTCAAAAACAGTTTCCGCAAATTCCCGTCGTCATGTTCACGGCGCAAGGGAGCGTGAAAACCGCCGTCGAGGCCATGCGGCGCGGCGCGGTGGACTTTCTGGAAAAGCCGTTCCAACGCGAGCAGTTCATGACCGTGCTCGCGCGGGTCCAACGGCTCTCCCAGATGAGCCGGCGCATCGAACGGCTGGAACAGGAGGCCACCGAAACGAAGGCGCAGAGCCTCGAACCGATCTTTGATTTTACGACGCCGGTCATGCGCGAGGTAATGGAGATTCTGCTGCGCGCGGCGAAAACGCCCGCGTCCATTTTGATCTTTGGCGAAAGCGGCACGGGTAAAAGTGTGGCCGCGCGTGCCGTTCACGAAAAGAGCCACCTGGCGGACAAGCCGTTTGTCACCGTCAGTTGTCCCAGCCTGTCCAAGGAACTTTTGGAGAGCGAACTGTTCGGGCATGTGCGCGGCTCATTCACGGGCGCCATCAAAGATCACTGGGGCAAGGTCAAGGCCGCCGAAGGCGGAACCCTGTTTCTCGACGAAATCGGCGACCTGCCGCTGGAAATTCAACCGAAACTGTTGCGCCTTCTACAAGAGCGTGAATATGAACGGCTCGGCGAAAACGTCACGCGGCAGGCCAGTCTCCGCGTCATTGCCGCCACCAACCGCGATTTGAAAAAGCGCGTGGCCGAGGGTTTGTTCCGGGAGGACCTGTATTTCCGGCTTAATGTCATTGCGGTGGAGATGCCGCCGTTGCGGTCGCGCGAGGGCGATTTGATCCGTTTCGCCGAACATTATGGAAAGTATTTCGCGGAACAGTGCGGGCGCAAGTTCGAAGGGCTTTCGCCTGAAGCCATCGCGTGCATCCGGGCCTATGCCTGGCCGGGCAATCTGCGCGAACTGCGCAACGCCATCGAACGCGCGGTCATCCTGGCCAAACGGGAAAAGCTTTCCCCGGAGGATTTCCCCGCCGAGTTGAGCGGCCAAAGCACGTCCGCAATTTCCTCCAACGGCGAAAATCTGCCGCAAGTGGGCTCGTTGATTTCGCTGAAAAACCTTGAGCTGGCGCACTTGCGGAAAATTCTGGAAAAAGCCCCCAGCTTGTCGGAAGCGGCGGAAATTCTGGGCATTGACCAGGCCACGCTCTACCGCAAGCGGAAGACAATCGGGCGGGAATAAATGAAACATTTTATTCCTGTCGCAACTTGAACAAAGGTCATGTTTAATTTCCAGGCACGATGGTCATCACATCCACGGTGCCAGATGAATTGCGCAGCTATTGCTGAAGTCTTGCCCGTGCGCAGCATCACGGGCAATTGCTGTCTGGGCGAAAGGCAACGCCTCGCGCCCTTATACGCCCAACCATCCCGCCGTTCACCTGCGGTGTCCATTCCTCCGAAGGGCACAAGGCCATTTCTTTCAGGACGAGATGATGGTCACTGGCCATTTAGCTAAAGAGGATCGGGTGAACAATATATACAACACGTTTTAGAATTCTGACGATTGGGAAACAACGACATCAAGTCCTGTCAAAAAGGTGTCAGATTGAAAATCAAAAATCGTGGAGTGCTACGTAACCCCGGCACGATTCCTTGTTCACGAAACGATTTACACCTCATAGAAAAACGGCCAGATAAATAGCCACAGCCAGTCCAATGATTGCCAAAAATCCTGCGATCAAAAAGGTGAAAACCAACCCGTAAGCCTGTCTGAATTGGCCGCGGTCAAGCGCTTTAATGTAGCGATGATGCCGGACGGCGGCGATGAGATTGACCATGATGCCGGCAACGATTAAGGCGATGCCGACAGGCAGTGAGAACCCAGTGTCATGCTGGGCAACGGTCACGTTATTGCCAAGGGCAATCTCGCGCAAAAACAGGCCGAAACGGGCGACCACAAAACCGAATCCCATGAACGCGATGCCGGTTCTGATCCACGCCAGGAATGTGCGTTCGGCGGCCAAATAAATCCGTGGATCAGTTGGAGCATTGTTGGTCTCATTCATAGTGATGAAGCATAGAAAACAATCTGCATCCGTGAAAGTCCATAGATTGCAATAGCACATTAATCATCTTTTTACTTGGTTCCATACCGGACCTAAAGACAATGAGGTTCCCCCACCCGGAGGAACCTCCTGCGATTTATTGAGCTTTCTTACTACCTAAGAGAATTCGCTCTTTTGCGAACCCCTTAAAATCTCCAAGTCAAATCCAGTTGCACCAAATTATAATTCTTGATCGGGTTGATTCCAGGAATGTCCAAATTGTTGCCGCCGGTGCCCAGCGTGCTTTTGATTTGGTTGGCGTATCCGTAGCGGATCGTGCCGATGATCGCATCCGTAAAACTGTAGGCAAATGCCGAGTAAAATCCTTGCAGGTTGGCACGCCCTTCAAAGAAATCTGAGTCCAACAAGTTGACATCCAGGGAATATTGCTCGATATGCTGGTAATAAAACCGGGTCTCCCACGTGTTTTTCTTGGAGGTTGAACCATAAACCAACCCTTGCGTCGGGCCATACACCGGCCCGGCGGTGCCAAATCCAACACCCGCCTGATACGCCTTGTTCTGTCCATTCATCGGACCGCTCAAGCCGGGAAAGGCTGCGGGATTGGCACGGTAGGCGGCTTCTGCCCGGTCGTTGCCTTGAAAGTTATAGGCAAAATCGCCGAACAGTCGCGTCTGCACCGTTCCCACCGGCGTGTTCCAGATTTTGAAATCATATTCGGCGGGAATTTCCATGATCAGCAGGTTGTTGATGCCCTCTTGATTATATGCTTGTTGAGCTTGCCCAGCCGTCAGCGGCGGATACGCCGTTCCACCCGGCACACCAGGATTTGTGCCGGTAGGACTGCCCTGCCCCACAAAAGACTGATTCAATCCGTTGCCGGTGCCCTCGCCAGTGTAAGTATAAAGCATCGGGGCAATCTTGAAGAACATGTCCTTGCTGACATTCACTTTGGCTCCCATTTGCCAAGCCAGCACAAATGTGTCGCTGGAGGGAACCTGCGTGGCCGAAGCCGGATCTTGGTAATCGAACTGGGCAAAATCGACAAAAAGATCCACGTTAGCAACGGTGTATTTGAATTTTTCAAAAGCGCCTTCCGGATTGATGTCTGAATCCCAAACCATCGGCGTGGTGTACAAGGGCATGGGCATGCGCCCCACCGTCATTTCATACCAAGCGGCAGGATGCCAGCCGATAAACGCCTGGGCGATGTTGATGCCGCTTTGCGACTTGTCTGAGGGCGTGACGGACCCGGCGGTGGTATTGTTGCCGAAGGTGTCCCACGGCGAGCGTGGATTGGAGGAGGTGTCCAGACGGAGGCCGTAAGCGAAATCATCCACCAAGTCGCCGCGCAGGCCGATGCGCAGGGAATAGCGGAAACGCTCACGGTAATAGGTGTCAGGAACCACGCCGGGCACGTT
>Ga0181528_10002232_pt1 | contig 11884 bp, 10 predicted proteins | sample PEATcosm2014_Bin_47_FD_119742 | JGI IMG/M metagenome (GOLD analysis project Ga0181528, IMG submission 119742) | Peatland microbial communities from MTU Mesocosm Facility, Houghton, MI, USA - PEATcosm2014_Bin10_10_metaG | ecosystem: Environmental > Terrestrial > Soil > Wetlands > Peat | place... | reverse complement strand
GGGCGATATGTCTATCGGTGGTTCCGCCATAGACGCCAATAAGGCTCAAGCCCTGGACCCAACCTTGACGGTGGTGAGTAACAGCCACGGCGTCATCCCCAATACCTTTGCGCAAACGCTAAATGGCGCTCTCGGAGGTTCTTACGTCAGCGATGCAGGCTTTATCGGGATCGGTATTAATCAGTTCCATAACAATTACGGTATAGCCCCTGACGGCGGCACATTTAGCCAAAATGGCTTAAATTACGCAGACCCCAATACCCGTATTGATCAAATGCAGACTAAGTATGATATTAAAAGTGAGTTAATTAATCCTTTTAGCTTTGCCGAAAAATTGGCTATGCGTATGGGTTACACTGATTATTACCATACTGAATGGGACGGCGGCCAGCCAGGCATAAGCTATAATCCCGGCACGGCATTCAGTAACAAAACTTATGAAGGACGTGTCGAACTTACCCACAAGCCAATTGGGCCATTGAAGGGCGCAGTCGGTGTGCAAGTGATTTCCAGTCAATTTGCCGCTTTCGATTTTCCATCCGGCGGTGTGCCTAATGTTGATCTACCTCTGGCGCCATCCGCCAACATCGTCACCAATATTGTCCCTAACACCCAAACCAGCAGCGTCGGGGTATTTGGTATGGAGTCGCTGGAGTTTGGGCCGGTCAAATATCAATTGGGCTTAAGAGTGGAGGACACCACGCTCACGCCCAATGTCAATAGCGGTTATACGGCGCCTTACATCCTGGCCAGCGGCTCAGGCTATAACTATAGCGTTGGCTCTTCCTATAACTATATTCCGATCAGCGCTTCCGCTTCCGCCTTATGGAAACTGGATGAGATTAATAGCTTAAATATGGCGCTCACCCGTTCGCAGCGAGCCCCGCAAGTACAGGAACTGTTCTCCAACGGTTATCACGACGCTACCCGCAGCTATGAGTTAGGCGACCCCAATCTGCAAATGGAAACCTCATACAATCTGGATTTCGGTTACAAATTCAAAACCAAATGGATGCGCGCCGAACTGGATTTATTCAATAACTGGGCGAACAATTACATCTATCAGCAACGTACCGGTGAATTTGTCCCGCAAGGTTTTATACCCACATCCGGTAATGCCTTAAGTCTAGCTAACGCTCAATGCCAAGCCGGATCGACCACCGGCGCATGCACCCCGGTGACAGCCAGTTACCAGGCCGGCGCTATTTTCAGAGGCTACGAAAGCAAGCTGGTTTTCCCTATAGCGGAACCCGGTAACGGCGCTTTGGATTTGACCTTATTCAGCGATTATACCAATGGCACTTTTGTCGCTACCGGCGCTGCTGTGCCGCGTATGCCGCCGCTGCGCTTCGGTTTTCAATGGGACTATACTCATAAGGATTGGTCTGGAAATCTGCGCTTCACCCGCGGGCAGGCTCAGGAGCATCCCGGCGCAAACGACACCACGACCGCCGGCTACTATTTGTTGACAATGGGCGCGGAGTATAAAATCAAAGACTTCCACGAAACCAATATCATGTTATTTCTGAAAGGTAACAACCTGCTGAACGAAAACATCCGCAACTCGGTATCGTATTTACGCAATTTTGCACCGGAACCGGGACGCGGCGCGCAAGTGGGAATTAGAGTCACATTTTGATTTAGCCGGATGGGTGAACGATAGTAAAACCCATCAAGTAGGCTTTTCAAATCAGCCTTCGGATTACCGATACGCACCGTCAATTAAATGCTGCCGAAAATTCGGCGCATGCCGATTTAACGTGAAGCCTGTCACAACAGGTGTCGAAATTCCGTCGTGCTACTCGTCAAAGGCGGCAATAAATTGCCGCCTATTGGTTTCTTGATATAGACCTGTATACATAACATATTGTTTTAAATAAAATATAAAAAACTGGCATGTTCTTGGCTGTTTGGAGGTTAAGCCTTTCAAAAATTCCGGGGACGTGTCATGAAAGAACAATCAGCCGATTTAGCGGTAGTCAGTAATAAGAGTTTTGAATCTTCTACAGCCGTCAATCTTCAACATTACGATATTAGTAGCGCTTTGCAAACTACTTTGGAGTTTGATCAACTGATTAATATATTCTGTCATAAAATCAGTGTGATGCTACAGCAAAACAGTTATGAATACGTGAATGAAGAATTCGATCTGAACATCAAACGCGGTATAGTCGCCAGACATTCCTGTAGTTATGCCTTGAAGGTCGAAGAACAACAATTAGGCGAGTTAAAATTGACTCGCAGTCAGCGCTTTAATAAAGAAGAGCTTAAAATGCTGGAAAGTTTGTTGTGTTGCTTGATTTATCCGCTTAGAAACGCCACACTTTTCCAACGCGCTTTGAAAATGGCTTTTACCGATCAGTTAACCAAAGTCAATAACCGGGCCGCTTTTAACGATACGCTGTTTCGCGAGATCAAACGCGCGGAACGCAACGCCAAACCGTTATCGGTGATTTTTATCGATATTGATCATTTTAAATTGCTGAATGACAACTACGGCCACGATTGCGGCGATATGGTGTTGTCTTCCGTGGCCGGCTGGTTAAAAGACAGTGTGCGCGGCAGCGATTCGGTGTTTCGTTTCGGCGGCGAGGAGTTTGTGATTATATTGAGCGAGACCAATGTGGAAGCAGCCCGTATCATTGCGGAACGGATACGCGCGGATATTGAATCACATACCTTGGCGTACGGCATGGAACTGGTTAATGTTACTGCCAGCCTTGGGGTTAGCTGCTTAGCCAATGAGGAAAAAGATGACGCCTTGTTAAAAAGAGCCGATGCAGCAATGTATCAGGCTAAACAGGCCGGCCGTAACCGGGTCTGTGTAGCCTGAAACGGTTAACCCGGATTTTTAGTTTTCAAAAATATCGGCGCCTTTAGGCGGCTTAAAAGAGAAAAGGCTATCGTTTAGCGTTGGATTAAGCTTGATGTCGGAAAAATAAATCCGGGTTAATTGTCCAAAATTATCACTCAATTCCATTCCGGACAATTCACCATTGCTTAAACCGATCAGGATGTATTTGAAACCGCTGTCTTCATTCTTGGGCGATAATTTAATCCAGTCCATGCCTTCGTCGCTGCCTTGTTCGGCCAGGTCAAATTTTTCTTCCACATTGATCTGGCCGGTCAGCAATAAAGCTGGTGTCGAGCCCAGCGAGTCATCAAGCTTTTTCACGGTGACCTGTTCCAGATCGGCATCGTAAAACCAGACCTTGCCGCCGTTTGAAACGATTTCCTGCACAAACGGCTTTTCGTAATTCCAGCGGAATTTTCCAGGGCGGCTTAAGTAAAATTTGCCGTAACTGCTTTGCACGGCCCGGCCGGACTTGTCCAGATTAGTTTGTTTAAAAGAGGCCGATAAACTGGTGCTTTTATGCAATATGGTTTTTAATTGGGCTATAGGCGTTTGTTCCAGCGCAGAACAAAGCGGCGCGGACAATATGGCAACAATCAGGGTAAGCAGAAGTTTTATCAGCATATTTACAATGGGTTTAATTTATTTAGCCAGTTATTAACATTTTCCAGCGGCGTGCCGCAATCGGCAAACTCGGAAGGTCCGGAATTTTCGACAAACGGATAAAGCAGCGCGCCTGGACAATTTTCACTGCTAAGCAAACCGGATGCGGAATCTATCCATTTCATTTCAACATTGTCTGGCGGCAGCAGTGTTACCGGTTTTTTTGATACTTGCCGCATCATTTCCGCCCAAACCTGCAACGCGCCGCTACCGCCGGTTAAGCCGGTGGGTTTATTGTCGTCCCGGCCTATCCACACCACAGCAAGATAATCGCCGCTAAATCCGGCAAACCAGCTATCCCGTAATTGATTAGTGGTGCCGGTTTTGCCAACCAAAGCCATCTCCGGACTCATATAGTTATAAACGGAATGACCGGTGCCGGAACGCATGACTTCCTGCAAGATGGTATTGGTGATGAAAGTGGCGGCCGGGTCGATGGTCTGGCGAAGCATTAACGGATAACTTTGTAAAGCTTTGCCGTCTGCGGCGTTGACTGCGCGAATTGAGCGCAACGGCGTGGAAAAACCATCGCCAGCCAGAGTTTGGTACATCTGAGTGACTTCAATCGGGGTCAGCTGAGCGGCGCCCAGCAAAAATGAAGGATATAAATCAACCTGTCTGTTGACCCCCATACTTTTCAAAGTGTTGGCTATTCGGGACAAACCTATGTCCATGCCGATACGCACGGTTGCCATATTGTATGAGTTTGCCAAGGCGGTGTGCAGGGCGACGACGCCGTGTTCGCGGTTGTCAAAATTATCCGGCGACCAGAATTTACCTTTTTCAGCTTCAATTTCCATTTGGGTGTCACTGACAGGGGTAACGATAGTATATCGATCAGGGTATTCCAGTGCAGTCAGATAGATGACCGGTTTGATTAACGAACCTATAGGTCTTACCGCATCCAAAGCCCGGTTAAAACCGGTAGCGGCAGAATTTCTGCCGCCGGCCAGCGCCACGATTTCACCGCTGTCGCGGCGGGTGACAATGGCGGCGCTTTGCAGATCGTCGCTCTTTGGGCTTTTTTCCAGTTTGAGAAGTTTGTCGGTAATGGTTTTTTCCAGAGTATCCTGGACTCTGGTATCCAAAGTGGTGACGATTCTTAAACCTTCAGACGTGAGGTCTTCTTCTTTATATTCCTGTTTGAGCTGACGCTTGACCAAATCGATAAAATCGGGATAACGATTAGCCGAACGATGGGTGACGGAGGCTACATTCAAAGGTTCTTTTTTGGCTTCGGCCGCTTGCTGCTGAGTCAGATAGCCTTCGTCCAGCATGGAATCCAGCACCAGATTGCGTCTTTCCAAAGCCCGTTCCGGATTTTTGCGCGGATCGTAAAACGACGGCCCTCTCACCAATGCCACCAACGTTGACATCTGAGTTAAAGACAAGTCTTTTAAAGACTGGCCAAAGTAAAATTCGCTGGCCAGCCCAAAACCATGTACGGCGCTGACGCCGTCCTGGCCCAGGAAAATTTCATTCAGATAGGCTTCTAAAATTTCATTCTTGCTGTAATGATATTCCAGAATCAAGGCCATTAAAGCCTCATTGATCTTTCTAACCAGGCTGCGTTCATTTGTCAGAAAGAAGTTTTTGACTAGCTGTTGGGTAATGGTGCTGCCGCCGGCTACAAATCCGCCGGCTTTGGCATTAGTCCACATCGCTCTCAAAATACCTTTGGGCGATAAACCGAAGTGATTGTAGAAGTCGCGGTCTTCAGTGGATAATAGCCCTTGCAGTAATTGTTTTGGGGTTTCATCCAGTTTGATCAGAATGCGGTCTTCCTTGCGGGTCGGATAAAAACTGCCGATTTGCACCGGGTCAAGTCTGACTATCGCCAAATCGGCGAGCGTATCTTTGTCTAATAATGCGGAAATTAAGCCGCCGGAAAATCCAACGGTCATTTTACGGCTTTCTTGCGGGGTATCGCCAAAATTGAAGCTATGGGTTTTAACGTAAACCTGACCGCCTTTGATGAAGTAAGAGCCTTCGCCGGTTAACTGATCATCCTGTCTATAATGCAGTTGCAGCAACAGGTCTTCAAGATTTTTGGCCGAAAACGGCAAGCCTACATATAACTCGACCGGGCTGGCGTAGACACGGGCAGGTATGGACCAGCGCTTTCCCTCAAACTGTTCGCGAACGGTATAATCCAGATAGCCGACATAGGAAAAAACAAAAACACCACCTATCAAAAGGGCTGGAAGAATAAGAAATAGCAGCCAGTTGGATTTGCTAGGGTTTTTTCTGTAGCGTGATGTCGAAGTGGTCTTTTTTCTAGGTCTTTTAGCCATTAATTGTGCTGTTGGTCTCGCTGTGCAATACTCGTTAAGCTTGGTTCGGGTGGCAAGCAGCCAAAAGTTAAGGGGTAATTATTTTAATCATTATGCAACAAATCAATAAAATTCGCGACCATACATCTATTTTTTATCAAACCTGCTTGCTCAGACTTTGACTTTTTGTCGAGAATTCAGCGATACTTTTACGTTTGTAAGCAACTCAGTCTGAGAAAAGTCAGCGCCATCAAAGATTGGGTAATTTCGTATGGAAAAAACATGAATGAAAATGAAAATCGCCGGCATACCCGTCTTAATCATCACGCAGAAATAAAAGTGGTGATGCCGGATGCCACTCAAACCTTACAGGTAAATATGAAAGACCTATCTGAAAGCGGTTTGTTCCTGATGTGTGAAAAACAAATTATTCCGCCGATAGGCACGATAGTTCAGGTGCAAACCACCGAATTTGAAGGAGCGCCCATTCAGCAGGCTAAAGTGATTCGGGTTGAGGAAGGCGTTGGCTTTGGCGTGGAGTTTTTACTTGAAAGTTCATAAATAAATTCTCAGCGCGAAACTAATTGATTTAACGCCCAGCCGGTATGTTCACGAACTGTTTCCGCTTCGTGATTCAGCCGGGCGGATAAGGCTTGTTGCACGTCTTCTCCGCCTTGACCGTTTCCTAAGGCTACGGCAATGTTTCGCAGCCAGCGATGGTGGCCTATCCTACGGATGGCGGAGCCTTCGGTTTTGTCCAGAAACTCCTTTTCACTCCACAGGAATAATTCCAAAAGAGTCGCCTTGTCCAGATTGTACCTGGGTTTAAAGTCGTTTTCGGCACTGAGTTTGGCAAATCTGTTCCAGGGGCAAATCAGTTGGCAATCATCGCAGCCATAAATTCGGTTGCCGATTAAAGGCCGGAGCATTTCCGGTATGCTGCCGTGCAATTCAATGGTTAAATAGGAAATACAACGGCGGGCATCAACCTGATAGGGGGCCGTTATGGCCTGCGTAGGGCAAATATCCAGACAGGCCCGGCATACTCCGCAATGATTAGCCGCCGGCTGGTCGGCAGGCAAGGCCAGGCTAGTGTAAATTTCACCCAGAAAGAACCAGGAACCGGCCTGGCGATTAAGCAGATTGCTATGCTTGCCTATCCAGCCAAGCCCGGCTTTTTCAGCAATTGCTTTTTCAAGAACCGGAGCGCTGTCAACAAAGGCGCGATATTCGCTGTCCGGCTGCTCGGCCATAATCCTGTCGGCCAACTTTTGCAACCGGTTACGCAATAATTTGTGATAATCGCGGCCTAATGCATATCTGGAGATAAAAGCCTGGGCCGGTTCATCGATCATAGCGCTGAATTGGGCGGGATGCTCGGGAAGATAATCCATTCTGACGCTGATAATGCTTTGCGTATCGGCTTGCAATAATTCCGGCCTGCTGCGTTTTAGTCCATGCTTGGCCATATAATGCATGTCGCCGTGTCTGCCTTGCGCCAGCCAGTTTTGCAAATGCTTTTCGGCTTTTGACAAGTCGGTATCGCTGATGCCGACTTGCTGAAAGCCCAGCTCTAATCCCCATTGTTTGATTTTTAGGGCTAACTGCTTAAAATCAGGAGGATGGGAATGTTGCATACGATTAAACTGTTTGGAAAAGCAAAGCGCAATTTTACATTTTACAACTGAAACTACTTATTAGCATCATGCCAAATACTTCAGAATGCTTGTACCGCGCCGCACAAATACGTGAAGCGGAACGGATTGCCATTGAAGAACTGCACATTACCGGCGATGAATTAATGCGCAGGGCAGGGAGCGCGGCTTTTGCATTATTGCAGAAGCAATGGCCTGAAACCAAACGGATTTCGGTTTTTTGCGGTTCGGGCAATAATGGCGGCGACGGTTATGTTGTGGCAAAACTGGCATGGCAGGCCGGTTATCAACTGCGGGTTTTTGCAATTGAAGACACCGCTTTATTAAAAGGCGAAGCCCTGGCGGCTTGTCAGGAGTTTTTGCAAGCCGGCGGCGAGGTAAACGTTTTCAGCCCGGACTGTTTTATTCCGCCGGATGGCATTATTGTCGATGCTTTATTAGGCATAGGCATTAATCGGCAGGTCATGGGCAATTATGCCTTAGCCATTAACGCCATCAATGCTAGTGACAACCCGGTTCTGGCCATGGATATCTGCTCCGGTTTGCATGCCGATACCGGCTGCGCGATGGGCAATGCGGTTCAAGCTGATTTTACCATCAGCTTTATAGGCTTAAAATGCGGATTATTTACCGCGGATGCGGCAAATTACTGCGGTGAAATCATTTGCGCGGATTTAGCCCTGCCGGAAGTCATTTTTGCCGCTATACAGCCATTGGCGCGTTTGCAAACCAAAACCGCCTTGCCTGTTAAATCCAGAACTGCCCATAAGGGACATTTTGGGCATGTGTTGTGCGTGGGCGGTAATTTCGGTTATTCCGGCGCCATTCGTATGGCTGCCGAGGCGGCCTTGCGCACAGGGGCAGGGCTGGTCAGCATTGCCAGCCGGGCGTCGCATGCCGATATGTTGAATATAGGCCGGCCGGAATTAATGTGTCATGCCGTAGAAGACGTACGGGAGCTGCAAAAGTTGTTAGCCGGAGCCGACGTAGTGGTGATTGGGCCGGGGCTGGGGCAGGACGATTGGGCGCAGGCTCTGTTCAATGCGGTAATCGCCTGCGAGTTACCTAAAGTGGTGGATGCAGATGCGCTTAATCTATTAGCCAAAACACCGGTTCAGCGCAATGACTGGATTTTAACCCCTCATCCGGGTGAAGCTTCAAGACTTCTGGATTGCAGCACATCCGCTATTGGTGAAGACCGGTATTTGGCAATCCAGTCCCTGCAAAACACCTATGGCGGCGTCTGCGTATTAAAAGGTTCCGGCAGCCTGCTTAGCGACGGCAGACAACTTTTCGTCGCCACTACCGGCAATCCCGGCATGTCCAGCGGCGGCATGGGCGATGTGCTGTCAGGCATCATCGCCGGATTGCGGGCCATAGGCCTGAGCAGTTTGGCGGCCGCCAATCTAGGCGTATACGTGCATGGAGAAGCGGCAGACCGCCAAGCTTCAAAACATGGCGAATACGGCATGCTGGCAAGCGATTTGTTTGCGGAAATGAGAGCCTGTCTGAATCAACGATAGAGTCATAGTTAAGGGCTTCATGATAAAATTAGTTTGGCCTAAAATTAAAGGTAGGGTGGGTAAAATTCCATGCACGAACATCAACTGACAAATTGGCAGCATTCCCACAACTACACCCGGATTAACCGAAAGGGTGAGAATCGAGCCAAGTGGGTGTTAATGCTGACCTTTATCACCATGTTGGTGGAAATCTTTGCCGGGATGCAATTTCATTCCATGGCGCTGCTGGCGGACGGCTGGCATATGTCAACCCATGTTTTAGCTTTCTTGATTGCGCTTTTTGCGTATCGTTATATCCGTTTGCATGAACATGACCATACTTTTGCTTTTAGCCCGGCAAAAGTTGGGATTTTAGGCGGATTCGCCAGTTCCGTCGCTTTGGCGATGGTCGCATTGATGATGGTGGCGGAGTCCGTGCAAAGACTGGTGCAGCCTGCCGATATCTATTTTGATGAAGCATTGATAGTGGCCGGAATCGGCTTATTCATTAATTTGCTCAGCGCTTTGCTGCTAAAAGACGACCATCACGATCACCACCCGCATCACCACGAACACGACAATGATCATGACCACCGTCATCACCATCATGATCATAATTTGCGGGCAGCCTATTTACATGTGGTTGCCGATGCCTTGACGTCCATATTGGCCATTATCGCCTTATTGTGCGGAAAATATTATGGCTGGACCTGGCTGGACGCCGTCATGGGCATGGTTGGCGCAGCCATTATTTTGGTTTGGGCCGCCGGGTTGATTAAGGACACCAGTCCGGTGTTGCTGGATCAAAGCGTTGATGAGCATTATCAGAGTTTAATCAAGGCGGCGCTGGAAGAAGATGGCGAGTGCAAGGTCAGCGATTTGCACATCTGGCGTTTAACCGCCACTCATCAGGCTGCAATTGTGGTGGTCATCACCCGTTATCCCAAACCGCCTAATTATTACAAGGCATTACTCAGCAACTTTGTGCAACTTGACCATGTTACGGTTGAAGTAAACTGCTGCGTGGGCGACGATTGCCTTTCGCCGGATGTTGAAAATTTAAAACCGCAGCCTTGATGAGACAGAGCGTAATCGAGGTCAAGGCTACGCGCCCATACCTAAAAACTGCCGGATAATGAACTGACAGATTGCTTGCCGGTCATTAAGATCAAGACAGGGAAGATGCGGGGGGGTGGCTAAAGGCTGGTCGCTGGCAATGGCGATAATCCCGGAATCGTTAGGGTAAAGTAAAGGCTTGCCGAGGCTTGGCCTGTGCAGCTCGATTTTTGGAAAAGCCTGTTCCCTGAATCCCTCCACCAAAATCAAATCGGTGTGGCTGGCTGCAAAGGCCTGTATTTGTTCCGCCAGGATAATTTCACAGGGTGCGGGGAATTCGTCTATCAATACCCGGCGATAAGGTGAAACCAGCATTAAAGGGGTTGCCCCGGCTTTTCTAAGCTTAAAACTGTCTTTGCCGGGTTGATCGATTTCAAAGTCGTGATGGGAATATTTAATGACGCCTATCCGTAAGCCCGTGTCTTTAAGCATGGGGATCAATCCGGTTAACAGGGTGGTTTTGCCGGTACCGCTGTAAGCGGCAAAACCCAGTACTTTTGGTAGTGTTTCGGGCATTAAATTAATCAGCGATTGTCAAAGTGATCACATTCTAAGCTATTATCCTAAAAAGAGCAGTTTGGATGCGTGGTAACCCGTTTGCCCGGAGCCTGTCGAAGGGATGAGCGGGTTACGATAGGCTCAACTATTGTTTCAGGGTTATGCTTCCAGTGTCGAGGCTAAATATGAGGATAAAGATTGATACGCGTTTACATCATTTTGTTTTTGATAGCAATCATCCTGGCTTATTTGCTGGAGCGATGGTTTAAAAAGAAATCCGAAATTGAAAAACAAAAAATCCTGAAATCCGCGCTCATCGGCGGACTGATTTCGGTTGTGGTTATTTTGACTTTAACCGGGCGGCTTGGCTGGTTATTTGCCGTGATAGGCATGCTGATAGCTTTTCTACTGCGCTTAACGCCTTATCTGGTCAATTATCTGCCGCATCTGCAAAAACTTTGGTTTTGGTTTAGATCGGCTAAAACCGGCCAACAATCTTCCGGCAGTGCTCCTGGTGCGCGTAAATCCAACATCAGCTATCAGGAAGCTTTGGAAATACTGGGGCTTAAACCAGGGGCCAGCGAAGCGGAAATAATAGAAGCCCATCGAAAACTAATTTCCCGTCTTCATCCGGATAAAGGCGGCAGCGATTATTTGGCCGCACAGATCAATTTAGCCAAGAAAGTGCTGCTAAAACGTTAATCGCTTGAATAATGCTGAAATTTGGGTTTTTTGCTAAAAAAATAATCCTTAATTTTCAATTGCTTACAAAAAAGTGTGACGGACGTCAAAAAAAATATTTAACTAAACCAAAAAAAAATCAATAAATTCAATTGATAACAAAATTCTTTTAAAGTTATACTATCAATGACGAATAAAAGGCAGTATTCTTTAAGTGTATTTTGTAGTTTTTGAAAATGACAGCAAAGTTAATCTTAGCCGATAAGTTATCAGGAACTTCAAAGTAAAAATGTGACTAACATCGACCAGGATTGGTTTTTTATTGCTAGTAAGGTCACATTTTTAATGCAATTTTAGTGCTCTGTCTATTAAACAAGATATAAGATTCGCACACACAAGAATAAGTCGACCCCATAAGTATTTGGTTGAAAATTCGTGAATTGATATTCAAGCCCTAACTGGAGACTAGTCATGATGGAAGAGACGCTAGAAGTAGCTAAAGATATGTTAATACCAGATTTTATTTCTTTCGAGGATGAGGAAGATGAAAGTCCGGAAATTGATGATCAGCATGATGCTTTCAAACTTGCAGACGTCGAAGGAGCCGATGCAAATAACGAAAGTAGTTTTGATGCTACTCGC
>Ga0181528_10002230_pt1 | contig 11885 bp, 7 predicted proteins | sample PEATcosm2014_Bin_47_FD_119742 | JGI IMG/M metagenome (GOLD analysis project Ga0181528, IMG submission 119742) | Peatland microbial communities from MTU Mesocosm Facility, Houghton, MI, USA - PEATcosm2014_Bin10_10_metaG | ecosystem: Environmental > Terrestrial > Soil > Wetlands > Peat | place... | reverse complement strand
TCGTAGAACGCTGGATTGAAACGCTTGTTCTGGTCGAAGACCCACTTGGTCTTGAGAGTTTCGAGGGCTGTGACTTTGCCGTCCGTGCCCAAAATCCTCTTTGGTCCTTGACCGGGAAGCATCTTGATGCCTTCCTCTTCGGCTTCGACAATCTCTTCCAGGGCGGCGGGCATTTCTTCGCGCCGCTCCAGGCAGACCAGGTTCACCTCGCGGGCTCCCATGCGTAACGCGGAGAGCGAGATGTCGACCATTTCCCGGGTAGCCACGGCGGAGACGTTTTCCGCGGAAGGCTCTAATTCCTCCACGCCACCGGCATGCTGCCTAACGACTTCGCGCGCCGCTGAGCGCGCTACATCCATAGCAACGTTACCCCCACCGATCACGATGACTTTTTTACCGATGGTGAATTTGTAGCCGAGGTTCACGTTGAGCAGAAAATCGATGCCCTTGTGAACGCCGTCCAGATCGACCCCGGGAATGCTGAGATCGCGGCTGCGATGCGCGCCCACCGCAACCAGCACTGCATCGAATCCTTGCCGTCGCAGATCCGAGATGGTGAAGTCTCGTCCGGCGGCATGATTCAAGTTAAGGGTGATATCCCCCGTCTCGAGAATTTCGCGGACTTGCGCCTCAACCACGTCGCGCGGCAGGCGGTATTCCGGAATCCCCAGATAGAGCATTCCTCCTGCAACCGGAGCAGCTTCGAAAATCGTTACCGTATAACCCATCAAGGCGAGATCATGAGCTGCCGAAAGTCCAACGGGGCCACCGCCCACGACTGCGACTTTATAGGGAAGCTTTTTCCGGGTGCGTCCTTCGTTGACATTGATGGGGCGCTTCGACTCGGGGCCGTACTGCTCGGTGAGAAAGCGTTTCAGCGCCCGGATGGAGATTGGACGGTCGATTTCGCCGCGGCGGCAGGCCGTCTCGCAGGGATGCGCGCACACTCGTCCACAGATGCTGGCCAGTGGATTCGGATCACGCGCCAGACGATAGGCTTCTTCGAAGCGTCCCTCCGCAATCAGGCCCACATAGCGCCCAGCGTTGGTGTGAGCCGGGCAGGCCATCATGCAGGGAAAGTTCGTGTGCAGCCAATCCCCATCAACCTTTTTGTCTTTGAATCGCTTCAGCATGCGCGGCGTTTCTAACCTCGGAACAGCGGCTGAACGTCAGTCTCGGTTTGAAGCACGAGAGCGAGAAAGATTCGAGGAGCAATGCCCCAAGCGTGACTGCTCCTCTTCGCCTGAACCAAGTGTGTTTACTTCGTCAGGGTGAAATCCGCTTTGCCGCCGCCGGCTACGGTCACGGGCTTCGATTGATTCTTGGCCCCTTCATGCCAGACGGTTAGTGTGTAACTTCCGTCGGGAACGTCTTTGATCTTGTAATTGCCGCTGTCGTCGGTTTCGGCAAAATAAGGAGTTGGACTGACAATCAGATACCCCGCCATGTCCGGGTGCACATTGCACAACAGCGGCACAACTCCCGGTTTGTCGAAGGTAAATGGACGCTTTTCACCCTTGGGCCACGTGCCCAAGTTGTGTCCGGCTTTCTTGTCGGTGCCGATCGCCGTCCAGAAAACATTGTGTTGCACCGTGTCGCTATTCAGGAACTCAACGGTTGTTCCCTGCTGCACGACCACCACGTGCGGCACAAACATCAGGCCCTTTTGATCGATCACCGGATGATCTTTGGGTGCGGGAAATGTTTTCCCCGCGATGACGTCCACGTAAACCACGGAATGACCTTTCATGCCCGTCACTTTGCCCTCGATGTCACCCGCAAACGCCGCGCTGCACAGCCCGGCGATCAAAGCCGTCATTGCCAATATCTTGGTCTTCATTGCGTTATCTCCTTATGAATTGGTTACTAACCGTTGCTGCGTGTGCTTCGGAACCTGTATGTCGGAACATGTGTGGTCAAAAAATGATCTTTGCATCCAGGTAGAAGGTGTTGTTCGATCCCGCATTGCGGCTGGAACCGTCGTAGTTGTTTTGGGCGCCGTTGAAGCGCGTGTATCCGGTGTATTGCGCAGCCAGCAGCAGATTCTGCCAGGGCCAATAGGTAAAGTTTGCTATGTAGCCCGTACCCCTCGGGTCGCCATTGAAGTTGCCGGTTACCGCGACATTGGGCGGATATAGAGTAGTGTCGGAAGTGCCAGTGGTGTTGAACCACCCAAACGTGCCGGTGTAGCGATTGCCGTAGTGGTATTCAGCATTGGCCATCACGGTGTTCAAATGATGCGCTCCCAACCCAGCCAATGGCGGATTGCCATTTAAGCTCGCTAACAAGTCGGAATTTTCGCGGATGAACGTGGCTCGAAAAGACAGCACATCCCTTCGGAACAAAGTCCGATCGATCTGAGTATCCACTCCCCAGTCCGTGTACGAATCCTGCCAGGGAAAACTACTCCCGTCGGCTTGTGTGATTGCGTTCGGAGTGGATCGCAGGTGCATCCCGTAAGTGCCAACTTCATACTGCGTCTTGGCGGTTAGCTGCTGCCATGCCGCACGCCAGTAGGGCGCGACGCCGCGAATGTTGGTTCCGGCGCCGACTCCCGAGTTGGGTTGAGGGCTGCCTACGTGCTGGGAGCGGTAAATCGCCACATCGAAGTAAAGGTGGTTATTCCACATGGCGTATGCGCCGGCACCTCCCACGTCCTGCCCCAATGCGCCATTAATGATCGGGGAAGCGTTGGGCGTGGGCGCGAAATCGCTCGCGACCCAGGGGTAGCCCCAAGCCGGTGTGCTGTTCCACAGGTCCTCTACCGTGGGATTGTTGTTGAAATCAAGACCGTAGACTAATTCCTTGCCGCCCAGTTTCGTCGTGTTCGCGTAGCGAACATCGGTGTTGTCCATACTGAAATGGTCATCCTGCGTGTCGTACGTGACCTGCAGAAAACTTCCCACATGACTGGTCCAGGCCCCTGAAAGGAACAGCGAAATATCTTGCGGAAATTCGACATTGCCATTCTGAGTCGTCGGCACCGGCGACTTGATGGAGGTGAAAGAAGCATCCAGCATCACCGAAAGCGGCAGTGAACCCAAAAGCTCCAGCGCCGCCGTCTTCTTGCTTCCGTCTGTTTTGATGACTTTCGTGTCGTCCGCCTTGTCCACGTAGCCCATCAGCTTGAACCTTCGTCCGGCAGGATTGAGTTCCGGAGGAGTGTAGTGGCAGCCACTGCAGGCTAATCCCGTCTGCCGCGCATAGCTGGGAACCGCCTCGACTTTAGGTGGATTCAGCGCGGCGACAAACAGCAACGCCAGTGTCGAAGCGGACATGAACAGAACAATCGCGACTTTCTTCATCTTGAATCTCCTGTTTATTTGCTAACTCTCTGTTCTTTGCGAGAAATGTCGGAGTGTGCACTGCGTGCCGTTCACGATTCATGAGCAATATGGGACTGCGAAAGCGCCTTCGAAACGCCTCCCGCGTATAAATTCCGAGAGTTTGGAACCCCGAGTCTTGATCCGACCTGGGCGTGATCATACGGACGGCGGTAGACGGCTTGCGACGTGTGGAGTCACATGTGAGTGTGATTTGCGTCACGTTTCGGGTCGTGACAGAGAAGTGGCTCGGATCGCCGCACCCGTTATAAAGATCACGCTTTGGCGCTTTTTGAGTTCGTCTCGACTGGCTGTTGCCCAGTAGCCTAAGAAATCGAAGTGGTAGCGAATCACATCCGAATGTGACTAAATTCACACTGCTTCGGTCAGGCATCTGGTTCCGGGGGCTTGGCTGCAGTCCCTCCCACTCGATTCCGGCTAGAGACTTGAAGATTTCCGAGCCGATAGAGTGGCGCTCTATTTATGTCCCGAATGCCTTCAACACAGGGAAGCTCGCTCAGAGGAGCACGCGGGTAAATCCAGAGGCAAATCGGCGCACTCCGCCATCGACGTTTCGTGCACCGTCTGCCATCTGGCGCAAACCAACGGCGACATGACTACTCTGAGCTTGTTGATTCCGAAGCCGAGGATATGCTTCGCTTGCTACGAGGAAACCTAGTCAGTGTTGGTAACACAGGCCCGTCACGAAGAGGCCATGTCTTGATTGCCACGATGCACATAGCAGTATCTCCGGATGTTGCTACGCGAACCATCGCATGTCGGCCTCAATTAAGGCCAGGGGCATCTTTTAGTAGATGGTGGCCAATCGTTTCGTCGTGTGTTGGTCAGATGCTCATCTTGAAGCATTTAGCGAATTTCCGGAATGCTCTCGCCGCGCCTCAATATCAAAAGCAATCCAACATCAACGACCAGTGCGAAGCCAAGGAAGATGACTCCCCCATTGTGATGTAAGCGTCCATTCAGGTAGCCAGGGTCTACGCGGGTGCCGAGTTCCGCGATCGTAAAGATGCGCACAGCGTTCTTGGCAACTGACAGAGGAATCGCGACCACAACCAGCAATACTTTTCGCCACCAAGAACGCAGAAACAGATGAGCCAGGATCAAAGTGATTACGATCAGCATCGTACTCGAGCGGATGCTGCTGCATTCTCGTGCGACTTCGATGTCTAAGGCCGGAATCGACAACATGATGCCCGCGCGTGTCACCGGTACGTGAGCGACTCGGAAGAGGATTTCCGAGGCCAGGGCAGATTGACGTTGCAGGAAAACAGTTGCCACATCGATGAAGTTTTCAGGAAGTGGAACTATCAGGAACAGAAAACAGAGAGGAAAGAGAAACGTCCGCACCACCGTGAAGCCAAAGCAGAGGATGAGGCTACCGATCCACCAGAACACGAGTGCAAGCATGCCGACCGAAAGACGCCAGTCCGAGGAAAGATGTCCAAGATTCCACGCAGTCAGACCTAGCACGACTAGTGCGATCGCCAACACGATCGCACCCACCCGTCTTCCAGATGCGCCGGGCATCGTGCGCTGTCTACGTTCGAAGTACATCAGCGCTACGCTCAATGGCAGGATCAGAAGAATATGAGTATAGGCATCATTGGCGAAAGCAAGCTGGAGCGTCGAGACTATGGCCTGCCACCACAAGGCAACTGAAGCGGCCAGAAGAAGGAAGAGTTCGATATACCGCTTGCTGCCCTCAGCATTTCCAGACAACGAGGTCACAACTGGCCCGCAGAGGGGGAGTGAGCGAACGACCAGTAGAGTTCGCGGGCCTTTGTATAGATGGGGCCGGGATGTAGAAATTGACCGTCGATGCGAGTCACAGGAACGACTTTCGAATAGTTGCCGGTGGAGAATATCTCATCGGCTAATTCGAATTCCTGATAGGTCATGATTTTTTCAACTACGGTCACTCCCGCTTCGCGCAGAAGCCCAATTACTCGGCGGCGAGTGATGCCGGCCAGGAAAGTTCCATTCGGGATTGGCGTATAGACGATTCCGTCTTTTGCCATAAAAATGTTCGAGGTAGCCAGTTCAGCGACATTCCCGAGCACGTCGCAGACGACTGCATTATCGAAGCCCCGCGCTTGAGCGTGGAAAAGGGCGCGCGCGTTGTTTGGATAGAGGCATCCGGCCTTGGCATCGACCGGCATCGTTTCTAGCGTTGGACGTCGATACGGAGAGAGAGTTATCGAGAATCCCTTTGGCTGGCGCATCGGAGCTTCGTAGATCGAGAGACACCACCGTGTGGACTCCGGATCATGTGCTTGTACCCAAGGTCCTTCGTTCTCCGCCCAGTACATCGGACGAATGTACAGAGCTGCATCCTTGTCGAATCGGGAGATTCCTTCGCGCGCGAGCTTGACCCAGGTCTCCGGCGCAATGACTGGTTTGAGAAACATTTTCTTCGCCGAGTCGTTGACACGCACACAGTGCAACTCAAGATCGGGGGTGACTCCTTCAAAATAACGGGCACCGTCAAAAACCACCGAGCATAGCCAAGCAGCGTGCGTGCGAGGCCCCATGATCGGAACATTGCCTTCGTTCCATTGGTCCTCGAAGTACGTCCAGGTGCGAGTCTTAGCCGGTCCGGCTGGCATCGAGCCTCCTCAACGTCGAAGTTACGACACCCAGATGGTTGAGTCAATGACGCTGTCGAGCCCCGGGTTTAATGCTGACCCGCGGGTTTCTGTCCGTTCGCTTGCTTCGGATTGCCGTCTTTTAGATTACAGAATGGCCGTTCTGTATTGGGCGGGATTACGGCGTCTGCCTGATTCGAAAAAACGCTAAGCTTTCCGGTTGTACGATCGATTGCGATCGCGACGTAGCAGTAGTGCGCACCATTTTCTACTTGAATGTCCAGCTGTTGAGTCCCAGCGATTGATTTTTCCGTGACTCGTTCGCAGTTTACGCACGGAGACGTTGTTCCGGCAGTGTTTGCCCGCACGGGCCCACCCTTTGTTCGGTACAAGCAATAGAAAATGTCCTTCGCATTGGCCCCGTTCGCCGATGTGCTGGCGTTCCATGAAAGCATCACTTTGCGCCCGCCGGCCGGAGTAGATGAAGCGTCGTTCCCAAGAGGATCCCCTGGGGGACAGCTCGGAGGTTCTGGCTTGGAAACAGTTTGTGCGGGAAGATTCGCTTCCGGAACATCATGCAATTCCACATGAATTCGAGACCCGGAATTCTGGCTACAACCGTTCAAAACTAGAAACACAAACGTGACGCAAAACGCAAAGTGGCAAGCCTTCGGAATTAGGCGAAAAGCTCGATCTAGACGCCTCAGATCCATATGCCGGACCACTGCTCGTTCAGATTATTTCATTCTCACGCGCTTAGCGTCTGACCATCAGCTCAGGTTTCTTGCCGGTTAACAGGACTTATTCTGACCATCAAAGGGATGGCCGTTCGGTTTGTCTCGCCTGATCTTGGCTAGAATGGAGTTCCATATGCTAGATCTCCGCAAATTCTACATCGATGGAAAGTGGGTCAGTCCCGCTGAAGGCGAAGACTGCGTCGTTGTTAATCCCGCGACCGAAGAGCCGATCGCGACCATCTCACTTGGCGGCGAAAGAGATGTTGCAAGCGCTGTCCACGCAGCCAAGAACGCGTTCACGACATTTTCAGAGACGACTCCAGAAGAGCGCTTGGCCCTTCTCCATCGGATCATCGATGTCTATCAAGAAAAGAGAGAGGAGATGGCGGAAGCAATCTCTTCCGAGATGGGTGCGCCTATTTCATTGTCCCGAAAAGCTCAGGCACCGGCGGGACTTGCCCACCTGATAGAAGCGGCCAGAGTGCTTGGGCAATTCAAATTCGAGGAGGTAAGGGGCTCAACCCTGATGGCTAAAGAGCCGATTGGGGTTTGCGGGCTGATCACTCCGTGGAACTGGCCCATGAATCAGATCGCATGCAAGGTGGCTCCGGCAATTGCGGCGGGCTGCACTATGGTTCTCAAGCCCAGTGAACTTGCGCCGCTCTCGGCGCATTTGTTCGCTCAGATTATCTATGAGGCAGATGTCCCCGCAGGGGTTTTCAATCTGGTTGACGGTAGCGGACCGACGGTAGGACAAGCCATCGCGAGTCATCCCGATGTCGCAATGGTGTCGTTCACCGGTTCGACGCGAGCGGGCGTTGCGGTCGCCACGGCGGCTGCGCCGACAGTGAAACGGGTCACTCAGGAGCTTGGTGGCAAATCCGCCCATATCATTCTGGACGACGCAGACCTTGGAAGGGCAGTGAGAGAAGGCGTGCAGGCATGTTTTCGAAATGCAGGGCAGTCGTGTAATGCGCCTACGCGCATGCTCGTTCCGCGAAAGAAAATGGCGGAAGCCGCGTCTCTTGCAAAGGAAGAGGCCGAGGCCACGAAAGTCGGTGACCCGCGTGCGGAAGATACGGCCGTTGGCCCTCTCGTGAGCGAAGCTCAATTCGAAAAGGTTCAACGGCTCATCAGCCGTGGCATCGAAGAAGGAGCCACACTTGTCGTTGGAGGAACCGGACGACCTGACGGCATCAACACGGGTTACTTCGCAAAGCCCACAGTGTTCATGGATGTCGGGAACGATATGACAATCGCCCGAGAAGAGATCTTCGGTCCAGTCCTCTGCATCATTCCCTACGAAGATGAAGAAGATGCTGTTCGAATCGCGAACGACTCGCCATACGGCTTGGCCGGATTCGTGAGCTCTGACAACCTGGAACACGCCCGCCGAGTGGCCAAGCGCATTCGTGCCGGTAACGTTCATGTGAACGGGGCTCGGATCGATTTCAGTGCCTGCTTCGGCGGTTACAAGCAGTCCGGGAACGGCCGAGAGTGGGGAGAAGCTGGAATCGAGGAATTCCTGGAACTCAAGGCTGTTTTCGGCTATGCGGAGGTGAAGAAATGAAGTGGGGACTTTTCACACTGGCATCTTAAAAGCTGGCTTGAGGCCGATGAATCGCCGTGTGACAGGCGGAGCAAAGAGTGATCAGATTTTGGTCTGAGTCCACTCCAGACTGGCTTCCGGCTCGGTCTTGGTGCGAATTGGGAATGGAAGCCAGACGGTGGTGCTGACCCTCTTTTGCTGGAGTGGTGATGGGATGACCATCGTTTACGACTGATACGCACTTTAAGCCCTCGCAAACCATTGCAAGTTAAGGAGAAAGCGCCCTATGTAAACTTCAGTACCTGTGACATAATCACCCTAGTCCTTCCCTGTAATTCCCCCGTATTTCCCCTGTTTCCCCCTACGTTCGGTTCCCGGTCAAGCTCGCAAATTTCGAATACGGGGCGGTCTTCTTGACTCTTTTCTGGATATCCTCACTTTCTCCGCGGAGTGTCAGCCGCATCCTTTCCCGTTCGATCGCTTGCCGCAGAGGCGGCGTTCTACTCGGCCTCATCACGGCGGTCTTCTATAGTGCGGTTGCTTACGGCGCGACCCCGGGAGTTACTTTAGCGCCGACCAGTCTCACTTTTGGGACGCAATTGAGGGGCACAACGAGCGCTCCCCAAATCGTTACAGTCACAAACACGGGGACATCTTCTCTGACTCTATCGAGCATTCGTCCCAGCTCGGGTTTCTCTCAGACGCATACCTGCCAGGCAACGCTGGCGGCTGGAGCCAGTTGCACCATCTCGGTTTCATTCACGCCGGTGGCCAATGGCACTGTGAGTGGAACGCTCACGATCAGTGACAACGCTCAAGGCAGTCCGCAGGTCGTCGCACTTAGCGGAACAGGTGCGATTGTCAGCCTCACTCCGGGCAGCCTGAATTTCGGCAACGAGGCCGTAGGCGCGTCGACCGCGTCCCAGATCGTTACTCTCTCGAATGTCGGACAAAACACGGTGAAGGTTTCCGCTATCACCTTTCAAGGCGCAAACATAACGGATTTCTCTCAAACGAACTCGTGCGGCAGTGTCGCCGTCGCAGGTTCCTGCAATATCAATGTGGTTTTCACTCCTTCAGCTGCGGGCAGCCGCAATGCCACGCTCAATGTGACGCTCACGTCCGCCGTTTCACCGGTCCCGGTGACGCTCACGGGAACGGGAACATCCGGTAGCAGCCCAGTTCCGTTACTGAATCAGCCGCTGTCACCGACTTCGGCGGCACCGGGCAGTCCTGCAACCACGCTGACAATAAACGGAGCCGGATTCGCTTCCGGAGATTCAGTTCTTTGGAACGGGTCGAGTCGCACAACTACCTTTATCAGCGCCGGAACAATCCAAGCCTCGCTGTTGGCTTCGGACTTGGCAACTGCTGGGACGGCCCAAGTTACGGTGAAGAATACGGGCGGTGCAGGCGGAGTTTCCAATGCGCAGCCCTTTCAAATCGCTGGATCTGCATCGACGCTTGCAATGACAGGACCAGCCCTTAGCGTGGGAGTAGATCCGCGCGGCATGGTGGTGGCGGATTTCAACGGTGATGGGCGGCCGGATATAGCAATCGTCAATCGCGGGTCCAACACGGTGTCTATCCTGATTGGAAATGGCGACGGCACCTTCGCCGCGCAAGCCTCATTCGCCACCGGTACAGATCCCATCGCGATCGCGGTCGGCGATTTTAACGGAGACGGCAAGTTGGACTTGGTTACCGCCAATCGTGCTTCATACAACATCTCCTTTCTATTGGGGAACGGCGATGGCACGTTCCAGAGTCATGTGGACTATGTCGCCGGAACCGAACCGATCGGTATCGTCGTCGCTGACTTTAATCGGGACGGCTACCTCGACGTCGCAGAAATCAATAGCGCCGACAACACGATTTCCGTCTACCTCGGTGTCGGCAATGGAACCTTCCAACCGCAGGTGACCTATCCCAGCGGGTCGAGCCCGAACGCCATTGCGGTTGGCGATTTCAACGGAGATGGAATTGTGGACCTTGCCGCTGCTGATTCGGCGACCAGCAATGTCGCGGTTCTGTTTGGCAATGGGGACGGTACTTTTGCCAGCGCGTCGTACTATCCGACGGGTTCGGATCCAGACGGTTTATTGGCCGCGGACTTGAATGGAGACGGCAAGCTCGATCTCGTCGCAGCGAATAATGGAAGCAATACGATTTCCGTACTCTTGAACAACGGAGGAGGAATTTTTGCATCCGGCGTGACTTATCCGGTGGGAAATTTGCCGTTCGCGATCAGCGCCTTTGATGCTTACGACACGGGTAAGCTTTCTATCGCCGTTGTTAATTACGGTGACAATACAGTTTCTATTTTGCCTGGCAACGGGGACGGCACGTTTAACGAAGCAAAGGTTCAAACGTTCCCCGCGGGCGAAGAGCCGATCGGTATGGTAGTCGGCGATTTCAATCTCGACGGCAGGCCCGATCTCGTGGTTTCCAATTCGGAAGACAACACGGTTTCGATCCTGCTGCAAAGCCCCGCTACAACCCTGTCGAGCACCGCGCTAGCCTTTGGTTCGCAAACGATTGGCACTACCAGTGCTCCGCAAAGTATCGTGCTGACGAATTCGGGCAGCGCGAATCTTGCGATCAGCAGCATCGCCCTCACTGGCACGAACACCAATCAATTTGGGGAGACGAACAATTGCCCGGGTACGCTTCCCGGCGGTGGCAGTTGCACCGTCAGCGTCACGTTTTCTCCGACGATCAACTCCACGGTTACAGCCAATATTTCGATCACCGACAACGCAACAGGAAGTCCGCAGACCGTGAGCCTGCTTGGAACTGGAGCTTCGTCGGCGGTAACTCTTTCCCCGAGCAGTCTGACATTCAGCTCGCAGACGGTGGGCACCACAAGTTCCCCTCAAAATGTAACGCTGACGAACACAGGCAGCGTTACGCTTGCGATCACATCAATCAGTGCAACTGGAAACTTCGGTCAGACAAATAATTGTGGAACTTCCGTGGTTTCGGGCGCCACGTGCACAATCAGCGTTACGTTCACACCTGCAACGACCGGTACGCTAACCGGAACCATCAGCATTAGCGATAGCGTAGCCGGCAGCCCCCAGACGGTCAACCTCAGCGGCACGGGATCGGCCGCGGCGACGGCTACGTTCTCCCCAGCCACACTCACTTTCGCCAGCCAGAATGTGGACACAATGAGTACAAAGCAAACGGTCACGTTGACGAACACGGGCAGCGGACTGTTGACCATCAGCAGCGTTTCGACAACGGGTAGCTATTCCGAGACCAATACTTGCGGCGCTTCCGTCGCTGCGGGAGCAAGTTGCACGATTAACGTTACCTTTGATCCGACTGTCGTTGGGACGAATTCGGGATCGGTGGTAATAACGGACAACGCTGCGAATAGCCCGCAGAGCGTCGGCTTGACCGGCACGGGCGCGAGCAGCAGCATCACTTTTGCTCCCACCAGCTTGAGTTTTGGTACCCAAGCGCTGAACGTGAAGAGTGCCGCCCAGACTCTCCAGCTTTCCAATAACACAGGCGCCCGATTGACGTTCTCGAAGCTAACGATCTCGCCCAATTACTCGCAGACCAGCAATTGCAACGCCGGGGTAGCATCGGGTGCAAGTTGCACCATTAACGTGAGCTTCACTCCAACTGCCAGCGGCACGATCGCCGGCACAATCACGCT
>Ga0181528_10002228_pt1 | contig 11888 bp, 7 predicted proteins | sample PEATcosm2014_Bin_47_FD_119742 | JGI IMG/M metagenome (GOLD analysis project Ga0181528, IMG submission 119742) | Peatland microbial communities from MTU Mesocosm Facility, Houghton, MI, USA - PEATcosm2014_Bin10_10_metaG | ecosystem: Environmental > Terrestrial > Soil > Wetlands > Peat | place... | reverse complement strand
CCGCCGGGGCAGGTGACCGGAGGATTGTAGCTATTGGTAAAGCCCGTTAACGGAATGCCGTCGATACAGTTGGACAGATCCGCAGCCAGCGCAGAAGAGTAGCCCGCAGCGGAAGCCGCATGCAGCACCGGAAAAGATCGCGCCGCATATCACTATGGCAGAAAGAACGTAAAAGGATTTCACTCGCTCTCCAATGCGCCACAAATATCTCAACAGAAGGCCGGCAGCCTTAGTCTTGTACGCTCTCCGATAGGTCAAGTCTCGACGAACCTGCTGCCTATGTCAAGATGGACCTTTCATTGGTAGCGGGGGGTCGGTCATCGGCCTGATGACTCGATACGGATCAGAACAGCTTCGTGGGCACGGCATATACGAGGCCATCAAGCCGATTTTGATCAACGGCAGCAAGGTGCACACGAATCTGCCAATTCTTCAATCACCCTCGGCAGCGCCGTCGATTGGAACTAGAAGGCCATTCGGCGCAATGGGCCCAATCATCATCACCGGCGACGCAATCGGATCGATGATTGGACAGTTCTTTCGTTTACTCTTGTGACAGGTGCATCCATGCGGAGAGGAATGCCTCCGCATTCTCCTGCGCCCGTCCTGACACAGGAGCGTCTCAATGACGGCTGAATTGATCCATCGTCTGCACTTTGCATTTACCATCACCTTCCACTATCTCTTTCCCCAACTCACTATGGGTCTCGGACTCTTGATCGTCGTGCTCAAGTCGGTGGCGCTCAGAACCGGCAGCGAGCAGTGGGACAGGGCGGCGCGCTTCTGGGGGCGCATCTTCGCCATCAACTTCGTCTTCGGCGTGGTCACCGGTATACCCATGGAATTCGAGTTCGGCACCAACTGGGCGCGCTTCTCCCGTCTCTCCGGCGGAGTGATCGGCCAGCCACTGGCCATGGAAGGCGTCTTCAGCTTCTTTCTGGAATCGGCATTTCTCGGTCTGTTTCTATATGGCGAAAAACGGATCTCGAAACTCATGCATTGGTTTTCGGCGGTGATGGTCTTCGCGGGATCGTGGATTTCAGGCTTCTTCATCATCGTCACCGATGCCTGGATGCAGCATCCGGTGGCATATGATCGCCTGCCCAATGGGCAATTCGAGGTGCTCAGCTTTTGGCAACTGCTGATGAATCCCTGGGGGTTGCTGCAATACGCGCATAATATGACCGGCGCCGTGATTACGGGGTCGTTTGTGATGGGCGCCGTGGGCGCTTTTTATCTTTTGGAAGGCCGGCTGGAAGACTACGGACGCATCTTCCTGAAAGTCGGTGTCATCGCCGGTCTCATCTCTTCGATCCTCATTATCTTTCCCACCGGCGACCTGCACGGCAAGTACGTCGCGCGCAATCAACCGGCCGCCATCGCGGCAATGGAGGGTCTCTTCAAAACCGAAGATGGCGCGGGCCTCGTGCTGATGGGGCAGCCCAATGAAGAGACGGGCCAGATCGACAATCCTATCGTGGTGAATGATCTGTTGAGTTTCCTCATCTACGGAACGACCAAGGCCGAAGTCAAAGGTCTTGATCAGATTCCCCACGACCAGTGGCCTACCGCCCTGCCCCTGCTCTACTACGCCTACCACATCATGGCCGGTCTCGGAACATGGTTTGCTCTACTGATGACCGTCTCCGCCCTTCTGCTCTGGCGCAAGCGTCTATACACAGCGCGCTGGATCTTGTGGGCGCTGTTGCTCAGTTTTCCGCTGCCCTATATTGCCAACACTGCCGGCTGGATGACCGCTGAGCTCGGCCGACAACCCTGGCTCATCTATGGCCTGATGCGCACCAGCGAGGGCTACTCAAATACCGTCTCCGCCAGCAACGGGCTGTTCACGCTGCTTGGCTTCATGGGGCTTTACCTGTTGCTGGGGATTCTCTTTACCGTCCTGATTTATCGCGAAATCAGCAACGGGCCTGGTGCCGATACCGCTGCCGCGGTTCATGCCGATTGACGATTGCCGGTCTCGCTTGTGGGCCTGAGAAATAGGAGTCTGTTCATGATGGGTTTCATCTGGTTCTGGCTAGTCGCCGTGATGATCGTCGGCTACGTGGTGCTCGACGGCTTTGATTTGGGCGTAGGAGTGCTTCACCTGTTTCTGGTCCGCAATGAGACTGAGCGCCGCACAACGCTTGCCAGCATTGGCCCGGTCTGGGACGGCAACGAGGTTTGGCTGCTGGCCGGCGGCGGCACGCTCTACTTCGCATTTCCGCTTCTCTATGCCTCGGCCTTCAGCGGCTTCTATCTGCCGCTGATGATCGTGCTTTGGCTGCTGATCCTGCGTGGCGTGAGCCTGGAACTGCGCAATCACATCGAAGTCGGTGTCTGGCGCGCGTTGCTGGATGGACTCTTCGGTTTGTCCAGCGCGCTGCTCACGATCTTTTTCGGCGCCGCGCTGGCCAACGTCTTGCGCGGGGTTCCACTGCAAGCTGACGGATATTTCTTCCTGCCTCTTTGGACCAACTGGCAACCCGGCCCGCATCCCGGCATCCTTGATTGGTACACGGTGATCGGCGGTCTCGTCGCACTCGTCGCCCTCACGCTGCACGGCGCTCTCTGGCTCACCATCAAGACCTCTGGAGAACTGGAAGAGCGCGCCCGCCGCATTGTTGCTCCACTCTGGATTGCGCTCGTGACGCTCACCCTGGTCAGTCTAGCCGCCACCATTGTTGTGCGCCCGGCCAGCCTGGGCAATTACTTCAGCTACCCGGCCACATTTATCGTCCCTGCCGGCGTCGCCGCATCCCTGGCTGCTCTCTGGCTCTTCAATCGCAATGCCCAGCCGATCAGGGCATTTCTGTCTTCGTGCCTCTATCTATTTTTCATGTTGGCTGGAGCGTGCTGGGGTCTCTATCCTACTCTGCTTCCCTCTACCACCGGCGCTGCGAACGACATTACACTCAGCCGCGCCATCTCCGGTCCGCACACGCTCGCCGTCGGCCTGGCCTGGTGGAGCTTCGGCATGGTTCTGGCCATCGGCTATGTTTTCTTTGTCTACAGCAAATTCCGCGGAAAAGTCGATCTGGATGTGGTTGGGCATTAGCCGCTCGCAGTCGCTTGCATCATCGGTATTTTGGAGCTTTTGTTCCGGCATCGACAGTCAATGGCCACGTTCTGCTTCAGAGAATGTTGAAAGCCATTGTGCGCCACAATCGCCCGGCACATGAGAACCTGCAACCGGTGTTTTAAGGTTATACTTCACGCATTCGACCACGAATTCATTGGCGTGACCACTGACGAGATCTTCCATGAGATTCTGATCGTAGGGCGAGTAGCATTTTGGACTGTCCTCTGCCATCTCGATGAGCGTTCCCGGCGGTTCCTGCTCTCGTTTCATGAATTGAGACCGGACTGGGCTTACAGAGAGGAAGTCATCGGTCTTGATGGAATCAGTGGTGCATTTGGGTTGATGGTTGAAGAGGAGTTTTGAGATTGTGAATCTGTTCAGAGGTTTACGACCGTTAAAACGTGCAGGCGCTGTGCGAGACGTGTTGTCTGGGGTCGTGCTGGCTGCGATGGATATTCCGCAGGTGCTGGGATATAGCAAGATCGCTGGAATGCCGGTGGTGACGGGGCTCTATTCGCTCATGCTGCCGCTGGTCGCGTTTGCGGCGTTCGGCTCGTCGCGATATTTAGTGGTTGCGGCTGATTCGGCGACAGCTGCGATCTTCGCGGGCGGGATGTCGGGAGTTGCGACGCCGGCGGGGGCGCAGTATGTAGCTCTGGCGGGGATCGTGGCTCTGCTGACGGCAGTGCTTCTGCTGCTGGCACGGCTGCTCCGGCTGGGGTTTATCGCGGATTTTCTTTCTCGGACAGTGCTGGTCGGCTTCCTTGCCGGGGTGGGGCTTCAGGTGGGCATCTCGGTGCTAAGCGAGATGCTGGGGGTGCCTGCGGGTTCGCGCAGGCCGTTGGTGCAGCTTTGGGAGGTGCTTCGCGGGCTGCCGCAAGCTCATCTGCCGACTGTGGCGTTGTCCGTCTCGGTGCTGGGGTTTGTGCTGGTGTTGCGCCGGTTCGTTCCGAAACTGCCGGGCGCGCTGGTCGCCGTGGTGGCAGCGATTGCGGCAAGCGCGGCGTGGGGTTTTGCCGGACACGGGATTGCGACGATTGGTCCGGTTTCCCGCGGTTTGCCGCACTTGGGGTTGATGGCCCTGCTCAGTCTGCGCAGTATGAGCTGGAAGGAGGCGGAGCAACTGATCACCGTGTCAGCCTCGTGCGCCGTCATGATCCTTACGCAGAGCGCGGCGACCTCGCGAATTTATGCGGCCAAGCATAATCAGGAGGTGAACGAGAACAACGATCTGTTCGGGCTTTCGGCCGCCAATGCCGCCGCCGCGCTGAGCGGCGGCTTTGTGGTCAATGGAAGTCCCACGCAGACGGCGATGATGGAGGACGCCGGCGGACAGAGTCAGTTGACGCAGGTCGCAACAGCCGCAGTAGTGGCGTTGGTGCTGTTGTTTCTGACCAGGCCGCTCGAGTATCTTCCCACTTGCGTGCTGGGTGTGCTGGTGTTCATGGTTGCGCTTCGACTCATCGATTTGAAGGCTCTGCGAGAGATCCGATTGGAGAGTCCGCAGGAATTTGCGCTGGCAGTCATGACCGCCGCCGTGGTGCTGCTGGTGGGAGTAGAGCAGGGAATTGTCCTGGCCATGGTGGTGTCGCTGCTGCGCGTCGTGCAGCATAGTTATCACCCGCATAGCGGCGTGCTGATTACCGATGGAGGCGGGAGCTGGAAGCTGGTTCCGGTTGCACCAAGCGTGGTGACGGAGCCAGGGCTGGTTCTGTACCGGTTTGGAGCAGCGCTCTTTTACGCCAATGCCGGACGATTTCTTGAAGAGGTATCGCTAGTTATACAGCCGATGCCATCGGCAGTGCGCTGGGTGGTGGTGGACGCGGAGGCAATGACACATGTGGACTACACGGCTGCGCGGGTGGTGATGGCGCTGAAGAAGAATCTTACAGAGGCTGGGGTCGAACTGGCGTTTGCGAGGTTGCCGTGGGATCTGCGATCCGACTTCGATCGGCATCATCTGATGGAAGCGATAGGCCAGGGGCGAATCTACGACCGGCTGCATGATGCGATTGCTGCCTTCGAGGGGTCGGCGAAGCTGTCGGAGCCAGAGGCCAGTCAGGCGAGATCGGACGGCGCAGAGCGGGGCTCGGGTGGCCAACCGGGTTAGAAGTAGCGCGATGAAAGGCATTGTGGTGCGATTTAGAGGATGCGGCTAGAAGAAAGTATCGCCATCGAATGAATGACCTCTTCCACTCGATGAGCGGGCGTTGTAAAAGAGTCCAGGATGAGGCAGTTGGCCGGTCGCGCTCGGTTTTGAACCGGGGGTGAGTTGAGAGTCTCTTCATCGGTTATTCACTTGTCGTGCCAGGTTGAAATAACACCCTTATTGAGTCTCATCCAAATGTTGATCAGAAGTGGTGCATGAGCCAGTGCATTGGAATCGATCTAGGCGAGACCCATACGCGGGTAGCGATTCAAAGCGGCGGGGTCACGGCGGCAAGTTGCGCCGCGCAGATGGATGTGGGAAACTGCTCGACTCGGTCTTGTCCGCCGTTCCATATGCCAGTGTTGCGATGAAATCCAAATGGGAACGCATGCGTAAGAAAACCTAGTCAACCAATTTATTTGCCGGTGTGGGAGCAACGAAGACTCGCCGGAAGTGCCGTTCTCGGCACGCTCTGGCTCGTGTTTCCCTTCAGGGCGAGCGAGGCAGCAATTTCATCCCCAGTTTTTGGGTCCGCCCCGAGGACAATCCAGCCCCATTTTCGCCGATTGACCACGATTGAGGACGAATAAGCCACACTGGCCTGAAAAGGCCTAGCGAGCAGAAAACGCTGGATTTAAAGGAGAAAGTTGGAGGCGCGGGCCGGGATCGAACCGACGCATAAAGGTTTTGCAGACCTTTTTCGAAGTGGGCCAAAACCTAGTGTTTATGCGGGTTCCGCTTTTCCGGCACCCATTTTGGTCCGACTTTTGTCCGACCCCCCGGTGTCTGTGAGTATGACAGGCTAGATTCTGAACCACTGGAGGCGCTTGCAAATCTGTGCCTCGTCGGTTTAGAAAATCAAATTCGTGGACCTGATCGGGATCGAACCGATGACCTCTTCCATGCCATAGAGTCGACGTTAAGCAATTCAACAACTTACAAGACCCCGGTGGCTGCCTAAGTCCTTGTAAGCGCGCGCATCCCCGAGATCCAGCGAATCGCAAAGCGTATTGCGTTTCCAGTTCGTCGCCCGCACAACTGGAGCCATCGGAATTGCCGATGGGCTTTTGGCCGCCCCTAAGATTGTATTGGCGGTGTTCGAGGGAAGATGGCCAAAGGGAAGATAATCCCGGCTCGTAGCACCATCTCCGTATTTCCGGTAGTTCGTCCAGAACCAGGAAATCGCGGCAAGCAATCGGAGAGCCGACATGCGGGGGTAATACTGGGAGACTAAATATCGACCAGAAAACATGACCGTTATTCAGATCCTTGTTCTACTTGGTGTATTGGCAGCAGGATTCTGGCTGGAGTGAGATTTACCGTCCAACAGAGCGATTGCCGCTACCAACACTGTCTCACGGCGCTCAGCAAGGCCACCGCGCCACGGGCGTGTTGGCGAGTACACAAGTGGTAACTGACGAGCAGCCGTAGTTATCCGGCCAATCTCCCTAAACTCGGCCGTAGAACTGCTGTCTCAAGCCTCAAGCCTGATTCCCTGGCTGGCTTCGATAAATCTGCCTATTGCTTCCAAACTCAACTTCTCTTGGCCCTTCATGCGGATGTTCCTTATCCAGCATGACCGCCCCTTCAGGCTCATCTTGCGTTGGACAAGAGTTGGCTTGACGGACTGTAACGGTGTATGGAATCATCCTTGCGATCCGGCGCTATAGGTCCGATGGGAGCCCAAACCCATTCGATAGCCTGTCGATTCGCGCAATTCAAACCCCTATTCTTGGCTTTCAGGAGGATTTTCATGACTAGCAACGATGAGCGATTCAGCAATTCAAGCGCCGGCGTAAAGCTGGCTTACGAGCGGCCCACCGCGGTCTTTGCAAGCCCCAGTCAGGAGAGCAGGCTTATGGCGAATGGAAACTACCCGAGTTCCAACTCGCCGTGCGACGATTGCCAGCCCGAACCTGGAAACTATCCGAGTTCCGGCTCCCCGTGCGCCGATTGTGAACCCGATCCTGCAAATTAGCGGAGATACGGTCACCGGGCGGCGGCGAGCGCATCGCCGTTTGCCGCCGCCCAACTTGCAAGTTCCACGTTTGCACGGGAGCACAATCGTGAAACGCAAAGACGGCCTTGTCCTGCGAAGCATCGGCGGCGACAGTTTGCTCGTCCCGACAGGCGCGCGCGTCGCGGCAATGCCTGGTTTGGTCGTCCTCAACGGCACGGGGCGCTGCATGTGGGAGCTTCTGGCGCAAGAGCGCTCCGTGGACGAACTGGCCGCCGCCGTGGCGGAACGGTTCGACGTGGATGACTCGCTCGCCCACGCGGATGCGCAATCGTTCCTCGATGAGATGGTGCGGATGGGATTGGTTCAACCATGACCACGCTGCCTGCTGGCTATGGCCCGCTCGTCCGTGAATTGCAACGGCGCGCCGCCGCCATTCGCCAGCCGGTGACCGGCGCGTTTGAACTGACGGAACGCTGCAACCTCTCCTGTCGAATGTGCTATGTCCGCCACTCCGCCCACGATGTTGCGAGGCGCCAAAAGGAACTCTCCGCCTCGCAGTGGCTTACGCTTGCGCAGGATGGCGTGGACAGCGGCATGGTCTTTTTGCTGCTCACCGGAGGCGAGGTTTTTTTGCGCCCGGACTTCTTCGAGATTTACACGCCGCTCACGCGCCTGGGCCTCATGCTCACGCTTTTCACCAACGGAACGCTCGTCATCGACAGGATCGCGCAACGCTTGGCGGAAACTCCGCCGAGTCTCACCCAGATCACGCTCTACGGCGCGACGGCCGCTACCTATGAAGCCGTCACAGGCGTCCCCGGCGCTTACGAGCGCTGCTGCGCCGGAATTGAGGCGCTCCTCAAACATCGCGTCCGGCTGGAACTGAAGACCACGATCACGCGGCGCAACGCCGGCGAATTGGAAGCCATGCGGCAGATGGCGCGCAATTGGGGCCTGGCGTTTTCGGCGGGGTGGACGCTTATGCAGCGGCGCGATGGCAATCCTTCCGAGGTGGAAGACTGCCGCTTGTCCGCGCACGATTGCGCGACTCTTGAAGCCACCGAGCGCCGGGCGGCTGGCGAGCGGATGCGCGGCCCGCACGCCGTCAAGGCCTCCAATTTCTACTGCCAGGCCGGCAAATCCGCATTTGCCATCAACTCTTCCGGCGAGATGAACCCCTGTCTGAACTTGTCCCAACCTGGGGTGCGGCCCCTCGATACAGGTTTTCGCCCAGCTTGGGAAGGCTTGCAGTGCTTTGTGGATGAAGCGCCGCCTCTCGGTTCCTTCTGCCAGGCTTGCGAGATGCGAGGCTACTGCCCGCGCTGCCCGGCGTGGTCGGCTATGGAAACTGGCACATTGACCGAGCGGGTGCCATATCTCTGCAGTATCGCCCGCGTGCGCAAGGAGCGCTACGAGGGAATGCCGGCATAAGCGCCGCAGAGGAAACGCGGAGTAAGAAGCGCTTTTCAGGATTTGTCGCCGTGGGGCACCCCTCAAAAATATTTTGGATCAATTTGATCCTGATACACTTCTTTAACGCAAATGGCGCGTACCATGCGAGAAGGTAGCCCGATCCCCCCGGAGCTTCCTCCCAAACACCATGCGGAAAGTAAAGGAGATCTCTATGTCCTTGGGCGTTCAATCTTCCCCATTGCGAGCCCTGCTTGTGTCAGGAGTCATCGCGGCTTCGGCGCTCGCCTCATTAGCAGAAGGCCCGGTCTCTCAGCCAGTAGACAGCCCTGCGTCGAAGAAGGCGCACGCGGCCCAAGAGTACGGAAGAATCCCGCTCAGCTTCGAGGCCAACCAAGGTCAAGCCGAAAAGACCGTGAAGTTCCTTTCCAACGGCAGCGGTTATTCGCTGTTTCTCACGGATTCGTCCGCGGTATTGGCGCTGACCAAACCGGAGGTCTCAAACGCGAGGCCCAGCAATCCCGCCGGAAAAGGAGTGAAGGCGGCTCCGGTGCGTTCGGCCGGGAAGACCGATGTAGTGCGGATGGATCTGACCGGCGCCAACCGGGACCTGCAGGTAACAGGCGTAGATCAACTTCCAGGCACCGCCAACTACTTCATCGGCAACGACCCGGCTAAATGGCAGAGCGGCGTGCCGACCTTTGCCAGGGTGAGGTATGCCAGCGTCTATCCGGGCGTCGACCTGGTTTACTACGGCAACCAGCGGCAGTTGGAATACGACTTCGTGGTTGCGGCGGGAGCTAGTCCCAAGCCCATCCGGCTTGAATTCGAGGGAGCCAAGAAGCTCGATCTGACTGCCGATGGAGATTTGACCGTTTCGGCGGCGAACGGCGAGATCGCGTTTCGCAAACCCGTCGTCTATCAAGTGAACGACGGCGTGCGCCAGCCGGTCGACGGGCAGTTCGCGTTGCTCAAGAAGAATTCAATTGGCTTCACGCTAGGCCGATACGACCATTCAAAACCGCTTGTCATAGACCCGATCCTTTCTTACTCCACCTACCTCGGTGGCAGCCTCGCCGACGCCGTCTATGGAATCGCCGCTGACAGTTCGGGCAACGCCTATGTAGTCGGCACTACTTTTTCGACGAATTTTCCGGTGACAACCGGGGCATTTCAGTCGGCGAACAGCGAGCCAGCCACCTTCCAATGCGCTTTTGTCAGCAAGCTCGACTCAACCGGCACGGCGCTGGTGTACTCGACCTACCTCGGCGGTAGCGGCAACCCAGGAAACCACGCCATCTATGGCGATGTAGGCATCGGCATTGCCGTGGACGGCTCAGGCGACGCCTATGTGACCGGCGACGCTCAGTCAACGAATTTTCCCGTGACAACGGGTGCGTTTCAAACTGTGAACAACAGCACGAAGCTCGATACTGAAAACGCCTTTGTCACCAAGCTCAACCCGACCGGCACGGCCCTGTTGTACTCGAGTTACCTCGGAGGCAATAACCAGGATTACGGCGCCGGTATTGCCGTGGATAGCCTAGGATACGCCTATGTGACTGGAAATACGAGCTCATCGACTTTTCCCGTAACAGCGGGCGCCTTTCAGACCACGAACAATTCCGACCTCACCGACGGGTGGTCGGACGCTTACGTCGCCAAGCTCAATACAACAGGCACGGCGCTGGTGTACTCGACCTACCTTGGCGGCACCGGCTATGGCGCTCGAGGCCAGGGCATTGCGGTGGACGGCTCGGGCTACGCTTATGTGACCGGGAGTGCGGCTTCGACGGATTTTCCCATCACAGACGGCGCGTTTCAGACCACGAATTACGCCGCCGCCGGCGCAGGTCCACAAACCGTTGCTTACAACGCGTTCGTGACCAAGCTCAATACGACCGGCACGGCGCTCGAGTATTCAACCTTTCTGGGAGGCTCGATCGACGATTACGGCGCCGGCATTGCCTTGGACGGCTCGGGCGACGCTTACGTCACCGGCGAGACATTGTCGTCGGATTATCCGGTGGCGGGGAACGCATATCAGCCCACCAACAAGGCCTACGCCAACGAGGGTGCAAGCGGATTTATCACCGAGGTCAACTCGGCCGGCACCGGCCTGGTGTACTCGACCTTCCTGAGCGGCAGCGGCATACCGCCCCAAGCCTGTGGCAGTGACTGCACTTCAAGCGGTTCGGGAGATTCCGCCAACGCGATCGCCGTGGACGGCCTGGGCAACGCCTATGTGACTGGCAATGCGACTTCGTCGGATTTCCCCACCACATCGGGCGCTTACCAGACCGTGAATAACGCGGCGGGCTATCCCGCCACCAAAACGTTCATTGGCGTCAATGCATTTATCACCAAGCTCAACCCAGGCGGATCGTCGCTGCTTTACTCGACCTACCTCGGCGGCAGTAGCCAGGATGAAGGCTATGGCATTGCCCTGGACGGCGTGGGCGGCGTGTATGTCGCCGGCGGCTCGACATCGACGGATTTTCCAACCACAACGGGCGCTTATCAGATCGCAAGCGGAGGCAGTGAGGATGCCTTTATCGCCAAGCTGGCGATCGGCTCCGTAGCAACCACCATCTCCACCACGACCTCAGTGATCTCGAGCGCCAATCCGCAGGTGCAGGGAAGCTCAGTTACCTTTACGGCCACGGTTACGCCGGGGTCCGGCACGGGCGTACCAACCGGCAGCGTGGTCTTCAGCGTGGACGGCACGACGGAATCCACGGCGGCGCTGGGCGGCACGGGAGAAGCGACCTACTCCACCTCCAGCCTGACCACCGGACAGCACACCATCCTGGCCAGCTACGCCGGCAGCAGCGCCTATGCCGCCAGCAGCAGCACCCTGACGGAGACAATCAGCGAACCGCAGGTCTCAGTGCCCAGCGTGGTCGGCGACACCCAGGCAGCCGCGACGACAGCCATAACCGGGGCTGGACTCGTGGTCGGCACGGTCACCATGGCGAGCAGCGCAACCGTAGCATCCGGCGACGTGATCAGCGAAAGCACAAGCGCTGGCACGAGCGTCAACACCGGCTCTGCCGTTAACCTCGTCGTCTCAACCGGCCCGGCGCAAGTCGCCGTGCCCAGCTTGGTTGGCGACACCCAGGCAGCCGCGACGACAGCCATCACCGGAGCTGGACTCGTGGTTGGCACAGTCACGACGGCGGGCAGCTCCACCGTCGCATCCGGCGACGTGATCAGCGAGAGTCCAACCGCTGGCACAAGCGTGAACTCCGGCTCTTCCGTCAACCTGGTCGTCTCAACCGGGTCGG
>Ga0181528_10002226_pt1 | contig 11889 bp, 17 predicted proteins | sample PEATcosm2014_Bin_47_FD_119742 | JGI IMG/M metagenome (GOLD analysis project Ga0181528, IMG submission 119742) | Peatland microbial communities from MTU Mesocosm Facility, Houghton, MI, USA - PEATcosm2014_Bin10_10_metaG | ecosystem: Environmental > Terrestrial > Soil > Wetlands > Peat | place... | reverse complement strand
TTGCGCCCTCGGTCGCCGAGCGCGTCGTGGAACTGACGATGGAGCCGCCGCCGGGCGAGACGACGCACTGGACCAGCGCGGCGATGGCGAAGTCCGTCGGCGTCAGCGTGTCCTCGATCCAGCTCATCTGGCGGTTCCATGGGTTCCAACCGCACTGCGTGCGGCAGTTCAAGCTTTCGAAAGACCCTGAGTTCGTCAGCAAACTGCGCGACATCGTCGGGCTCTGCGTCAACCCGCCGGCGCACGCCGTCGTGCTCAGTCTCGACGGGAAATACCGGATCAAGGAGCTTGACCAGACGCAACCGGCGCTGCCAATCAAGAAAGGCCGCGCCGGAACCAGGACGTGCGCGCCCAGTCCCACGCGAGACCCAGGAGATGGCATTCGACGCGCACAACCGGGCGTTCGCTTGTCTTCAAAGGCGCCAGCCAGCGCGGAATCTACGACAATGCGCGACGAATGCGAGAGCATTTGTCGCTGAGAGAACCGCGGTGGAGACGGCCTTCGTTGGCAAGGACCGCCAATACAATCGCCGCTTCGTCCAAATGTGCTCGCGTTACCTGGTCGAACCGCTGGCCTGCACACCGGCGTCGGGCTGAGAGAAAGCTCAAGTCGAGAACCAAGTCGGTCTCGCCCGCGAACGAAAGCGGCCCGCTTTGCCCCTGCGCAGAATGGATTCGGCAAGGATCGAGCGGGCGCTGTTGCCCGTGCAAAGAGACAGGAGATTGTAGACGCGATCAACCATGAGGATCCGCCTTGCGCGGGCGAAAGGGCGCGAGATCGGAGATCGGCGGCGCGCAGATTCCGGGCTTGCCGCCGCAGCAATCCTGGAGAAGGAACAGCGCAACTTCGCGGAAGCGGTCGAGATCGGCGCGGTAGACTATGAAGCGGCCCCGCCTCTCGCCGCTGACGAGACCGGCGCGCGCCAAGCTGGCCCGACTCATCGTGTTCTGGGGAACGCCGATGAGCCGGGCCAGCTCCCCCGCGGGAACCCCCTCCAGCTCGCGGCTGACCAGCAGCCGGAAGGTGTCGAGGCGCGTGACCTGCGCCAGCGCTGAAAGCGCATCAATAACGTCGGTTGTCTTCGTAGTTCTGGAATGACCGATGCGACGATTCCAGGCAATGGGAGATTTTTCAAATCCTGCACCGGACGGCTAAACTCGAACGACGGAGCGACCGTCGCTCCAAATTGACCGGCGACGGAGGTCTCAGCGGCGAGCCGTCAGGTTCATCCTCACGCAGCAAGCCACCTTGCCATGGCGCCCGGCTTCGGCAGTCCGCCCGCGTGCACGACCTTACCGTCGATGACGGCGCCGGGCGTCGCGGCGATGCCGAAGCCCACGATCGTCGCGAAGTCGTGACCTTCTCCAGCGCGATCTCGACGCCGCGGCGGCGACGTTGCCGACTCCCTCGCGCCGCCCGGCCAGAAGCGCGCGCGTGCGATCGGGCGAGAAAAGGCTGCGCACGACGCCCATACAATCGAAGTTGTTGGGTCTTCGTCGCCGTCACTTGGCCGCGACGATGAGGCAAACGCCGGTTGCGACGATGACCAAGCCGGTAAAGCCATGAATGCCCAAGGCGACGCGACGGCTTCCTCCTGAACGAAGGACTGTCGCCATGTCGCCAAACGCGATGAGGCTCGCCAAGAGCATGAATTCACCGAGAAGACGCGCGGACCCACTGGTCATGAGCAGGATAACGAACAAACCCGCCGCGATGTCCCGCGTGCCTTTTACAGACAGCCACGCGGTCAGTCCGGTCGATGGCGGGGGTGAACCAGCGATGCCAAAGGCGGCGGACGCGGTGGCGGGCGCCAACCAAAAGCGCGCGCCGAGGAACAGAATAGCGGCCGCTATCAGGCCGGAGAGCGCATATCCGATTTGGATCATGACGGTTCCTGTCAGTTGCTAGGTGTTCAGCATCGCCGGAAATTGGATCGGGTTAGCTGCTCGTCGCAGCCCTCGATCTGCGCGCCTCGGCGCGTGGCCACGGTCTGGCGGTGAAACACAATAAGGCGCCGAAGAGCGCGAGATCCCTGAAGTCGAGGTGCATCTCGACTTCTTCCTGCGGATGCAGGTGAAACATTGCCGCGGCGACAAGCGTGAACGCCGCCAACGCCATCGCAGCGATATGCGGACGCCATCCGACTAGGAACGCCGCCTCGGCCCCGAGTTCGGCGGCAATCACGATCGCGACGAGAACGACAGAGACGGGAATGCCGCACTGCGCGATCAAATCGGCGGTCGCCTTCCATTGCAGGATGTGATCCGTGGCGGAGCCGAAAAACGGTGCGACCGCCATGAGGCGGCCGACGACATCAACGCCGCGCCACAGTTTCGAGGCAAGACCGCTCATGTCGGTTTGCCGGTCTGTAGATGGAGCAAGGATCCGGGTCGGATCATGGCGGCCCCCTGTCAGGTGAAGAAAAACTAGCATCGCTACTCTTAGTGTCAAGTGGAATCTATCGTTGACATGAATTCTTGCATTGATAGGGTGCGCGAATGTCCATCGCCGAACGCAAAGAGCGCCAGCGTGCGGAACGTTATGAACGGATCGTCGCGGCGGCGCGCGAACTGGCCGAAGCCGAGGGCTGGGACGCCGTCACAACTCGCCGTCTCGCGGAGCTAATTGAATTCAGCCAGCCCGTTCTCTACAGCCACTTCAAGGGCAAGGCCGACATCATGGCGGCCGTGGCGACGAGAGGCTTTGAGGAGCTTGCAGCGCGATTGAGGTTGGAGACGGCGAACGACGCTCGCACCCCGGACGTATTGCGCAACGTCTGCTCCGCCTACCTCGATTTTGCTCGCTCGCGGCCGGTTGTCTATGAAGCGATGTTCGTTCTTCCGACCAAGATCAAATTCGCCAGCGAGGGGACGCCTATCGCTCTGCGCGCCGCTTTCGCCGAGCTAGTCGCCGCGCTCGGGCCGGATCGGCGAGAGCCGGTATATTTGGCCGAAGTGCTATGGAGCGCTCTGCATGGGTTGATCGTCCTCATGCAGACCGAGCGCATTCCAGATGAAGGCGCCGAGAACCGATTGAACGTTCTTGTTCAAAGATTCGCAAGCTAGACCCGGTTGTCGGGCGCGTGCTTGCAGGCGTAGGCGCCATCGGCAGGCCCGCTAGCGATTCGGGGCCGCGCCGTTGACCCAAGCGCTGCCGGAGCCGCCTTAACCGACTCTGCCTTATACCGAGCCGCAAAGAGATCGACTCAATAACGCGCCGAGTTCGTCATGACCGGGCGTCCATGCCAATTCGAGATCGGCGCACGGCGGTAAACGGCGTGGATGGCCAGGACAAGCCCGGCACGACGGCGAATCGTCGAATAGGTCTTCATCCTCGCTACTTGGCGTTCACAGCCGCTTGCATGCGTTCTACCAAACCTGCGCGCGCCAACCTGCTTTTGAAATTCTAGCATTGACGGACTTTAAAACATCGCTAAGTTCCGAGATGTCTTCTGAAACGTCGAGCGGAACCGAGATGGCGGACCAAGGGCATGGCCTGCACGCCCGCGAAGCGCCCCTCCGCTTCAACGTTCTCAAGTGCCAGGCGCCGATGACGAGCGAAAAGTCGGTCGTGATCGAAATGCGCGACGGCGTCCGCATCGCGGCGGACGTATTCCGACCGGCCGGTCCGGGCCCCTTCCCGACGCTCTATGCGGTGTCGCCGTACAACAAGGAGACCGTGCGGCTGCCGCCGCACGGCGTGTTCTGCTGGTCTACGACACGATCGAGTGGATCGCGGGTCAGTCCTGGTCGACCGGCAAGGTCGGCATGATCGGCGAGTCCTTCTACGCCTACCCGCAATGGTTGCCGGCGGCGCGGAACCCGCCGCACAGCCGAATTCGGCTCGACCCGGCCAACGGCGATAGTCCGGTCTTCGACATGCCTTTCAACCACCATTACGGCTGTAAGGTCGGGACGGACCGGTATCATCACGATCACGAGCAGCCGAACCAAATTCATCTGCGCCTGATCCCACGGACGAAGGGCTGACTATGTGCTCAACCGGGCGGGTTCCCTGGCCAAATTGCAGTAACCACAGCGCATGCGCCCGGGCGACCGAAGAATGCCCGAACTATCTGCAGGCCTCGACCGGACTCTGCGGCGCCGTACCTCGCGCACCGACGGCTGGTGCGCCGAAATTGCGCTGTGAAAGGTTGCAGCGAGCGGCCCTCGTAAGCGTCTGCCTTCCTTGTCGCGGCAGTTTGAGTGAATTCGTACACTCATCTGCAAGAGGTCTTCTGCGTGCACCAGGTTAAATCGATCGCTCACGCGAACGACCGGTCTTGAAATGAGCAAACGTTCGTAGAACTCTTGTTCCAGCGTCCTGCACGGTTGAACTTGACATGTCATTCCCTAAACCTACGCTGCTGAAGGCGACGTGATCGGTTGGGAAGTCACTGCGCTTAGGAGAGAATCACTCATGGCGTTGCAAGGCGCTGGCTCAGGATCGTCATTCGTGGCGCCGGCTGGGCTCACTCCAAAATGGCCCGCAGGGTCAACTCGGGATCCAGGCCCTCACTTCCGGGAGGACGGCGCTGGCGCCCGATTTCCTCTCACACTGCCCAATACCGAGTTCGTCTATGAGGCGCTCGTGGAGCTTGGCCAGGGTTTCCTTAGGCTGGGCAGAGGACCGCTGGGAGAACGCACCATCGTGCCGATCACAGGCGGACGGTTCGAGGGGCCGAAAGTAGGGGGATCCGTCCTCAGCGGCGGCGCGGACCGCCAGCTCGTGCGTGCGGATGGCGCGACGCTACTCGATGCTTTGTGCGAGCTTCAAACCGACGACGACGCCATCTTGACCGTCAACAACCGCGCCCTGGCGACGAAGCGCGCCGACGGCTCTGCTTATGCCTTCTCTCAACTCAACATCACCGCGCCCGAGGGGCCGCACGCGTGGCTCAATCATCTGGCGCCTGTCGGGGATTTGCACTTCGATCCAATGCACCCGCAGGTCGTCCTCATTCGCGCCTATAGCCTGACTTAGGAGGCTCTGCGCGCCTCGCGCGCGCCATCTCGGCGCGCCTGATTCTTCGGCCGCGCCGTCGTTTTCCGCGTGCCGCTTTGCGACAGTCGGCGTTCGACCAGGAGTTGCGTCGCCTCGATCAGATCATCGGTCGTCTTGAGCAGCTGATCGCGATCGCCTGTGGCAAGCCATTGGTGCAGCAGGCCGACGAACGCGGTGTACATAAAGTTGGTGATCTCGCGCAAGATCGGCGCCTGTTCCGGCCGCACGTCGGAGGCGGCCATCAGCATTTCCTCGTACAGCTTGAAGATTTCACGGCCCTTGTCTCCCGCCATATGCTCCGCGTGGGGGATGCGCAACACGTAAAGCGTCATCTCCTGATGCGCCATCTGCTCGCCGCGCGCTCTCGATCTCGCTGAAGATGAAGGGCGGCAGGTCACGGATGCGGTCTTTGAGCTTCTGCGGCTTCGCGAACCGGCTCTTAAGCGTCACGCGATAGCTGGAGGCCATGCCTTCGAGAACGCTGAAGAGAATCTCCTCCTTGTTCGCGAAGTGATAGTGCAGCGTCGCGACGTTGACGCTTGCGGCTTCTGCGATCCTGCGGGTCGTGGCGTGATAGACGCCTTCGGCGATCATCACCTTGCGCGCGGCGGCGATGATCTGCTCGCACCCTCGCTGTTGGGGCGCGCTATCGACTTGGCTGCGGGTCTGACGCTCAAGCCGGAGGTCTCGCGCGAAAGTCGGCGCAGATCAAGCGGGCGCAATCGGCCGCACAGGTCCCAGACGGCGTTCGAGCGCGGCCGCCGCTTCCAGGCAGCGCGCGTCCGCAAACGCGTCGGCGACGATCTGTACGCCCGCCGGCGCGCCCGCCGCCATGCCCACAGGCGCAGAGATCGCCGGCAGGCCCGCGCCGGCGACGGCGGAAAGCGGCGCATAGGCGCGCAGCATGTCGCGCATGGTCTCCAACCCACACATATCGGATCGGGCGGCGAAGGTCGGCTGGGCCGAAATCGGCGTCAGCAGGATCGGGGAGTCTGCGAAGAACAGCGACCAGGCGCGCAGAATGGCGTGGCGACGGCGCCAGGCGTCCTGATAGGCTTGTAGATCGAGCGACGGCAGGCAGGCCGCGGTGTCGGCGAACGAGCGCCTGAATCCTTCGCTTGCAAGCGCGTTCATTTTCCGCTCTCGCCTGCGCGCCGATTTCCGCCTGCAGGATGGTCATCCACAATTCGCCAAGCTCAGCCAGATGCGGCGGCGCGCGGGTTTCGACGACATATCCCTCCGCCTCCAGCCATTCGCCGGCGCGCTGCACGAGCGCGGCAATATCCGGCGCGGTTCCGAGTTCGGCTTCGCCGGTAAACAGGGCGGACGCTGCACGGCCGTTGCTCGGCGAGATCGGAAGGCGGCGCGCGCCGCGCCAACGGATCGCCGGCATCGGGCGTTGAGAGCGCGGCGTGGCCGAGGCGCAAGTCGCGCACGGAGCGGACGATCACGCCCTCCGTCGCGCCGAGTTGGATCGCCAGCGACGGCTCGACGGGCGAGGTCGGGTTGTAACGTGCGATGAGACCCGGCGTCGGCTTGAAGCCGTAAACGCCGCAAGCGCTCGCCGGCAGGCGCTGCGAGCCGGCGACGTCGTTGCCGTGCGCCAGCGCGCCAATGCCTGCCGCCGTCGCCGCCGCCGCCCCGCCGCTTGATCCGCCGGAGTCAGACGCGGATCGGAGGGGTTGACGGTCCCGCCATGTAGGGCGCTGTCCGTGTGCCAACGCAGCGAGAAATCGCGGATGTTGGTGCGGCCAACGATGACGGCGCCGGCCTTGCGCAGGTTGGCGACCGCGGGGCTATCGCTTCCGGCGATCCTGTTCTTCAGCGCCACGAGACCGAGACTGGCGGCATGGCCGGCTATATCCGCGTTCAGTTTGACTGTGATGGGCGCGCCGGCCAGCGGCCCCAGAACTTCGCCGCGCGCCAGCGACGCATCGACGGACCCAGCCGCCGCCAGCGCCTCCTCGCGCAGGACCTCGACGACGGCGTTGATGCGAGGATTGACCTCATCGAGCCGCGCGAAATGAGCCTCCACGACCTCGCGACTGGAAATCTCGCGCGCGGCAATGGCGGCGGTGGTTCCGGCGGCGTTCCATTCCAGGATTTCGGTCTGGCTCATGTCGCCTCCATATAGCGTTGGTCATTTGACCAAATTATTCGATTGACAATCTTTGGCGCCGAGGCTGGCCTGTTGTCAAACGAAGCCTCGACACCAGGCGATCAGGGAGGAATGCGATGTCCGAAACTCCGGAAGTCACTGAACCCTCGCTCCCCGGCCGTCCTACGCGCCGCAGTCTGCTGAAGGGCGCGGCCGCAGCGGGCGCGGCTGATTCACCATGCGCTTCCCCGCCGTGCACGGCGCAGAATCCGGGGCGATCCGCATCGGTTTCGTCGGCGCTATTTCCGGGCCCGGCAATCTTTTCGGCGAGCCCTGCGATTTTGTGAAGAAACAGGTTGAGAAAGTCTGCGCCGGCGGGCTCTCGATAGGCGGCCAGAACTACGCAATCGAGGTGTTCGTGCGCGACAGCCAATCCTCGGTCAATATCTCCGGGCAGATAACAAGGAACATTACACCATCGTCAACGGCGGCTTGTTCAAGAACGAGACCGACGATTTCACCAACCAGATTTCGCTGTTCAAGAGCGCCGGCGCCGAGACCGTCACTGGCTTCGTCTATTCCTATCAGTTCGCCTCGTTCTGGCGCGAGTCCGCGCAGCTCGGCTACAAGCCGGAGATCGTCTCAACCGCCGGCCCCTTCCTGTTTCCGGGCGGCCTGGATGCGCTTGGCGACAGCGGCGACGGCATGATGACGGAAATCTGGTGGACGCCGAAGTTGCCGGTCACGTCGAGCCTGACCGGCCAGACCGCCAAGGCGCTCGCCGACGAGTGGGAGGCGGCGCAGAACCGGCAATGGACGCCCGCGCTCGGTTACACCCACGCCGTTTGGGAGGTCGCGATCGCGGCTCTGAAAGCCTCGGGTGATCCGAAGAACCGCGAGGCGGTGCGCGACGCTTTGCAGAAGCTGACGCTCGACACGGTCGCGGGCAAGGTCGATTTTGCAGGATCGCCCATTCCCGGGATCGCTCATATGTCGCTGGCGGGCGGGCAACGGCGTAAGACGGCGGGCGGCAAATATAAGTACGATATCGTCGTCGCCTACAACGACTCGCCAGCGCCTTTCCAGGTCGAAGCCGGATTCAAGCTGCTCTCGCAACTCACTTGAGCGCCTCGGTGCTAGAAACGCGCAACGTCGTCAAGCGTTACGGCGCCAAGACGGTGGTCGACGATGCTAGCCTCATCGTGGCCGAGGGTGAGTGTCTGGGCGTCATCGGTCCCAACGGGGCGGGCAAGACGACGCCGTTCAACGTGATTGACGGCGCGACGGGCTGCGACGGCGGCTTAGTCATGCTTGGCGGCGAGGACATCACCCGCTTGGCGCCCTTCCGCCGCGCGCGTTTAGGAATAGGCCGCGCCTATCAGGCGCCCCCTCCTTTCGCGGGGCTCACTGTTTTTGAAAATGTGCTGTCTGTCCATCGTCATCCGCAGCGGACTCGCGAAGATTTACGGCACAGACATTCACACCATCGAGATCGGGCCCCTGCAGAACATGGGGGCGACCCCTGCCGGCGTGACGGTCGGCGTGTTTCCGATCATCACGTTCGCCGTCTCGGCGGCGCTGTTCCTATCCCTGCACCAACTGATGACGCGCACGACGACGGGCCGAGCTTTTCGCGCCGCGTGGACGATTACGAAATTCCGGAAACGCTCGGCTTCAACCGCCGCCGCGTCTACAACGCCGCGATGGGGCCGGCGGTGGCGATGTCGGGCGTCGCGGGCATGCGGCTCGCCGTGCGCACCACCTTCATGCCGCTCTCCGGGGTCGAGCGGCTGCTGCTGGCGTTCAAAGTCGTCATCATTGGTGGCCTCGGATCGCTGCGCGGCAGCTTCTTCGCCGGGCTCGCGCTAGGCGTGGTGCAAATCGTCGAGCTGCGGTTCCAGCCAAACTCCGGGCCTCTGTTCGATCATCTCGCTTTCTTCGTCGTGCTGCTCACGCGCCAGGGTCGTTTCAGTTTGCCCCGCTGGGGACGCCGCGCACGAAAACCTGGGCCGTCCCTTGCGCTGCGATCCTGGCGCTCGTCGCCGCCGCAGCTTTTTCGCCGCTCGACAGGCATCTGATGATGGAGATCCTGCTCGTCCTCGCGATGGCCCGGGGCTGAAACCTGCTGTGCGGCTACGCCGGCCTGTTCTCCTTCGGCCATCAGGCCTTCGTCGGACTCGGCGCCTACACGCTGTATGCCGCGGTCAACCATTACGGCGTCGCACCCTTCGGGGCGTTGCCGCTGAGCGCCATCTCTTTGCGGCGGTCGCGCTTGCAATGGCGTGGTTGCTACGCGGCGCACGCGACGCTTATTTTTCCGTCGGCATTTGGGCGCTCGCCGACAGCCTGCGGCTGCTGTTCGGGGAATGGGACTTCGTCGGCGGCTCGCGCGGCCTGGTGATGGACGCCTCCACTATTGACGTCGACAGTTTCAACGACCGGCTTTTCGCCATTGCGCTTGCTTTGGCGGCCGCGACCCTGATCGGCATGTACGCACTCTTGCGCTCGCGCTTCGGCCTTGCGTTGTTGGCGGCGCGCGACAACGAACAGGGCGCGGCGAGCGTCGGCATCCCCGTGGCGCGCAACCGGCTGATGGCGTTCCTTGTCTCGGCCGCGATTTGCGGCCTCGGCGGCGCCGTCTATTATCTTTCGATTCTTTATGTCGATCCCGCCGGCGGCTTCGATCTCGACTGGCAGATCCGGCTCTTGCTTATTGTCATCGTCGGCACAGTCGAGGGACCGATCCTCGGCACGATCCTCTATTTTGGCTTGCGCGAATCCATACGTGATGCGGGCGACCTTTACCTCATCGTACAGGGCGCTCTTACCGCCATTATCATGATCTTTGCGCCGGAAGGAGTTTGGGGATTGGCCCGAGTGCGCTGGAATTGGATCCTGTTTCCGGTCGGTTGGAAGTCGGGATGAGCTATCAATCCGCTCTGTCCGCCGCAGACAAACACATACAAAATCGTTAATTGGCGTGCATTCCGGGCGCCGATGGGCAAAGGCTCATGCCGTAGGTGTGTAAACTCCTTGATGGTTGAGCTGACCTCAGGTTGCATTTCAAGCTCGAAAGACACCCGCCGGCGGTCCGGGCCCGCTGTTCGGGGCGTAGGAGAACCCAGATAATCAAAGGGCGGAATGTCTATTACCGCGCCGAGCCGTGCCGCCTGGAGCCGTTGGCGGTCTGGATGGGTCGCTACGGCGTCTTCTGGCGCGAACGTTTCGCAGATCTGAGAAAATTGCTGAAGTAGATCGATCCATGAACCAGGCCTTTAAGCCCGACACGCTGAGCATCGTCATCGAGGAGGCTCTGCCGCATGCGCCGGAGGCCATCTGGAAGGCTCTGACCGACGGCGATCTGATCCCCCGCTGGATGATGGCGCCAACGGGGTTCGCGCCCGTGGTCGGCCGCCGTTTCACGTTCCAGACCAAGCCGGCGGGAGGATGGGACGGCGTCATACACTGCGAAGTTCCCGAAGTTGCGCCCTTGGAACGGCCATCCTATTCCTGGAAAGGCGGACACGAGAGCAATCAAGGCTACGGGTCGCGCCTTGAAACGGTCGTGACCTTCACCCTCGCCAAGGTCGAGGCCGGTACGCAACTACGAATGGTTCACGCAGGCTTCACAGTTCCGAAGAGCGACACCGCCTATCGCAACATGACCGAAGGCTGGAGGAAAGCGGCTCGCAGCCGTCGCGAAACTGAGGGGGGAACCGCGCGCGGGGCATTAGCTGAGGCGGGTCACAGCCTCAGCGCCGCCCCGCGTCAGGCGCCGAAGCCGCCGTCGATTGAGTGCGTCGCCCCAGTGACGAAGCTCGCCTCAGGGCCGGCGAGCTAGGCCGTCAGGCCCGCGATTTCTTCAGGCCGCGCGTGGCGCTTGATCGCCATGAAGCCGTAAAGCATGTCCTTCATCGGCCCATCGGCCGGATTCATCTCGGTGTTGACGGGTCCCGGCTGCACCACATTGACCGTGATCCCGCGCGGCGCGAAATCCCGAGCGAGGCCTCTCGCCATGGCTTGCAAGGCGGATTTGGTCAGAGCATAGGCGGCGCCCCGGCGAAGGGCGCGCGGTCACCATTGACGGAGCCGATCACGATGATCCGCCCGCCCTCGGGCATCCGCCGCGCCGCCTCGACCGAAGCGTGATAAGGCGCATTGACGTTGACCTGGATCATGCGATCCACAGCGTCCGGATCGAGTTCCAAGGCGTCGCCAAAGAGGCCGATGCCGGCATTGACGACGAGTACGTCGAGCTTTCCGCTGTCCCCGGTTGGCCCAGCGCCGCGCAATCTTGTTCTTCTGGCCGCTGCGCGCCTCGTCGGAAAACCAGATTTCCAAAGCGGCGAGGCTGACGCCAGCCTTCAGCGCGATCTCGCGAAGGCGCGCGGGCCAACTTCTTTAAAATCCTCGATTGCGCCCTCGGCTTGGGCGTGATGGCGCGGACGGGCCGACAGCTGGCGATATACCATGGCGCGCCGCTGCCGGCTCAAGGTCTGTTTGGACACCGAGACGCGAAACTCCTAAAACAACCAGTCGCTGAGATTGACAATGCGCCAGCGCGCCAGGCCGTGAACGGCCGGGGTCGGCCCGCTTCAATCATCGCCGCAAGGGCCTCGCGATGCGCATCGCTCAGACGCGGAGCCGGGCCCAGCGCTTTGCCGTCGATCGGCCCTCCCGGCCCCGAAGCGTTGAACTTGACGACCCAATCACGAATGATCTGGAGCGTAACCCCGGCGATCTCGGCGGCTTGCGTCCGGGCCGCCCCGTCATAGATCGCAGCCAC
>Ga0181528_10002225_pt1 | contig 11890 bp, 9 predicted proteins | sample PEATcosm2014_Bin_47_FD_119742 | JGI IMG/M metagenome (GOLD analysis project Ga0181528, IMG submission 119742) | Peatland microbial communities from MTU Mesocosm Facility, Houghton, MI, USA - PEATcosm2014_Bin10_10_metaG | ecosystem: Environmental > Terrestrial > Soil > Wetlands > Peat | place... | reverse complement strand
CTGCGATATTTGAAGGTCCCCAGATCAGGAAGTGCGGTGATGGCACCCGATTCGACCATTCGATCCAATCCATCCGCATCAACGCCGAATAACTGGAATACTTCAGCCGCCGTGAGGAACCGCTTCTGAGTCATAGCTCATTCTTCCAACAACAGACAATGGATTCTTGCAACAGAACGTCGACTGAAATTTTATGTCCAATTTATGCTGTTCGCCAGCAGATTCCTGGCAGACTTCCAAAATCCGTCCGATCAGTCACACCAACCGTCCACTTCTGATTGGATGTTGCAATTTGGCAACACGCGGCCATCGCGTTGACTTACTCAGCTGCCGGTCCCGTCGATCCAAACTCCTGGACCAGAGTCCGCAGTTGGGTCAACTGATCAATCAATCGAGGCAATTCGACCAGAGGCACCATGTTTGGACCGTCACTCAATGCCCGATCGGGGTTGGGATGTGTTTCAAAGAAAACACCATCGCACCCGCAAGCCACGGCGGCTCGGGCGAGAAATGGAACCATATCTCGACGACCGCCCGTTGTCGCCCCACCAGGAAGTTGCACGCTGTGCGTCGCATCGAAGATGACCGGCGCACCGAACGACTGCATCACGGGAATGCAGCGAAAGTCATTCACCAATCGACCATATCCGAACATTGTGCCCCGCTCGGTCAACAGGACATTCGAATTACCGAATGCTTCGCACTTCTTAACGACATGAATCATGTCTTCGGGAGCAACAAACTGAGGTTTTTTGACATTGATCGCTCCCCCATTCTTCGCGGTCGCTGCGGCGACTGCTTCGACGAGGTCGGTTTGACGCGCGAGAAATGCCGGAATTTGCAGGATTTGACAGACTTTAGCCGCAGGCTCTGCCTGGGACGTTTCGTGAACGTCGGTCGTGACCGGAAGCCCGGTGGCTTCGTGGACATTCGCCAGAATCTCGAGGCCTCGTGCGAGTCCAGGACCTCGGAAACTGTCGACGCTGGTTCGATTGGCTTTATCGAAACTCGATTTGAAAACGATCTGAACGCGTTTTTCCACTGCTAGATCAGCCAGGCGACGCGCGACCTGCATCACCAGGTCTTCACTTTCAATGACACACGGGCCGGCGATGAACATCAGCGGCAGGCCGCGACCACAGTTCCACTGGCCGACTTGCACCGGGTTATTGGGCATGAAAGCTCCTTCCAATGATTTCCGACATGAACTGCAGTTAACCTGCGACAGAATCACTTTCGAAATGTGACGTTATCGGGAATCAACGTTGGAGCCGGTCCATTTGAGAAGTTGCTTCCAGAACTGAGCGTAGTGGTGTCCGACTTCGATGGCTGACGAGTTCTTGGCCTCGGCTTTGACTCGTGGCAGACCCCAGTCCACCAGCCCACCCACCCAATGCGGTGCGACATCGGTCAGAAACGCCGCTGTTCGTCCAGCTCCTCTCTGACCAATAACCAGTGCGGCAAAGGATTCGCGATGTATGAATTTTAGTTGTGGAACGTCGCTGGAATTACCGCCTCTTGTTTCGGATGAAATCGAATAAGCGTGTGCCTGCAAAACGACAGTGGCATCGGTTTTGGCGTGAGCTCGATTGATCCCACCGATGGCAGGTGGACATTGATGCCAGGGCAGATCGTTCGTGATCGGGTGGTCGAGCGTCGGTAGCAGCCAGGCCGATTGGTCGAAATTCACTCGATCGTCCGTCGTCTGAATATCGATCGGTAGGGCTGAACCCAATAGCGTTCCGTCCCAATTGCCGCCAAACCCGTGATACGATTCCCAACCGCCGATCATCAACAATCCGCAGCCATGTTCGACCTGCAATAGCGCCTGTTGCTGTAGCGACGAACCAAATTGCTGCGAAGGATAATCGCTAAGGATCAGCAACGAGCGTGGGACGTCGAGCAGCTTGGATGTCATCGCCACATGGCTGGGAACATAGTCGAACTGCCATCCCCACGACGTGATCAGCCCTGCCAGATAAGCGGCCGCCCCCGAAAGATCCGTGTCGCCGCAATAAAGTATCGATTCCTTCAAAGTCATGTTTCCTGAGTACTCGATATCAGACCAGATTTGCCAGCACCGACCGAATCATACATTCTGGCGATGTCGCGCAATAGCATCGGAACAGAACTGAGGAAAAAAGAAGGTTCCAATCCCAAACGGTGGGGATGTTTTCTGGTTCTCGTTACAATCCGAGTAGAAAGATCCGCTCCTCAGCCCGCCGCGCGAGCGAGGGCTAATCCCTGTTTTTCCAGAAATTCCTTGTGACCACCTCGCTGGCACGTCAGGTTGATGCGAGTGTGTGCAGATCAAACAGAGACACGAAGGACGTTGAATGTCGAATGAAACAAACCCACCGAAGCCGATCGACGATGACCATTGGGAAATCTATGTCACGTACGTCGATGACAATCCCGCTGTCATTCTGGTGGATATTGGAATTGCCAACGCCGTGCCATTGCCTGGATTGAGCAAATTGGTGTGGGTCTGGGTCCACATTCGAGAACGTGACGAAGACGGCTTTCCAACGGAAGAAGAAGATTTTCGACTAAACGAAGTCGAAGATCTCGTCACCGAGTGCTTTACTGAGTTGAACATCCGCTACGTCGGACGGATTACCACGGACGGTCGTCGCGAGTTCTATTTTTACACCGATGATTTCGAACGATTTCAAACGCTCGCCACTGCCGCGATGCAATCGGCCCCCGAATATCGATTTGATATCGACGAGGCAGAGGACGCCGAATGGACTCATTATTCGACCGTGCTGTATCCGGCTGCGGAAGACTTTCAGCAGATTCACAATCAAAACGTCATTACGCGATTGATGCAGGAAGGAGACTCACTGTCAGAACCGAGGCCCGTCGATCATTTTGCCAACTTCAAGACCGAAACCGATCGCGAGACGTTCGTGGCGGCAGCAGCGGAACTCGGATTTGAAGCGGTCAGCCGTCCGGAAGTCCAGGGCGAAGCCGAGTTTCCTTATTCCGTGGGACTTCTTCGTGTGGATTCAGTTGACCCCGAAACCATCGATGCCGTTACGTTTGAACTGTTCGAATTGGCGGAACAACACCACGGAGAATACGACGGTTGGACGTCACCAGTCGTGAAGTAACTGCATGGCATATAAGACGTTGCAAGCAGAGAAGGTCGAGTCATCGAGTCCCATCATCTTTGGTAATTTGTTGGTGGGATTCGACGACTCGGCCCTCCCTACGACTTGTAATGTTTTTTCTAACTAATCAAATCGTGAGGTCCATTCGCGTTTGACGCAATTCCTGCCGAAATCGAATCGAATCGGCCTGCAAACTGCGATAAACGTGCTTGGTTTCGGCGATTTCCTATTGTCGCTGTTGTTGGCAACCATTATTACCCGTTCTCACCCAATTCAAATTTCATGTCAGTCCATCCGCCGTCCAGCGACGCACCCGTGAGCAAGTTTGGTCGAGCTATCTTGCTCGGTCTGACGCTGTTTCTGATCGGGGGTTTTCTGGTGGCTTTGTCGGTGTCGCCCGATCCACGAGGTTACGGCACGCATCAACAACTTGGACTGCCTGCCTGTACATTTCGCATGATATTCGGCATCCCGTGCGCGGGTTGCGGGATGACAACCAGTTTTGCACATTTCGTTCGAGGTCATTTTGTCGCAGCGGCACAGGCCAACCCGGCAGGTGTCGTTCTGGCGACGGTCTGCGTATTAATGATTCCGTGGTGTTTTTTCAGTGCCTGCACAGGTCGATTGTGGTTGGTTTCCGACCCCGTAACGGTTGGTGGGGGACTGACGCTCAGCCTATGCATGGTAACTGTGGTGTTGTGGATGGTTCGATTGTCCGGTCTCATCGGACATTGAACCAATTTGGCGAAGGATCGCCTGATGGATGAACGTTTATTTCAAATTCGCCGTCGCGAAGCGCTCGGGAAACTGATCGGTATCGCAGGCGGACTGTCGATGGTGACAGTCGTCGGTTGTTCGAAGATCCTGCTCAGTTCCGGCAAGGTTTTGTTCGGCGACCCGAAAATCCCGTCCGAGTTTACAAAGCTGACCAAAGAAGACCTGACAAAAGGGACAAAAACGATTCTGGTCGTTTGTTCGAGTCCTGAATCGGTTGAGGACGATGTGGCCACCGTGAAATTGGATGTGGTTGACGGTGTCACTCGGCGATTGACGCGAAAGGGCGTCAAGACCATCGAACCCGATCGCGTTGCCGAATGGATCGACGATCACGACGGGATCGTTTCGGACACTCAGGAACTCGCCAGGGATTTCGATACGGACTATATCATCTGGATCGATATTCAATCGTTCCATTTGCACGAACCGAACAGTCAGAAACTGCTGCGCGGCCAAACCTCGGGATACATTCGCGTATCCAAGGTTAAGGAGCAATCCGATCAACGAATTGCCCAGAAGGTCTATCAAACGGAATTTTCGTTGACGTATCCGGAACACCAGGCGGTTTCCGCGGAAGGGCGGTCGTTGAGCGTATTCCACAAGGACTACGTCAACCATCTTTGTGATCTTTTGTCCGAACGTTTCTATGACCATCGGCCAGGCGTCCACATGTAAGTTGGCACTGTTGACCGATCGTGGCTTGGTTGGCGCCGACAAGTTGAAAGACGCCGTTTGGCGAAAGGTGACTGAATGCAGAACCAGATCAGATCGAAACGAATCGCAATCCTGACAACGCTGATGTTCGCGACCCTGATGTGCGTTGCTGTCAGCGGCTGCAACTATGTCATGGTGCTTGGCTACCTGATCGGCGGACCGCCTTCGGTGGAACCTTTGTTTGACAAAGAAACCAAGGAGTGCATGACCGACAAGGACGTTCGCGTCTGCGTTGTCTGTTTTGCAGAAAACAAGATCAAATACAATTTTGAAAACATCGACTACGAACTGGCCCAGTACGTCGCTTTCCAGCTTCATTCGCACAAGATCCAGGTTGTGAATCCCGATCAGGTGAAAGCCTGGCTGGAAGAGAACAAGGACTGGGACAAGCCCGAAGAAATCGGCGCTCATTTCAAAACAAATTACGTGATTTTCATCGATCTGAATTCCTTTTCACTTTACGAAGAGGGCAGCGCCGAACTCTATCGAGGACATGCGGAAGCGATCGTCAGCGTCTGGAAAATGGACGACGATGACCACGGCGATAAGATTTTCAGTGCTCAAAAAACGTCGAAGTACCCGATGCATATGCCGGTCAGCGCCGCGGATAAAACCTACCAGACGTTCAAGGGCGAATATCTCACCCGGCTGAGTGAAGAAATCGGCCGCTTTTTCTACGAATACTATGCCGCCGACGAATTCGCCACCGGCGGTGGTTGATCGATCAGGCGTATCTGTGGCAGACGGTTCGTCGAAACTACCGCGACGTCAGATATTTTTCCCGCATGACAACTTGATTTGCCATGCAGGTCAACTGAACCGACTTGGGCGACGATCGCCGACGTCGCTCGCATTGGCAACCTGGACTGTTATCATCCTTCCTGCATGAGTTTCACATAGTTCTGCCAGATAATAGTCGACCGACGGTGACCGGCGAAGTGCATGTTCCGCAATCGGGACGGCATGCCTGCTTCCAATGACGATAAACCAAAGGTTGCTTTGCGATGGATTGGGTACAGGTTTACGATCCATTGGGCTCTCCACTCTGGTCAACCGTTCTGGCAACGTTGCCAATTTTCATTCTGTTGGGTTTGCTGGCAGCGGGGCTCGATGCCGCAAAATCCGCCCTTGCAGGTTTGATCACTGCGCTCGTCGTGGCAATTTGGGGGTTCGGCATGCCCGCGACGGCCGCGTGTGCTTCTGCGGGATACGGTGCCTGCTTTGGCTTACTGCCGATCGGCTGGATCGTTGTGACAGCAGTCTTTCTTTTTCATTTGACGGTGCGCAGCGGTCAATTCGAGATCGTGAAACGTTCGGTGGCAGCTCTGTCGCCAGATCGCCGAGTTCAAGCCCTGCTGATTGCCTTCTGCTTCGGAACATTTATTGAAGGCGCAGCCGGGTTTGGAACGCCTGTCGCCATCTGTGCCGCACTCATGATCGGTCTTGGCTTTTCACCGTTGTATGCGGCCGGACTGGCGCTGATCGCTAATACGTCGCCCGTGGCGTTTGGAGCGTTGGGAACGCCGATCATCACGCTGGCGAAAGTCTCAGGTCTCGACGAGATGGCGCTGTGCCAGACGGCGGGTCGTCAGCTACCCTTTTTTTCGTTAATTATCCCGGCCTGGCTGGTAGCCGTGATGTCAGGGTGGCGAGGCGTCGTCGGGTGCTGGCCTGCGATTGCCGTATGCGGCGGTACGTTTGCCAGTTTGCAATTCATCATGGCCAACTATCATGGAGCGACGTTGGTCGATGTTGTCGGTGGACTGGGGTCGCTATTCGTGCTCGCTGTAATGCTCCGATTTTGGCAACCGAAAGAGATCTGGCGGTTTCCAGAAGAGCCGCCAACAACCGACATGGTTGCCGATTCCCCTTTGACGACAGGGCAAGTGATACACGCCTGGATGCCGTGGGTATTTCTCTCGCTGGGCGTCTTTGTCTGGGGCTGGCCATCGGTAAAAACGACGCTGAATGGTGGACCCACGGACCGGCCGAACTTCCTTTCCGGCTATACGAAACTGGCTATGCCCGTGCCGGGGCTACATAACCGCGTCTACCGTGCAGCGCCGGTCGCGGTTGTTGCCTCCGGTACAGACCGCGCGGCGGAAGCCGAAAAGGCAATTCTGGAGATTCCTTGGCTGTCCACAACGGGCACGGGAATTTTTCTTGCCACAATTCTGACGGCAATTTGGTTGGGGATTCCAGTGCGGGATTTTGTGGCTCAATTTGGTCAAACATTGTGGGAGATGCGTTGGGCCTTGTTGACGATCGCAGTCATGCTGGCCCTCGCATTTACCACGAAGTACGGCGGCAGCGACGCCACGATGGGTTTGGCTTTTACTCGTACCGGATCGCTTTATCCGTTCTTCGCGCCACTGCTGGGATGGCTGGGGGTGGCGTTAACAGGCAGCGACACGTCTTCAAACGCACTCTTCGGCAGTCTGCAGCGAATCACCGCCGAACAGTTGGGACTGAATTCAACGCTGATCGTCGCCTCGAACAGTACTGGTGGCGTGATGGGCAAGATGATTGATGCCCAGAGCATCGTCGTGGCCGCAGTCGCCACGCAACAGAAAGGTGGCGAGGGAAAAATCCTGCGTTTCGTGTTCCTTCACAGTGTGGTGCTCGCCGTTCTCGTTGGGGTACTGACACTGGCCCAAGCGTACGTTCTGACCTGGATGATCCCTGGTTGACCCGGCGTATTGTTCGCGGTTTCAGATCGTGAAATACAAAGCGAGTTCGATATCAGCACGCGATGAATTCATGGCCAGCGGCAGGTGAGGAAACCAGTGAGGCGATTAAGTTTTTCATTCGATGTTGAGTTACACACCCGGCGGACGTTGCCCAAACCACAATCGAGAAAGCGACGAGCCTAAACATCAGACACCGAGTCATGGGGAGGAACATGAGGGATCTCAAGAATGAAGGGCTCCGGCAACCCGACAGTTACTCGACTTTGGTTCCGTGACCTTCGGTACCAAAAGTTCGCGGCGATTGAAATGAAGCTATCCCCATGGGCGGCGCTTCGTCGCCTGTGATTTGCCAGAAGATCAGTGCAAACGCGTTGACCGGGCCCGATTGTAGGGCAGGAGCGAGAGGCATGAATTCGTAAGTGGCGCCGATTCTTTTTCCATCGGGAGAATAACGCAATTCTCGAATGCGTCGGGACTGACCCGGCATTCTAAGTGACAGCAAGTGGCTGCGTTGAGGGATCGACCAAAAATCTACGACGGGCGACGAACCACCTCCGGTGACAAGACGCTGACCATCGGCCGAAAAACTGATTGCCTGAATTGCCGCAGTTGTTTCCCCTTGAAAATCCGCACTCACCGAACCGTCGCTCAAGTCGATGACGCGTATCTCTCCCCGTTGACCGCCCATCGCCAGAAATTGAGATCGCGGCGAGAAGCTGAGCGCGCTGACATCAGGGAATGATGGTGTGATGGCATGTTCGAGGATACGGATGCGAGAACCCGATGAGGCATCGTACAGCGATAGCTGTTGTTGATCGGCAATCGCCAACCACTTGCCATCGATCGATAACGCGTTCGGTCTCGGTGACAGGGAAATGCTGAAATGACTCTCCTGCTTTCCGTTTTGAAGAAGGTAGCTGAAAACTTCGATGCGATCTGCAAAGGGGATTCTGCCGACGATTTTGCCATCGTCGCAAACGATTTGATGGACGAAATCGGTGCAACACAGCGGAAACTCGGTTTTCTCTTGCAGCGATTCCAAATCAAACACGCGGCACTGATAAGGTTTGTTCTCTTGCTGACTAACCAGAATTAACTCTCGCGAATCCGACGTAAAGCAACCCAGCGTGTTTCGCGATCGATGCAGCGAAGGCGATGGTCCTTTCAATTCACAGGCACGCGGTGGATTCGAGGTCAAGTCCCAGACAACACAAGGAGGGATCTTCACTTCGGCCGTTTCGACGAACTGTTGATTTCCCACAAACATCCAACGACCGTCCTTCGAGAATTCAATGAGCGTCCCGATGTGAGATGATTCTGGTAAAATGACGTGCTGAGATGTCATTGTACAATCCCAGAGCGTGACGCTCCCCCCTTTTTCGCCCGTGGCAAAATGGCGCCCATCTCGACAGACGGCCATCGACCAAATCGAAAGAGGCTCTGTTAGTTTCCAGGTCTTTCTGGTCGCGATGTCCACAGAACGGATTGGTGAGTCGTGTCCCGCCATTAAAAACTCTGAATCATCAACCAGGAACCCCCCCGTTTGCCATCGGAATGCGTTTTCGATGGCAAATCGGTTCGGATTCTCGGCCCGAAAGAATTCAAATCGGGAGAGATCGGTCCGCGGATAACCGAGAGTTGCGAGGACCGGAGACTGACATGCTGTCCGAAAGAACTCCAGTGGATAATTCTTCTCGAAATCCATATGAGGCCCGAAGGGCTTGTCGTGGCCTTGGTCGAGATCCCAGATCTTTGCGGTGTAGTCCTCGCCGCATGTCAGGAACTGCCGCCATGCATTTGCTTGGAGAACGGCTTCGCGCGGGTATCGAAACAGCGATTGAATTCGTTTGGCATGTGCCTTAAACGACCGAACTTCGCATTTTTTATCCACGTCCCAGACTTTGACAATCCCTTCGTGATCACCCGAATAGATCATCGGTAGTCGAGCGTGAAAGGCGACGCAAACGACGGGTGACTGATGGCCGGTAAACGAATTCAGCTCCTGCCCCGATTCAACGTCCCAAACCTTGACTGTTCCGTCATCGCTGGCAGAGGACAGTAACTTTCCATCTCCCGAAAACGAAACACAATTGACATCCGAAGTATGGCCAACCAAATTCCTCAGCTGTTTTTGACTTTCAACATCCCAGATGCGGACGGTCCTATCAGCACCGGCAGTCGCCAGACGCCTTGCATCAATCGTGAATTCCAGAGCATAGACGTCACCAGTGTGTCCGATGAATGTGCCTTTGCGGCGAGGCGGAACGACGAATCGCTCGGGTTCACAACATCGCCAAAGGTAATACCACTCGAATCCGCGCCGATCGATCGCATCCGGAACGGGAACGTGCCGCAACAGTAACTCTTTGATATCGGCCGCTGCGAACGGATAATCTCGTTCCAGACTACGACTCTCTTGCCAAATTCGGTTAGCACGTTCGATATCAGAGGCATAGATCTCGTCGAGCGTCTTTTCCTGAGATGCTGCGACTTTTGATCGCGACTCAAATTCTGCCCGCTCATTGGCCCGCGACGTCTGAATGTCCGAAATCGTCTGCTTGAGCTTTTCGCTTTCTGCCCCAACCTTGATCGACTGCCAACTGAACAAGGTAACGGCAATCGCCAGTATTCCTGTGACGCCAAACAGAATCCACGCGGGAAGCTGACGCTGGATTATCGGTTTCCAATACTGAATCGAACGATGAATTCTTGGTGCCGCAATGCGCTCTCCGGCTAGGTAGAACTCGATATCCTGCCTGAGGTCGGCAGCCGACTGGTAACGTTGGACCGGGTCGCGTTCCAGGCACTTCATACAGATTGCTTCCAAGTCGTGGGGCACGTCGGCGCGCAACGTGCTTGGAAGCGGGGGATATTCCGTGCCGATGCGGCGAAGAAGATCGATCTGATTCTGCCCGACCAGCGGGGGCCGGCCGGTCAGCATTTCGAAGAGAATCGCGCCCAAAGCATAAATGTCGAAAGCGATCGCGTTCTTCGAACCCTGAGCCTGTTCCGGCGCCATATAAGCTAAGGTTCCAAAAACTGCGTCGGTCACAGTGACAGACTGATCCTGATCGTCACTCTTGCTCAGCCCAAAATCGCCAATTCGCGGTCGATAAACTTCGTCGCCAGCATCGGGCTCACTCGCATTCAATGAGCCGCTTGAAGTAGACGCGCGCTGATTGTAATTTTGTCCCGAACCGTTGACTCGCTGCGCTCGATAAGGCGCCGGCGAAGAGTTTTGACAAGAACGATTGTCGGGCTTCGACAGGCCACGAATCGGTTCCAACATGATGTTACCGGGCTTGAGATCTCGGTGTGCGATTCCTTTTGAATGCGAATACTGGACTCCATCGACGATCTGCATCAGCCAGTTTGCGGCAAGTTGTGGAGAAACTGACTTATTGAGTTTTTTTTGTTTCGCCAGCCATTGAGCCAGGCTGGGGCCAGCACAATAGGCCGAAAGAATGAAATGCACGCCATCGACCTGTCCCGCATCATAAACGGGAAGCACATTCGGGTGATCTAACGCGGCCGCCGCCTGAGCCTCTTTCAGAAAACGTCGCTGTAACCCAGGCAACCATTGAATATCAGGACGTGGAACTTTCAGCGCGGCATCCCGGTTCAGCTTCGGGTCGAAAACTCGGAAAACAATGCCATTCCCCCCAGCTCCCAATCGCTCTAAGACCTGAAACCGGCCAAACATCCTTGGTGTCCCAGCAGGCTGAGTGGCATCGGGGTCATTCGCAGGAATGAATTCAGACGTTTTCAAATCCGAGTCATTGTAATTGAATAACCAATTGAACTCTTTCAATGCCGCCGCGGTTTCGAAGCCATGATCATGACCTCTCACATCTGTCAATGGCACCGTCGGCGGCCCATCGAAAGGCGCGTTTTCGATTTTCTCGATATGCCGCAACGACCGATTCTCGTCGAAATCCAGTTTATGATCGGTTGGTATTGGCGGATTCCCATCCATAAAACGATCTCCAGGCAGATCGATCTAGCTTTGGTTAAATTGAATACAAAAACAGGTAATTGATGACGATTTCAGAACAGCATCGTACCGATCGTGTATTGTCTACGCAATTGCATTGGAACATTTTAAGACAAAACCAAGTCGGCATGTTAGCGTCGCTCCCACGGCCCAAATGGCATATCAGGTTGAAGGTTTCGTGACCGAAGCAGCTTGAGTCCTGTACGATAAGTCTGGTTCACGTTGCAACCGGACGAAATCTCGGATCAAAGCATCCGAATTCGGCACGAACCGAGACCAATGAGTTTTTCAGGTCGGAGCAGCTGCGGGTGAATCGCGAGAAGATTGACGTTTGTAAATACGCAGACCGCAGAAGGCAGGAGAGATTGTCGATGTCGGAATCAACTCCGCCGACCTACCACTATTTCCGCCCTATCTCTCTGATGCTTGCAAGCCGGCGATGCAATTTCAGGCCGCAACTGACCGGACCAAACCCTCCCTGCACACCGCAGGAGCAACAGCAAGTGCAATTTCAACAGGTTTTATTGGTCCTGCACTTTCTGACATTGGGGGTGATCATACCGCGATGCGCAGCAGTCGTTTGATGGTGTCGCGGAATT
>Ga0181528_10002223_pt1 | contig 11897 bp, 6 predicted proteins | sample PEATcosm2014_Bin_47_FD_119742 | JGI IMG/M metagenome (GOLD analysis project Ga0181528, IMG submission 119742) | Peatland microbial communities from MTU Mesocosm Facility, Houghton, MI, USA - PEATcosm2014_Bin10_10_metaG | ecosystem: Environmental > Terrestrial > Soil > Wetlands > Peat | place... | reverse complement strand
TGCGCCGGCGGTTCAGGCAAGTTGGCATAAGCCGCGGCGAGCATGGTTGTTGTCAATTCCGCCGCGGCAGCCACCTCAACGCGAAATGTGGCCAATCCCGATGATTGCTTGCCCATCTTCTCGTCCATGAATGCTTCCAGGGCCTGAACCATCTCTTGGGTCTTGCGCAAATCGTGGTCGAGTTCGACAAACCATCGATAAGGAGTCAGATTTGCACTCTGCTCGAACTTTCCGACCGTGATGCCATTGTCCGCACTGGAACTACTCGGATTGCGAATTGCAACATCCCAATCGGCGAGCGCATATGCGGGCACTCCCTCCATCTCCGGCTGAGTAAGGCGCACCATGCGTAGGCGGCGGGAGACCTTTTCATTCAACCATTGAAAGACGGTCAACCGCGGCCCCAGGTCGTCTTGCAACACGGGAAAGATATCCTCCCATTGCTCTGCACAAAGATGACCTATCAATTCCAGGCCGCGCGCTGCGCCGGCAAAGCCGTCCAGTTGAATCCAGGCTTCCAGGAGCCACGCTGCAATCTGTAAATCCTTGCTCTTCTGCTCCAGGGCCTCTGCGCAGATCGCCTCGACCCGTGGCCAGTCCGCGCGTTTCAACTCGGTCTGCCACACGCCTTGCGGCAACCCCGGATCGTCCTCGCGCCTTGCCTCCCGCACTTCTTCGTAGGTTCCTTCATAGTGCAGCCATACGCCGCATGGATGCTGTTCGCTGACGGGAGCCAGCAAGCGCTCCAAATGGGTCCATTCCTGATTCAATGTGCGGCGCATCATTCGTCTCCTGATGGATTCTTTCCTGCCAAGACAGGCGCACTCGCCGGAAAGACCGGCACCGGCAGCGGCGCTGCGCCCGCTTTCGCACCGGCAGGCAGCAGGTCCAATTGCAGATAGACAGCGGTGTCGGGCGGATGGGTTGTATCGCTCGCCGCCACAAGCCGGTTGGCAATGCGGAACAGGGATTGGTTGTGCGGATCTGCGCCGTTTGGCTGGTGATCGCGTAAGAAGGAGAGGATCGACCAGGCATCGACATAGGAATAAGTCACGCTGCGGTCCCGCACCTCGGCCGCAGGGGAGGAATTGGTCTCAGCTGGAAGCTCGAGCGCATTGTTGGCATAGCGCAATGTCAGCCGAACCGGGTCGCCCAGAGACCAGGGGACCGGAGAAGTGTTTCCAACTCCCGTCGGATAGTCGATGACGCGTTGCCCAATCCGCAAACTCCATCCGGCGATCCGGTCTCCGAGGATTTCATGACTTCGATTGGTGCGGAATTGTACTGCAACGCCAAGCGCAGGATCGGGCAGCGCCGTTGTCCCACTGGCAAGCGGTCTTGCCATCTCCACTGCGGTCAGGAAGGAAACGGCAGCTCCGGCGTTGGCGTCGATGCTGGGCAGGACCGCGAGGAGGCCAGGACTCTGGCGGTCGTAATTCTGATAGAACGCCGCAATTTCCGCGCTGGATGCCTCCGCGCCCGCACGCAGATCGAGCGCTGCCGAAAAGGGGAAATGCCCCGCCAGGCGGCGATTGAAATCCGCAGCGATAGAGTTATAGCGTTCGATCGCGATCCGACGGCAGGAGTTCACCGCAACTTGCGCCAGTTGAGTGCGGACCGCAAGAAATAGATCGCTGGAAGTACGGAAATAGGAGGTGCGGCAATTCGATGCGGGCGTCACTTTGTCCAGGTCGTCGGCAATGAAGGACTCCAGCGTCTGAATGGCGTTGCCCGGTTTTTTCGCCTGCAACGCGGCCACATCCTGAGAGATGAGACGCCACCGGGCCAGCACATCCGAGCGATCCCCTGCGCTGGTGAGCCATTGCACAACCGGCATGGCCTGGACGGCAAGCGTTTCAATCCTCTGCCGTTCGGTGCCAAGAAAGGTTTCGAGCTCGTCGGTCGTTGAGACCTTATAGAGCGCAAGGGAGACAGGCTGGCCGTCGTGGATCGCATCGGCCGTTCCCGACGGGCTGTACAACCCCGGCAACTGCAGATTCACCCGCGCCAGCATATCGTTGGCCTGACGCGCGAGCGAGCGATTGAGGCAGGAGAGCTCGCTGGTAGCGTGCAGCGCGGCTAACTCTTCGCCGACTTGCCTTAGCTGGTCCGCGGAGCCCGAGAAGTTCTGCAACTCGGCCTCCAGTGAAGCCTCGCCGCTGGCCGCACGCGGAACCGGGAGCACCGCGTTGCGCAAAGTCTGAAAGATCGCATTGCTGGTGCGACTGCGCACCAATGCAAGAACCTGCTCGTGGTATGGGCTGGGCAGGGATCCAAGGAGCTCGCTCTCGATTTTGATGCGCGTGGCATCCATTTGCACAGCCTTCATTAGATCGGCCTGGTTCCATAGCGTTCCCCGGGGAATCAAATGACAATTGCCTCCCGCGGAACCGCCCGATTCGCTGGCCATCAACTCGTATCCCTGCAAGGCATCGAGAACAGAGGCGACGATGCGCACTTTGCCGGCAACCCTCAGCTTGCCATCTTGCGTTTCCAATACTTGGGGTGTCGTACGCAATGCCGAACGCAGCGCGTCGAGGTGCTCGACGCCCTTTTCCGCCAATTGGTCTGTAAACTCGCGGTCGGCAAACTGCAGGCCACTCAGATCGGCGCTCAAAGCCGGATAGCGCTCCCGGCTGAAATCTTCGGCAATCCAGTCAAAGGAGCCGCTGTTGAGTTGGCCATCAAGAGCCTTTTCCCGGCTCACAAAGAAGCGAATCTGGTCATTTGAGGGAGGGGACGGCAAAGCTCTCAGAACACCGAGCCCATCGTCTCCGGCCAGTGCTTGCGTCTCTGCGATGAGAGGATTGGCATCGAACCAGCTGCGGTAAAAACCGTCGATCAGATCGCGCGTGACGCTTGCCGTGGCGGCGTCATAATTTGGCGGAATGCGCAGCCCCTGCCAGGTTGCATCCAGTAACAATTTGCGATAATAAGGGTCCTGAGCAAAGCGACTGCTGTCGGGTAGCCCACGGCCCCCCAGATAGTGCAGCAACCCGTTCAGTTGCGCGAAACTGCCCTCGCCGGCGCCGCTGATCATCTCATAGCGTTCGATGTTCAGGTTCAGCGCCTTCGAAGTGGACAGATACTCCTGTAAAGCATGGTAGGACGGATCGATGGACCAGGAATCCCCGGCGGCATGCGCGCTTGCCTGAGTTGTGGGAGCCGCGGCCAGACGAGGCCCCTCATTCATGACCGCGGCGATGCGGGCCTCGAGTGCGTTTTTGCAAGATCGGAGGATGACGAATTCGAAGGTGCGCTCGAGCGTGCCATGCAAGTCCCGGTGCAGGCCGTCGAAATCGAGGTAGGAATAGGGCATGGCCAGCGAGTAGTATTCACTCTCGCGCGAGGCGCCCAATGTGTTGAGTAAATCGGCGGCGGGCTTCATATCCGCGCTCGAAGTCAGCGAGATACTGTCCAGGCTTTGAGCCAGCACGTCCAGAACCGGCACCATCGTGTGCTGCTGCAAGGCGGATATGCGAATCCAGGCATGCACGGCGCCGCCGCCCAACAACAACAACAGAAGACATGCAGCCAGGCGGGCGGCAAAAAGCGAACGATTTCCCATGGAGAAGAAACGCGTCACTGGAGAAGCCAGAAAGCGCTCGGCGAAGATCTTGTACTCGAACAAATTGCGGACAAAGCAAAGGGGTCCCGGAGCGGATTCCGGCAAACGCAGCGCGGCGCCGGCCGCCAGCTGCGGAACGTTGCTCTCTCGGGGTTTCTCGGATGTCTCTCGCACTTGTCCACAGAAATAGATACCGCGCAGCCGGTGCGATTCCCGGAAGGCGGTGCTGCGGAAAACCACGTTCAACAGCACTTGCAGAGGCTGCTGCAACTGCTGCAACTGAAAAGGGAAGAGGAAAAGATGGTCTGCTTCGGCTGCGGTGTGGCTTTGCGAAAGCATCTCCAACTGGTACCGCAACAACGCCCCCCGCACAGAATCAAAGGCCTCTTCCACCCAACTCGGCGTGTACTCCTTCTCAAGTGCACTGGGGTTTGACCAACCGAAAAGATCGTCCTGTATTTCCGTTTCCATCGGTTGCTCTGCGCAGTTCTGCAGTCCACGGGCGAACAGCACGCGGGAAAAGGTGTTGAAACCGGGAAGAACATCGCACTTGGTCACCAGGACATAGATCGGAAGACTGAGCCCGGTCACCTGCTGCACCTCGTCCATGCGCTGTGCGATTCCTGTGATTCGGGCCATCCGGCGCTGATGGTCCGGATCGGAGACCGCTTTCAGCAGTTCGTTGGCGGGCAGGGTCAATACGATCCCATTGAGCGGCTGGCGCGGACGGAAGCGCACAGTGTGGCGAAGAAACGAAACCCACGCCACTTGGGCAGACGCTTCCTCTTTCTGCGGGTGGGGGACTTGAATTCCCGCGGCGCTCTCGGAAGAATGAAAAGAGCGGCCAGGCAGATCGATCAGGACAGCCTTGTCCAGCAACAGCCAGCGCGGCGCCAATGCGCTCTCTTCTGTGCGGATGGCCTCGGCGGTCAGGCCTGAAATCTGGTCTGCGATGCAGCTTTTTCCCGAGCCCGTCTCCCCAACCAAAACGAACCACGGGGAGCTATAACGGTAGCTCCAGGTAGGCACGCGCTGTTTCAGCCGGCGCAAGGCCGCGCGGAAGCTCTCCGTCATTCCTGGCACACCCGAGAGCTGTTCCGTCGCTTCCCATTCTTCCGCCTTCTTCTCTTCCTTGCGCCTTGCCTTCCAAATCAAAACAACGGATACGGCAAGCAGCGCCAGGGCGACGATCAACGCTGCCGCGAGCAGGTAACCGAGAGAGGCCGAATTCTGAACAGGGAACTTCATCGGATTGTCCTCCTGCCCGGAGGCGAGGCACATGCATCCATCTGTCGGCCGGTGGTCATTGCCGAACCGCCGCAGCTTGACGAGGGAGGTAAAGAGTTACCGACGCGACTTGCGCGGGGCCTTTTTCATCGACAGGAAAGATCAGTTGGGGACGCAGGCCCAGTTCCGCCGCGTCAAGTTGGGGCGAAACCAGAAAGAACTGCGAAGACCCGGAGTCTGCCAGTACGCCGCCAGGCGCATGCCACAATTCGACTGACTCCAGCGGACGGCTCTTCAACGCCATCCCTGAATCCACCGCTTGGAACTCTATCGAACCGCGCGCCAGCCATGCCTGAACGTCTGTGACCTTTCCGGGGCTGGAGCCACCTTCTCCGGCTACTGCGATCAGCAAGGGCGCTACAGACTTCCCCAAATTGCCTCCGACGCTGGCGTTCTGCAGAGGGACAGGCGAGTGAATTTCGATGCGGAAAGCTCCATCTTGCAGCATCAGCGCAAGACTTTGCCACCTGGTGACGTTTTGACTCACCGTGTGCCGTTCCTTGATTCGGTCGAGAGAATGCATCGTCCGCTCAAGCGCGACGCGCACCGGAATCGTTAGCATCAGCCATGCGATCGTGGAAAGGACCAACCACGATCCGATCAGACCTGCCACGACCAGCCACCAGGTTCTCGGTTCGGGTAGGTGTACTGGAGCGCCTTCGACCACGGTATGCCGGTAAGCTTCCGGAATCAGGCGCAGATTTTCGCTGTGCAGATCCGGGTGATTCAAGAGCAACCGGTCGAAGAGACGCTGTCGATAGCTATTCACTGCCTCCGGATCGCGCAGGTACCTTCCCCGGAAACCGAGCGCCAGAATCGTCAAATAAACCGCACAGATCTCGTCCGCGCCGAAGTCCTGCCGCGAAAGCAGGTTGTCGATCCTGCCGAAGATCAGTTGGCCGGAGATCCTCGAACCAAAGAGACGCATCTCCATCAAGTGATTGCGCCAATAGGATCGCCCCGGCCAATCCAACAGACACAAGAAAGTTTCGTCCGCAAAGGACGCCAGGATGTAAACCAATTCCTCCATGAGGTCGCGGGAAAGCTGGTTGACGGACGTTTTGGCCTCATAAAGAATCTGATCGAGATACTGCGCCATCTCTTGCCAGACGCGCAGCACTAGCGGGTCCACCTCCTCCGCGGGAACCAGATCGGATCTATCCTTTTCCTGTCTTGCTTCCTGTCTTGCCTCGCTCAACGAGCGCCCACTGGAACTTCCGTGCTCATCCTGTCCGGAAGACCCACGCCCGTCCAGCAGCAATGGAGGCGCTACCCCGGTCTTCTCCTCCGCCGGGCGTCCTTCCGCCATTCGGCGAAGCCGCGTGAGTTCCACATAGAAAGCATGAAAATGTCGCAGCAGGGGATCCGAATTCTGTGTCCGCTCCAGCATGGTCTATCGATTCTGGTCCGTGGAGGATTTCTTGGGGACAAACAACGTCACCGTCTCTGGAAAGCGTCTTTCCTGCCGGGCGGCCTTCAACACCAGGCGTCTGTCTGGCTTTAGCCAGCGAGGATCGTTCTTCACGCGTAGAAGAACGGAATCCGGATCTGGGACAAGATCGTCCAGAACACTGACCCGCTCGCATTGCGCGCCGAGACTGCGGCTCATTTCGAGATCGGAGATCAGGTCCTCCGTGGCAAGGAGGCAACTTTGCCCCCATTCCACCAGCATGGCATCGGACATCCCAGCCGAAGCGCGCAGCATCAAGCCAAAATAGGGGGCCTTGAGGTCGGCCACGTTGCCCAACAAACCATCCAGACTGGGCGCAATCTCGTAGCACATTTCGCCCGTCGGCCTGCTCCCGGATCCGGCCAGTTCATCGCCGCGGCGCAGGCTGAATTCGGCGCGAATCCAGTTATCGATCAAGCCCTCGGCCATGGCCAATTGGATGAACCCGATTACCTCTTCAAAGGAGGCGCGCAGTTCGCTGTGTCTGTATGGCTGCAAAACGGGCGGGACGCGCGCGTGGCTCAAAAAGGCCACATTGCCGGCTAGCGACGCAAGCGCCAGATAGAGCGAGTAGGGATGAGGGTTCTCGCTGGTAAGTACCGTTTCCAGAACGGGCAGAGATGCGACCAGCCACTGCAATTGATAGACCAGTGCCAGATCGCCGTCCTTGGCTCCCGGGGCCAGATTCCTGGCCAGTTCTGTCGCCTTGTTACGGACCTTCCTGCGCACTTGAGCGCAAAGATCGCTGATAGGCGAACCGTGGGCCACACCAAGCAAGGGAGGAATATAGGCAGTCTGAGTAAAGACGGTTCCTTGTTTGGCGAACTCCACGAGAGGAATCGAAGTCATGCCGACGAGGTCCATCTCTTCGCAGACCAGTCGCAGGCGCGGCCGTAGCCTTGGAATTGCAGTGGATCCTGCATCGGAGACCCCGTCGGGCGTCAGCGCCTCTCCGGAAAAGGCGCCTTCGTAACGGCCACGTTCCGAGCGCTGAAAGATGGAAGTCTCGCGCGGGACGGCAAGGTGGATGCGTCCTCTGTCACCCTCAATCTTGTTCAGGTCAAAGACCAGCTCGACTCCGTGGTCGGCGCCTCCCAGAACCAGAAGGCCATCGGGAAGGATCGCTTCCAAATGCAACAGGCGCAAGATGCCGCTTCCCAACGCGGGTTCGTCGAGTTTCAGATCGAATACACCCCAACCGTATGCCGCGCCGCGGCTTTGCATAAGATGGGTTAATAACTCGGCGCGCGCGGTAAGTTCCTGAAAATGCTGAGGGGTCAGCAACATCCCCTCGTGCCATTCGATAAGGTCTGGCAACTCAATGAGAAATTTGGGCAAGCGTATCTTCCTTGCAAGATAACGCTGAAAGAGTGCCATGCTGGTCCGGCTCAAGTCAATCGGAAAAATCCCTCGCTGCTCTTGAGTACTGACTTTCAGGCGACATTTCTCAGCGGCACGGTGCGTCAATTTGAACGCGCAATTGCGTTTCCAGCCCGCTTGCAAAAGGATAACCGACGGTTCGCCCGGAACAAGGAAACGCCTATCGCTGGGCCGCCCGAAGCAAAAGCGACTAGGGCATCCGCCCGGAACGAGCCAGGAGGACGGCATCGTAGGCCGCGTTCAGTTCCGCCATCTTCGCGGCATTGCACGTCTCACCGCCAACATCCGGGTGGTAGACCTGCGCCAGTCTTTGGCGCAGCCGCTTGATCGCCGGCAAGGAAGCATTTGCATCGGCACCCAGTAGATGGAGGGGGTCTGCGGCCGAGGAGAGCGTCACTCGGGGAGCCGATTTGGCCAGCAAACGCGCCCGGCTTTGAAGCTCTTCGCAGAATTCGTCCAGATCCGCCTGCAGTTGGCACGTCATCTCTTGCGCCGCTTTCCAGCGCCGCGCGCGGAACAGTTCCTTGAGCCGCTCCGATTGCTGCTGAAATGCCTTCTGCCTCAGGTGCATCGAATGATCCTGCACCGCGCAGAGCAGGGCTCTGTGCTCCGCAAAACAAACATCCAACCGGCGAAAGCTCGCCGTCGCTGCTCCCAGCTGTGCCATGTCCAGGCGCGCCAGCTCCGTCACAGCCGCCAACATTGCTCTTGTACTGGCGGGGTGCAACACTGCCTGAGCGGGATTTGCACGCAAACGACGGCGGACCGCTTCGCGATATCCCCCGGTGCAGACGAGCCCCAACTGGCTCCAAAGGATTGCTGCCCCCAGCTCCAGCCCATCCAACTCCAGAGGCTCCTGAGTTCCTTCCAGCGCCGCCGCAGTGCGCGTTTCAATGGCCTTGACGATCTGCCTGGCCCACAGTTTGCGCGGCCCGGGGAAGCGCAGAAAGAGGAACAGAAGGACCAGCGGAAGCGCTTCCTGCCCCAGCGCATTCAGCCCGGCAAATCCATGAATCCGAAATAAAGGGAGGGGGAGAAAACTCGCCTTCGCGAGGCTCCAGTGCAGGAAACCCCAGCAAACCAGCCCCGATAGCACCCCCGCGGACAGCCGGCCGGTCCGTGAATCTACGAAGCGGCTCAACGCTTTCTCGTCGAATGAACAGCGAATGCCGCTACCGTCGTACTCGAACGCCGCAATTCTTGCCGGCGACTGAGAAACACGCAGCCTCCTCAGCCTGATCCCCTGCTCCAGGGAGCGGGTCGACACCCCGACCAAAAGCGCCGATAGAAATCCAATGGGCTCGCTGAGTGCGGCCAGAGTCAGCCAGAAACACGCCAGCGCTATCGCTGCTTGTCCCGCCAGGAGCATCGCCGGGGGAATGCGCAGGCATTTATTGCAGGCCGAAACAGCGAGATCTCGAATCCTCATCGTTGGCATGCGCATGGGTTGCCTCTTTCAGAAGACCATCGATTTCCGCGCCGGAGCGGGCGGTGCTTCGCTTCGCGCGATCGCGGAGCGATCAATCCTTTCTTGCCTCCGCTTTTCGCCGGCACATTGTGAGGAAGTCGGCAATCGCGTGGAGTTGTGCGCCCATGCATCGCGTCACTCGCTGAGACAGTGTGTCCCTCGGCTTGATGGGACAAAAGAATCCCAGGTGAACCAGGAGCCGCTGCGCCCCCGGATGTTCATTGGTCGCCGCCAGCGCCAGCCAGCGATAGGCCGCCTCCGGATCTTGCACCATCGACTCGCCGAGCAGAAATCGAATTCCCAGTTCAAACTGTGCGTCGGCATCCCCGCATTCCCCTTGAAATGCCAGTTCCCATGGCTTGGAATAGATGTGCATCGCATCGCCCTCTGCGCAAAGCCGCCTTCCTAGAGCGGTTCCACAATTAACGTGCCTTCTGTAATTCTTCGAGAGATGGCTTTTCCCCAGGAAAAAGCCACTGAAAAAGCCACTTTAGATCGGTGGCTCCGGGGTTCGGCAATTGTGGAACCGCTCTAGCCTCGGCCCGGTGCAAGACCAGTCTCGTCCCAACCTTTCGTTCGGTCAATAACACCGCAGGTACCGGCCCAGGATTTGACTCCTTATTCGGCTCCTCTGTTTCCCGCTCCTTTGGTGTACAGTCTATGTGATTCCGTTGGAGGCTAAATTGTTGACTCCATATCGTCTGGAGATTGCTGTCCTTGCGTGTCTCTTCCTCCTGTCGGGGTGTTCGATGATGCATCCCCTCAAGAGAGCCGTCGGCATCGCGCCCTCCCTCGATCTGCAAGTGCATATAACGCCCGATGCCAACGCCGATAGTGTCATTCCCTTCGACATAGTCGCGGTCAGTGATAAAAAGGATGTGGATAAAATCGACCAGATGGATGCCGAAGCTTGGTTCGGCGCCAAAGGCCGCTGCAACTTCCGCGGCGGACCGAAGGCAAACGTTCAATTCCATTCTTGGGAGTTTGTGCCCGGACAAAGCTCTCATATTCATCTCGTCCTCAAGAAACAGCCCAGGGTGATCTACGGCTTTGCCCTCTATTCTTCCGAAGGAAAACATCGAGTCGACTTACTTGGCGCCAGCGTTCTCAGCCTCGACATGGGCCAGGAGGGAATCCTCGTGCACACTGAAAACTCCTCGCCGCAAAAGCATCTTGCCTCTGCGCCGGAACGGACGAAAGTATGCCCGGACGATTAATTGATCTGCGTCCTTCGTGAACTTGCCGATCTCTCAACTGCGGGGCGGCTTTTGGCGCATCCCGCGTCCTGTTCCAGCGGCCAGGTGCCGCAATCGCCCCCGCGTCGACCGTGTATTCGACCTTGACCTGCCATCTCTGCCCCGCTTCCATTACCCTAGGAACGTCTGGATTCCCGAGGAGCCGTCGCCATGCCGCAAAAACCGTCCGTCATTCGCCAGCAGGATTTCATCACCAGCGTCGCCGCGGCGCTGCAGTACATCAGCTACTACCACCCGGAGGACTTCATCGTCAGCCTGACCAAGGCTTACGAGATGGAAGAGTCCCCGGCGGCCAAGGACTCCATTGCGCAGATCCTCATCAACAGCCGCATGTGCGCCGAGGGGCACAGGCCCATCTGCCAGGACACCGGCATTGTTACCGCATTCGTCAAGGTGGGCCTGGACGCCCGCTTCGAGCCGGATGCAGGCGAAGAGCGCATGGACGTTCAGGAGATGGTGGACGAGGGTGTGCGCCGCGCCTTTCTGGACCCGGACAACAAGCTGCGCGCCTCCATCCTGGCCGACCCCGCCGGCAAGCGCGCCAACACCAAGGACAACACGCCGGCAGTGGTTACGGTGAACCTGGTGAAGGGCGCGGAGGTCGAGGTGACGGTGGCGGCCAAGGGCGGCGGCTCGGAGGCCAAGGCCAAGTTCATCATGCTGAACCCCTCGGACTCGGTTGTGGACTGGGTCCTGAAGACCGTTCCCACCATGGGCGCGGGCTGGTGCCCGCCGGGAATGCTGGGCATCGGCATCGGCGGCACGGCGGAAAAGGCGATGCTGCTGGCCAAGGAATCCCTGATGGACCCCATCGACATTCAGGAGCTGATTGCCCGTGGCCCGCAGAACCGCGCCGAGGAACTGCGCATCGAATTGTATGACAAGGTCAACCGGCTGGGCATTGGCGCGCAGGGCCTGGGCGGGCTGACCACCGTGCTCGACGTGAAGGTGCGCGACTACCCCACTCATGCCGCCAATCTGCCGGTGGCGATGATTCCCAACTGCGCCGCCACCCGCCACGCCCATTTCGTGCTGGACGGCTCGGGGCCGGTCTTCCTGGACCCGCCCAATCTGGACCTGTGGCCGAAGCTGACCCAGGACGTGAGCGCGGCGCGGCGGGTCGACCTGAACACCGTTACCCGCGAAGAGTGCGCGCAGTGGAAGCCCGGCGAAGTGCTGCTGCTGAATGGCAAGCTACTGACCGGGCGCGACGCGGCACATCAACGATTAACTGAAATGCTGAACCGCGGCGAACGGCTGCCCGTGGACTTCCACGGCCGGTTCATTTACTACGTCGGTCCTGTGGATCCCGTGCGCGACGAGGTGGTTGGTCCGGCCGGGCCGACAACCGCCACGCGCATGGACAAGTTCACCCGCCAGATGCTGGCCGAAACCGGCCTGCTGGGCATGGTGGGCAAGGCCGAGCGCGGGCAGGCGGCCATCGACGCGATTCGCGAGTTCAAATCTGTTTACCTGATGGCGGTGGGC
>Ga0181528_10002222_pt1 | contig 11898 bp, 10 predicted proteins | sample PEATcosm2014_Bin_47_FD_119742 | JGI IMG/M metagenome (GOLD analysis project Ga0181528, IMG submission 119742) | Peatland microbial communities from MTU Mesocosm Facility, Houghton, MI, USA - PEATcosm2014_Bin10_10_metaG | ecosystem: Environmental > Terrestrial > Soil > Wetlands > Peat | place... | reverse complement strand
GAAGGAATCAGGTAGGAATGGCTAATGCCGCCGCCACTGCCTTGACCATCATAGAGCAAGCCGAATTCGTTTCCCCAATTCCAGACGGTTTCCGATTGCCATGCTCCGCCCGGGCCGGTGGTAGTGAGGGTCGTGCCGCCGACGATGGTGATGTTGGTGTCGTCGGCTGATTCAGGTATGTTTGCATAATAAGCTCCTTCATCGCCGGAAGCTTGAAAAAATGACTGCCCATGGGTCGCGAATTTTATGTAAAAGGTGTCATAATTGGGATCATTACCTAAAATCCAGGAACAACTGATTTGTTTGGCGAGATTGTTCGTATACATGATTCCTAACAAATCCACAATGTCCGTATCGCTTGCGGGATTGGGTCCTTCATAAACAATGACTTCGGATAAATTCGTCGCCATGGAGATTGCCATTTCAATATCCAAGGCCACTTCACGGTTGTTAGCTCCAGCGTTGCCGCTTGCATTGACCAACACATTCGACAACGTCACATTCGGCAACCCGGCGATGGATTCGTAAGTCATAATGTCACTTGGATAATAACCATCCAATTCCAAAAGCCCGACGACCTGGTTGGAGCCGTTGAGGGAAACGCCCGGAACATAGGCCGTCCGGAAATCTTTCCCCATGAATGTGCCAAGCGGACTGGTCCCAGACGCCGGGATCGCCGTCGAGGCCCGGTTTGAAGAATTGATTTTCAAGTTCGCCGGGCGCGGCACAAAAAAATTGTCGAGGCCGCTAACATGCAAAATAGGGATGGCCAGATCAATCGAAGGCTCGACATCCGGCGCAAAAAAACTCCGGCTTTCCATCGGATGCCGATAAAGCCGCATTGTCACATGAAAAATTCGTTCGATGTCCGCCACCGAGCCGCTCACTTTCAAAACTGTTCGATCAGGGTAAGCGCCGGTTATCGTTAAGCCATTCGTCCGGGCAAAGGCGATAATCGCTTCGTAATCCGAGTTTGCCGGACCAAATTGTTCGGCGAACTGATCCGGCGTGAGATATTGGCGGAAATTCGGACTGTCCGGATCGTAGAGCTGCCCCAACAAATTGCCCAGCGCCGCTTGGTTGCGCAACGGCAGGCCAATTGACAGATTCAAACGGTTGGTTCCCGGCAGTTGGGCGATTGGCTGCAAATGAAATCTGGTCACCGCCACCGGAACGTGGCCAACCAAAACATGCCTCGACTGCGCCTGAGCGAGCGTGGGGAACGAACCCAGCAGGGCAATTGCAAGGCTTGTGGCGAAGCGTGTAAAAAAAGTCGCATGAATACGATGATGGCACTTGCTGGAGTTCATAGAATAACACATGACATTTTGCTTCACAATCGAATACGACTACCACTTTAAGACGATTTTGACAATTATCCTTGATGGCAAAAGTGGAAAACATAAAAATCTGTTGTTGAAAATTATAGAATTAATATATGACACACAATGTTTGTTATATTTAATTTAATGCAGGACCCGTATTTTAGCACCCAGCAACTGCGGCTTGAAAATCATTTATTGAATTTGTCTTCCTTCGTGAGGAAGCAAGTCATAAACCTTCAAATATTCGTTGACTGTTTTGTCCCAAGAAAAATCCATGATCATACCATTCTGCCGGAACCATTTCAGCAAAGCTGGCTGTCCATATATCACCAGTGCCTTGCGCATTGCTTTTGCCAGTGCCCGGGCAGAGTATTCTTGAAACTTGATTCCGTTGGCGCGCGCCGCATCCTGTGCAAAATCAATCACCGTGTCATCCAGTCCGCCGGTGGCTCGCACAATCGGGATGGTGCCATAGCGCAGGCTATACATCTGGTTCAGCCCACAGGGTTCAAACTGTGACGGCATTATAAAGAAATCGCACGCCGCCTCAATGCGATGCGACAATCCTTCGTCGTAACCAATCTTCACGGCAACTTTGCCAGGAAATCGCGCCGCGAGTTCCTGATATCCGCGCTCAAAGACTGGCGAGCCGCTGCCGAGCAGAACAAACTGGATGTCTGCGCCTAACATTTCCTCCAGCGCGCCAAGCTCGATGTCCACACCTTTTTGTTCTGCGAGTCGCGCAATGGTGCCGAAGACCGGCACGTTTTTTTGCCGCCTCAAGCCGATTTCCTTCTGTAGTGACAGCTTGTTGGCCGCCTTGCCAGCCAGCCGCGAGACGGAATAAGGATGCGGTAGAAATGGATTATCCGTCGTGTTCCATTCGCCGTAATCCACACCGTTGAGAATGCCGAACAACTCCTTTTGGCGGAGTCGCAGCCGGTCGTCCAGCGCGCAACCCTGCACCTCGGTCATGATCTCCCGTGCGTAACGCGGGCTGACCGTCGTGATGCCATCCGCAAAAACGATGCCCGCCTTGAGGCAGTTCAACTGGCCATAAAACTCCGCGCCGCCAATCGAAAAAAATTCGGCCGGCAGATTCGTCAAGGCAAACGCGCCCGGCGGAAAAATACCCTGATAGGCGAGATTGTGGATGGTCAGGCAGGTTGGCGGCGGGTTTCCCCAGCCTTCGGCGCGCGTCTGGTGCAGCATCAATGCCGGCACCAATGCCGCCTGCCAGTCGTGGACATGAACCACGTCCGGTCGCCAGGGCGAATAACGGGCAAGATGAGCCACGCACTTGGAGAAAAAAATGAACCGCTCGGCGTTGTCCGCATAGCTGATGTTGTCTTCAAAATAGATTCCGGTGCGGTCAAAAAACCACGGATGCTCGACAAAACAAACCGTCAGCCCTTTTCGAACTTCCAACGACCACAACATCCCCTGCTCCCACTTCGTGCCCAGCGGCAGGTTGAACTGCCAGTCCATGCGCCGCATTTTGGGAAATTTTTCGCGGATGCCGCGATACAGCGGCGTGACGATCCGCACTTCCTGGCCGGCATTGGCCAGCGCCCCGCCCAGCGCCCCGACCATGTCCGCCAGGCCGCCGGTCTTGGAGAACGGATGCACTTCGCTGCTGGCGAGAAGAATTCTCATCAGATGAGAAAATGACGAAATAAATTAGGCTGCGATGCGGTCGGTTTTCAAATACGGCTGCAATGGCGCGGGAATATTCACGCTGCCGTCGGCCTGCTGGTGCGTTTCAATCAGCGCGACGAACAGCCGCGCCAGCGCCGTGCCGCTGCCGTTGAGGATGTGCGGGAATTTATTTTCGCCAGCCTCGGTCTTGAACCGCAGGTTCATCCGGCGCGACTGGAAATCCTCGCAGTTCGAGCAGCTCGAAACTTCGAGGTAGCTCCCCTGCCCTGGCGCCCAGACTTCGATGTCGTAAGTTTTCGCGCTGCCAAACCCCATGTCGCCGGTGCAAAGCAGGATCACGCGGTAATGCAGGCCGAGCAGTTGCAAAACTTTTTCCGCGTTCGCCACCATTTTTTCCAGCTCGTCGTAGCCGTGCTCCGGCTTCACGATTTTGATCAGCTCCACCTTGTCGAATTGGTGGACGCGGATCATGCCGCGCGTGCCGACGCCCGCCGCGCCCGCCTCGCCACGAAAGCAGGGCGTATAGGCGCAATATTTTATCGGCAACTGTTTCTCCGCCAGAATCTCTTCGCGATGAATGTTCGCGACGGGCGTTTCGGCGGTTGGAACCAAATACAATTTTCCCAATTCATCCGCGCGGCCGCCTTCGGCGACGCCGTAGTATTGATCCTTGAATTTCGGAAACTGGCCGACGCCAACCATGCACTGCTCGCCGACCATGAACGGCGGCGAGACTTCCGTGTAACCGTGCTGCGTGATGTGCAGATCGAGCAGGAACGAAATCAGCGCCCGCTCCAGTCGCGCACCCCAGTTCGTGTAGAGCAGAAATCCGCTGCCGGAAAGTTTCGCGGCGCGCGCAAAATCCACGAGCTTGAGCGACTCGCACAATTCAACGTGCGACTTGGGCTTGAAGGCGAAGTTCGCCTTCCCACCGAAAACGCGGATTTCCGGATTGTCTTCCGCCGTCTTTCCGAGCGCGACGGATTCGTGCGGCAGATTCGGCAATTGCAGCATCAACGCGTCGCGCGTCGCTTCCGCTTCCGCCGCCGCTTTGTCGAGCGCGGCGATCTTCTCCCCCAAATCTTTCGTCTCGGCCTTTTTCGCCTCCGCCTCGGCGAGTTTTTTCTGGCCCATGAGCGCGCCGATTTCCTTGCTCACTCGGTTGCGCTGGGATTTCAGCGTTTCAACTTCCGTCAGGGATTTCCGGCGCTGTTCGTCGAACTTGAGGAGTTCATCAATCTTTGTCTCGTCCCCGGCCCCGCGCGTGGCCAGGCGGGAGCGGACGGAATCGGTTTTTTCGCGGATCAATTTGATGTCGAGCACGCGACACTTTAAGAAACAAGCTTTGACGCGGCAAGCGGATTGGCTTTAATGCCGCCGGATGAAATTGCCGGAAAATCTCAAATCCATCTTCCGCGCGCCGGTCTTGAGCCGTTCCCGGATGGTTTTGGCGCTCGCCATCGCCGTGGCGGCGGACGGTCTGCAACTGCTCCTCGGCCCGCTCGGCTGGGCTTTCCCCGACCAGGCCATTGATTGTGTGGCGATGATTTTGATCAGTTGGGTTATCGGGTTTCACATCCTGCTGCTGCCGACTTTTGTGATCGAATTGATTCCCGTTCTGGAGGATTTGCCCACCTGGACGGCCTGCACGGCGGCGGTGATTGCCTTGCGCAAACGCGAACAGCGGAATCAAGCTCCACCGCCGCCGGCATCACCGAACAAACCGGTTATTGATATTTGATTGAAAATTCCCGACGCACGCGCCACATTACGCTCGTTATGCAATCTGTTTTTACCGGCCCCGTATACGTCGTGCGCGACAACATTGACACCGACCAGATCATCTCCGCGCAATTCCTCAACCTCGTGCCCACCATCGCCGAGGAATACGAAAAGCTCGGCAGCTACGCGCTTGACGGCCTGCCCAAATCGCTTTATCCGATCCGCTACGTCAAGGAAGGCCAGCTCGACAGCGATTATCCCATCGTCGTCGGCGGGAAAAACTTCGGCTGCGGCAGTTCGCGCGAACATGCGCCCATCGCCATGGGCTCGGCCAATTGTCAGCTCGTGCTCGCGGAAAGCTTCGCGCGCATCTTCTTCCGCAACTGCGTCGCCACCGGCGAACTGTATCCGTGCGAAATCACCGAGCGCCTTTGCGACGTGCTGAAAACCGGCGACGTCGTGACAGTTGACCTCGACAAAGCCACCGTCACCGTCCAGGCCACCGGCAAGGTTTATCACTTCAAACCGCTCGGTGACGTGCGCCCGGTGGTGGACGCCGGCGGCATCTTCAATTACGCCCGCCAGAGCGGGATGATTGCAAAATAGCTTTGGCGGCTGTCAGCCAATAAGAAATCCGCGCCAGCCAGCCGGCCAGCGCGGATTGTTGTGTTCTCATCGGGTGCTCTCGGACAAGTAGAGCGGCTGGCGGAATCAGTTGGTTCGCAGCTTGCGTCGGCCAATGAGCCACAAAGTCGTCGCGCCCGCCAGCAGCAGCATCTGCCCGGACGGTTCGGGCGCGGGCTGAACGGTGAAAATAACCCCGCCGTCCGAAAAAAGCCCGGCAGAATACGCATCTGCCTTCCCCGAATTGGCGGCGGCGGCCAGTTGCGCCGGCGTGAACGCCGCCTGATAGCCAAACCCGGACAGCGATTGGCCCGCAACGATGTCATCCACCGTCGCATTCGCTACAAATTGAATGGAATCGCTGGAGACGGTGGCCGTCCATCCTGCCGGTGCCGAAGCGCTGCTAGGAACGCCGGGCAGATAAAATTGCCCCGGAATCCAAGCATACCAGACACTCCCGATCGCCGAGGTGGCCCCGGCCGCATCACTGAATGTCAGGTTGTAAGTGTAGGGGCCGGAGCCGGAGCTGCTGATCGTGCCGCTGGGAATCTGGCCCTGCGCGTGAACGAAGGTGGTAATTCCAACCGACAGGACGAGTCCAAGCAGCATCCTCGTGGCAGCACGGGTTAAAACGATGAGGGGAAACGGCGATATGTTTTTCATGGCATTTTTTAGTTTTGTTTTTGGCAACACTTTGCCTTTGTAGAAATGAGATGCCCGACAGCCCAAAAGGTTCCCCGGAAAAAGCGTGTCGCAACTAGGAATTTTGCCGGATCAGAAGAAGCCACCGGCAAGGGGCATCATTTCAAACCGCCGGCAACGGCTCAAGCCCTGGGTTTGCCAATCTCTTTCGCTTCTCGGCCAAGCCATTGATACGCTCCCGCCGGACCATGAAATATCTTAAGTTCAATGTCCGGATTTATATTGTGCGCCATGAACATGCGGGCCAGGCCGTATTGACTCGTCCCCTGGGCGGCGACCATCGCGGACTTGATTTTATTCTTGAGCGTGGCCGCCCGGCGATATTCGGCGAACACCACCAGGTCCTCGGAACTCAAATCGGTCAGATCCGCGCTCGTCAAATCCGTGATGCGGTCCGGAGTGACTTCCAGTCGCGCCTCAATGTCACGCAAGACGGATCGGATATGATCGAGGTCTTCCGCCGTCACCTTGCCATGACAAGCAGCCTCGAGCAGACCGTCGCGTATCTGTAAATGAATGGGCACAAAAATTGAACGGTTAACGTCGAAAGCCCGGCCACCGTCCGGCGGACGCACCTATGGCGGCTGGCCGCAGTGACGGTCAAGGTGATACATCAATCACCGGTTTCCGGCAATAAATACATTTACCGGTGGCGACAATCACCAGATAATGACTTGTCAGACAACTTTTTTCACTGGAAAACGTCGTTCTTACCAATGTCCGGCATAGACTTTCGCACTAAATGCGGGCGAACAAGATAAATCATCCCGATCAGCCACTTCCAAAAGCCAAACAAAGCAAGAATAACCTGCAGGATAAGAGCAACCCGGCACCGGGTCCGACCATTCACGACATCATCAATCACTAATCCCGACTGAAAATGAACCGGGAGATGGCGGGCCTGTCTGACTACATGATCGTGGTGGTTTTCACCACGCTGGCCCGCAAGCTGCCGCGCACGATTAATGTCCGGAACACAGATGTGTTTCTGGGGCGGGATCTTGGGGTCTTCCGCCCGGCAAAAGGAGGAGATTTTGCAAGCGATCGAGCACCGGCTGAAAGGCTCGGTGGCGCGCGAACTCCACAGGCAGCATGACTGCACCATCGATGAAATCATCTGTTTTCATTTTGTGGATGCCTACAGGCGGTTGTCGAGAAATTCCGTGAGGACGCAGATCAGAAGCTTTCTTTCCCGATGATTTAGAGCAGCTCGACATGAGGTGACACGTTTTTTCCATTTCCTCTTTCCATAAAAAAAGATCTGATCGGCGCAACGCGCGCCGCTTTTAATTTAGACGGACAGTCTGATTCCCATCAAGGCGTTTGGAGAGGTCAATCGGATCGCCGACGGAGACCTGCTGCGGATTCACCTGATACGCCCAGACTTCAAAATGAGTGAGACTGGCCTCGCCATAAATCGTGGCAAACGCGCCGTCCACCGCGTCCGCGCCGTGCGCGACTTTGACGCGGCCGATGCGCTGGACATTGTAGCGCGCGTCAAAGGTGAGCCATTCCTGCCCCAAATAGACTTCGCAATAAGCGTGAAAATCCATCGGCGTGCCCGGATCAATGTAGCCGATGTCCGGCAGATGTCCGGTCACATAACGCGCCGGCAGGTTGAAGGCGCGGCATAGCGCAATGACCGCGTGCGCGAAATCACGGCAGACGCCATGGCGGCGGGCGATCACTTCCGAGGCGGAAAGATCGGGCCGCCCGGAACCGAAGCGGTATTCGATATTGTTGTGAACCCAGTCGCAAATGGCCTGCACGCGCGGCAGGCCGTGGGGAACCTGGCCGAACTGATTCCACGCAAAATTCAGCAGCTTGTCCGAATCACAATACCGGCTGGGCAAGGTGTAGCGCAGCAATTCAAAAGGAAGCTGGCCCACCGGCACGATGTTGCCGAAAATTTCCCGGCTGTCGGGCAGTGAGGAAACGGCCACGAGCGCGTCGTGCCGGACTTCGTTGCGGCCCGGCATGAAGGTCGAGCGGTAGGTGATGTTGCCGTGGGAATCCTGAAATTCATAGGATGGCAGGCCGATGCCGAAGGAAAGTTTTTCCTGCATCACCAGCACCCGGCCTTCGAGCCGCGGTTTGAGCACGAATAAAACGGGTGTTTGCACTGTGGTTTCGTAGGCGAGTGTGCAGCCAACGCGCACGGTGATGTTGAGCGGAGTCCAGTTCATATTGCTGATCGGATTTCAAGTGCGTCGCAAATTAAAAAACCGCCACTATTTCCTTGCTCCAAAATAAACCGGAATCGAACGCTTGAGTATGGGGTGAAACCCTAACTTTGGTCAGAAACGAAGCGGCCGGAACATGAATGTTGTCCAAGCACGCGCCGCTCATAGTTGCTCGACGACCTCTACCTTACCTCCTATCTTCACCCCATGCGTGCGCAATCGCTGGATTTTCTGAAAACGCTGGTCAATACCCCAAGCCCCGTCGGTCAGGAGACGCGCGGCCAGCGGGTCTGGCTGGATTACGTCGGAAAATTTGCCGACGAAACATTTTCCGATGCCTACGGCAATTGTGTCGCCGTGCTGAACAAGGGCGGTTCGCCGCGGCTCATGCTGGCCGGCCATGCCGACGAGATCGCGATGGCGGTGAATTACATTGACGACAACGGTTTCATTTACGTCCGCAAGCTGGGCGGGGTGGATGCTGCCATCACCAAGGCGCAACGCATCGTCATCCACACGCGCAACGGCCCGGTAAAAGGCGTCGTCGGCAACGTCGCGCCGCATTTGACAAAGGAAGTCACCAATCCCAAGCCGCCAAAAATTCACGAGCTGTTCATTGATATTGGCGCGCGGGATCGCAAGGAGGCCGAGAAGCTCGTGCGCGTCGGCGATCCGATCACGCTCACGGATGAATTTGATTTTCTGCGGAACGACCTGGTGGTGGCGCGCGCGTTCGACAATCGCATTGGCACCTTCGCCGTGGCCGAAGCCCTGCGTTTGTTGCGCGAATCAAAGGGCAGGCTGAACGCGGAAATTTGTGCGGTTTCGAACGTGCAGGAGGAGGTCGGCCTGCTGGGCGCGCGGCAGATCGCCTACTCGCTCAAGCCCGACATTGCGCTGGTGGTGGACGTCACGCACGCGACGGATTATCCCACCGTCAGCAAGCGCGAGCACGGAGACGTGAAAATGGGCACCGGCATGGTCCTCACCCACGGCGGTTGCAATCATCCCGATGTGGTGGCACGACTCGAAAGCGTGGCCAAGGCGAAGAAGCTTTCACTCCAGCACAAGGCGATGTCCGCAACGACCGGCACGGACACGGATGTGATTTTTTGGACGCGCGGCGGCATCGCCAGCGCGCTGGTCAGCTTACCGAACCGTTACATGCATTCGCCGGTGGAGGTGGTGAGCCTGAAAGATTTGGAAGCCATTCCGCAGCTGCTCGCCGGCTTTGCGGCGTCGCTCAAAAAGGACGAACAGTTCAAAGTTAAAATCTGATCACCCGACGATGGGATTTCGGCAAACCATTCCTGCTTTGAATCTGCTCCCCTGCCCGCGCTCACTGAAACGGCTGCGTGGCACGTTCATACTGCCGAAACAGAAACCGCTCTCGGCCATCCGCATTGTCCGCACGAATTCCGCGCCGAAACATCCCGAAGGTTACACGCTGACGGTTTCCAAACGCGGAATTGAAATCACCTTCCGTGAGACCGGCGGTTTGCGCGCGGCGGCGGCGACGTTGCGGCAATTGCTGCGTGAACATGGCCGCCGCCTGCCCTGCCTGAAGATTCGCGACTGGCCGGACTTCGCGCGGCGCGGCGTGATGCTCGACATCTCGCGCGGGCGCGTGCCGAAGCTGGAGACGTTGCTCGACCTCGCCGAAAAACTTTCGGATTTCAAAATCAACGAGCTGCAACTTTACACCGAGCACACGTTCGCCTACAAAGAATACAAGCGCGTCTGGCAAAGCTGGGGCGCATTGACGGCCAAGGAAATCCGTATTCTCGACGCGCGCTGCCGCGAACTCGGCATTGACCTCGTGCCGAACCAGAATTCCTTTGGCCATCTGCGTTATTTCCTCGCCGATCCGCGCCTGAAAAAGCTGGCCGAACTGGCCGAGCCTTACGCCGTGGAGGATTTTGTCCGTCGCCCAACCTCTTTGGCATCAAATCATCCCGGCACCCTGCCCTTTCTGCGCGGGCTTTATGACGATCTGCTGGCGAATTTTTCCAGCAAGTTCTTCAATGTCGGTTGCGACGAAACGTGGGACCTCGGCAAAGGCCGGAGCAAAAAACTTTGTGTAGCAAAAGGCAAGGGCCGCGTTTATCTGGATTTTTTGAAGCAGATTCATCGTGAAGTTTCCGCTCGCGACAGGGCAATGATGTTCTGGGGCGACATCATTTTGAAATATCCGCGATTGATTCGAGAATTGCCTAAAGACATCATCGCCCTGAACTGGGGTTACGAGGCGAATCACCCGTTTGAAATGGAAGCGGCAGAATTCGCGAAGGCGAAGTTACCGTTTTACGTCTGCCCTGGCACTTCGACGTGGCAAACCTTGATCGGGCGGCACGACAATGCGTTGGCCAATCTGCGCGCGGCAGCGCAAGCAGGAAAGAAATATGGGGCGATTGGTTTTCTGATCACGGATTGGGGCGATGGCGGCCATCCGCAGCCTCTGGCGGTGAGTTGGCCGATGTTCGCCGCAGGCGCGGCGCTTGCGTGGAATGCAAATTCTCTGTATGCAAAAAATCTCCTCACAGTTTTGAGCCGCGACGTGTTTGACGATGCAAGCGGCAGAATTGCCGCCGCCGGATTCAAACTGGGTTTTGCGCATCAAAGACTCGGCGTCAAAGCGGTGAACGAAACGCCGCTCGGCACCGTCGTCGCCGCACCGAAGCCGGAGGACCGGGAATTATTCTGCCGGAACGGACTGAAATGGTTCGCGAAAATCCCGGCGAAGAAAATCCGCGCGGCGCTGAAAGAAATTCAAAAGCAGCGGAAAGTCTTGGCGCTCGCAAAGCCAAAATCTGATTTAAAAAAAATCTTGGCAGCGGAACTGGATTTGGCCGCTCGCATGGCCGAGCAGTCATGCAAACTTATGTTGTGGCAGCAGGCGGTTGCCGCCGGAAAAAAATCGGAGGCAAAACTGCTGGCGCAACGGGGCGTCCGCGAATTGCGGAAACTGGAAAAGGATTTCAACGCATTCTGGCGGCTGCGGAACAAGGGGACGACGAAACATTGCTCGCCGTTTTTGCAGTGGCGGATTGCGGAATTAATGAAGAAGGCAGACTAAAGAATGAAGAAGCGATTTGCATACGGGATCAAACCTATTCACTTCTTCATTTGCTTTTCACGTCCCACGCATCGCGCAGGCCGTCGCCGAGAAAATTCAGCGCCAACAGCGTCGCCACCAAAACACCGCCGGGGAAAATAATCAGCCACCAGTAGATGCGGATGGGATTAATCTGCGAAACACCTTCGGCAATAAGTGTTCCCCAGCTGGCCATCGGCGGCTGCACCCCGAGACCGAGATAGCTCAAAAAGGATTCGTAAAGGATGATCGCCGGCATCGTCAGCGCGAGGTAGGTGATGACGACGCCGAAGATGTTCGGGATGATGTGGCGGAACAAAATGCGCGGCGTGCCGGCACCCAGCGTGCGGCTGGCCTCCACGAACGCCCGAGTCCGCAGCGACAGCACCTGGCCTCGGACGATGCGCGCCATGGTCAGCCACGAAATCGCGCCCAGGCCGAAAAAGAGCAGCATCAAGCTCAGTCCGCCAGAAAAGGCCGCTGAATGCTGGACGAAATGCGATTGCTTCAACCAGTCGCCGAGCGTGGCGATGAGCACGATGACAAAAATGATCGAAGGCAGCGAGTAAAGCACGTCCACGATGCGCAT
>Ga0181528_10002221_pt1 | contig 11899 bp, 9 predicted proteins | sample PEATcosm2014_Bin_47_FD_119742 | JGI IMG/M metagenome (GOLD analysis project Ga0181528, IMG submission 119742) | Peatland microbial communities from MTU Mesocosm Facility, Houghton, MI, USA - PEATcosm2014_Bin10_10_metaG | ecosystem: Environmental > Terrestrial > Soil > Wetlands > Peat | place... | reverse complement strand
GGCTACGAGCGTTCTCACCCTCACCGCGGCCAAAACGGCAGCCAGCGGAACTTTCACCATTACTGTCACGGGCTCGTCGGGCACGCTGTCCGGCACGGCAACCCTAGTTCTGACGGTTGCGCCGTTCACGTTGGCGGCGGCGCCCACGGCGCTCAGCATCGCTGCCGGCGCCCCGGCATCGAGTAGCGTGACGATAACGCCGCAAAGCGGCTTCACGGGAGCCGTGACTCTCACCGCATCGGGTTTGCCCTCGGGCGTGAGCGGCGCGTTCACTTCCGGGTCTGCGTCCAATACTGAGGTCCTGACGTTCACGGCAACCACCGCCGCCACACCCGGTACCGCAACGGTGACCGTCACCGGCAAATCCGGCAGTTCCAGCCAGACAACCTCGATCGCCTTGACGGTGCTTCCGCCTCCAGCCGGGAACGCGCCGGTCAATCTGGGGCCGCTATATAACATCCCGGCGGCCGTCACCGACTCCTCTACATTTACGAGCGGCGGCCTGGACGGAGGAGGCAGAGCTTATTCCGCCAATCTGCTGGGGACTACCCAGACCGTCAACGGCGTTCCGTTCAGCATGGGGCCGGCGAACGGACTTGGCGCGGTCACCAGTACCACCATCGCGCTTCCGGCCGGCCAGTACAACACGTTGAAACTCCTCGGATCGGCAGTCAACGGCAGCCAGACGGCCCAGACCTTCAAAGTGACGTACAGTGATGGCTCTACCAGCACCTATACGCAAAGTCTCAGCGATTGGTGCACGCCCCAGGACTATCCGGGCGAGAGCAACGCCGTCGCCATGACCTATCGCGACAACGGCAACGGCACGCGCGACACCAGGACCGTAGAGTTATACGGATACAGCTTCAATCTGTCGCCCGGGAAGACCGTCAAATCTCTTACTCTGCCTCAGAACCGGAATGTGGTAGTACTGGCGATCAACCTCAGCACGGACGTCCAGGTCAACCTTTCCTCCGGGTTCGATACCACAGGGATCGTGACCGACGGCGCCACATTTGCGGGCGGTCTCGACGGCGTGGGCTACGGGTACTCCGCCAAACTGCTCGGCGCCACCCTGACCTTCAACCAGACCGCGTTCAGCTTCGGGCCATCGAACAGCCCCGACGCCGTGAGCGCCACCGGCAAGAATGTGACGCTGCCGGCGGGAAAGTTTTCCTCGCTCGAGATGCTGGCAACCGGGGTCAACGGCAATCAGACGTCGCAGTCGATCAAGGTGTTCTACAGCGACGGCACGAGCGCGAACTTCACACAGAGCCTGAGCGACTGGTTTACTCCGCAGAATTACGCGGGCGAATCGATGGCCCTCACCATGGCTTACCGCGACACTGCCTCCGGAACGCAAGACAATCGTCCGTTCCATCTATACGGATACTCGTTCGCGCTGAACAATGCCAAGACGGTAAGCAGCATCGTGTTTCCGGCGAACGCCAACGTGAAGGTACTGGCGATAACTCTCATTCCTTGAGTTGGGCAGTCTGTCCCGATCTCATTGACTGGAGCAATCGGGGAGGCCTGCTCCGGCCGTAAGCCGACTCCCAGGCAAAACAGAGTCCGAGACTATCCCAGCCACCAGCACAGCATCTTGACGCGGAGATGCCTTCCCTGGCCGCGTCTGCGGGGCGTCGCGTCGATGTTCTTTCCGATAACGGCTGTGAACGGCATTTTCGTAGAGTGGACCGCGAAGTTCCGGCCTGGCGCGGTAATGGATGACTCGGCAAATGATGACCGGTACCGTTTCAGTCTGTTCACCATAAAATGCAAGCCGGGTCAGATGGGGTCAGGCACAAACCACACGGTATCGCGAGTTTTGTACGGCCCCACTGCACCGATGCTGATTTCGTGATTGTTGAAGAAAAACCCGACCTCTCTTTCGCTGGCCGCGAAATTGTTATTCGTTCTTGGGACGAATCCCCGGGGAAACCGGAGCCGTGTCCTGAAAGGGCCCGGTTGGCGATAGCAGCCACGGATCAACCCGCCGCACGCTTCTATTCCCGCAGCGCTTCTGACGGGTCCGCGCGCGCGGCTCGCATGGCGGGAACGAAGGCGGCCAGTGCCCCCACCAGCGCGACTAATGCCGCAGCGGCGGCCATCGAGAGAGGGTCAGCGGGACCGACTCCATAGAGCAGCGCGCCCGCCAGCGGGGCCAGCAGGAACGCGCCGGCCAATCCCAGCGCCACTCCGATGGCTACCAGCACGAGCGCCTGTCCGCCTACCAGTTTCGCGATCGCCCGCGGACGCGCTCCCAGCGCCATACGGATGCCGATCTCGCGCTGCCTTTGAGCTACCGAGTAAGCCAGCAGTCCGTAGAGTCCGACGGCGGCGAGCAGGGTTGCGAATAAGCCGAAAATCGAGGCCAGGATGGCCGTCAAGCGCTCCGGCGCGGCGCTAAAGTCCACTTCTTCGGCAAGCGTGTGGATTTCCGTGAAGGCTATCCCGGGAGCGAGCGCCGCGAAGGCTTGCCGCACGGGCTGGATCAGCGATTCCGGCCGGCGGTGCGTGCGCACATAGAGGGTGAAATCGCCTTCGGTCAGGACCTTAAATATTGTCGGCGGGATGGGTTCGCGCAGGGAGCGGTAGTGAGCGTCGGTTACCACGCCGGCGATCTGGGAGTCGCCTTTCTCTCCAAGGATGCGTCCCACCGGATTCTCGCCGGGGAATAAAAGGCGCGCCAGAGACTGATTTACAACCACGGGACTCGGCTTGCGAGTCGCATCGGCATCCTCGAAAGCCCCGCCGGCTACGAAGCGCATTCCTACAGCGTCGAAATAATCCGGCGTGGCGCTGTTCAAGCTGGCATTCATGAAATCGGCCGCTTGCGGAGTCTGGCCGGCGCGAACCACCGTTGTCTTCATGCCGCTGCCGCGCATCAGCGGACGGGATGCAGCGCCCACGGAATCCACGCCGGGAATCTGCCGCACCCGCTCCTGGAGCGCCCGCAAGAGCGCATGTGCCTGCTCGTCGCGGAAACCGGAAAGCGACGGATTGGCCGTGAAACTCACCACCTGCGCGCTGGCGAGCCCAGGATCCATGCCGCGAAGTTGGCGGAAACTGCGCACCAGCAGCCCCGCGCCTGAGAGCAGGAGCGTACATAGAGCGATCTGCAATACGAGCAGGAATTGCCGGCCTTTCCATCCGCCCGAGGCGCGCGCGCCGCGCAGTACGCTATCCAGGCTCACGCGCGCGGCGGAAAGCGCCGGCGCCATGCCGAACAGCAGCGCGGTGAGCGCCGACACCAGCACCGAATAGAGCAGGACGCGAGTGTTGGGCGCAAAATCGACGGCCAGCGCCAGGCGCGAAGTGGTAACGTCGCGCACCGGCGGTAAGGCTCCTACCAACATCGGCGCCCCGATGAAAGCCAACGCGATGCCGCCGGCGGTACCGAGGGCGGTGAGGACGGCGCTCTCGGCGAGCATCTGGCGCACCAGCCGCGCGCGCGTGGCGCCGATGGCAAGCCGGATGGCGATTTCGCCCGATCGCCGCGCGCCGCGCGCCACCAGCAATCCCGCGAGGTTGGCGCAAACCATTAGTTGCAGCAGCGCCACCGAGGCGATCAGCAGCCGCAGGGCTCCGCTGAAGCGCTGGCGAAGAATGGATGTACCGTGCTCGAGCGAATCTAAGATCAGAGGCTGGTGAGGTGGCGCCTCCTTCCCGTCTGGAGTGGCGAGCCACATGGCGCGGATCTCCTGCTGCGCCTGTGCAAGCTTGACCCCGGGTTTCAAACGGGCGGAGATGTCCACCCAGAAGTTTTCCATGCGGGAGGTGTGGGGTTCGGAAACCAATAGCGGCGCGGCGCGCAACGGCACGCACACGTCGGGCGCGGTGTCGGCGGAAATGCCATGGAATTCCAACGGCATTACGCCCACGATCTTAAAATCGTGCCCGTGAAGCTGAATGGCGCGGCCGATGGCGGTGCGGCCGCCCTCGAAATGGCGGCGCCAGAATCCGTAACTGAGGACTGCGGGAAGATCTCCGGCGGACTCTTTGGCGTCCGCCTCGGTCAGCGTGCGCCCCACCGCCGCCGAGGCATTGAGCGCGTCGAAAAACTCCGGCGTCACCGGATCGACGCGGATTTCTTCGGCGGGCGCGGGCCGCTCCATGACGACCTGCCATTCCTCTTCGCCGAAGGCGGTGGAAATTGTGGTGGCATGCTCCAAAAGGTCGCGGTAGAACGAGTAGGTGAACGAGCTGCGATGGCCGACACGTGGGATATCCAGCACGACGTGGACGAGTTGCTCGGGATGCCGCGCCGGGAGCGACCGCAGCAGAATGGCGTCGAACGCGCCGAAAATGATGGCGTTGGCTCCAATGCCTATAGCTAATAACAGGGCAGCGAGCAGCGTAAACCCGGGACTATGTGACAGCGTGCGGAGTGCATTCCGAAGGTCGCTCATCAGCATTGACTATAATCGAAAAAGCGATGGAGCTGGAAAAAACACTGCTGCGCAAGGTGGGGGAAGCGGTCGCGCGATTCAAAATGATTCGCGACGGCGACACGGTGGCCGTGGCGCTCTCCGGCGGCAAAGACTCGGCCACCATGCTGGAAGCACTGCTACTGCTGCAGAAGCGCGCGCCCATCGATTTTTCCCTCCGCACGTTCACCGTCGAGCAGGGCAAATTTCTGAGCTCCATCCAGCCGGTGGGCGAATATCTCAAGCGGCGCGGCATCGATTGGACCTACTTTCGCGACGAGCCTTCTCTGCGCCTGCTGGAAGAGCAGCCCGGACATGGATGCGATCTGTGCAGCCGTTATCGCCGCCGCGCGGTCTACGAAATCGCGCGGGAATTGGGCGCCAACGTGATCGCGTTCGGCCACACCGCCGACGATTTTTGCGAGGCGCTGCTGCGCAACGCCATGTTCACCGGCCGCCTGAGCGCCATGCCGGCGGTGACACATTCGCGCAAGCACGACTATCGTTTGATTCGCCCGCTGGTGTTCGTCACCGAAGACATTACGCGCGCCTACGCGGAGCACATGGGAGTTCCGGTGGTGCCTTGCGGCTGTTCGCAGCGGACCGGAACGGTGCGCCGGTCGATTCGCGATATGTTCGGCGATCTGGAACGCGAGCATCCGCACTTGAAGGAGAATCTGCTCTCGGCGATGGGGAATCTCGATCCATCGCGGCTGCTCGATCCACGATTTTTGAATTTGGATGAAGTGGAAGCGCCCACACCCGAACTGTTGCCGATTGTGGAATGACGGTCATTAGCTTGTCCGTTGAAATCGGTGGCCGCTAATGGTGTCCAGGGTGACTGGGCCGCTCACCGTATGGGGAACGACGGGATTTCCACTGGCCCGGACGGGCTGACCAGTTGGACGGCCAGCGAAATTGGAAAAGCCGGCCTCGGCAGCGAGCCGGTTATCAAGCCTTCTGGCGGTAAAAGCTCTGCGTGAGATCGTGCAGCGACCGCTGGGGGCGTGCGGTCTGCAAATATTTTAGGATCCCCTGGCGGTCGGCCTCCGGCCGTTCCTGCCCGAGCTTGAATTTGCCTTCCAGCAGCTCGACCTGCATGTCGAACCCGACGATATTGGCCAGCATAGGGTTCAGGTAGCTGTCGGGAATCCTGGAGAAATCGTATCCGGTGCCTTCGTACGTCTCGAACTTCCGGATCAGGCGGGCGAGAAAGGCATGGAGCGCGGCGGGGTCGGTGACGGGCTGGAGTTTGCCGGTGGCGTGCACCACGGCGAAATTCCAGGTGGGTACGGCGGGGTTGGTCTGATAGCAGGTCGGTGAAATGTACCCGTGCGGACCGCGAAACACGATTACGGCCTCCTGTTTGCCGTCGAACGCCTTGATCTGCTCGTTATTGCGCGCGATGTGGCCGTGGATGGCGCCGAACGGGCCCGCCGCGCGATCGAACACCACAGGGATATGGGTGATGTGCAAAGGCGGCGCGGTGATCAGGTCGACGAAAGCGAACTCGTCCATGAAATCATGGAGGAGCTTGCGGTCGTCGACGCGATGGGCGTTGGGGATGTAGAGCGAAGGCGGCGGCGGCGATTCCTGCGCGTCGGCGCTTACGGCGGCAAATACCAGGGAAGAGAGCAGATCGCGGCGATTCATGGTGGGCTTCCTCCTCGCTTGAGAATATCATTACAGACTGCAATGAGGCGCCCTCCCATTTTCCGGCCAGCCGGTCTGTCTGGTCGCGTGCCGCGCGGCTGTTGGCGTTGGCGGATTGAGGAAAATGACTCGGCACGCAAATTCCCAGCGTTCCGGTTAAAGTGGTGGACGATTCTGACGGATCGAATTCTCGAATGCGCTTTGGCGGCCGGGTCATTGTAGCGAACGATAACGATCACTGACGATGCCTGCGCCGATTCTCCCGCACCACGTCCGGTGCTTCTTCCACGGTGTATCCCGGTGCCCGGCCCCGTTCCAATCCGTATTCCAGGAGGTCCGGGCAGGCGTGATCGCCCAAGCCTTTCCGAAGGGCTTCTTCGGCGAACTGGTCGACCCTCGGCCGCTTTGGTCTTGCAGTTCGGCCAGAACTTCGTCCGAAATGTGGATGCTGTTCCGGGCGGCCAGCTGGGGCTTACAAGCGAAGGGCGAATGTTATCCTGGGAGGGAATTCGGTGTCCCACCTACTTCACCTCCGCCGCGCCGGAGCCTTATTGATCGGCGGTTTCGCTCTCCTGACAGGCCTCTACGCCTGGCAAAAGCCATTCAAAGAGTATCCCGGGCTGGAGTATTCGCACTATCCGATTCCTCCCGATCCCAACGAGCTGACGGAATGGGTGTTCGCGCGCCTGATGTACCCGCCGGTGTCCCCGCGCAACGGCGGAGTGGAATTTCTCGATAGCTGGAAATTGGGCGGCACGAATTGGACCATGGATTATCCGCGCTCCGACCGCCATCTATCGGCGGCCGTTCGCCGGCTGACGCGCATTCACGGCCGCTCGGCCGAGGAACCCACCGATCTGGACGACGGCGACGTCTTCAATCGTCCCTGGCTGTACGGCGTGGAAGTGGGCCACTGGCAGCTCACGGATTCGCAGGCCGCCACCATGCGCGAATTCCTGCTGCGCGGCGGCTTCTTCATGTGCGACGATTTCCACGGCACGGTAGAGTGGAGCTTCTTCGAAGCCAGCATGCGCAAAGTCTTTCCCGACCGGCCGATCGTGGAGATCGAGAACAGCGACCCCATCTTCCACACCATCTACGATCTCGATGAGCGCTACCAGGTGCCCGGCGCGCAATACCTGGAAACGGGCCAAATCTGGGAGAAAGATGGTAAAGTGCCTCACTGGCGGGCAATCTATGACGACAAGGGCCGCATCATGGTAGCCATGTGCTTCAACATGGACCTGGGCGACTCCTGGGAGCACGCCGATAACCCGCAATACCCGGCCCGCTTCTCCGACCTGGGTCTTCGCATCGGGTTGAATTACATTGTGTATTCGATGACGCACTAAAGCCGGGGGAAATCATGAACTGGAGCGCGATTGCCGCCGTTTTCCTGGCGCTGGCCGTGGGTCTGGGCGCGTTCGGCGCGCACGGATTGAAGGCCCGCCTGGACGCCAACCATCTCGATATCTATAAGACCGCGGTGCTGTACCATTTCCTGCACGCGCTGGGATTGCTGGTGGTTTCCGTCCTTCCGAAGGCCGGCGCGATCTCGGCGGAGGCGGCCAATTCGGTGAGCTGGCTGCTGGCGGCGGGCATCCTGATTTTTTCGGGGAGTCTCTACGTGCTGGCGGTCACGGGAATCGATATGCTCGGCGCCATTACGCCCTTCGGCGGAGTGGCGTTCATCGCGGCATGGGCGTTGCTGGCCTGGAAACTGGTGAGGAGCTAAAACGATTGTCACAGGATCAATTCAATTTAGTTGCGGCGGCGCGTGAGGAGATGCTCGCCGAGGGTTTCGAGCCGGACTTTCCGGCCGAGGCGCAGCAACAGCTTGCCGGCATCCACCCGAAGTCGGACCACAGCCTGCGCGATCTGACGGCACTGCTGTGGTCTTCCATCGATAACGACGATTCGCGCGATCTCGACCAGATCGAGTGGGCCGAACGCGTCGCTGGCGGCATCCGCGTGCTGGTGGGCGTGGCGGATGTCGATTCCGCCGTTCCGAAGGGGACACCGCTCGATCGCCATGCGGCGCGCGAGGCGACCACGGTCTACGCGGCGGTGCGCACATTCCCGATGCTGCCGGAGCAGCTCTCCACGGACATGACGTCGCTCAACGAGAATCAGGATCGGGCGGCCGTGGTGATGGAGTTTGTGGTGGCGGCCGATGGTACGGTGAGCGCGCACAGCGTTTATCGGGCCATGGTCCGCAACAAGGCGCAATTGACCTATAACGCGGTGGGAGCGTGGCTGGAAGGCACGGCCGCGGCGCCTCCGAAAGTGGCGGCATCGGCGGAGTTGCAAGCGCAGCTCAAACTACAGGATGAAGCCGCGGGCGAATTGCGCAAGAATCGCGATAATTTAGGCGCGTTGAGCTTCGACCGCATCGAGCCCGAGCCGGTGATCCGCAACGGCAATGTCACGGAGATCACGGCGCGGCACAGCAATCGCGCCGCGCACCTGATTGAAGACTTCATGATCGCCGCCAATGAAGTGATGGCGCAGACGTTGAGCGACGCCGGCGTGTCGTCCATCCGCCGCATTGTGAAAGTGCCGGAGCGTTGGCCGCGGATGATGGAGCTGGCGCGCCAGCATGGCGACTCGCTTCCGCCGGAACCGGACTCCGGGGCGCTCAACGCGCTTCTGCTGCGCCGCAAGAAAGCCGATCCGGTGCATTATCCCGATATTTCGCTGACGATTTTAAAGCTCATGGGCCCGGGCGAGTACGTTCTCTTGCGTCCCGGCGACCCGGCGGAGGGCCACTTCGGACTGGCGGCGCACGACTACACCCATTCCACCGCGCCCAATCGGCGCTTTGCCGATCTGTTGACGCAGCGGCTGCTGAAGGCGCTGCCCGGTAGGCCATACTCGGACCAGGAACTGGATGCGGCGGCGACCAATTGCACGCTGAAGGAAGACGCCGCCCGCAAGGTGCGGAGGGCCATGGATAAGCGAATGGCCGCGGCGGCGCTGCACAATAGCGTGGGACAGTCGTTTTCGGCGGTGGTAACGGGCGTAACGCCGAAGGGGGTGTTTGTGCGGGTGCTCGGTCCGCCGGTGGAAGGCCGGCTGATGCATGGCGAACAGGGGCTCGACGTGGGCGACCGCCTGCACGTCAAGCTGCTGAGCACCGACCCGCAGCGCGGCTTCATCGATTTCGGGAGGATTTAATGGACGGGAGATTGGAATTGCTGCGCCACACGGTGGCGACGCTGGCGTATCGCGCGAGCAAAGCGGTACGCGACGCGGCGGCGGATTTCGCGGGTTATCGGAGCGCGCCCGATTCGCGCACGCCCGCGCAGATTCTGGCGCACATGGGCGATCTGTTCGATTGGGCGGTGGGGATGTGCGATGGCCGCCACGCGTGGCATGACTCGCCCCCGCTCCCGTGGGATGAAGGCGTGGCGCGATTCTTCGCGGCGCTGGAGGCATTCGACAAACGGCTGGGGTCGGGCGAGCCGTTAGGGTTTCCGGCGGAGAAACTTTTTCAGGGTCCGATTGCCGACGCGTTGACGCATGTTGGCCAGATCGCCATGCTGCGGCGGATGGCCGGATGCAAAATGCGCGGCGAGAATTACGTCGCGGCGAAGATTGAAACGGGACGCGTGGGATTGGAACAGGAGGCCGCTGTGATCGAGTTCGATTAGGTGCTATCTCGTGCGGTAGCCTTGGTAGCACGGACGTGGAGTTCGACGGTATCTCGATCAGAAAGAATGTTGGCCGCCGATGAACGCCGATCAACGCCGATGAGAAAGCAAATGACTTATCTCCGTTGATCGGCGTTCATCGGCGGCCAACTATTCTCAGCTTCAGCACGGGAAACTTTACGAAGCTTTTCCGCCCCCCAGATCGGTTAGGCACCCTCAGATGGTGCACATGCTGGCGAACGGCGATATCTCGAAATGCTTCTGAACGAATACCCCTTTCTGTCCCGCGAGGAAACCGCGCCCGGGCATAAAGGCATACATCACTTTACAACTAGAGCTTTCACCTTTTCGCATTTCGTCGAAACACCGATATAGCCAATAGTCCCGGGGGCCGACGCCACACGATCGATCAGCATCGCCTCGGTATCGAAGGCCTGGGGCATGGTCCCATGCCCGGCAAATAGCAACGCGCGCCACAGCGCCAGAAATGCCGTGTTGCTTCTGCCAAGGTAGTTCTTCAGAAATTCCTCATGCACCGGTCCGTCTTTCAAGGTGACCGGTATGGCGCGCGAGCCGTCCCTGAAGCTGGTGGAAGCGCCGATGAAGATGTCGCGCAGATCGGATCTGCTGATTTCCGCAATTTTTGCCGCGCTGTGGACCACGATCACTTGCGCCCGGACTGGGCTCAACCCCAACATCGCGCCGGCAATCGTTAGGAGCAGTGCTCTAGTGCGCATGAAATTCTTCTCCGTCCGCTCTAAAAGCTGAAGCCGACTTTGGCAACCAGCAAGTTAGTATGCGGCTTGAGGCCGTTTGGATTATCAAAGCCGTAAAAGCCCAACCCGTTGCCGTCAATATAGTGGCCTTCGAGCTTCAAATAAAAGTAGGAGTTGACATCGTATCGTCCGGAGACCACCGAATCGTAGAAATGGTTCGCTGGATCGGATTCCTGGCCGGACGATGTCACTAGGTAGCGGGTATGATAGGCCCCGATCTGCAGTTTATCGGTGAGGCGATAGGAAGCCATCGAAAACCAGGCACGGCTGTCGGAAAGAGCAATAGACCGCGCCTCGCCGGCGATTGCCAGATCGGTGTATTGGACCAGCCTCATGTACTGTCCGACGAGGGAGAGCTTCCCGATATCGTATTGCGCGTAATATGCCGGCCAATAGGTCAGGGGCTGGCGAAACGCTCCATTCACCAGATTGCCGCTGGCGTTGTACAGCATGAGAGAGCCGCCCAACATCAAGCCCTTCACCGGCGTTTTCCAGCGCAGATCGAAGCCGGGTGTGATACCCCCGGGCCGTTTCGTGAAGCTCAACCCCTGCTCGCGAAAGCCCTCCATGTATCCGTCGTTCGGGGCATAAAAATAGTAGCCGTAATATAAGGAGTAAGCGAACTCGCCCAATTTATCTCCCAGGCGTTGCCCGCCATACAGCTCCGCGCCATATTGCGAGAGATTGGTGGCCCGCACGTCGACCGCGTACATAGACTCGGGCAGCAACGACCACAGATACCCCGGGTCGGCGTCCTGCGTATCGTTGTAGAGACCCCAGCGGATCTTCACTTTCCCGGCTCTCAGTCCTAAACGTTGATTCAATTTCCAGTCGACCAGAGCCCAATCCACGCTGGCGATCGAGTCTCCGAACTTACCCAGCCTGGTGAAATGGACCTGAGCACCCACGCGCACCTGGTCGCTGATCTGCTCGTTCCCGCTGACCGCCGCTTCGATCCAGGCGCCGCTGCCCGAGCTGGTATCCATACCGAGATAGTTGTTGCTGCCGCTGTACAGGAATCCTTCCGTGGCAAAGCCGTGAAACTGTGGGGCTTGTTGGGCCAGAACGCTTCCAGCCCCAAGGGTTGCGGCCAGGATCAATGCAGGTACCCGTCTCATATTGGTTTAGAGGGCTCCAATCGAGCCCGCTAAGTATGGATCGGCACTTCCGGGGGAGATCTTTAGCCGAGATTAACCGTCAGGGAAGGCCGGAGAATGGAAGCCGGCTCGCCGCGTGCGGCACTCGCCCCATTCGCCCCCAGTTATACTTGAGCCGAATGGGCCGAAAGCTTCGAGACTTCTGGCAGAGAATCAGCGAGGGCATGGCGATCCAGCAGCTTTGGGCGCAATTTCGCGCCGACGCGCGATCGAGTTACCAGTTCTATTCC
>Ga0181528_10002220_pt1 | contig 11902 bp, 11 predicted proteins | sample PEATcosm2014_Bin_47_FD_119742 | JGI IMG/M metagenome (GOLD analysis project Ga0181528, IMG submission 119742) | Peatland microbial communities from MTU Mesocosm Facility, Houghton, MI, USA - PEATcosm2014_Bin10_10_metaG | ecosystem: Environmental > Terrestrial > Soil > Wetlands > Peat | place... | reverse complement strand
TGCGCCACCGCGGTCAGCAGAGCCGGATCGACGTTCGTCTTGGCCGCCAGCGCCGCGGCATTCCCCGCGCTCAGATGCAGCTTGATCAGGGATTTGGCAATCGACTTCTGGCTGCCCAGATCGGTTCCATTCACCCAATTGGCTAGCAGCGATTCCAGAACATTGGCTTGCGGCAGCGCGTTCAATGGCTGGCCAGCCCCCGCCTCATCGGGCGTCAGCCCCGAGACTGTCGCCCGGATTCGCCCAAACCCCATGTGATTGATCCCCGGAAACACCGGCTTGACGGCTTCAAGCAGTCCAAAGGCCGCAGTGCCTAACCCGCCGATTGCCGTAATCGCTTGAGGAAGATTCGATAGGATCATGAGTCACATCCCCTTTCATCCGGTAACTTTACAGTCGATATGCGGGACAGTAAAGAGAAATCTTGGCGCTTTGCGGGCCAGATGATCCGATCCTGTCTTCCCAGGTGGGCTCGATCTCCATCGAGAAATCGAAGGCTGGATCCCTTGCCGGAATCCAGCCCTCATTCCTAAATTCGATTTGGATGAATCTCGGGTTCGCAGCCTATCTTTCCAATCACTGGGCCAGGAAGTTCTCCATGAAACTGGTATCGAACTCGCCCGCGCGGAAACCGGGGTCGGCAAAGATCCTTTGGTGCAGCGGGATGGAGGTCTCAATTCCCTGAACAATGAACTGGCTCAGCGCGCGCTCCATCTTGGCAAGCGCCTCGGCCCGGTCGCGCCCATGCACGATCAGCTTGGCGATCAGCGAGTCATAGTAAGGCGGCACAACCCCCTCGGCATACTGCGCCGTATCCACACGCACGCCATTTCCGCCCGGCACGTTGAAGGCCGTGATCTTGCCCGCCGAGGGCGTGAACTTTACCGGATGCTCGGCATTGATGCGGCATTCGATCGCGTGACCGCGAATCTCCAGCTTTTCAGGCAAGATCGCATCCAGCCGTTCGCCTGAAGCAATCAGGAGCTGCGCCTTCACGATGTCAACGCCGGTAATCGCTTCGGTAATCGGGTGCTCCACCTGCACGCGGGTATTCATCTCGATGAAGTGGAGTTGCCCCTCCTCGTCCATCAGAAACTCAACCGTTCCGGCATTTTGATAGCCGATCTCGGTGAGGCAGCGGCAGAGCGTCTGGCTGATCTCCTCGCGCATCGCTGGCGTCACTCGCAGGCTTGGCGCCTCTTCGATGAGTTTTTGGTGCCGTCGCTGGATCGAGCACTCGCGCTCAAAAAGCGTCCTCACATTGCCGTGCTCGTCGGCCAGCACCTGGAACTCGATGTGGCGAGGGTTCTCGATGAACTTCTCCATGTAGAGCTCGCCGTTGCCGAATGCATTGGCCGCCTCGGTATACGCGGCATGGAAGAGGTTGGGCAGCTCCTCCACCGCGCGCACAATTCTCATGCCGCGCCCGCCGCCGCCTGCCTTGGCCTTCAGGATGACCGGAAAGCCAACCTTCTTCGCCCACTCCTGCGCCTCTTCCGCGGTAGCGATCACCCCGTCGGAGCCTGGAAGAATCGGCACATTGGCCCGCTTCATCGCCTGGCGCGCCTTGTCCTTTTCTCCCATGAGACGGGTAATCTCCGGAGGCGGGCCGATGAACTTTATATTCGACGCGCGGCAGACCTCGGCGAAGTTGGCGTTTTCGCTGAGCAGTCCATAGCCCGGATGAATCGCATCCACGTCGGCGATCTCTGCGGCGGAGATCACGGCCGGCACATTCAGATAGCTCTCCGCCAGCCGCGGCGGGCCAATGCAGATAGCCTCGTCGGCAAACCGCACGTGCAAAGAGTTGCGGTCGGCCTCGCTGTAGACAGCGACCGTGCGAACACCCAGTTCACGGCAAGCATTCAGCACGCGCAGAGCGATCTCGCCGCGATTGGCAATCAGTACCTTACGAAACATGGAATTCCTTTAGGTAGCTTCTGGATAACCCAATGTTTTGAAAGGGCACGGCTTCAGCCGTGCCACAAATGCCCCAATTTCAGCGTGGGCTTTAGCCCCTGAGGGAATGAAGGGGGCGCGATCAAGCCCTGTTCAGAGCTACTTTAAGCGGTGCAATCGGCGTTCGCGGTGCTGATTGGCCAGGCTAACTCTGCCAACACGCGCAAACCGCGCTAACTCAGCAGAGCTTTCACCCCACGCGGATGGAATACAACGGCTGCCCATACTCGACCGGCTGTCCGTTGGAAACGATGCACTTGACGATCTCCCCCGAAGCGTCTGACTCGATCTCGTTCATCAGCTTCATCGCCTCGACGATACCAATCACCTGTCCCTTGACCACTTGATCCCCTGGAGAAACGAACGGTTCCGAACCGGGCGCAGGCGAACCGTAGAAGGTCCCGACCAAAGGCGACTTGACGATGTGCAGCCCAGAGTCGAGGCCGGCATCGCTCGATTCGGTGCCGGCACCCGGGTCAACCCGCTCTGGAGTCTGGGCAGCCGCGGCCCTCGCCACGGCAGACGGGGCAGAAGCCAGGACCCGCGCCAGATCACCCAAGCCAGCCGATGAAGCCTCCGGCGGGTTGAATTTGAGACGTATCTTCAGGTCGCCCCGGTCCAGATCGAACTCGGCAACCTGATACTGCTTCAGAAACTCAATCAGTTGTTTCAGATCCTCAATGTCTTGTGGTTTCATTCGTCCTTGACTCTCTCGCGTTAGGGTGCAATCAAAGTTCGATCAATGCCTTGGGCGCGGGCGTGAGCACCTGTCCTCCGCTTCGCGTCACTGCCACCATATCTTCGATGCGTACGCCAAATCGCTCCGGAAGATAGATTCCCGGCTCGATGGTGATAACCATGCCGGCCTGCAGCCTGATGGCTTGTCCGGCGCCGATCCGTGGCGGCTCGTGAATCTCGAGGCCAAGAGCATGGCCGGTGGAGTGCGAGAATGCCTCGGCCAGTCCCGCATTGCGCAGTACGCCGCGCGCTGCCTCGTCCACATCGCCGCAGCTTGTACCGGGAGCCACAGCGGCAATCCCGGCCTCCTGCGCCTCCAAGACCGCCTCGTAAGCGAAGCGCTCCTTCACCGCCGGCTTGCCCAGGTGCACGGTACGGGTCATATCCGAGCAATAACCCTTGAGAATAACACCGAAGTCGAGCGTTACGAACCCGTTGCGAGGCAGCTTTGCAGCGGTGGCGCGGCCATGCGGCAGAGCGGAACGGACACCCGATGCGACGATCGTCTCGAACGACATCCCCTCGGCTCCCAGCAATCGCGCTTGGTACTCAAGCTCAGCGGCCACTTCAAACTCTCTAAGGCCGGGCTCGATAAACCCCAGAATGCCTTCAAAAAGCTTGCAGCCCATCAACGCCGCCTCGATCATCAGCGCCAACTCGTCGTCGTCCTTGACCCCGCGCAACGGCTCTATCAATGAAGCGGCCAGCGGAGTCAGAAGGCTCCGGCGAAGCCGTGTGGGCAACGCGGCCCTCCAGCGAGCCAGATCGGCCACGCTGGTCCTGACGGGATCGAAGCCGGCGAAGACGACGCCCGGCTGCGCCGCCAGCCACTCGACCGCCGCAACCGCCGGAGGACCGGAGACGACTTCTACCTCAGCGTCGGCAACCTCTTCTGCGGCTTGCGTCCTGTAGCGGCTGTCGGTATAGAGCCGCGCGTTCCTGCGCGTGATGGCCAGTGCGGCGCTCGAACCGGTAAATCCCGAGAGATAGCGCAGATCGGGAAGATGCGTGACCAGCAGGCCATGAAGCCCGGCTTTGGTCAGACGGCGGCGCAACAGCCCGATACGGCGAAAGTGATCCACGGGGTAAGAATAACAGGGGAGCGAAGATGCCGGATCACCTGCGCAAATCCGAGACTGGGTGTTTGAAGTATGTTATCATCGTTGTATATCAAAGGGGGTCCGATATGCGCACGCTTGTGGACATTCCGGCGGACGATCTGAAGCTCCTCAACGGGGTCGTCAAGACCTTGGCCATCTCTCGTGCCGAGTTCGTGCGCCGCGCCATTGCGAAGTCCCTTGAGCCGCACCGCCTCTCTCAAAAACAGGAAGCCTTCGGACTGTGGTCAAAGCAACCCGTTGACGGCCTGAAGTATCAGGAAAGGATGCGCGAAGAATGGCAAGAAGGAACGTTCTCTTCGACACCAACATCCTGATCGACTATCTGTGCGGCATTCCGCAGGCGCGGATTGAGATGGGGCGATATTCCAACCGCGCAATCAGCGTCATCACCTGGATGGAAGTGATGGCCGGAACCACTCCGTCCGATGAACAGCAAATCCGGGCTTTCTTGCTGACCTTCGGCGTTCTGGCTCTCACATCGGAAGTGGCGGAACAGGCCGTTACTCTACGCCGCAAACGAAAGATCAAGTTGCCCGACGCCATCATCCAAGCCACAGCACAGATTGAGGACCGCCTCCTCATCACCAGAAATACCCGCGATTTTCCCAGCAGCGATCCCGATGTTCGGATACCGTATAAGCTTTAAACACTTTGGCAGAAGGCAGATTTCTGCTTTTCTGCCTCCAGTCGTAGCGAGGAGAGATAGGTGCTCTGAACATGACCAACGAAAGCTCATCCGACGGCAGGTATGCCCCTCTTCCCGACAAGGCCCTCGAGCTATGCAGGATGACCGGAGCACCTCCGCGCCTCGTTGCACACCTGACGCTCGTCCACGATGCGGCTCGAAGATTAGTCAACGGAGTTCATGCTGTATTTCCAGCGCTGAAGTTCGACGAAGAGGCTATCTACTTTGGAGCCGCTACGCACGATCTCGGTAAGACCATTCATTCCGTTGAACTGAGCGAGTCGGGGATGCTCCACGAGTCTCGCGGAGTCGAGTTGCTCAGAGAACTCGGTGTGCCCGAGGATCTGGCCCGTTTTGCATACACCCACAATAACTGGACGGGGTCTGTTTCAGTAAAGATAGAAGATCTTCTGGTAGCTCTTGCGGACAAATGCTGGAAGGGCAAGAGGGTCACCGATCTTGAGACACTGGCAACAGAAACGCTGGCGGAGCTCACGGGGATTCCTCAATGGCATTACTATGCGGTTCTTGACGATCTCTTGCAGGACCTGGCAAGTGACGCCGATGCAAGACTTGAGTGGCAGAGAAGTTTTCCCTTGATTTGAGATTAGGAGTTCTGTCGAAGCAGCTGCGACTGATCTCTTATCCCTGATCTCTGCTCTTACATCGCCGGCCGGACCGGCTTCCTCTGCTCGGGGTCCACGTTCAGATCGGCGGCGTGCTGGTCCGATTGCCGATCCATCCACTCGTCGAGACGGCTGCGTTTGAAGCGCCAGCGGTTGCCCAGCTTGAAAGCGGGCACGAACCCCTCGGAGGCATATTTATAGAGCGTGTCGGGCGAGATGCCCAGGTACTCCGAAGCCTGGCGAATGTCCATGACCTCCCGCACTTCGGGTACAAGCAAATTGGAACGGAGAGCAGCGCTGCGCATGTTTAGCTCCTGGAGGTGGGGAACCCCCCGGACGAGATTCCGGCAATCCTGCCGGTACTCTTGTATATAGCGCGGATTCACCCGGAATTTCAAGGCTTTTCAGGCAGTTGCAGGAAATTAACGGAGCGTCGCGCCCCTCTTCTTGGAATCAAACCGACACTCTATCACAACAAAACCCAACCCGTAGGGTCGCCGGCTCCAACTACCACAAGCCCTCGGGTCATTACGACGGATGGTGCGTCGATCTCAATTAGTGTCGTCCCGCCGGTGCAGCGTTGGTTTGTCGTCGCCGCTGGAACTGCCAGGGTCCGATGTGCTCGTTGTGCTGGTCGGATCGCCGCCGTCGGTGCTTGCCCGGCGCAGCGACGGTTTCTTCGTATCCTTGGAGTCGGTCAGACGGCGCTTGTTCTCGATCCTCGCCAGCCTCGCCTTCACGTCATCAAACTCCGAGGTGGTCACCGTGTATTCATCGCGAGGCGGCAAGATGCGGGCAATCTCCTCCTGCGAGTGCAGAATGCGGTCCGGTGTTTGCGGGTGGTCGGCAAAGACCTTGGCCACCGCGCCGGGCTTGCGCTTCTCGAGCGCCTGCACTTTCTCAAAGAAAGTGATAAAGGCCTGCGGATCGTAGCCCGCGCGGTACATGTACTGCACGCCCAGATAATCGGCCTGCCCCTCAAACTCACGGGAGAACTTCATGAAGGTGACTGGCACGGCAAAATTGGCCGCCTCATAGATGCCGTAACCCGTCCAGCCTCCGATGAAGATCAGTGGAATCATGCCGATCTGGGTGTAGTTGAGCCTCGTCATCTCGCGGGCCGCGTGGTGGGCGCAGACGTGCGCCGTCTCATGGGCCATCACCCCCGCCAGCTCAGCCTCCTCGTCGGCGTTCAGAATCAACCCCGAGTTGACAAAAAAGAACCCCCCCGGAAGCGCAAACGCGTTGATTTCGTCCGAATCGATGACCTTGATCGTGAACGGCACCTTGCAATCGGAGTTCTTGACAATGTTCTGGCCGATGCGGTTCACGTATTCGGTCACCACGGGATCGGTGATGAACTTGGTGCTCCTCTCGATATCCATGGCATACTGCTTGCCCATCTTGATCTCAGAGTCGGTCGAGTACCAGTTCCCTAGCCCGCGGCCTCCAATATCGCGATTGCCAACAGCGCTCACGTCGTCGATTGAGCCCGGCTTGACGGTGACTTTCTGGCTGCCCGGTTCCACAACCTTCTCCGGGTTCACTGTGCTGCTGGCCGGGCTATCGCCTCCCACCGGAGTGGTTCCCGGCGCAGGCTTGTCGGTTTTGGTCGTCGCAGGCTTAGCGTCCTTCGAAGTTGATGCCGTCGGAGCCGGAGCGGGCGCATCCCCTCCTACCGGCGTCGATCCCGGCGCAGGCTGCGCCGCAGAGGTATCCGTTGAAGGCGCGCTCGACGCCGTCGTTTGCGCGCGGCATATCGTACCAATGGCAAGGGCCAGAGCCAATCCTGCCAGCACCGTTGCTTTGGAAGCTATCCGAACTGTCCTCATGACCTCACCTCCGGTACCCTTGCATCCTCACAGCTTAATCTGAATTCGGAAGAACGCCTCTTCGTATGAGGGTACGACCTCTTTGTGCCGTAGATGTCTCAAGAAGCGCGCGGGCTCAAGCCCTTGAAGATGTCTTTCGGGAAAGTCGCCGATCTTCTTGCTTCTTCCAAAGTCTGACAGGCTCCTGACCTCCGAGCCGCACTGCCCCAATCCTTAGACGCAAGTATCTGCCTCTTTGGCACAATTCTGCAGAATAATTTCTTCCAGGCCCGGTTGCCACCTTGAATGGCAAGAGTCCGCTCAGCTTTCACCGCGTCCATTTGTCAGCGTCCCTCTCTTGGAGACCTGATCTGTCTGCGTTAAAGTTGAGTACACAGAGCAGTGAGGAGAGAGAACTTGCGCCGAATCATTCTGGGGATCGCAGCCATAGTCTTGTTTGCAGCGATGCAACTGGCTGCCCAGCCGGCCAATTCGCACCCTCATTCGCCTCTGGCAGATCTGCTCCACCCGCACGCGCACGCCCGCCCCGCCCCGGCCAATCCGGAGCGCACTCCGGAGGCCGTTTTCGACGCCACCAGCCTCGGATCTCCGCTGCTGCTCGACAAGGGCTGGCGGGTTGGCATCACCGCCAATCCGGCCGCTGCCTTCCCGGAATTCGACGACTCCGCCTGGGCCATCCGCGATGCCAAAGAGGCCTTTGCTGAAGTTTCCGATGAAGATCATCCCGCCGGTGCTCCGAATCAGGACCAGGGTCCCCCTCATGCCAACGGCCACCAGCGCCCATTCGCCTGGTTTCGCCAGCACATCAAGCTGGCCCCCAACCACGGGCCGATCGTGCTGATGATCGAGCTGCCACCCAACGAGAATGCCTCGACGGGTCCGGAGTTGTTAAGCGCCGACGTGTTCGTCAATGGCCGCCAGATCCGCCCGGAAGGACCTCACGGAGACGCTCCCGAGCGCTACCAGCAGGTCTCTCGCATCTACCCACTGAACCTTGACCCTTCACAGACCTCTCTGACCCTGGCGGTGCGCGCCCTTTATTTCCCCTTCGGCTACGGGGCTTACACTAGTTTTTTTGCCAACCGGAAAATCCTCCTGGGTAACCGCGAAGATCTCGCCCACTCGCTTGAGCTGTGGTCCTCTCACAATCTCTTTCTTCGCATTCCAAGGCTGGTGGACGCATTCTTGCTCACCGTCCTGGCGCTCTTCCTGCTGGCGCTCTACTTCACGCAGAAGGGCCACGTCGAGTATCTGTGGCTGGCCCTGTTTGAGTTTGTTCAGGCGCCAATGAGCTTTGTGGAGATGGCCTGCAGCACGGCTTCCCTTGACCATCTCTGGTTCCAGGGCATCGTCCTTCAGTTGCTTCTGGCGTCGGCCTATCTTTACTTTGAATTCCTCGTCGCCTTTCTCTCGCTGCGCAGGCGCTGGTATATCCGCCTGCTGCGTTTCACCGCCCCCATCATGGCCTTAATCCTCCCCGTGTTCCTGTTGGCCGGTCACAGCACATTGATGGAGATCGCTTTGGCTGTGATCCTGTTGTCCAGCTTTGGTTGGGTGTTGGGATGGATCATATTTATCTTCAGCACGCTGCTCATAGCCACACTGAAGCGTAACTTTGAGGCGGCTTTGCTGCTGCTCTCGCTGATGCTCAGCGGAGTGGCCTGGATCGAGAGTCTGCTGGCGACTCGCATGAGCGCCTTCGGCGATCAGGCATATCACTCGCCTCTCACCTTCCAGGCAGGGCCTATCCCCATCACCGTTGAAGTGATCGCAGGCTTCGTCGGAATCGCCGTCATCGTGCTCATCATCTTCGGCCGCTTCCTGCGCGTGCAGCGCGACCAGGAGCGAGCCTCGAGCGAACTGGCAGCCGCCCGCAGCGTGCAGGAGCTCATGATTCCCCAGGAGAAGCTCGAAACTCCGGGCTACGAAGTCGATTCCGTCTACAATCCGGCCAACGAAGTGGGCGGCGACTTCTACCATCTTCAACCCACCTCCGACGGCGGACTGCTGGTGGTCATCGGCGATGTCGCCGGCAAAGGCCTGCAGGCCGCCATGAACGTCTCCATGCTGATGGGAGCGTTGCGCAGCACTCCAGAGCGAAGCCCAGCAAAGATTCTCGAATCTTTAAACCGCGTGCTGGTCGGCAGCGAAAGCTTCACCACCTGCCAGGCTGCCTGGTTTGGCCCGAGCGGAGAGCTTGTGGTGGCGAATGCCGGCCACCTGCCGCCCTACCTCAACAGTCAGGAGGTCGCGCTTCCCGGTGGTCTACCTCTGGGTTTTCTCTCAAATCTCAGTTATCCCGAAGTCCGCCTCTATCTGCATCCCGGCGACCGCATCCTGCTGATGTCGGATGGAGTGGTCGAGGCGCGCCAGCCCTCCGGCGAACTCTTCGGCTTTGACCGCGTGCACAACCTGAGCAATCAGAGCGCCTTCTACATCGCCGACGCCGCCAAGGAATTCGGCCAGGAAGACGACATCACCGTACTCACCGTCAGAAGATTGGCACATGCCGTTGCGGCGTGAGAGCCGCCTTTGCGGCGAGCGGATTCTGGCTGGAGCTTCGGCCATCAATCCCGAACAAAAAAGCCCCCTCTCCGTGGGAGGAAAGGGGGAAGGAAGCGATCACCAATTCAAGATCTGGGGCACTGCATCGTGGGGCTGCGCCGTCACGGCAGCCAATGCTTGCGAGATGGGCTTCGTGGCAGGATTCTAGAGAACCAGGTTGACATTGTTCAATAAGATTGTCTGGAGCACTTGCTTGCCATCCTGCGTGCCCGTGGATACGCCGGGGTGGCTGTTCTTCTGTTCCACTACCTTCGCTGGCACCGTGACTGAAGCAACGCCTTTGCTAGCCAGCGTGACCTGAGCAGCGGTACCGGTGGCCGTATAGGTGACCTTGTAGTCTCCAGCCGGCAACACGGTCGAGCCAACCTGCACGGTAACAGGAACCGTTACCGTTTGCGACTTATTTGCTGCCAATGCTGGAACTGCAAGAAGTGAACAAACCAGTACGAATCCGAAAATACGCTTCATGTTTTTCTCCTCAATTGCCCCGCCACTCTTACGGAATCTGCGAAGCATTTGAGATAAGTAAACCACTCAACGCGAGATTTGAAGCTTAAGAAAGCTTAAGCGCGGCTGCATCGGTTCTTCAGTGACTGTCCCAGTATCCATGAATGCCAAGTGAATTTTTCATCAAGAAGTATTTACATCGAGCGCGGCCGATCACGGCATATCTATTGGAGATCCGCTTTAGCCGTTTGACCTGGAATCGTGATGCAAACTCGCAGGCCTGGCGAGGCGTTCTCGGCCTCAATGCTTCCTCGATGCAGTTGCACCGCCCGCTTGGCAATCGAGAGTCCTAGCCCCGAACCCCCACCATTGGCTGAGCGCGCCTCTTCCGCGCGAAAGAAGGGATCGAAGATCCGCCCGAGAAACTCCGGGGCAACTCCCGGGCCGAAGTCCCGTACTTCTATGAGGGCCTTATGATCGGTCTCTGAGATAGTCACGTGGATCGTGGAATCGCGCGGCGAATAGCGGATCGCATTGCGCAGCACATTCTCGACAGCCCTGCGCAGCAGCTCCCTGTTGCTCATGAGCGCGCGAAACAGCGAGCCTTCCACCTGGATGCAGCAACCGCGAAAATCGGCCTCCACTGAGCAGTCCCGCACCACCTCATCGACGATCTCCCTGAGCGGCACCGGGTCCATCTCCTGCATGGCTGGATCGTCTTCGACGGAGGTGATTTCAAGTAGATCGGTCACCAGGCACGCCATGCGATTAATGTCGCGCTCAATCCGATCGAGCGCGGCGTCGCTGTCTTGCGAAGTCCGGGCCAGTTTTACGGCAAACTTGAGACGCGCCAGCGGCGAACGGAGCTCATGCGAGATGTCGGCGAGCAGCCTCCGTTCGCTCAAAATCAGGTGTTCCAGCCGTTCTGCCATCTGATTGAACGACCGGCCAAGCTGCCCAATCTCATCCTCTCGCCGCGTTTGAACGCGAAGGGAGAGATTGCCCTTGCCGAAGCCGCTTATGGTGGCGGCCACTTTGCGAATCGGCAGCACAATGCCGATCCAGGCTAGCCAGCCAAGGATGCCGGTGGCGCCAAGAACGATGAAGTAGTATGGCAGAAATGTCCAGATGTGCGGCCGGGCAACCTGGCCCTCGGCGGCAAAACAGTATCTTCCATCTTCAGACCGATGCGCGATGATCCATGTCCCGCGCACCTTTGTCCGTAGACTGGGAACCGATGGCGGTGGAAGAAGAGCCGACCTGTTCTCTCCCGAATAGAGATCGATCCCGGATCCGTTCAGAAGGTAATGACTACCTCCGCCGAAGGTGGCGTCCAGACTCATCAAATATTCGTGCAGTGCCGTCTTGCCGTGTTCTTCGTACGCCTCCCGCGCGCTTCTTAGTTGGAGTTCGTCAAACCTCTCAAAAAGGGGGTTGAGCAACTGGTTCTGCATGTGATCCGAGACCATATGGAACACAAGAAAGGAGATAGAAAGTACGACCGTCATGGCGATCGCCACGCGGGCATTCAAAGATCGGACGGTGATTGCTCTAATCTTTTCCGGCAAAAACATAGCCAACCCCACGAACCGCGCGAATCAGGCCCCGGCCACCATGCAGTTTCTTGCGCAGATGGCTGATATGAACATCGAGAAAGCGGTCGTACGGCGTGGCTTCGCGCTCAAACAGCAGCGCCGTAATCGCATCCCGTGAAACAACACTGCCTTTGGAGCGCATCAGTAGCTCCAGCAGATCAAACTCCATCCCTGTCAGCTCCACCGCAGAGTCGGCGCTCCACACTTCGTGTGTGTTGAGATCGATGCGGATCTTGCCCACGCTGAGAGTCGAATCTCCCTGCCGCACGTCCGCCGACGCCCGTCGCAGGACGGCCTGAACCCGCGCCATCAACTCGTCGGGGTCGAAGGGCTT
>Ga0181528_10002219_pt1 | contig 11904 bp, 8 predicted proteins | sample PEATcosm2014_Bin_47_FD_119742 | JGI IMG/M metagenome (GOLD analysis project Ga0181528, IMG submission 119742) | Peatland microbial communities from MTU Mesocosm Facility, Houghton, MI, USA - PEATcosm2014_Bin10_10_metaG | ecosystem: Environmental > Terrestrial > Soil > Wetlands > Peat | place... | reverse complement strand
TGTCCGAGATATTCCCAAAGTTGTTGGCAAATATGCGGAATGATAGGCGACAGCATCAGTACTATCCCTTCCAACGCTTCCTGGCGAACCATACAGGCCTGTTCAGACTCATCATCAAACTTACCCAAGGCATTGACCAGCTCCATATTAGCGGCAATGGCAGTATTAAAGGTGTGGCGCCGCGCCATATCATCACTTACTTTTTGCAAAGTATGATGCAACTGGCGACGGATATTTTTTTGATCATCATTCAGTTTGGAAAAATCCCGGGCTTGGACCTGCAAGCCCAATTCCAGATGCTGGTAAACCATTCTCCACAAACGTTTAAGAAATCGAAACGCCCCTTCAACGCCTGCATCATTCCACTCCAAAGACTGGTCAGGCGGTGAAGTAAACATGGTATAAAGCCTGACAGTATCCGCGCCGTATTTATCGATTAATACCTGGGGATCAACACCATTATTCTTTGATTTGGACATTTTCTCCACCGCACCCACAGTCACTTCCGAACCGTCACTGAGTAATTTGGCGGCAATGATCTTGCCTTTAGCATCCCGCTCCACATCAATTTGAGTCAGATTAAAATACTGCTTATGACCATGAGTATCAATCTGATAAAAAGTTTCAGCTACTACCATACCTTGGGTCAGCAGATTTTTAAATGGTTCGTTGCAAACCAGCAAGCCTTCGTCCCGCATTAGTTTGGTGAAAAACCGTGCATACAGTAAATGCAAAATGGCATGTTCAATACCGCCAATATAATAATCCACTGGCAGCCAATAATTAGCACGCTGATCTATCATAGCCGTATCGGCATCCTGACTGGCATAGCGGGCAAAATACCAGGATGACTCCATAAAGGTGTCAAAAGTATCGGTTTCTCGTCTGGCCGGCTGCCGGCAACTGGGACAAACAGTATGCGGAAATTCAGGATGAGCGGCCAAAGGCGATTGCGAACCATCCAGCACGACATCCCGCGGTAAAGTCACAGGCAACTGATCCTCCGGCACCGGCACAGTTCCGCAGGTATCACAATAAACCACCGGGATAGGCGCTCCCCAATAACGTTGTCTGGAAACCCCCCAATCACGCAATCGGAAATTGGTTTTACGCTCACCCTGACCCAGAACTGTCAGTTTTTCAGCAATCGCATCAAAAGCCTGCTCTGAGGTTAAGCCGTCAAATTCACCGGAATGGCCCAATACACCCTTAGCGGTATAGGCTTGAGCACTAATATCATCATTGTGACCATCATTAGCAAAAATTACCTGCTTGATGGCAATATCATATTTTTTAGCAAACTCAAAATCCCGCTGATCGTGGCCTGGGACTGACATCACCGCACCGGTTCCATAGTTCATCAACACAAAATTGGCTATCCAAACCGGTATTAAGTCACCGGTCAAAGGATGGATGGCCTCAATACCGGAATAGATACCGCGCTTTTCCATAGTTTCCATAGCTGCTTCCGAGGTTTCCATCAATTTGCAGGCTTCCAGAAACTCGGCGATCTCTACATTGGTTTCCGCCGCTTTAAGGGCAACCGGATGCTCGGCAGCCACAGCAACATAGGTAACCCCCATCACAGTATCCGGACGAGTGGTATAGATACGCACAGGCTTTTCAAAGCTCTCAATGCAAAAATCCATTTCTACACCTTCCGATCTGCCTATCCAGTTGGCCTGCATGGTTCTGACCTGTTCAGGCCAGCCCGGCAAGGTTTCCAGGGAACTCAGCAGTTCGTCAGCATAGGCCGTAATTTTTAAAAACCATTGGGAAATTTCCTTTTTCTCGACATGAGTATCGCAACGCCAGCAACAACCGTCTATCACCTGCTCGTTAGCCAATACAGTCTGGTCATGCGGACACCAATTAACCGGCGCAGTCTTTTTATAGACCAGTCCTTTGTTTAGTAATTTCAGAAAAAACCATTGTTCCCAACGATAATATTCAGGATCGCAGGTTGCCAGCTCACGGCTCCAGTCATAGCCAAAACCAAGGCGCTTCAACTGCTCACGCATGTAATCTATGTTTGAATACGTCCAATCCGCCGGATGGACACGATTCTGCATCGCGGCATTCTCTGCGGGCAAACCGAAGGCATCCCAACCCATAGGCTGCAATACATTTTTACCCAACATCCGCTGAAAACGGCTGATGACATCGCCAATCGTATAATTGCGCACATGCCCCATATGCAACTTGCCGCTTGGATACGGAAACATGGAAAGACAATAATATTTTTCTTTTCCGGTATTTTCTGATGTGATAAAAACGCCTGAATTTTCCCAATCAGCTTGTATCTTGTGTTCTATATCCTGCGGTTTGTATAGCTCTTCCATCCGACTCGTCTTTTAATATAAAAGGTTTAAAAAAAACAGCTAGAATACCCTACAGACGATGAAATCTAAAGTAGGAATTAACAGGAGAAACCATGAGCGAAAACAAATTCATTAAAGCTTACGATCAACTGATCACAAATCTGTACGAAGCAATGGACGATACCTTGCATTCAGTGGCTGATTCCCTGGAAGTTGCCAAGCAGAAAACCAGTACACTAGGCGGGCATACTCAAGACGAAATCAACAAAATCGCTGATTTTTTAATGCGAGATGTTGAAAATGTCGCCACAACCACCCCTGACAGCAAAAAAGACTCTTTGTCGGAATGGCTGAAATTTGACATTGAACTGATTGAAAATTTTGCACTGGACGCTTTTTTAAGCATTGCCGATAAGACCCGGGTCAAGTTGGCCGCCTTGGAAATGGACGCCAAACAATATCATCCCTACCGGGCCGGCGACATCGCCAGTCCCGGCACTTTTGTCTGCAAGCAGTGCGGCAAGCATATTGCTTTTAAATCCACCAGCATGATACCGGCCTGTCCGGAGTGCCATAGCGAAAAATTCAGCCGGCTTTGATGGAATGTTTTTTCAGTGGTTGATATTAACGGCTTTAACCTTATAATGGTTATCTTTATTTTTTTGTCTACAGAAGGTGATTATGCGCAGGGTAATCTTCAACCAAAAAGGCGGTGTCGGTAAATCCACCATTACCTGTAATCTTGCTGCAATCAGTGCGGTTGAGGGCAAAAAAACCCTGGTAATTGATCTGGACATACAAGGCAACACAACCCAATATCTGCTTGGCGCCAAGGTAACTGATTCAGATAAAACCATTGCGCATTTTTTTAAAGACAATTTGGGTCTGGGTTTATTCGGCGGTGGAAAAGAAGGCCTGGAATCGGCCATACACGAAACACCTTTCCCCAATCTTTATGTCATTCCTTCTCATCCTGAATTGGAAGCTTTGCAAAGCCGCCTGGAATCCCGTTACAAAATCTTCAAACTGCGCGAAGCTCTGGAAAAACTGGAAGGATTTGATCATATTTACATCGACACCCCGCCAGTATTAAATTTTTACAGTCAATCCGCTCTGATAGCTGCAGAAAGATGTTTGATTCCTTTTGACTGCGACACTTTCGCCCGCGAAGCTTTATACACATTGATGCGCGCCATTTCCGAAGTAAAGGCGGACCATAATCAAAATCTGGAAATTGAAGGCATTGTGGTCAATCAATACCAAAAACAAGCTAATTTGCCGCGTCAACTGGTTGACGAGCTAATTGCAGAAGGTTTACCGGTTCTGGAAAGTAAAATTTCCACTTCTGTGAAAGTCAGAGAATCGCATTCCGATTCTCAGCCTTTAATTCACTATGCGCCAACCCATAAACTGACTGAAGAATACAGAGCACTGCATATCGAAATTCACAAATAACAGCATTATTAATGACTGTTAACAACCTGCAGGTTAATAATTAGCCGGTAGCTTAAGTTATCGACTTTTTGCCGATTCCGAGATCGGTAAGCCAGTCAGTGGACACAGAACACCTCACTTTCCTGCCGGCAACGTCGCTGCCAAACTTGCCGGCTACACACTCCAAGCTCATGGCTTTAACCAATAGCAAAACTGCCTTTTTCCTACCTGCATAAAGTTCATAACCAAGTTTTAGCTGGCGCATTGACCCAAAACGCCGGATAATTCCAGGCTTTTTTGATTTCTTAGCCCAGATGGAATTTAACATCAAAAATACTGATGGTTACGCTCGCAGAGCTAGCCTGACATTTGCCCGCGGAGTGGTAGAAACCCCGATGTTCATGCCGGTTGGCACTTATGGCGCGGTTAAATCGCTAAGTCCTGATGAATTGTCGGAACTAGGCGCACAGATCATTTTAGGCAATACTTTTCATCTTATGCTGAGACCCGGCATGGATGTCGTAAAAGCTCACGGGGATTTGCATGACTTTATGCGCTGGCAAAAACCGATTTTGACAGACTCCGGCGGATTTCAGGTTTTTAGCCTGGGAGCATTACGCAAAATCACCGAACAAGGCGTGACTTTTAAGTCGCCTGTCAATGGTGGCAAAATCTTCATGGGACCGGAAGAATCCATGCAGGTGCAAAGAGACTTGGGTTCCGACATCGTCATGATTTTTGACGAGTGCACTCCCTATCCCGCCAGCTTTCAGGAAGCTGCCGATTCCATGCGCTTGTCTTTACGCTGGGCGGAACGCAGCAAGCGCGCTCATGCAGGCAATCCGGCGGCACTGTTCGGCATTGTGCAAGGCGGCATGTTTCCGCAATTAAGACAGGAATCCATCAACGGTTTACAACACATAGGCTTTGACGGTTACGCTATAGGCGGGCTTTCGGTTGGAGAGCCAAAAGCGGAAATGCTGGCAACCCTGGATGCGATTCATCAAAATATGCCGGTAAACAAACCCAGATATTTGATGGGCGTCGGCACACCGGAAGATTTGGTAGAAGGCGTCAGACGCGGCATAGACATGTTTGATTGTGTGATGCCTACCCGCAACGCCCGTAACGGCCACTTATTCACCCGCAACGGTGTTATCAAAATCCGTAATAACCAGTATCAGTTTGACACTCGGCCTTTGGACGAAAATTGCCAGTGTTATACCTGCCGCAACTATAGCCGGGCTTATTTAAAACATTTGGATAAATGCAAGGAAATGCTGGGTTCCAGACTAAATACCATACATAATCTGCAATATTATCTGGAACTGATGCACAATATGCGCTCAGCCATAGAAGCTGAAAAATTCGATGAATTCGTTAAGGAGTTTTATGAATTGCGTCGTTCCGGCGCTGATTAATTCGTTAATAGCATGGAAATATACAGTTTTCCGCCTATCACCAGTCCGACAGCCAAAATTCTGATACTAGGCAGTATGCCAGGCAAGGCGTCACTTGCCGCCAATCAATATTACGCCCACCCCAGAAATTTGTTCTGGCCAATTATGGGAGAATTGATTGGCGCTTATCCTCAACTGGAATATCTAAGACGCATCCGAATTTTACAGGATAACGATATTGCCTTATGGGATGTTTTAAAATCCTGTCGCCGCACAAGCAGCCTAGATGCCGATATTGAAAAATCATCCATGATAGTCAACGATTTTTCAGGTTTTTTCGCCGGTCACTGCCAAATCAGGCGAGTATTTTTCAACGGCGCAACCGCTGAGCAGGCATTTAGAAAACATGTCCTGCCTGTCATTAACACAGAGTTTTTGCAATTACAACGCTTACCATCCAGTAGCCCTGCGCATGCGGCAATGAGCTTTCAGGAGAAATTGCAAATCTGGCGGAATGTAATCGGAAAATGCTGAGCACGCAGCATATTTGTTGAGCGGTCAACGGAGGATTTCGGGATAATACCATTCCCCATTGTGCTTTTAAACCCGAACAATGCAAAAATCAGACATTGCTGAATTTTTTAGACAGGCTGTCAATTATCTGGAAACGGATAAACTGGTCGATGCCAAAAAATTGTTCTTAAAAATATTAGCAGTTGAGCCAAAAAATGTTGAGGCATTGCATCTGTTGGGTGTAGTCGCCATTCAAAGTCAGAATTATTTTGAAGCAATCGATTTTTTGCAGCAGGCCATTACTTTGCAAGGCCACCGAACCGAGTTTTATAATAATTTGGGTATTGCCTACAAATTGGCGCAACATTACCCTGAAGCAATAGAAGCTTTTTATCAAGCCCTTGATCTTTGCCCCGAGTCTAGTGAAATTCATTTAAACCTGGCAAATATCCTTAAACAACTGGACAACCACAAACAGGCTGATATTCACTTTCGCTATATTGAATTACTAACCGCCAATCCCATTAAAGCCCATTATCAGGCTGCCATGTCCTGGTTAAACATGGGTCACGGCAATCAGTCGATAAAATGCTTTGCTTATATTGTTCGCCTTAAACCGGATTGTGCAGTTTCATACACCAATCTAGGTTGTGCATATTTTCAAAATGGCGATCAGAATAGCGCGATTGCCTGTTTTCAACAGGCATTGATTTTACAGCCTGATTACCCTGAAGCATTTTACAATTTAGGCGTAACCCAACAATCTCAAAATCAATATGAATTAGCCATAATTAATTATCAGCATACGCTGGAGTTTTGTCCGGATCATCTTGACGCCTTGAAAAACCTGGCTTATCTGGCTATGAAAACCCAGCGCATTAATGAGTCTATACACTATTACCGTCAAGCATTGGCAATCAAACCGGAGGATGCCGATTTACATGCATCGTACTCGCTTACCCTATTATTAAATGCCGATTTTGCTCAAGGTTGGCAGGAATATGAATGGCGTTGGCGTAGCAAAGCCAGCTTGCATGAAATGAAAAGACATTTTCACCAGCCCGGATGGCGAGGCGAAAACTTGCAAAATCTGAGCTTATTTGTGTATAGCGAACAGGGATTTGGCGACACCCTTCAGTTTTGCCGGTATATTAAACTCCTGCATGCTCTTGGCTGCAGCAGAATCATCTTTGAATGTCAGCCTGCCTTAAAAACTTTAATGTCACAGTGTTTTGAAGCTATTGCAGATGTCATCGCCGTTGGCGAAACATTGCCGGATTTTGACCGGCATTGCCCACTGATGAGTTTGCCATTGATGTTTGGCAGCGATTTGGACAACATCCCTGCCCCAATACCATATCTTTGGGCTGATAAATATTTGGCTAGGCAATGGCAAAGCCGCCTGGGGACGCATCACTTGCTGAGAGTCGGCTTAACTTGGGCCGGGAACCCATCCGCCGATGTTGATGGCAGCCGTAGCCTGCTTGTATCTCAACTATCGCCATTATTTGAACTGGCGGACATAGAGTTTTTTAGTCTGCAAATTAGCCAAGATTATCAACAAAATCAAAACATCATCGACCATACTAGTCATTTAATCGATTATACGGAAACCGCCGGCTTGATTTCGCAACTGGATTTAATAATTAGTGTTGATACTTCAGTAGCGCATTTAGCAGGCGCCATGGGAAAGCCGGTTTGGTTACTTTCCAGGTTTGACGGCTGTTGGCGCTGGTTATTAAACCGGGAAGACTCGCCCTGGTACCCTAATATGCGGATATTCCGGCAGCAGGAAGCCGGTAATTGGCAAACTATTATTGAACAAGTGGCGATTAGCCTTAAGAATGCAACAAAAAATTCGTAGAATAGAAGGAAATTGCTAAAGGACATAGATATCCCGCTCAATTGAACCGAAGCCTTTCCAACGGATTGTCAACGGAATGAGATTGATGGGATGTCGAATTCATTCGATACCCAGACTAATCGAGATTTAGATGGTAACGAGTATGTTTCCTTTCGCCCATTCGTACTAAAGCACCTTTGCTGACTAGATCCTGCAAATCGCGCGTGGCCGTTGCTCTGGGGGCGCCTGTGATGTTGATATATTTTTCTGCGCTGAGGCCGCCGGTAAATCCTTCCGGTCCCTCCCGGCAAAGACGAACCAAGACTTTTTCTTGACGCGGATTTAACTCGCCGCGCAGTCGATCAAATAGGCGGGCTTTCTTAATCAGAAACTCTATCCAGTTTTGGGTGTATGTTTGGGCAGTCAGTATCGTTTCTGCAAAATACCGTAACCAGTCAGTGATTTCATTTTGCCGGTTGGATTTTTCCAAAGCAGCATAATAAGCTTTTTTATTCCTTGCAATGGTATAGGCAATTGCGATTAGGGTAGGTTGTCCCAAGCATTGCGCCAGTGCTTTTTCAACAACGGCCCGACCAATACGACCGTTGCCATCTTCGAAGGGATGAATACAAACAAAATATAAATGGGCGATGCCGGCTCGGGCTAAAGCCGGCAAAGGTGTTCGCCCACGGGGTCCGGTATTGTTAAACCAGTTGATGAATCGTTCCATTTCATCAGACATTTGCGTTGATGGAGGCGCTTCAAAGTGAATATGAGGCGCATATATTGGACCGAAAACAATCTGCATGGGCTCGGGGTGGGTTCGGTATCGGCCTATGTCTTTGAGATCGGTTCGCCCATATGTCAGCATGGAATGCCAGATGAACAAGCTTTCATGACTCAGTTCTGCATCAAAACTACGATACAAATCCACCATCATCTCCGCGATACCTTGTTCGGCTGGAGAAATTTTCCGGTGATCGGCAGTCGTCAAGCCAAACTGCCGGCAAATCGAAGATTGAAGGCTATCACGATTCAAATATTCGCCTTCAATTTCGGAGGTTTTTAATGCCTCGTTGCTGATTAACTCAACGGTCAACAGTCGTTTGTCATCCTCACTGACGTGTTTAAATGCCCCGAACGATAATCCCGTATTGAAGAGCAAACGCTTTTCGTACTCGTCGAGTTGAGACGGTTGGTAACTAAAATTAGGCCATTCAGGTTTTTGCCAATTCCACTTCATGAGTCATAACGATATTTGCTATAGCTCAAATTATAGCTGAATTGTGATTTATAAAATGTAATTTTATAAATCCCCAGGCTCCATAATATGCGAAAATTCTAACAGCAGTATGCCGGTAACTAGCAAATTGTGACCGAAGAGGTAACAAAGTCTTCCCTACTCTTGAAAATAACTATTAATTGTTTCAAAAGTTTTGCCTTTAGGAGGCGCCTTGGCAGAGGTCTTGGGAATCGAGGAGGGTATTCGGCAAAGGTTTTGCCAGCATGGATGCTGGCGCAAAGCCTACATGGATGTACTTGCGGCGTCCTTTGACAAATACCACCGGTTTCCAAGGCCGGGGGATACCAATAACCTATAAGCATGACCATTTCCTGTTATTCGCTTAATGCGAAAACTTATGCAACTATTAATAATCAGCTGTTTTCTTCAATTTTTGAAAGCCAAACAAAATTAATACCAAAAAGATTAGCAATAAAAACACGGCATTATCACCAAATCTGGCGTAGGGTGTCATGCCAGCCATAGGCAGGATATTTTCCGTTAAGGTGGTAGTGACAAAAATCGGCGCTTGTTTGATGATACGGCCATCCGGACCAACAAAACCGGTGAGGCCGGTGTTGGTAGCTCTGACCAGATATCGTCCGGTCTCCAGCGCCCGCATCTGCGACATCTGCATGTGTTGATAAGGCTGGGAAGTTTTGCCAAACCAGGCGTCATTGGTGACATTAACCAGATATGCCGCCTCACCTACTTGCCTACTTACCTGTTCACCAAACACATCTTCGTAACAGATAGTGGTAATAAAAGCAAAACCGCCTGCCTTTAGCAATGGCTGCCTGTCTGCTCCGGCGGTAAAATCGCCCAATGGAATGTTGATCAATTCCAGTATCCAACCTGATAACGGTTGCAGTGGCAGATATTCTCCAAACGGCAATAAATGATTCTTATGATACATTCGCTGGGTTTTATCTAAAGTCAAAACACTATTAAAGTATTGATCGTTTTCGCCGCCTGTCGGTAAACTCACCACCAAATCAACCTGATGCTGCAGGGCAGTTTCCTCAAGGGGGTCAAGATAAAACTCTTTGACTTGAGACAGGAATGCCGGTATTGCCGTTTCCGGCCAAATAATCACGTTGGAGTCCCAATGTTCGGCAGTCAGTTGCTGATATAAGCGCATGGTATTCAGCCTTTGTTCCGGCAACCATTTAATGCCTTGACTGACATTCCCTTGAATCAGGGTGATTTTAATCGGCCCGCCTATGGCTTGCGTCCATTGCACAGTTCTAAGCAAACCGCCGCCGCCCCAAACCAAAATCAAAAATATCAACGCCAAACCGGGCTTTAATTGCCGATTGACTATTTCGGCCAACACAAAAGCCGATACAGCCAGCAAAAAACCCAGCCCGTAAACTCCGGATAACGGTGCATAACCTGCCAAAGGCGTAGAAATTTGGCTATAGGCTATTTGTAACCAGGGAAAACCATTTAATAACCAGTATCCTCGAAAATATTCCACTGCAACCCATAGCAAACCACTTAGAGCTATGCGCAACCAGACGAAAGGTGCGATCATGAGTTTATTTAACCCATATCCGCAGATCGCTGGAAAAATCGACCAAAGACCAATCAATAGCATCGCCAACAAACCAGCGCTAATGGCATCTGCACCGCCAAAATCGTGGATGCTGACATACACCCACCAGATCCCGTAACCAAACAGACCTAGGCCAAATAGATATGCAATCCAAAAAGCCTGTCCGGGACTAACTTTGGAACAGGCCAGATAAAGAAACATTAAGGCCGGTAATGCCGCGTAACTATAATCGCAGGGGGAAAATGCCAAAGTCATCAACACACCTATCCAGGGAGCAACAAGCAGCCATTTCCATTTGATTATTCGATTCATGATATTCAGTATATTGCGATAAGAATACAGCGGCATCATCGACAATTGGCAGGATGCCTACAAACTTCGATGAAAAATTTTGAGCGGAGAAACCCAACTGAAAAAATTCAGGTAAGGAGAAAATGCTGATTAAAACCGACGGAAAAAATGTTTTCGGAGAAAATTATACCACTTAATTAAAATCATACGACAACACCTTGCAGACTGGTAGTGGTTCAGTTTGAGATTTTTTTGATAGAGATAACAGAAGTTTTGGGAATCGGGAGTGTTTGGCCGGGGTTTCGCCGGAAGGGATTCCGGCGCAAAGCTTACAGGGATGTGCTTGCAGCGTCCCCGGACAAATATTCGCGGTTTCCAAAACTGGCGGATACCAACCATCAAGGTAAATCGTGACAATTGACTTTAATTCAAACTGAACCACTACCTGCAGACTAGTTTTACCGCAATCATAAGCCAATCAATTTAAATCAGGCGCCACTGCTAGGATATCCACATAGACGTGGAGTATGCAGATAGTGCAGGAGCAAATATCTGTCAACTGCGGTTTCTAGGATAATTATCAAATCTGTACCATAATTTACTGATCAATACGAATTTCGACTTGCTAAATAATCGGAATGATAAGACTTTAGCTTTGCCGGCATGAACCATAAGCATGCGGATAAATCAAACCAAAAACTTTTTACTTTACCTAATACTGAATCAATGTATCCGATTTTCATACTCTGTATTTCATTATTTGCTTTCAGTATGTTGATAAAGAATCAACTAGTATCAAAAAACTTGCCGGAATATTCTTTAATGCAGGCAAGCTCTGCAGATGAAACTGACCAATCCGATCAGCCTGATCAGTCCGATGAATTGGTTTATCATGCAGACGACGCCGGCCACTTTAGAGGAACCATATCGATTAATAATGTTTCCATGCCTTTTATGATTGACACGGGCGCCACCAAAACCACTATCCCAATGAAGTTGGCCAGAAAAGCCGGTTTACCCTTGGGCCCTCAGGTAGAGATTAAAACAGCCGGAGGCAAAGTTTTTGGCAAATCCACTAAAATTAAAAGCCTGAAATTTGGTATTTTTGAAATCAATAATATTGATGCTCACGTCAATTCAAATTTATCGGAAGTGTTAATTGGCATGAATACTTTAAAATATTTTAAAATAACTCAAACAGTCGACACTTTAAAGCTGACATTAAATAAAGAGTTTCTGGATAAAGACAAGACTAATTCTGT
>Ga0181528_10002217_pt1 | contig 11914 bp, 9 predicted proteins | sample PEATcosm2014_Bin_47_FD_119742 | JGI IMG/M metagenome (GOLD analysis project Ga0181528, IMG submission 119742) | Peatland microbial communities from MTU Mesocosm Facility, Houghton, MI, USA - PEATcosm2014_Bin10_10_metaG | ecosystem: Environmental > Terrestrial > Soil > Wetlands > Peat | place... | reverse complement strand
TGAACGATTTCGTCGGATTGTTTCGTGCCCGCGACCAGCGTGGGCTCGAAGAAAAATCCGGCGCCCGCGCGTGCTTTGCCGCCGGCCGTGATCTGCACATGCGAGGCGCTCGATGCGCGCTCGACGAAACCGGCGACCCGGCTGCGCTGTTCCGCCGAAATCAGCGGACCCATCTCCACGCCGTCGTCGGTCTGTGCGCCGACTTTGAGCGAGCGCACGGCGGCGCTCAAGTCCGCGACCAGCCGGTCGTAGATCTTTGCACCTGCATAGATGCGGCAGGCGGCGGTGCAGTCCTGACCGGCATTTAGAATCCGAAGGTGCGCACGCCCGCGACGACCGCGTCGAGATCGGCATCGTCGAACACGATGACCGGTGCCTTGCCGCCGAGTTCGAGATGCGTGCGCTTGAGATTCCCCGCGGCCGCGGCGAGTATTTTCTGCCCCGTCGACACGTCACCGGTCAAGGACACCATGCGCACGCGAGGATGGCTCACGAGCGGCGCGCCGACACTGTCGCCGCGGCCACAAATGATGTTCACGACCCCGGGCGGAAGCAGCTCGGCAAGCAGCTCGCCGAGTTTGAGTGCGGTCAGCGGCGTCTGCTCGGAAGGCTTGAGAATCACGGTATTGCCGGCCGCGAGCGCCGGCCCGAGTTTCCACGCGGCCATCATGAGCGGGTAATTCCACGGAGCAATCGAGGCGACGACGCCGATGGGATCTCTTCGAATCATGCTCGTGAAGCCCGGCAGATACTCGCCGGCCAACAGCCCGTGCTGCGTTCGAGCCGCACCGGCGAAGAATCGGAATACATCGGCGATCGCGGGGATTTCGTCGTTGAACGCCGCGGCGAGCGGTTTGCCGGTGTTGTCTGACTCCAGCTTCGCATAGGCCGGGCCTTCGGCCTCGATGCGCTCGGCGAGGCGCAGCAACAGGGTCGCGCGATCCTTCGGAACGGATTGCGCCCAGCCGGGCGCCGCGGCTTCGGCGGCCGCCACGGCCTCATCGATCTGCGTCCGGCTCGCCTCGGCGACGTCGGCGAGTTTCAGGCCGCTTGCCGGATCGAGCACGTGCTCGACCGCGCCCGCGCCGGCCACGAGTTCCCCATTGATCAGCAGCTTGGTTTGCATTTGCGCCTCCCGTTGTCCTCTCATCCCACGGCAGTACGTTTTTTCTTCTCGGGATCGTCGAACGGGAGCGTATGCGCGGTCGCCGCGGCTTGCAAACTCCTGCCGCGCAACTCGAGTTTCGTGCCGTGCACCGCCTGCGGCACCTCGAGGCGCACGATGGCCATCGATTTCTTCGTCAAGGTCGACACCATGGCGCAGGTGACGACGCCGACCTTTTTGCCGCCCGCATAGACCGCATCGCCCATGTCCGCGGCCTTGCTGCCCTCGACGAGCAGCCCGAATATTTTGAAGCGCTCCTTACCCTTGAGCCGATAGTGGGCTTCCGCGCCGTGAAATTCGTTCTTGCCGGGGCTCACCGTGAAGTCGAGGCCGAGTTCCCAGAGGCTATCGCCCGGGGGATCATGCTCGAATGGATACATCTGCGACATGTCGTAGGGATAGAACAGCAATGAACTCTCGACGCGCAGATAGTCGAGCGTCGTGAAACAGGCCGGCACGATGCCCTCCGGCTTGCCTTCGGCGAGGATCGTGTCCCAGATCAGGCCCGCATCCTCAGCCTTGCAAAACAGTTCGTAGCCGCGCTCCCCGGTGTACCCGGTCCGCGAGATCAGCACCGGCTTGCCGAACAAAGTCGCCGGCATGTGGTGAAAATATTTGAGGTCGCGGATGCCGGGCACGTGTTTGGCGAGAAAATCGACCGCGATCGGCCCCTGCAGGGACAAATCGTGCAAATCATCGTCGACGATCATCGCGACGTTGCGGCCGACGACGTATTTCGCGAGCGTCTCATGGCCAGCACCGCTGCCGTGAACGACCATCCAGGCATTTGGCCCGGTCCGATACAGCACACAGTCCTCGATGAAATGGCCGGCCTCGTTGAGCATGCAGGCATACACGGACTTGCCGGGATAAATCTTCGTGACGTCGCGCGTCGTCGCGTAGCTCAGCACCGCGGCCGCATGCGGGCCGACGAGGTGCAGCTTTTTGAGTCCCGATACGTCCATGAGGCCGGCTTTGGTGCGGATCGCGACATGGTCGACCGCAACCTCCTTGTCGTAGGTCCAAGCAGTTCCCATGCCGTTCCAGTCCTCGAGTTTGGAACCGAGGGCCCGATGCCGATCGGCCAGTACCGAGCTGCGCCAACTGAGTGCCATAAAGTCTTCTCCTAAAAATGAACGAATGTCGTGCGTTAACTTACTCGGGCGCCGTGCCGCTGGTCGTCGGCGACCCGTCGTCGTGGGGAGCCAGCCATTCGACGACCGCGTCCCGGTAGCGTGTCAGGCCTTTGTAATCGACGAGTGCGGGGTGCAGGTTTTTGAGGACGCGATGAACGCGCCTGGCCCATTTGGGGATCGTCGCAAGCTCCTGCACGGCGATCAAATAACAACGGATGCTGAACACGATGCCGTTGCTGCGCGGCAGGCGCCACAGTGCCTGAAGCTCGACGCGCAAGTGCGCGAGCTCGCCCGCATTCTGCGCCGTGACCTTGGTGCGATCCGGCCCCCACTTCGGATAGTTTTCGGGTGCGGTGTCGAGCCGCGGATTGATCGTCATGGTCCAATTGAGCCGGCGCACCGGCGCGCCGAGGCGCAAATTCAGCAGAAATTTCAGCGCGCGATCGAACACGTGCAGCTCGTGCGCGAGCGGCACCGGGCCGTGCCACTCGTTGAATCGCATGCCGACGTCGAAGTCGAGCGACCAATCCGCCTGGGTTGTCACCATGCCGGCCTCGGCCCACAGATCACCGTCGCGCTGATCCATGACGACCCAATCACCGGGCGTTTGGCGTGTGATGTATTCGAGCGGCGGCTGCGGTAGCGTTGCAACATCGCCGAACGTGAAAGACTGATCGATCTGCAAGGGCCGGTTGATCCAATGCCAGCGATTGCCCTGCTTGGCGAGCGAGAAATGCGCGGGGTAGTCGCGCGCCAGCGATTCCATGATCAACTCGAGGCAATCCCACTGTGCACTCAGCATGTGCGGCAGCGCCTGGAAGCGCAGCGGCTCGCCGGCGAGCACGATCGCACGCTCCTTGCACTCCGCAACGTAATGCTCGTCGATGTCGATTGCGAATTCCGTGACCGAGCCCGGTGGCCCGGGCAGATGCGGCTCGATGTTGACCGAGTACATGTACTCGTCTTCCGGAAACGGCAGCGGAAAGCGCCGGATCGCCTGCGGGCTGTTGCGGAATGTGAAGTCGTCGCGGAAGGATTCGTCGGGTTTGAATACCGTGCTCATAGATCGAGTACCACCTGTTTGCCGCGGGCCCGCGAGACGCAAGGCATGATCGTGTTGCATTTGGCTTTGTCGGCGTCCGACAGGAAATGATCGTGATGCAGCAGCTCGCCGTCGACTTCGAGCACGCGGGTCTGGCAGAAGCCGCAAACCCCGCCGCGGCACAGATACGGCACCTCGACCCCGGCGCTCTCGATCGCCTCGAGCAGGCTCTGCTCCGGCAGCACATGCACGGATTTCCTGGCGCGCGCGAGATACACCTCGAACGCGTCGCCGACCGGCGGGGCGCTGAACTGCTCCCAATGGATGTGGCTATTCGACCAGCCGCCGGCGCGTGCCGTGTCGATGACACGGTTGATCATTCCGGCGGGGCCGCAGACGTAAACGTGGGTACCGAGCGGCTGCTTGGCGAGCAAGCCCTCGAAATCGATGAGCTGTCCGTCGCAGTCGTAATACATGCGGACCCGATCGCCCTCGCGCGCGCGCAGGCGCGCAAGAAAGGCCGCATGTTCAGGCGCGCGCACCGAATAATGCAGCTCATAGGGAATCGCGCCGCCGTGCAGATCTTCGAGCTGCGCGAGGATCGGTGTGATGCCGATGCCGCCGGCGATCAACAAGTGCTTGCGCGCGATCTTGTCGAGTGCGAATAGATTGACCGGATGGGCGATCTCGAGCCCGCTGCCGACCTGCAGACGGTCGTGCATGAAATGCGAGCCGCCGCGCGACTCCTCCATGCGCCGCACCGCGATCTGATAGGTGTCGAGCTCGTAGGGCGGGCTCAGCAGCGAATAGGGGTTGCGATGCACGCGAGGCGAACCGCCGGCCTCACCGCGCATGACGACGACGATGTGCGAGCCGCCCGAGAACGCGGGCAGCGCTCCGCCGCCGATGCGGGCGAGCGTGAAATGCTTGATTAGCGGTGTGATCTGCTCGATGCCGGTGACTTCCACGGCAATTGTCTGGCCATCGCTCATAGGAACACCTCACGGATCTGCGGCAGTTCGCCGGGCGCTTCGGCATCGACCATGACGCCCATGTAGGCCGCAAGGCGGCGCGAATAATGATCGCGGACCAGCAGCCAGCGATCGCATCCGACGCATCGCACGATGTTGGTACGCACATCCTCGGTCGTTTCGCGACAGTGCACGCAGCGCACGCGACGCGCGAGCGTGCCGCACTCCTGCGCGCGAATCTCGTCCTCATTGAGATTGAATTCCAAGGCGATCTTCATCGCAAGTCCTATGAAACTCTCGGGTCCGGCGACATAGAGGCGCGTGCCCATCAGCGAGCGCTCGAGCGTGCTGCGAAACTCCTGCAGCAGCAGGCCGCTGCTGTCGAAGAAGCGCGTCTCGGCGGCGCCGGATGCGCCGAATGTCTCGGGTGCACTCGCGCCGCCGTCCCTGCCGGGCGTGTAGAAAATCCGTGTCTGCGCGAGCGACCGCGGCTTTCCTAAGCGCAGTTCGTCGAGAATCCGCAGCAAGGGCTCGCCACCTTGCCCGAATCCAAGCAGCAGGTGGTATCGCCCTCCGGTATCGGCGCGCAGCGGCGCATAGACGGGTTTGCTCTTGATGCCGGTAACGAGCATGGCTAGTACTCCGCGATGTGGTGCGTGATCGCGACGACGAGGATGCCAAGCACGAGCACGGCGTACGGCCAGATTCCGCCGCGCTTGAGGATCAGTGCGCCGTCCGCGGTCTCGAGGTCCGCGGCCATGTCGGGAGGGAACACGCCCTTGTCCTGAAAATAGTGCCGGAACACGAAAACCGGCACGATCAAGGCCGCGAAGATCAGGCCCGTGAGCAGAGTTCCCGCGCCGTAAGTGTCGGCACCGAAGCCCATGAAGGCGAGATTCACGAACGAAAGCACCGCGCCGGCCGCGAGTATCCAGGTTGGTGCTCGCCACGGGCGTTCTTGCTTCGGCCGGTCGAGCCGATGTATCCAGCCCGCATTCAGATTGAGGAAATTGAAGATCAAATAGCCGATGTTCGCGGCGCCGATCACGAACACCGAGTCCGACATCAGCAGCAGCACGAGGTTGAAGGTCAGGTTGGTCAGCATCGCGTTGGTCGGTGCGCCGTGCGCATTGACCTTGGAGAGGTAGCGCGGCAGCCAGCCGTCGAGCGAGGCCTGGTAGAGCGTGCGCGAGGAGCCCGCCATCGAGGTCATCAGCGACAGCACCAAAGCGAGGATCAGCATGATGACGACGATGACGCCGATGAGCTTGCCGGCGTGCACCATTTGCGCCATGACCGTTGCGACGCCCATGCCGCTGTAAATGTCGGGTGCGAGCATGCCGCCGTAGACCGCCGGCATCGTGATTTGTCCGGCCGCATCGACGACCGCGGGCGTGACGAGTTGCCCCAAGCCGAGATAGCCTTGAAATGCGAACGGCACGAGCGTGTATACGACGACGCAGAGCAGGCCGGAATAAAATATCGCCTTGAAGGTATCGGTTTTGGGATTCTTGAATTCGCCGGTGTAGCACACCGCAGTCTCGAAGCCGTAGGTCGACCATGCGGCGAGGAACATGCCGGCCGCAAACACCGTGATTCCCGCCATGTTCCAAGTGCCGTCGATGACGTGGCCCACGGCGTCGTGTGCGAGCGGCGCAAGCGGAAAAAAATTCGCTTTGACGATGTCGCCGGTGATCAGCGGCACGACGCCGATCAAGATCAACGGAATCATCGCGGATATCCCTAAGATCTTCGTGGTGTTCGCCGAGCGCAGAATGCCGCCGTCTTGAATGAACTTGACCGCTAGCAGGATCGCGGCGCCCAGCAAGAACGTCGAGTTGATGCGCAGGCTCAGGCCGGTTTTGATCGATCCGAGATCGAGCAGCGTGATCTGCCAGGTGTTGACGAGCGCATCGGGCGCGAACAGGCCGGTCAAGATATAGCCGGCTGCGAGCGCCGAGCCGGTTGCCTGAACGGGCGACCACGCGAACCAATTGCACCAGACCGAAATCGGCGCGATCAGCTTGCCGTATCGGACCCAGGCGATCGCACCGTAAATCGAGGTGCCGCCGGCCTTGTTCGGAAACAGTCCCGCAATCTCCGCATAGGTGAAGGACTGGATGAACCCCATCGCGATCGAGGCCATCCAGATGACCCAAGAGAGCTTGCCGACGGTCGCGGCAACCGCACCGATGGAAAACAACACGAGCGGTGGCACACCGCTCGCGACCCAGAACGCGCCGGTCCAATCTATGCCGCGTTCGAGGCCGGCCGGTTGTGCCGCAGTCGTGGCCGCCTCAGCCGGTGCGCTCATGATCCGGACCTATGCAACGAGACCAGCGCGATTGAATTAAAAATGACGGCGTAACTCCTCAGAAATTTCGAATATATCGCCCACGATGCCGTAGGTTGCGACCCCAAAGATCGACGCCCCGGCGTCACTGTTGACCGCGACGATCGTGTTGACGTGTTTCATGCCGGCGAGGTGCTGGATCGCGCCGGAGACGCCCATCGCGATATACAGCTTGCAGGCCGTGGCCGTCTTGCCGGACTGTCCGACCTGCCGGCTTTTGGGCAGCCAGCCGGCGTCGGCGATCGGCCTCGAACAGCCCAGCGTCGCACCGATCGCATCGGCGAGTTCGCTGAATTGCGCGACCTTGGCCTCTTCACCGATGCCGCGTCCCACGGTCAAGATGAATTCGGCGCTCGTCATATCGACGTCGTCGGCGGAGCTCAACTCGAAAAATTCCTTGCCGACGGAACGACTGGTCGCGCGTGGCGCCGCGAACGCGCCGATGCGCGGCGCGGCCGAGCCCTCGGGGGTCTTGAAGCTGCTGCCGCGCAGGGCGAGCAGAACCGTGCTGCGCCCGGGGAAATCGACCTCGACGCTGAGCTTCTGTCCGTAGCCCCCGCGCGTTGCAACCAGTTCGCCGTCGATGCGATCGAGTTTGAACACATCGGTCGCGAATCCGAAGCCGTGCTTGGCCGCTAGCGCCGCCGCAAAACCGAACGAGTCGACACTGTGGGCGACGAGCACGACTTCGGGGCGGCGCGCCTCGATGAGCGCGCCCGCCGCGGATTCGAAGCCGTCGGGATCGAATTCAGGCGTGTCCATTGCGACCGTGACGATTTCATCGACGCCGGCAATGCTCAACGCAGCGGTAAATTGCGCGGGCTCGGACGCGAAGATGGCAACGGCGACTTCTACGCCGTCGCGGCGCAAGCGTTGCGCCGCGCCGATCAGTTCGAGCGTGATCGGGCGCAATTCCCCGCGGCGCTGCTCGCCGATGACCAGAATGCCGCTCATACGGCCGCTCCTTGAAATTCGCGAATGATCGCGGCGAGCCGCCGCGCTTGTTCGGCTGCGCTGCCCTCGATCAATTGAGCGCGTCCTTTTTCGGGCACGTAGATGCGCCGAATTCGCGACAGGGATCCCGCCTCACCGACGTCGGCCGCGGTGAGTCCGAGATCCGCGAGGCCGAAAAGTTCGATGGGCTTGGCCGCGGCCTGTTTGATGCTGCGCAGTGAGGCGTAGCGCGGCGTATTGATGCCGGCCTGAATCGTCAGCACCGCGGGTACTTGAATCTCGACCTCGTGCAGCAGGCCGCCTTCGAGTTCACGGCGAAACAGCGCGGTCTTTGCGCCCGGCGCGAAGCTAAGCTTGGAGACGACCGCGGCATGCGGCCAGCCGAGCAGGCCTGCCGTGGCGATGCCGGTCGCCGCAAACGCCTGATCCGAGGACTGCACGCCCGCGAACAGCAGATCGGGCGCCTCACGCCGCGTGACCGCTGCCAGAATCCGCGCGATCGCGACGGGATCCGAGCCCTCGACCGCTGGATCCCAGATGCGCACCGCGCGATCCGCACCCTTGGCGAGGCATTTGCGCAAGCTCTCGTCGACTTCCTCGGGTCCGACCGACACCGCAAGCACTTCGACGGATCCACCTGCGGCCTCCTTGATCTTGACGGCTTCCTCGAGCGAGAAATCGTCCCACTCGTTGAGATCACGGACCAGGAATTCGGGATCGATCGCGCGGCCATCGCTGCGGATCTCGAAATCTTCGTCGAGAGCGGCCACTTGCTTGACCGCGACCAGAATTTTCATGCGGTAATCTCCGGTTCACGCGCCGCGGGAGCCGCTTCGCGGATCAATTCGATGAGTTCCTTGACGACGAATTTGCCCTCGTTGCCGGTCGTCTTGAGCGCGTCTTCGAACATGGTCAGATCCTTCGGACAGCTCACGACATAGACTTCGAGGCCGGGGATCGCCGCCGCCTCCCTGATTCGATTCTGCGCCGGCTTCTCGCTGCCGACCGGGTCCGGAGTCCAGATCCTACCGCCGCCGGCGCCGCAGCAGAATGAATTCGATTTGCAGCGTCCCATTTCGACGAGCTCGCAACCCAACAAGGCTAGCAGGTCGCGCGGGGCGTCATAACCCTTGTTAAATCGGCCGAGATGGCACGGGTCGTGAAACGTCACGCGTCGCTGAATAGGCTGCGTGACTTTCAATCGGCCCGCATCGAACAGCCGCTTGAGCAGCGTCGTGTAATGCTCGATCTCGACCTTGCCGCCGAAATCCGGATATTCGTTGCGGATCGTGTTGTAGGAATGCGGGTCGGTCGTAACGACCGAATTGAATTGGGCGCCGGCCATCGCGGCGATGTTCGAGGTCGCCAACACCTCATAGAGACCTTCCTCGCCGACGCGCCGCACATCGTTGCCGGCATTCGATTCACCGTCGTAGAGAATCCCGAAATCGACGCCGGCTTCGTGCAGAAGCGCTGCAAACGTCTGCGAGACCTTTTGATTGCGCGGGTCGAACGAGGCGTAGTCACCGACAAACCAGAGTACGTCCACGGGTTCTTTGCGCGCATCTTTGACCGGTACCGGCAGACCCTTGGTCCACGCGCCGCGCTTGCGCTTCGACTCGCCGAAGGAATTGCCGGTCTTGTGGATCGTCTGCAATGTCTTCTGCAGCAGTGGGTCCATCGCGCCGTCTTCAACGAGCTTGCGGCGCATCTGCACGATGATCGGAATGTGCTCCACGGCCACCGGGCAGATTTCGACGCAGGCCATGCAGGTGCGGCAAGACCATAGGGTTTCCATCGCGACCTGACCGGGCGCCTTGCCGTGAACGTCGAGTTCGGCGGCATCCGGCAGAACGCCCGACTGGAGTGTCGCGTTGGCGAACTCGCGCAGCGACAAGATCACGTCGCGTGGGCTCAGCGGCGCGCCAACCGCGCGTGCCGGACAAGCTTCATGGCAGCGGCCGCATTTGGTGCAGGCGTCCAGATTCAACAGTTGCTTCCACGTGAAGTCGGTGATCTTGGCGACACCGGGCTCCTTTTGGGAATCCGGGATTCGCGCAAGCCGCTGCGCGGCGAGCGGATCACGAACCATCAGGGATCCCGCAGCGGTAAAAATGTGTTTGACCTTGGTAAACGGAATCAGCGCGATCAGCGCGAGCGCGATGAGTCCGTGAAACCACCATAGGCCGTGGCGCAACAGGCCGGCGCCCGTCGCCGAAAACCCTGCACCGCGCAATCCAGATGCAATCAGCGCACCGATCGGCGACCACCAGCGCGTATCCCAGACATCGGGGCGCTCCTGCAGCCAGACCAGACGCGCGGCCTCGAGCAGGAATCCGGTGACGCCGATCACGAGCAGGATCCAGAGGAATGCCCAGTCCTCGCGCCGGTATTGCGGCCGGTCGAAGTCCGGATCCCCGGGCGCGCGATCGGGGCGCGCGTAATCGAGTTTCGGCAACTTGAGCCATCCGCGCCGGTACATCATATAAGCGAGGCCTGCGATCAATGCGACGCCCGCGATGTCGAGCACCAGCGAGAACACGAGATAGAACTCGCCTTGCCAGAAGCGGATGCCGAACAGCGGTTCGAGAATGTCAACCTGCAGCGTGATCGTCGCCGTGCCGAGGAACAGCAGCGCGAAGCCGTAGAAAATCAGGCGGTGTGCGCCGCCGGCGCTTTGGTCGCGGCGGCCGATCGTGCGATGACTGAGCACCGTCGAGGCCATGTCCCAGAGCCGCCCCCAGACATGGCCATCGAGCGCGAGCGCCGCGCCGCGCCGGTACTTGCGGATCTGGACGTAGACGCCGTAGAAAAATACGGCGATCGCCGAGTATCCCAGCAAATAAAACGCCCGAACCTCGGCCGCTGGAAACGCCTCGAACAGAATTCGAGTGACGGCGCCGCTATCGTTCACGCTGTTAGAGCCTCGACTTCACAGGGCTCGGTCGTCAGGTCTTGTATTCGATTTCGAATTTGCCGCCCGGCAAATGCGCCACGCCCCAAACCGCGACTTCGCGTTTGTAGGGCAACGGGAACTGCGCTCGTAGTTCCTCGATTTCTCGCGCCAGCCGATGGCCGGTGAAGGTCGCGTCCGCGATCAGTCGCGGCGCTTCCGCGTCACCAATCAGGTAGACGTCCTTGACGCCGTTCTTTTGCCATTCGTCCTGGCGCCCCTTGAGTTCTCGATAGAGCGCGTCGTGCGAGTGCCTTCCGGTGACGAGCACGAGCGAATCGAATTCGACCCAACGCTGCGTCGTATTCGGATTTCGCGGCAGCACTCCCGGGCCGCGATAGCTGCGCTTCGAGCCGTCGCCGTAAAGATCGTAAATCTCGATTCGATTCTTTTCGATGCGAGATGCGAATGCATTGTGGACTTCCTTGACGTGCAACTCGTGCAGCCGGCGCATCATGTTCGGGTATTCGAGCGTGAAGTGCATGTAGTTGGCGAGGTGCACGCCGGTGACCAGTGTCACCTCGTGTCCCGCTACGCTAAGCTTCTCGGCGAGGCTCGGCGCCATGAAATAGGTGTCGGCATTGAGGATTACGACGCGCTTGCCGATCGGCTTCTTGCCCTCGAGCACCTGCTCCGGCGTGAGTTGGTTCGGCAGTGATGCGTCCGCGCCCGGCAGCGGATCATGCGTGAGACAATTCGTGCCGTCGCCGTTCCACGACGAGCCGGTCGCAATCACGATCTTCTCGGCGCCGTATCCGAGCGCCGCATCCGCGATCATCGGCTTTTGATTGAGCGCAACTTGGGCTTGTTTGTTCTTCTTGACGAGCTTGGCGATCTGCAATTCGCGGTAATCGCGGTGATAGCCCCACTCGCCGAGGCCCGGAAGCGTCGTAATCTGATTCAAATGACCGCCGATCTTCGCGGCGGTGTCGTACAGGTGAACCGTGTAGCCGCGCTCGAGCAGTACCCGCGCGCACTCCGATCCGGAGGGGCCGGCGCCGACGATCAACACGGAATCCTCCGAGCCGCGCTTCGGAAATTTCTCGGGATGCCAGCCGCGCCGGTATTCCTCGCCGGCGGTCGCGTTCTGCGTGCAGATCATCGGCGGACCGCCGATTTCCCAGCGCGAAATGCAGACGTTGCAGCCGATGCAGACGCGAATATCGTCGTAGCGTCCCTCTTCGATCTTCTTCGGCAACCAGGGATCCGAGATCGATGGTCGCGCGGCGCCAATGATGTCGGCGATCCCCTTGGTCACGATTTCAGTCATCTTTTCGGGATCGGTGAAGCGCCCGACGCCGAGCACCGGCTTCTTGGCGACCTGCTTGATGAACCGCGTC
>Ga0181528_10002214_pt1 | contig 11921 bp, 7 predicted proteins | sample PEATcosm2014_Bin_47_FD_119742 | JGI IMG/M metagenome (GOLD analysis project Ga0181528, IMG submission 119742) | Peatland microbial communities from MTU Mesocosm Facility, Houghton, MI, USA - PEATcosm2014_Bin10_10_metaG | ecosystem: Environmental > Terrestrial > Soil > Wetlands > Peat | place... | reverse complement strand
CAAGCGAACACAGTCGGGACGACGCACGCGAACTGGCCCACAATCTCGGCGTTGCCTTTCACACGATCGCCATTGCCGACGTGGTTGCGGCAGCCGAGTCGGTGCTTGGCCCGACCTTCGCGGGGCGCGAACGCGATGTTGCCGAGGAGAACATCCAGGCCAGGGTGCGCGGCGTTCTGATGATGGCGCTGTCAAACAAGTTTGGCTCACTGCTGCTCACCACGGGCAACAAGAGCGAGGTCGCCGTCGGCTATTGCACACTCTATGGCGACATGTGCGGCGGCCTGGCAGTCATATCGGATGTTTTCAAGACGCAGGTCTACGCCCTTGCCCGGTGGATCAACGACGATGCGCGTGCCGCCGGCCGGACGCCGCCAATCCCGCAGCGTTCGATCGACAAGCCGCCGTCGGCCGAACTGCGACCTGGCCAGACCGACCAGGACAGTCTGCCACCGTACGACCTGCTCGACGCGATCCTGCGCGGATACGTCGAGGAGGGCCTCTCACGGCGCGATCTCGTTGCCCAGGGATTTGCCGGGGCCGTTGTCAACGACGTGGCCAGGAAGGTCGATCTCAATGAATACAAACGCAAGCAGGCTGCCCCCGGCCTGAGAATCACTCCCCTTGCGTTCGGTGTGGGTCGCCGCATCCCCATCGTGCAGAAATACGTCAACTAGCCTGGACGCTGCCATGAACCACTCCGAACTTCTCTTCGAACGCGCAAAGAAACTGATCCCTGGCGGCGTGAATTCACCGGTCCGCGCGTTCCGCTCCGTTGGCGGCACTCCCTTCTTTGTCACCGCGGCGAACGGTGCGATGCTCTACACGGCCGACGGTCGGGAGCTGATCGACTTTGTCTGCACGTGGGGCCCGGCTATCCACGGGCACAACCATCCGGCGATCAGGGCGGCCATCGCCGCGGCGCTCGACAACGGCACGAGCTTCGGAGCGCCCAATCCCTATGAAATCGAGATGGCGGAGCTCATCACGAGGTTTGTGCCATCGATCCAGAAAGTGCGCATGTGCAACAGCGGCACCGAGGCAACGATGTCGGCAGTCCGTCTGGCCCGCGGCTTCACGCGCCGCGACAAGATCATCAAGTTCTCCGGCTGTTATCACGGGCATTCCGATTCACTGCTGATCAAGGCGGGCTCGGGCGCCCTCACGCACGGCCATCCCGACAGCGCAGGTGTGCCGGCATCCTTCGCGCAGGAAACCATCGTCCTGCCTTTCAACGACACCGCGGCTCTAGAGGCGGCGTTTGAGGCCAATCCCGATCAAATCGCATGCGTCATCCTTGAGCCATATCCCGCCAACGTCGGCCTGATCCTTCCCGAGGCGGGTTTTCTGGCTTCGGTGCGCACCCTTTGCACGGCTCACGGCGCATTGTTGATATTCGACGAGGTGATGACGGGATTCCGGCTGGCCCGCGGAGGAGTCCAGGAACTGGAAAAAATCACTCCGGACCTGACGACGCTGGGCAAGATCATTGGCGGCGGCCTGCCCGTCGGAGCTCTTGGCGGAAGAGCGGAGATCATGGATTTCCTGGCGCCGCTCGGCCCTGTCTACCAGGCGGGGACGTTGAGCGGCAACCCGCTTGCGATGGCCGCCGGTATCGCCGCGCTGAAACTGCTGGACGAATTGAGCCCTTACGCGCGCCTCGATCGGATGGGCCGTGAAGTGCAGGGCGCGCTGCTTGCGGCCGCCCAAAAGAAGGGCCTTCCCTTGCAAGTGCCCCAAGTCGGATCCATGTTTGCGGTCTTCTTCACCGCCACACCTGTGCGCGACTACGCCACGGCCCTTTCAAGCGACGCCAAGATTTTCGCCCGGTTCTTCCACGCCTGTCTTGATAACCGGGTTTATCTTCCGCCGAGCGCCTACGAGACCGCCTTCCTTAGCACCGCACATGAAGGCACCGCGGTCGCCCGGGCGTGTCAGATCATGACTGATGCGATCGCCTCTCTCTAAGTTCCGCCGCTTCCAAACGTCGTATTTGCGATGACAAGACTGTCCTTGATTCTGTTCGTCGCTCTTTGGATCGCCTCGACCGGTCTTGGCCAGACGCAACCGCTTCACGCCGATTTCATGCGCCTCAATGAGATCCGTCCCGGCATGCGCGGTGAGGTCTGGACTGTCTTCCACGGCGTCCGGCCCGAGCCATTTTCGGTCGAGGTCGTTGGCGTGATTCGCAACGCGCTGGGCCCCGGAAAAAACATCATTCTCTGCAAGCTTACAGACCCGCGGGTCCAAAAGATGGGCGCGGGCGCCGGAATGAGCGGAAGCCCGCTCTACATCGAAGGACGCCTCGCAGGCGCCCTTTCGTATCAATTGCAGCGCTTCGAGACGGTTCCCCATGCGGGATTCACGCCTATCGAAGACCTGATTGAAGTCAGCCACCTTCCAGGGCCCGCCACTGATTTTTCCCCCTCGCCCATTCCCCTGAGATCGTCGCATCCCGCGCCAGCGGCGCCGGCAGCGGAACGCGCTGTATCGACAACCAATCTGGATTCAACGTTCCAGGCGCTGACCCCGGTCTTCACTTTAAGCGGGATCGATCCGGAAGTCGCTGAACTCTTCGGTCCGCAATTCCAGGCCTTGGGACTAACCACAGCCAGTGCGGGCGGCTCCTATGGCTTTCAGGACGATCAGTCCCCGGCGCCGGAGACGCACGCGCCGCTGACAAATGAGCGTTTTCCAAAAAATCTGCGCGCAGGCGATGCGGTATCGGTGGCGCTGGCCACCGGTGACATCACCATCGCTGGCACCGGCACGGTCTCGCGCGTGGAGGGCACGCACCTGCTCGCCTTCGGGCATCCGCTCATGCATCTCGGCGCGGTCGATCTGCCCATGTTGTCGAGTGAGATCGTCACGATTCTCCCGAGCCTGATGAGTTCCTACAAGGTTGCGAATGTCGGCCCTGTGATTGGCACGATCAGCCAGGACCGGCTTTCCGCGGTTTACGGCGAACTCGGCCAACCTCCGGAAATGATTCCCATCACGGTCACGGTGCCAAATTGGGGCGCAACGCGGACGCTTCGCTTCTCAGTCGTGCGCCAGGCGCAGATCGCGCCCCTCATCGCCGCCACTGGGCTGACCGAAGGCATCCTGGGATCGAACGATGCCGGTCTTGCCGACGGCTTTCGTGTGCGCCGCAAAGTGACGTTTCCGGGCGGGCGCGTCGTGACCGCCGATGACTTGTATGCCGGGCCGCAGGGATTCACCGTCGGCGTTGGCGAGTTCGTGCGCGACCTTGGTGACTGGCTCCAGAATCCATTTGAGAAAATCTTTCCGACCAACGTTGAATTCACCGTTGAGGCTTTGGGTCACAATCCGCTCGCAATTCGTGACGGCATTCAACTCTCCCGCACCTCGGCTGCGCCAGGTGACACCGTTCAGCTGACGCTCATCTGGCGGGACTTCCAGGAAGTCCGGTCAACCCAAATCGTGAATCTGCCCGTGGATCCGTCTTGGGCCGGCAAGAACCTCGAAGTTCTGGTGACCACCGGCCCGCAACTCGACGAGCTCACCGGCCACCCGCGCAGGGTGCAGGCGTCGCAAATCCGCAGTTTCGACGAATACCTGTCCGCGCTGGAATACGGCCGCCACTCCGACGGCCTTTACGTCGCCATCGTTGAAAAGGCTGCCGTGTTTCTCGACCAGACAGATCCGGCGGTGGATTATCCCGACTCGTTCGCGCGCATCGCCCACCAAGCCGACGAACAGCGATTTCATCGCCAGGAGGCGGTCGTGCCGCTCTGGGAGCAACACCTGCTCGAAGGCCGGGTCATTCAGGCGAGCGTGCACCGGACACTACAGGTGACCGACTAGTCCGCAAACCTCACTGTTTTTGCCGCCGCTACGGTCACTTATCAGCATGCAACACATCTGCTGGCCATTGTCACAGAACATCCGGCCTGAAACAATGTTCACCAAAATGGCTGACCTCGCCATTCAACCCAAGTGCGCAGGCTGGCTGCGCTTCTCCCAGCAGGAACCGAAATGAACACCGTCAGCCGACTTCTGGCCTTTCTGTCGCTCGCAATTCTTGTCCTGCCACCTGCTCTTTCTGGATCTGATCCGCTGACGAAACATCTGGAGATCGACTTCGGTCGCGATGTCGCCAGCCGAAATCTCAAGGGCCTCGCCACCCGCTCGGACGGCTGCATTGTCGCCGGGCCAACGCTGACGGAGCTTGCCGGCCCCGCAGTGGGCGAACTGCTCTGGGCTCTTGAGCCGGCTGACGAATCCGGCCACTCGTGGCTGGTCGGGACGGGGCCGGACGGACGGATCGTCGAGGTTACGGTCAACGGAACCGGTTTCACAGCCCGTGAGGTTGCCAAGCTCGCAGAGCCGCAGGTCTTCGCTCTTAAATCACTGGGTGGTGGCGCCCTGCTGGCCGGCACCTCTCCAACCGGCGCACTCTATCTGATCCGCAATGGAAAAACGGCGGCCCGCGTCGCCCTGCCGGTTGATTCCATCTTCGGAGTCCTGCTTCTTCCCGAGTTGAATCCCGCCGCTGCCCCGGACTCAACAGCCCGGGCCACCCCGGCCAAACAGCCCCGAATGGCCCTTGTCGCTACGGGCAACCCCGGCCGCATTTACCGCATCAATCTGGATATGTTCAGCGCAGCCGGAATCAATGCCGCCAAGGTATCCGATCCGGCAGCGCTTGCCACAAAAGGCATCACGCTCTTCGGAGAGATCAAGGACCGCAACGTCCGGCGCCTTGCGCGGCTTCCTGACGGCCGAATCGCCGCCGGCTCCGCCCCCCGCGGCAATGTCTACGTTTTCCCCCGCGATGGAGGCCATCCGGTCATGCTCCAGGAGAACCATGGTGCGGAGGTCACCGACCTGTTGCCTCAGCCAAACGGGGATCTGTTTGCGTCCATTGTGTATTCTTCTGCCCCCGCGGAACGCCGCATCAACCGTCCCGGCGCGGTGTCGGCTATCGGAGCTGGCATGACACCCCCTGGCGAGAACCTCTCAGGGATGCAGTCGGACAATGTTGCGCCTGGCACCGAACGATTCGAGGGCCGCAGCTCGGTGATGCTCTTCCCTTCCGACGGATTTCCGGAGCTGCTTCTAACCCGAAACTCACTTGCGTTCTACGGGCTTGCGCGTCGCGGCAGCCTGCTTCTGATCGCTGCGGGCGATCAGGGCGAAATCTTGGCCTGGGACCTCGACAATCGCCTCAGCCTCACGTTCCCCGGGAGCGTGAGCTCGCAACTCAATACCCTGGCCGCAGTGCCCGGTTCCGCCGACCGTTTCCTTTTGCTCCGAAACAATGCGCCTGGTCTGGCGATGCTTGAGTTCGGTGGAACGACAGCGCGCCACCTCGAGACCAATCGACTCGACCTCGGCGTGCCGGCCGAAATAGGCAACCTCCGCTTTTCTGAACTGCGCGGCCTCGCCCTTGAAGCGATTCAGGTCCAGATCAAGACGAGCCTTGCCGCCGATGACTCCGAGGGCTGGACAGACTGGACTCAACTGGCAACGCGAGATGGCGCTCATTACGCGCCTCATCTGCGGGGCAGATATTTGAAACTGGGCATCACCGTTCCGGCCGACGCCCGGGACATCGAGATCGATCCGGCCACGGTCTACGATCTGCCCCAGAATCGCCGCGCAGTACTGACTGATTTTCGCGTTCTTCCCCCGAATCTGCTGCTCAATCCTCCTCTTGAAATGCCGGGATTGGCCGTGACCACGCTGGGGCAGTTGATCAATCCCAACCAGGCGCCTGGTATCCCGGAAGGTCCTCAGGACACCCGCAGGAAACTAGGGTTTCTGGCCAGTCAACTGGTGCCTGCGCCGGGAAACCAGGCGGTCTATTGGTCAACCTCCGATCCCGACGGCGATACACTGGCCTACACGTTTTCAATCAAACCGGTGGAAGGAACGACCTGGACCGACCTCGCTGTCGATATCCGGGAGAACTACGTCCAGTTCGACACCTCGCACATGCCCGACGGCATCTATGTCAGCCGCCTGATCGTGACGGAGCAGGCGCCCAGGCCGCCGGCGCAACGCCTGCGCACCGAATTTGTGACCGATGATCTTGTGATCAACCACACGCCGCCGCAGATTCTTGATACGGCCGTGCGGCAGGACGGCAGGTTTGTAATTGTTTCAGTCCACGGGCGCGACGCCTTGTCACTGCTCGACGGCGCGGAGTTCGTTTTCAATAACGGCCACCGCGAAACGGTTGAGCACCCGGTCGACGGGATCAATGATGGTCGTGAGGAAACCTACGAACTTGAATGCCCTGTTGCCAAGATTGACGGCGCGACATCAGTAGAAATCCATCTCTCAGACGAGGTCGGAAATTCGACGGCTCGCCGTCTGTCCCTGCCCGCATTGCACTAGCCAGATCCATTTGGTCCCGGAACAACGGGCGCTGCGGCTGGTGCATATGAGGCCTCCGGCCAGAGAGCAGGGGCTCCAGCCAATGCGATTCACCGGGCGGTCCGACCTTCTTGCGGACTCCTGCGCAGCAGGAATGCCCCGGCGCCGTCGCAGCCGTTTTCCCACGGCCGGCTGCTTCGCGTTCGCTCGAGCACGAAACGTCCGTTGCTCGCACGGAGAAAGGCCTCCACAACCTCTTCATTTTCCTCCTGCTCCAGACTGCATGTGCTGTAGACCAGTCGTCCCCCCGGCGCCACGAGTCGGGCAGCCGCTTCAAGCATGGCCAGCTGTTGCACGGCATGCTTCGCAATATCGGATTCGCGCAGCCGCCATTTCACATCAACCCTGTGGCGCATGACTCCGGTGTTCGAACACGGAACATCGAGCAAGATTGCCGAGAACCCGGTTGGCAGATTGTGATCCTTGAGCAGGCGGGGAGTCAGCTTGAGCACATCAGCCTGGACAAGCACAACGTCCGTCCGGCGCGCCTTGGCCAGATTCTCCTTGAGACGGTCGATCCGGTGAGGTTCGGGCAGGTCTATGGACACCACGCGGCCCGGCGCAGAACCAGTCTCGGAAAGTCGCTGTTCCAACAAGTCCGCCAACAAAAGGCTCTTGCCGCCGGGCGCGGCGCATAGATCGACGACCGTCTCCCCCGCCTGCGGATCGAGCAGAGCAGGCGCCGTCAACGTGGCCGGATCCTGCAGGTAAAGCGCGCCATCGGCCAGCAGGTGCTCGATCTCCGGCCAATGCCCGGCAGACACGATATAGAATCCTTTCCAAGGAGCAGGCTGCAGAAAGGCGGGCGGATCGAGCCGGTCTCCTGCACCTGCGGTGACAGTTGCGCCAGGCAGGACGGGTGCCGCCCCGCCCGATCGGCCACGCCAGCGGGCATACACGGGCGCCGGAACCTGATTCCAGTTCAGCAGCTGAACCGTGGCTTCGGCTCCGAATTGCGCCAGCCATCGCTGCACAAGCCATTCAGGGTGGGAATAGAATCGCGCCAGGTCCGTTGCGCCCGCGCCATTCGAAGGCGGGCCGGCATGGAGGCCGGGGTTGCCGGCGACTTTGCGGAGCACCGCATTGACCAACCTGACTTCAGCCGGACTGAGCAACCGCTTCGCTTGGGCAACCGCATTATGAACAATCTTCGCATCCTGTCCCGCCAGGGAGGCCTCAGGCCCCGCCTCGAGCAGCTCAAAGCCGGCGATGAGCAACACCGACTGCAGACGTGCCCGGGGCCGTCGTGGAACTGCGGTCCCAAGCAGAGCCTCGAGTCGCCCGAAATTTCTAACCGTTCCGTACAGCAGATGCTGGCAGCGCGCCCGGTCCTGCCCTTCGCGAATCTCTTCGCCAGCCACAGTCGCCTCCCCGAATGGCGCGGGAACAGGCCCTGCCCGTCCCAGTGCGGGCGCCGTGGATTCGCGCAGGACGGGGCCGTTCCTGCCGTCGTCCTCCATCAAATTGTCGAGCCGCGCCCGCTGTCCCAGCCAGCGTTCGAGCAGCAAGGCTGAACGTGTCCACGCATTCCCCGAAGTTTGGGCCGGCAAGAGCTTCATTTCCGCAATGTTAAGATACACAGTTTGACAATCCATCCCAATCTCGACTCAACTCATCGTTTCACGTCTGCCATATCGCCATTATGAATTCTGAAGCTGTTCAAGCGCTCGTCGCCAAAAACCCGTCGCTCAAGGCATCCAAGGCCAAACTGGAAGCCATGGAGCCCGGTGCATACTGCGTTCACCGGAGCTGGGGTTTCGGTCAAATCATGGAGTACGATGAAGCGGACCAGAAACTGGTGCTCGACTTCAAGGGCAAGGCCAAACACCGCATGGATCCTGCGTTTTGCATCGGCACGCTCGACGTGTTGCCGCCCAAGCATCTTCTCGTGCGGCGGGAGATCGAGCCGGAGAAGATCGCAGAGCTCATTGCCGAGAAACCGGTCCAGTTGATCGTCGAAACACTTGCGGCCTTTCCCAACAAAGCCACGACCGCGATCGACCTCGAAATCATCCTCGAACAAGTCTTGGGTGAGGAGAAATTCAAGAAATGGTGGTCGGCGACAAAGAAGTTGATCGCCAGGGACCCCCGAATCGCAGTCCCGGCAAAGAAGACCGAATGTTACGTGCTCCGCGACGAACCGGTGTCGGCGGAGGACGAGATCATCGAGCAGTTCAACAATACCCGCTCGGCCAGGCGCCGCATCCAGCTTGCCGAGGAGTTGATCGCCGTCGCAGCCAAGAAGAGCGCCAACGATCTCATCCCGGTGCTCAACGGGCTCGCGGACGCCATCAAGGACAGCAACCAGCTCCACGCGGCCGAGCGCCTGTTTGGCGCGGCCGTTCGCGATGACCTGGCCAAGAGTCTCGGTGTGGATGTGGCAACGCTCTCGCCGTCGATGGGCGAACTCGTTTCCGACTCCCGCCGCCTCGCGGACATGGCGGACAAGATCCCGGTCCATTTCCAGACACGGTTTCTTGAACTGGTCAAGGACGCCCATCCCCTCGATTGGAAGGATCTCGCGTTCCTGTTGTTGAAGACAAGCCAGGGAAAATTCACCACCGAGTGCATCAATTTCCTGGTCGAGAACGGCCATGCCGACGAGCTCGCGGCCGTCCTGAAACGCTGGCAGACCGAACAGAATCTCCGCGCACCCGTGCTGTTGTGGATTGTGAAGAACCGCCAGTCGAAGAAGTTCGCAAAGCTTCTGAACGAACTGATCACGCCGCGCCTGTACAGCGCCATCTTCTTCGCCATTGACTACGAGGCACTGCAGTCCGCCGGTACCCGTCGCATCCCGCTGGCTGAGATCCTCAGCGACGACCCCGACCTCATTCCTGATCTGCTCGCTACGGCCGACCCTGAAACCGCGCGCGATCTCGCCAACACGCTGCTGCTGAATCAGGGCTTCGAGGCGTTGACGAAGAAGTCGCTGCTCGCCCGATTCATCAAGCTCTTCCCTTCCATCCAGTCGCTGGTGTCCGGCGAGAGCGAAGCCCCCAGCGAACAGCTGTTCGTCTCGCGCGAGAGCCTGGACCGCAAGCAGAAGGAATATGAGCAGATTGTCTCCAAGCGGATCCCGGAGAATTCACGGGCAATCGCGTCTGCGCGGGAACACGGCGATCTGCGCGAGAACTCAGAATACAAGATGGCAAAGCAGGACCAGCAGCTGCTCATGGCTCAGAAATCCCAGCTTGAAAGGGATCTCGGGCGGGCGCGAATCACCGATTTCACCGACGCCAGCACGGAACAGATCAGCGTCGGCAGCGTCGTGAATCTCAAGAATCCCACCACCAACGAAACCGTGCGCTATTCGGTGCTAGGTCTCTGGGATGGAGATCCTGAACACCAGATCATCTCCTACAAGACACCGCTCGGGCTGGCACTGCTGGGCAAGAAGCCCGGCGACCAGATCAAGGTCAAGTCCGGGGGCGCCGAGCACGACTACACCGTGACCGCCATCAGCCGCTTCGTCGATCTGCCTGACCGGCAGCCTCTGGCCTGAGGTCATTGATCCGCGGGTGAGGATTTTGGCCTTCCTTCACCTGCGGGGCTCCGCTGCCCGCGCACCACCCAGCTTTCCCCCGTATGGAGCATCTGCTCAAAGGCGTCGCAATCGGATTCCTCATGGCAGTTCCCGTCGGACCAATCAATCTGCTTTGCCTGCGCCGTTCGCTGTCGGAAGGTCGCCGCGTGGGTTTCGTGTCTGGACTCGGCGCCGCCGCGGCCGACACAACCTATGGTGCAATTGCTGCTGTCGGTCTGGCGACTGTCACCAGCTTTCTCCTCCTCCATCATCTCGGGCTCCAGCTTTTCGCCGGGCTTTTCATGGTCGGGCTGGGCCTGCACACCATGTGGACGCGGACGCCGCCGCGGAGTGAGGTGGCGAAAGTGCATGTCCGCAGACTACGGGATGCATTTGTCTCCACCTATGTGTACACCCTGGCCAATCCGATGTTGATCATCGTATTCACCGGGGTGTTTGCCCGCCTCGGCCTCGGCTGGCGACCCGGCCAGGCTCTTGATGCCATGGAATTGGTCGGAGGCGTTTTCGCCGGATCGACGCTTTGGTGGCTGACACTTACTTTGCTGGCCGGAACCTTTGGCCGGCACCTGGACGACGGCACCCTTCGCCGGGTCAATTTCATCGCCGGCGTTGCGATTGCAGCCATCGGCGTCTGGCAGCTTTCGCCTCTGATCAGGGGCGATTTTTTTTAGCCGGAATTGACGCCTCGGCCTGTCGCGGACATGGCTTGAGCTAAGCCCGCGACCGGGCTTTGGCAGTTCTCATCCATTCGACGCTTTGAACTCCTCACTCGACACACTGAAGCTTCTCTCCGATCCGACCCGGCTTCGCCTGCTGGCGCTGCTCATACAGGAAGAGCTCTCGGTGGCTGAACTGCAGGAGATCCTCAACATGGCCCAGTCGCGGATTTCTTCCCAGCTGGCGCAGCTGCGCCAGGCCGGATTCGTTGCCGACCGTCGGGAAGGCAAGAAAGCATTCTATTCGCTGCGAGCTGGACTGCCGCCGCGCCGGCTCGCCCTGCTCAAGGCAGCCGGCGATTCGGTGACCGATACCCCGGAATTCACTGAAGACCGCGCCAACCTCGACCGGATTCTGCAGAAACGTCGGCGCCTTGGAGAACAGTATTTCAATCAGATCGCAGGCCGGCTCGGCAAGGGATATTGCCCCGGGCGTTCCTGGGAGGCCATCGGCCATCTCGCCCTGCGCCTCGTGCCACCGATCGTTGTGGCGGATCTCGGTGCGGGCGAGGGCATGGTCTCCCAGTTGATCGCCCACCGCGCCGAGCGGGTCTGGTGCATAGACAACTCTCCGCGCATGGTTGAGGTCGGCACTGAACTTGCCCGCAAGAACGGTCTCGCCAACCTCAGCTACAAACTTGGCGACATCGAGAACGTCCCGCTTCCCGACCAATCGGTCGATCTCGGCATCCTGAGCCAGGCGCTTCATCACGCCGTCCATCCGCAGATCGCAGTCAATGAAGCCTTCCGCATCCTGCGACCCGGCGGCCAGCTCGTCGTCCTCGATCTCAAGGAACACACGTTCGAGCAGGCGCGGGAGCTTTATGCCGACGTCTGGCTGGGCTTTAAGGAAAGCGTCCTGCATGGCTATCTGAAACAGGCCGGCTTCCAGCAGGTCACGGTCACCGTGGTTTCGCGAGAAGCTGCCGAGCCTTGCTTCGAGACGTTGCTTGCAAGCGGAATCAAGAGCCGCTGACGCCAGCCACCCTGCCGCTCCGGCGTGCTGGCTTGCCGAAGTGGAACTTCAATGGCAACGCCCCCGCGCTGGCGAGCAGATGCAGAACCGCTGGATCGCAACCCACCTTCAACCTGCCACTATTAGACATTCAATCATGGTAGTACTAGTGTGAAAGAAAATCTAATGACTCCAAAAAATTGCGCATGGATTGAGCATGCAAGAAATGCGCAAAGCTCGCCAAGACGTGCGCTGCAAAGCCCGGTCGTTCCATGCGATTATGTTTCGATGCTGGATT
>Ga0181528_10002213_pt1 | contig 11923 bp, 8 predicted proteins | sample PEATcosm2014_Bin_47_FD_119742 | JGI IMG/M metagenome (GOLD analysis project Ga0181528, IMG submission 119742) | Peatland microbial communities from MTU Mesocosm Facility, Houghton, MI, USA - PEATcosm2014_Bin10_10_metaG | ecosystem: Environmental > Terrestrial > Soil > Wetlands > Peat | place... | reverse complement strand
ATGCCGAAGAGGGTGCGCGGACGAAGCGCGAGTCGGCGCCGTCAAGGACCGGTCAGGTCGCTCGCCTCAAGCCGCCGCCGCGGACTCCGCGCTGCGAATGCGCAGCGTGCGCAGCGCCTCGAACGTCAGAATGCCGCTCAGCACCCAGTACAGCACCGCCAGCGCCGCCGCCACGCCCACCGCACCGTAATGGCGCGCCCCCATGTTCATGCCCCACACCGTTAGCGGCGTGGCCCACAGCAGTTGTTTGAGCTGGAAGCTGTAGCGTCCCAACAACTGCAGCAGCGGCAGGCCCCACATCATGATGGCGCGCGCCGCCGAGGCGATCAACAGCACCCGCAGCATAGGCACCGCCGGCGCGAACTCCGCCCCGAACACGAGGCGCACGAAGGGCTGGGCCAGCAGCGCCGCCACCACCACCGCCGCCAGCGTGAGGGGCGCCCACACGCTGGTGAGGCGCAGCAGCCAGGTGCGCAGGTGGGCGTAGCGCCGCGCCGCCACCTGCTCGCTCAAGTGCTGATAGAGCACCGCCGAAACCGCCACCGACACGCCGTCGAACATCGCGAAGCACTGCTTGGCGAGGCGATAGCAGCCCACTTCCGCCGCGCTGCGGTGCCAGCCCAGGATGAGCATGTCGGCGTTCACGATGAAGGCCGCCAGCGTCGTGCCCAGATAGAGCTGGCCCATGAAACGCCAGAAGTCGCCGATCTCGCCGGCGCGACGCCACAGTTCGGCGGGCCACAGGACGAATCGGCGGATGCCGTAGCGGCGCACCATGAGGTCCAGGCTGAGCACCTGGAGGACGGAGACGAAAACAGAGGCGCCGAAGTAGGTGGCGGCCAGGGACGTCAAGGTCAGCGCGCCGAAGTGCCGCAACACCAGCGCCACCATCAACTGCACGGCAGGCTGGGTGGTCATCAGAGCGGCCATGAGAGGGAAACGCGACTGGTCCCGCGCCACGCAGAACCACGTGGCCTGGGGGAAGCCGACCAGGATGGCAAAGGCCGCCAGCCAATAGGCCGGCAGTGCCGCCTGGCCCGCCAAGTGGCCGGCGAAGGAGGGCGCCAGCCACAGCACGGCGGCCACCGTCACCACCCCCGACAGAGCATCGGCCGCCAGCGACGAGCCCAGCAGCAGCCGCATGGCATCCGGGCGGGCGTCATGGCGGGCGGCCACCAGGAAGCGCGTCAGGGGATTGGTGATGTCGAACGAGACGATGGCGCGCGTCGTGGCGGCCAAGGCCAGCGCCGCCCCCCACATTCCGTATTGCCCGGCGCCGAGGACGTGGGCCAGGAGGATGCTGAGCGGGAAGGACAGCGCCGCGGCCAGCACTTGACTGAGGTAGAGCCAGCCGCCGCCCACGAACATGCGGCGCATGGAGAGAGAGGCCACCGGGGGGCGAGGCATGGCGGCGGATACGGGATCTTCTGTCATTCCAGGCATCTGCTCCGCTCAAGAACCAGCCCGGCTCGCGGCCCGCCGCGAGCCGGGCCGTCCGAGGGCCGGGCCGTTCACGCCGCCGGCGCCGGCTTGCGAGCCACACACACCACATAGGGAGAGGTGAAAACGTTGGGCGGCAGCCGCCAGCCCCGCTCCTCCCGGGCCCACAGGAACTCCGTCATGCCGCCGAGCCGGTTCTGGAAGCGCTGCATCAGCCACCGCCGGGAGGGCCGATCCTTGGGCCCACAGGGCACGAGCACGCCGCTGTTGGCGAACATGAAGTACTCGCAGGATACCACCGTGAGACCCGCATCGCGGTGGGCGGCCGCCAGCTTCTCGCGATTGAGGATGACGTGCAAGTCGTACACGGGGCGATTGAGCCGCTTTTGGAGCATCCCAAGCAGGCCCGACAGGTTCGGGATGATGGTCAGCATCACTCCGCCGGGCCGCAGAAACTCGGCGAAGGCCCGCAAGCAGCCGGCGGTGTCGGTGAAATGCTCGACCACGCCGATCGAGATCACGGCGTCGTGGCTGCCGCGCAGCTCCGGCGGGGGTGCGAAGAAGTCGGCGCACACCACCTCGCCCGGCGCCTTGTCCCGCGCCAGGACGGCCCGCGCCTGCTCACAACCAATCTCGGAATAGTCGAGGCCCCGCACTCGCAGGCCATGGGCATGATGGCAGTAGGGAAGCCACGGCGAGCCCGAGCAGCCGATCTCGAGCAGCGTCGACCCGGCCGGCACCCCCTCCAGCGCCTGCTTGAAAAGCGCTTTCCAGGCCCGCGTGAAGTGCTCCGAGATGATCGGATCGTCATGCAGCACCGACTTCGGCAGCGGGCGGTCTTTCCACAAACCAGTCCAATAGGCCTCGCCCGCCTTGTCTTCACCCTTGCCGCAGGCCGCGATGTCGGTCATGGGCTCTCCCCGTCGAGCCTCGTCTCAGGCGAGGCGGGACACGCCATTATCCCCCGCTCCCGCCTTGGCGACAAGGCGGCGTCACGGCGCCAGGAAGGCTCGATACCAGGCAATGGTGCGCGCCAGGCCCTCATCGAGATGGTGTTGGGGCTGCCAGCCCAGCTCCCGTCGCGCCTTGGCCGTCGACAGGAACTGCTCCCGAATCTCGTGGCTGACCTCGTTGCGCACCTCCGGCTGAAGGTCCGAGCCCATCAGCGCCAGGATGCGATGCACCAGCTCCAACACCGTGAGCCGCAGCTCGTAAGAGAAGTTGAAGGCCTCGCCGGCCAGCTCCGGCCGCCGCGCCAACTGCTCGGCCAGCAGCAGGTAGGCCGCCGCGCCGTCCTCCACGTACAGGTAATCGCGCACGAATTGCCCGTCGGAGCGGATCACGGGCCGCTCCCCCCGCAGCACGGAGCGGATCGTGCCCGGCACGATGCGATTCCAGTGCAGATCGCCGCCGCCATAGAAGTTGCCGCAGCGCGTGATGACGACCGGCAGGCCGTAGGTGGCGGCGTAGGAGCGCGCCAACAGGTCGGCGCACGATTTGCTGACGTCATAAGGGTAGAGTCCCTGCAGCGGCGCCGACTCGTCGTAGGGCAGCACCGGTTGCGCGCCGTAGGCCTTGTCGGAGGACGCCACCACCACCTGCTTGACGCGCGGGCTGCGCCGGCACGCTTCCAGCACCGTCCAGGTGCCGCGAATGTTGGTGTCGAGGGTGGCCACCGGGTTGGCGTTGGCCGTGCCGACGATGGTCTGAGCCGCCAGATGGAACACCGTGTCCACCTCGTACTCGCCCAGCACGCGCTCCACCGTGGCCTGGTCGGTGATGTCGCCTTGGGCCGTCGACACCTCGCGCACCAGCCCGCTGCGCACCAGCTCGCAATGCGGCTCGCTGTCGCGCACCAGACAGACGACGCGCGACCCGGACTCCACCAGCGCCCGCACCAGCCAGCCGCCCACCAGACCCGTGGCGCCCGTCACCAGCACGGCTCGCTCATGCCAAAACGAACGCACGGCTTCTTTCACGGCGCCTCTCCGCGGGGCTCGGCCGGCACGTTGCTGACGCCCCCGCCGACGGCCCGCCGGCGACCGCGCAGCAGCTCGGCATAGAGGTCGAAGAAGCGGGCCGTGACCACCGGCAGATCGTAGCATGACGCCACCACTTGGCGCCCCGCCAGACCCATCGCGACTCCCCGCACCGGATCGGCCAGCAGCTCCGCCATGGCCTGCGCCAAGGCGCCCGGATCGCGGCACGGCGTCAGCCAGCCCGTGAGGCCCGGCCGCACCAGCTCCTCGGTGCCGGCCACGCGCGTGCCGATCACCGGCAGCCCGGCCGCCATGGCCTCCAGCACGACATTCGGCATGCCTTCGTACAAGGAGGGCAGGATGAACCCGTCCATGCCTTGCAGCAGCCGTGGCACGTCGGCGCGGCTGCCCAGGAAATGGACGCGCTCGCTCAGGCCCAGCGCCGCGGCTTGCCCGGCCAGCTCGCCGCGCCGCGGCCCGTCACCGATGCAGATCCAGTGCGCCGAAGGGAATCGGTCGATGAGGCGGGCGGCGGCGGCCAGCAGGTCCTCATGGCGCTTGTAGCCCATCAGGCGCGCCACCACGGCGAAGGCGAAATGCTCCTCGCCCAAGCCCAGCTCGGCGCGCACCGCGGCCCGCGCGGCGGTGTCGCGGCACGGCACGGACCGACAGTCGATGAAGTTCGGGATGACGGTCAGCTTGTGTTCCGGCACGCGGAACAAGTCGCGGTAGACGCGGAACACACCCTCGCTGTTGGCCTGACCGCGGTCCGCGCCGGCCAGACCGAGGCGCGTCTGCCAGCGCTCGCGCCGGGACAGCGCCAGGTGGGCGGGCTCGGAGCTGACCAGGCTCACCACCACCACCGGCACCCCGGCGGCGCGTGCCACCACGATGCCCAGGTCGGACGGTCCGACAAAGCCGTGGTACACGTCGGGTCGAAAGGCCCGCATCACGCGCCACAAGTGGCGCGCCCGCTGCGCCTTGGTGTCGGCGCGCGGCGGCGGGGCGAGCAGCTCGACGCCGGCGGGACAGGCGAAGCCCTCCGACCCGTGGAGCGGCGCCACGGCCACCTCGTGTCCGGCGGCGGCGGCGGCGGCGGCCAGCAGCGAGCAGCGTCTCTCGGCCCCGCCGAACGACAGGCTGTAGATGACGTAGAGAACCCGCACGCGCCGCGCTCCTGCCGTTCCGATTGTCCAGGCGCGGGTTCCAGCCGCTGGTCTCCGCGTCCCCACACCGTCTCATCGTACCCTGCCGCGCCGATTCGCACAAACCACGGGCGGCACGCCGGTTGGCGCGCCCACCCTGTATAATCGGCGGCCAGGATCGGGAGGCGCGCCGTCGATGATGCACCGGCTCCGTGCTGTCAGGATACCCAACACACCGTCTCTGTGCCGCACGCTCTGCCAGGCCGATTTGGATCGGCTGGCGGTTGAGGCCGGGCGTCTCAGCCGTGAGGAGTTCAACGCCGTCATGCAGGACCTCTGCGTCGACGGCGTGTGGCGCCGCACGCGCCGCGGCCGCCTGCCGGAAACCGAACGGCGTTTGATTCGCCATTTGTTGGACCCGCCGCGCGAATCCTATGCCCTGCTCGACCTGGCCTCCTCCGACGGCACCACCACCCTCGATCTGCTGGACGCCTTGCGGGCCGCCACCGAGGCGCCGGTCACCATCTGCCTGACGGACCGCTTCCTCGCCCTGGAGCGCTATCGGCTCGGCTCGCTGGTGGAGTATCGCACCCCGCAAGGCGTGCCGGTGACGGTGCGCCTCGGCCGGCGGCAACTGCCCGACATCCTGCATCGCTGGGACCTGGCGGGTCACGTGCTGGCGCGCTCGTGGGTGGCGCGGCGGCCGGCCATGCGGCTCGATGGCACGCTCTCGCTGCTCCATCCCGACGTGCTCGCGGAGCCGGCCCTGGTGCCGCGGGTGCTGGATTGCCTGCGCCGCGACGACAGCCTGGTCGGCACGCTCGATGCCCTGCGCGCCGCCAACATCCTCAACACCGGCTACTTCAACCGCCAGCAGCTCACCGCCGCCATCGCTTGTTGCCACGCCTACCTGCGCTACGGCGGCGTGTTGGTGGTGGTGCGCTGCGACGGTCCGCCGGAGAACGAGACCGAGCGCGGCTCACTGTGGCGCCGCACGGCGGAGGGCTTCGCACGGCTCGAGGACTACGGCCGCGGCTCCGAGATTGCCGACGTGGTGGACGCATTTCGCGCCGGCTAGGCACCGTGAGCCTGGACACCTCTCACCGGCGCACCACCCCCAGCCCCTCCTCGGAGAGGAGGGGAGCCCGGGCGATTCCCCTCCTCTCCGAGGAGGGGCCAGGGGTGGTGCGCCGGGAAGCGCCTTCGGGCGTTATCAATGGCAACCTGCTTAGCGACGCCGAGGCAGCAGCGGCTCGTAGAACTCTTCATAGCGCCGCATGATGACGGCCAGATCGAACTCCCGTGCCACGCGTCGCCGGCCCGCCAAGCCGTAGGCCGGCAGCCGTTCGGGGTCACCGAGGGCTTCCCGCAGCGCCGCGGCCAGCGCGGCGCTGTCGGCCGGCGGCGTGAGCCAGCCCGTCTCGCCGGGCGCCACCAGCTCCACCGCCCCTTCCACCTCCGTCGAGACCACCGCCAGGCCCGCCGCCATGGCTTCCAGCACGACGTTCGGCATGCCTTCGTAGAGCGACGGCAGGCAGAAGACGTCGAAGGCTTGCAGCAAACGCGGCACGTCGCGCCGCACGCCCAGGAAGCGGATGCGGCCGGCCAGACCGAGCTGCTCGGCGTAGGCCATCAATTCGCCCAGCAGCGGCCCCTCCCCGACCAGCGCCAGGACGGCCTCGGGGTGGTCGTCGGCGACTCGCGCCAGGGCGTCGAAGAGGTAGCGGTGACCCTTCTGCTCCGTCAAGCGGGCCACCGTGCCGATCACCATGGCCTCCTCGCTCAGGCCCAGCTCGGCGCGCGCCTCGGCTCGCAGCGCGGCGTCGCGACAAGGCCAGGCCGAGGTCTCGATGGGGTTGCCGATGGTGGTGATCTTGCGCGCCGGGTACCACCAGTGGCGCACGAACGAATCGCGCACTCCGCGGCTGTTGGCGATGGCGTGATGGGTGAACAGGAAGCAGAACCAGCCGATGGGCGCGAACCAGCGCGGGAAGTAGAGGGTCGAGATGGTGAAGGCGTTGACCACCACCGGCACGCCCGCCAGGCGGGCCACCACGGCGCACGGGAAGCCCGCCAGCGTGCCGAAGCCCTGGTAGAGGGCGGGCCGCCGCCGCCGCAGCAGTCGGAAGAACGCCAGCCATCCCCCGAACGGGCGCGCCGCGAGGTCGAGGCGAAACACGCGCACCCGAGGATCGATGTCGCCGACCGCTTCGGACCACGGCTCGAAGGTCAGGATGCCGACCCGCAGGCCACGCTGGGCGAGAGCGCCGGCCAGCAGCAGACAGCGCCGCTCCATCCCGCCGGCGCCGAGCGTGGTGACGGCGAACAACACGTCGAGGGGCTCGCGCCCGGTGTCCGGCGGCGGCGTGTCGTTCGTCATGGGGCGGCGGTTGGTCCTCGGGGCCGCGCCGATTCTAGCGTCGCGGCGCAGCGCGTCAAGGCGCCGCGCTTCCGTCATCTTTCGGACGACGACCTGGTGACCTGCGGCGCCTTCATCCAGGCCGTGCCGGTCTAAGCAGCGTCCGCCGTGAAGGGCCTCAGGACATTCTCAACGGCAACCTGCTCGGGGCGCTGACTTGCACCGATGTAGACGCGCGAGAACCGCCCCTACACCGGGCTATCACGGAGCCACGATCTCGGACGGGTCGATGAACATGCGGAACCATTGCTCGATAAGGCACAGGTTCCAAATCAAGCGCGCGTGGTCCCAACGGTGCGAATCGTGTTCCGCCAGGATGGTCTCGACGGATCCGGGGGCATAGAGCCCGCGGCCCTGCGCCGTGGCATCGAGCAGCAGATCCCGCAGGTAGGGCCGCAGCCGCGGGTCGCGGAACCACGGCGCCAGCGGCACGCCGAAGCCTTGCTTGCGGCGGTGGACGATGTCGTCGGGCAGGTAGCGCCGCGCCGCCTCCTTCAGGATGTACTTGGACACCCCACCGCGCAGCTTGAGCCCGGTCGGCACTTCGCTCGCCAGCCGCACCATGGCGTCGGACAGGAACGGTGAGCGCACCTCCAGCGAGGCGGCCATGCTCATGCGATCCACTTTGATGAGCAGGTCGTCCAGCAGGTAGGTCTGGTAGTTGAAATCGAGGATGCGGCTGAGCCAGTCCCGCCCGCCGTCGCCGAAGCTCTGGTCGTAGAAGTGGTGCGGATCGCCCAGGCTGGGGCCGGCCCACAAGCGGCGGAAGGTGCGCTCGTCGACGCAGCAGAGACTGTGACAGTAAGCCGCCGGCAGGCCCTGCCGCAGACGCCGGCAGCCCTTGGCGAGGCGCACCGCCAACGGCGACCAGGCCGGGACCGGGACTCGGCACAGCCCCTCGGCCACCACCCCGCCAACCGCGAAGGCGGCGTTCATGCCGGGCCACGACGGCCAGCCGTCGGCCACCCATTGCGCCTGCTGGAAACGCGGGTAGCCCGCGAACAACTCGTCGCCGGCGTCGCCGCACAGGGCCACCGTGACGTGCTCGCGGGTCATTTCCGACAAAAGGAGGGTGGGCAGCGCCGACTCGTCGCCGAAAGGCTGATCGTTGTGCCACAGCAGGCGCGGAATGAGCTTCTCTACCTGCGGCGGATCGACTTCCAGCACAGTGTGCTCGGTGCCGAACAGATCGGCCACACGCTGGGCGTGAGCCGCCTCGTCCCACCCCGGCTGGTCCGGGAAGCTGATGCAGAAGGTCTTCACGCCGCCGGGATTGAGCTCCGCCATGAGCGCCACGACCAGGCTGGAGTCCACCCCACCCGACAGAAACGCGCCGAGCGGCACGTCACTGACGAGTCGCTCGCGCACCCCCTCGCGCAGCGTGTCGAGGATGCGCTCGGTCCACTCCTCGGGCCGGCCGTCGCCCGGCGTGCAGTGGAAGCGGGCGCCGAAGGTGCGCGCGCCGGCCCGCACCTGCCGGTTCTCGACCACCATCAACTGCCCCGGCGGCAGCGCCGAGATGCCTTCGTAGGCGGTGTGCGGACAAGGCACGTAGCCATACGTCAGCACCAGCGGCAGCACCTCGCGCCGCGCCCGGCGCGGCACGTCGGGATGCAGCAGGAGGGACTTGATCTCGGAGCCGAACACCAGGCAATCGGGGCCCTGGTAGTAGTAGAGCGGCTTCTTGCCGGCGGCGTCGCGGCCCAGGCACAGGACCTGGCGCTGGGCGTCCCACAGGGCGAGGGCGAACATGCCGTCGAGATGCTCGACGAAGGCCTCGCCGTACTCGCGATAGAGAGCCAGGATGACTTCCGTGTCGCCGCTGGTGGTGAAGCTGTGGCCCTTGGCCTGGAGCGCTTCGCGCTGTTGGGCGAAGTTGTAGACCTCGCCGTTGTAGGCCACGGTGAGCGGCCCGCGGGTCATGGGCAGGCGCGCTTCGGGACGCAGGTCGAGGATGGCCAGCCGACGGTTGGCGAGCCCCACCGGCCCGTCGGTCATGACGTGGCCGTCGTCGGGTCCGCGATGCACGATGGCCTCGTTCATGCGCTGCAACGGCGCCGCATCGGCCGGCTTGCCATCGAGGCGCAGCACTCCACAGAAGCCACACACAGCGGGGTTTTCCTCTCGGCGACCGGGCTGGCATGGTAACACCCGCACCGGGGCTGGTCAACCGCCGATGCTCACCGGTCACGGTGCTCACCGGTCACGGTGCTCACCACGTCGTGCCCGCAAAGGCGCGGAGCCAGATGACGGCGGTGGACACCACCGCGATCAGCGCCACCGTCCGTTGCGTGCGCGGCGGGCGGTCGCGCAGCCAATCCAGCGTTTCCAGGGCGATGATCATGGCCAGGGACTCGACAATCATGCGGTGTCGGATGGATCCCGACATGCCCGAGTAGTTGGCCGAGAGGATGATGAACCAGGACCAGAAGACCACACCCACGGCCAGCGGGACACGACTCGTGCCGGCCAGGATGCGCCACTGGCCGATGAGCAGCAACACCAGCAGCGAGGGCCAGACGACGGCCAGCAGCCCCTCCCACAGGGCTTCCGAGCTCAGAATGGCGCGCGTCTCGTCCACGAAGCCAGCCGGCGACGGCATCAGCAGGTTGCGCAGCACGCCGGCCAAAATGTCCTTTTCGCCCACGATGCCGAAAATGGCCAGGTACTTCGCCTGATAGCCGATGGCATCACGAGCCCGCATGGCGATGAGCAGGAACAGCGCGGCATCCAGCAAGGCCCACCGCGCACCACGTTTCGACACCCGCCAGTAGAGGTAGACGGTGAGGAAGCTGTACAGCGCCAGCGTGTACTCACGCAGCGTGTAGCCGATGGCGGCCACCTTGGCCCAGTTGAACAGCAGCACCGGCAGCCGTGGCGGCCGGCCCGGGGCGAACCACTCCACGATGTAGAGCATCAGGATGGCCAGGCCCTGATCCTTGTGCAGCCAGATTCCGAACACCACGAACTCGGGAGCCAGGGCCAGCCACAGGGCAAGAAGTCCGACATACCGGCCATTGGCCCACTTCGCCGCCAGTATCGTGGCCTGGACCACGAAGAAAGCGCCCAATAACAAATGGGGAATGCCCGACGCCACCACGGAGAAGCCGAACAACAGGTACTGCAGACACATGATGGTGCTGAGGTCCAGGTACCACACGCCACCCCAGTCCAGGCGCACGGCCGCCTCTTGGGTGAAGGTCGGGAATCCCTGGTAATTGAGCTCCCGGGACGGGGGCGTCGCGTCGCCTCGCAGGATCTGGCCCATGATCAAGCCCTTGACGGCGTAGCCAAGGGAGTCCGGATAGCCGAACCCGCCGGACGAGGGCTGCGTCCGCAGTTCGTAGCTGTGGTCGACCACCAGGCATGCCGTGCGCACCAGCATGGCCAGCACGAACAACTGCAGCGCCGGGCGCAGCAGATGAGGCAGGCGCCGCCGCACGTGGACGGCGGTCATCAGCGCGATCGGCGGGTACGTAAAGAAGAACGTGCGCAGCTCGACGGCCAGATCCCGCTGCGGCGGAGCCTCGAAGCACCACAGGGCGAGGATGAGCATCACCCCCACCGCCCCCACCAGCAGCGTCACCCACCCCTCGCGCAGCACCTCCCGCACCGTGTCGACCATCTCCCGGCACCAGCGCGACAACGCCGCCGACAGGTTGCGGCACGGGTTGAAGGCGACCGGGTTGGGACGCGACGGGCTGGTCATGTCGGGCTCGCGGCCTCCACGGTCTTCACCTCGCCGTCGACCTCGTCCTTCACCGTGCGCGGCGCGAAGGTCTGGTCGAGCGGCTCAGGTTACCATCTTATCGTACGCGCCGCCGGTGGTCCAACCGAGGTCAGGGCTGGTTCAAGTTCGATTCGCGGCGTGCGCCGGCACAAGGGAGCGGTCGTCTCGCCGAGACGACCGGGCCGCGAAGCGGCCTTCGCGCCGCCGTCAGGCGGCGCCTTCGGCCTCGGCGAGGCCGAAGCTACCCATGCCGTGCCGACTTCGGCCGGCTGCCAGCGAACTTGAAACAGCCCTGCAACCGACAGGCGCGGACCGGCAAGCAGGAGGATGCCCCGCGCGCTCCTTGAACTAGCTCCGGACGGGATCCGGAGAGCGGCATGAAGAGTGTCTGGCTGGCGTTTGCCGCGTTGCTGGCGGCCTCGATGTGCGGCGGGCAAGGCCCCCAAGGCGTCCCCGACGCCCTGCTGGCGGAGGTCAAGACCGTCGATCAGGTGCCCGCCGGCCAGTACACCCCGGCCCGCACCTGGAAAGCCAACGACGGCGGCCACAACCGCGCCGGAAGCCTGGTCGACGACCCCGACGCCCATGGCGGCAAGGCCTGGGAAGTGACGCTGGCCGCCGGCGCCACCTCCGGCGCCGTCTACGGGCCGTACGCCGAGATCGAGCCCGGCGATTACGTCGTCTTCTTCCGCATCAAGCTCCTCACCTCGCCCGAAGAGGACTCGCCGGCCCACATCGACGCCTGCGTGGGGTTCGGCGAGGATGTCATGGCCTCGCACGACCTGGGCCTCGACGATCTCACCATCGGCCGCTGGGTCGAGGTGCCGCTGGGCTTCCATTATCCCGGCGGCAAGCTGGAGTGCCGCCTCGACTTCCAGGGATCCGCCGACCTGCGCATCGATGATCTCACCCTCTTCCGGGTCACCGGCGCCCACCTCACCAATATGGGCCGCGTGGCGCAGCCGGTGGCCAGCGGCCAGCCCGACAACCTGCCCTATTACACGGAGAAGCGGCCCTTCCCCGACCTCTTCCCGCGCTCCGCGCCGCCCGCCAGGACGCTGGTGGTGTGCAACCTGGCGCCGCAACGCACCGACGTGCGCATGTTGATGTACTCCCTTCAGGGCCTCGTCAACCGCAGCCAGCCGCGCCTCTACTGCCTGTCGGTGACCGGCGATGACTTCTGGCTGGATCACATGCGCCGCCGCGGCTT